>JACCDW010070858.1_pt1 | contig 16246 bp, 10 predicted proteins | sample 7449781 | NCBI WGS metagenome assembly JACCDW01 (sample SAMN15323449, study PRJNA562643) | freshwater metagenome | isolation source: river surface water | place: USA:Blue River Watershed | collected 2017-08-18
CCACCCCCCATGCCAATGCGCATCCCCGGCCCACCCAACTGAATGAGCAGGGTGCCGGCGGGAAACGGAATTTTGTGGGTCTGTTGGGCATCGATTTGGCCCAGCCCACCCGCAATCATGATGGGCTTGTGGTAGCCGCGTTGGACGCCATCCACCTTTTGCTCATATTCGCGGAAATAGCCACACAAATTGGGACGCCCAAACTCGTTGTTGAAGGCCGCCCCGCCCAGAGGGCCTTCGGTCATGATTTGCAAGGGACTCGCGAGGTGCGCGGGCAAGCCCCCTGGGGAGTCCGCCAATCCGCCCCATAGACGCGAAACCGTAAAGCCCGTCAAACCCGCCTTGGGTCGCGAGCCCCGGCCGGTGGCCCCTTCGTCGCGAATTTCCCCTCCGGCGCCCGTGGCGGCACCGGCAAAGGGCGAGATGGCGGTGGGGTGGTTGTGTGTTTCCACCTTCATGAGCACGTGGTGTTGGGCGGGTTCTTTGACGTACACCGCCCCCGCGTCGGACGCGCGCGCGACAAACCGCTCCACGGGGTGGCCTTGCATGACCGACGCGTTGTCGGCGTAGGCCACCACCGTGTAATCGGGTGCCATGGCATGGGTGTGGCGAATCATGCCAAAGAGGCTATGGGGCATGGCCTCACCGTCGATGGTGAAGCGGGCATTGAAGATCTTGTGGCGGCAGTGTTCGCTGTTGGCTTGGGCGAACATCATGAGTTCGACGTCGGTCGGGTTGCGACCCAGACGCGCAAAGGCCTCGAGCAAGTAATCGATTTCGTCCTCGGCCAACGCCAAGCCCCAATCCCGATTGGCCGCGACCAAGGCGGCGCGTCCGCCGTTGAGCACATCGACCTGCGCCATGGGCTCGGCTTGCAACGGCGTGAAGAGGGCAAGCGCCTCCTCTCGCGTGCGCAGCACCGATTCGGTCATCCGATCATGCAAACGCGCGGCCACTTGGGCCCACGCCGCGTCCGTGAGGCTCGCGCGGCGCAGCAAGCCCCCCTTGAGACGCAGGCGGTATTCGGTGATGCGCTCCACCCGCCGTACCGGCAAGCCGCAGTTGTGCGCGATGTCGGTGGCCTTGGAGGCCCAGGGAGAAACCGTGCCCAAGCGGGGGCTGACGATCAGGCCCGTGGCATCGCCCGCGGCCGTGACCGGGTGCCCCTCGTCGGCCAGCAAGGCGGCGACTTTGGGCAGCCAGGTGTCGATGTCGGCGGTTTGCGCATCAAACGCCACGCAATACAGGTGCTGGGCCTCCAGGCCCACAATGGCGGGGTCAACGCCCGAGAGGGATTCGAGTAACTGCTGTTGGCGGAAATCGCTGAGGGCAGCACCACCCTCCAGAATGTGAATGGACAGGGACACAAAAGGGCCTTGCGGGGTCAAATCCAGTGCCCGCTGACTGGGAGCGCTGGCAAAGCCTTATTTTAGCGAGACGACAAACTGTATACGCCTCAACCCAATTCGAACGAGGCCACCCCAAAGAGTTGCGACAAATCCACCGCCAAGGGGGTCCCTCGGTACATGCGCACGGTCTGAAACACCTGTCGCAGGCCCAAGCGCTCGGCCATTTGCAGCGCGGCGGGGTTGGCGTCAGGCACATCGATTTGCACCGGCGTGCCGGGCGCTTGGCTGGCGATCAAGGCCTGCACCAGGGTTTGCGCACGGGCCAAATCCGGCGCTTGCAAGGGGCCAATGCGCACCCCATGGTCTGCGGGCCGGATGACCCCAAACCCCTGCAAGGCGCCGTCTTGGTGTAAGCCCAAAGCCACGGATTTCGGTTGACCCAACCACCCCATCAAAAAAGCGTGACGTGTGCCGGGGAAGACGCGTCGATCCAACGCCAGCACATCGGGCAGATCGGCCAAACCGAGACGGCGAATCCGCCACGCCTGCGGCGCCACGATGGCGCCAAGGCAAGCCCCCTCGAAACGCACGTTCTGCCAGTGCTTGACATAGCCACTCTGGGCGTAGTCGCGCGCCCGCGCGAGGACACCGTCGAGCCCGCTGACCGTCTCGGCCAGGCGGGCCATGGCCGCGTGCCAGAGCTTTAAGCCAAAGCCCTTGCCCCGCCATGCGGGAAGCACCAAGTAAAAGCCCACAAAGCCGAATTCCGGGTTATGGCGCACCGCAGAGATGGCGCCGATGGGCTTGCCGTCTAGGAGACCTAGCAAAAAGCCCTCGGGATCGACGGCATAGTAGGTTTGGGCGTCATACCGGCCTGGGTTCCAGCCCTCGGCCTGTGCCCATTGCACCACTTGATCGAGCTCTTCGCGCCGCATCTGGCGGATTTCCCACTGGGCCATGACCCTCTCCTGTCTGATGACTTGCCCAACGGGGCAAACGCGTGAAAATCATTCTAGGAAGGCCCCGCGCCGCAAATGCCAAATTCGGGTGGGATAATCGGCAACCATGACCATCATTTGCAAAGATTCGGCAGGAATAGCCGCCATGCGCGTGGCCGGGCGTCTCGCCTCGGAAGTGCTCGACTACCTCACCCCGCACGTCAAAGCCGGCGTGACGACCAACGAGCTCGACCAACTCGCCCATGACTACATCACCCAGGTGCAGCAGGCCATTCCTGCGCCCCTGAACTATGCCCCCAGCGGCTACAAGCCCTACCCCAAATCCATTTGCACGAGCATCAACCACCAGGTCTGCCACGGCATCCCGAATGACAAGCCCTTGAAAAAAGGGGACATCGTCAACATTGACATCACGGTGATCAAGGACGGCTGGCACGGCGACACCAGCCGGATGTTTTTGGTCGGTGAGACTTCCATTGCCGCCAGCCGCTTGTGCAAGCTCACCTACGAGGCCATGTGGCACGGCATTGTGCAAGTCAAGCCCGGCGCCCAATTGGGCGACATCGGTCACGCCATTCAGAAGTTCGCGGAAAACCTGGGCTGCTCCATCGTGCGGGAGTTCTGTGGGCACGGCATTGGCCAAGGCTTTCACGAAGAGCCGCAAATTCTGCACTACGGCCGTCCCGGCACGGGCGAGACCCTGCGCCCCGGCATGATCTTCACCATCGAGCCCATGATCAACGCCGGCAAGCGTGACATCAAGGAATTGGGTGATGGCTGGACCATTGTCACGCGCGACCATTCGCTCTCGGCCCAGTGGGAGCACACAGTGCTTGTGACCGAAACGGGCTATGAGGTGCTCACCCTCTCCGCAGGTAGCCCGGCCCTGCCCGACTTCGTCACCACCACCTGCTGCTGAGGCTAGCATGCGTGCCCAAAGCCTTCCGGTCACGCCCCCAGCCTTTCGCAGCGAGAAATCTGCGCTCCTGGCGCGGGCGCAAGGTCTGGCCCACCCCCGCGAGGTTCGTCCCTTTCTGCGTGAATTAAGCCAACTCACCGATGAGGCCTTGCGCGCACTCTGGCGGGACTTGGCGCTTCCCCCCACGCTGGCCTTGGTGGCCGTGGGCGGCTATGGACGCGGAGAACTCTTCCCGTCCTCCGACGTCGATGTGCTCATCCTCCTGCCCAACGATTGCGATCCGGAGGCAGATCCCGCACTCAAATCCAGCTTGGAGCGCTTCATCAGCCAGTGCTGGGACCAGGGTTTGGAAATTGGCTCCAGTGTGCGCACCTTGAACGAATGCTTGCACGAGTCCAAGCACGACATCACGATCCAAACGGCCCTGCTCGAATCGCGCTGTTTGTGCGGCAGCGCCGAATTGTTTGCCCAGTTCGCCCAAGGCTTTGCCAAGGCCATGGACGCGCAGGCCTTCTTCGTGGCCAAACAGCTGGAGATGCAGCAACGCCACACCAAGCACGCCAACACCCCCTACGCCCTGGAGCCCAATTGCAAAGAGTCGCCCGGGGGCATGCGGGACCTGCAAGTCATCCGCTGGGTCTGTCAGGCAGCTGGGCTGGGGGGCAACTGGAAGGAGATGGCCCGCAAGGGCTTGGCCAATGCCTTTGAAGCACGGCAACTCCAACGCCATGAAGATCAACTCGGGCTGATTCGCATTCAGCTCCACCTCGCGGCCAAGCGGCGTGAGGATCGGCTCGTCTTTGACCTCCAACACGCCGTGGCCAAGAGCTTGGGCCTGGGCACGGGCGAGGATGGCGCGTTTCACGCCCGTCAAGCCAGCGAAGCGCTCATGCGCACTTATTACTGGACCGCCAAAGCGGTCACCCAGCTCAACCAGATCCTGATGCTCAACATCGAGGCCCAGCTGCATGGACAGCGTAGTGCGCCCGTGGCGATCAATGCGCGTTTTCTGGACCGGGATGGCCTGATTGAAGTGGCGCATGACCAGCTGTATTTGGCGCATCCCGAGGCGATTTTGGAGACCTTCTGGCTCTTCCAAAATCAGCCTGGCATCAAGGGGCTCTCGGCGCGCACCCTGCGCGCGCTCTACAACGCTCGCCCGGTCATGGATGGGCGCTTTCGCAGCGACCCGGCCAACCGCGCGATGTTTTTGCGCATTCTCCAATCCCCGCGCGGCATCACCCATGCGATGCGCCTGATGAACCAGACCTCGGTGCTGGGCCGCTACCTGTGGGTGTTTCGCCGCATCGTGGGGCAGATGCAGCACGACCTCTTTCATGTCTACACCGTTGACCAGCACATCTTGATGGTGTTGCGCAATGTGCGCCGGTTTTTCATTGCGGAGCACGCGCACGAGTACCCCTTTTGCTCGCAGCTTGCCTCGGGCTGGGACCAGCCTTGGATTCTTTACACGGCGGCCCTCTTTCACGACATTGCCAAGGGTCGAGGCGGAGATCACTCCGATCTCGGCGCGGTCGAGGCACGCAAGTTCTGCCGCCAGCATGGTGTGGGGCGTGCGCAAACCGATTTGATCGCCTTTTTGGTGGCCGAGCATTTGAGCATGAGCCAGGTGGCCCAAAAGCAGGACTTGAGCGATCCCGAGGTGATCCGGGCCTTTGCGCGTCGGGTGGGCGATGAGCGCCGGCTCACGGCGCTCTACCTCCTCACCGTGGCCGACATCCGGGGCACCAGTCCCAAGGTATGGAACGCCTGGAAGGGCAAGCTGCTCGAAGACCTCTACCGCTTCACCCTGCGCGTACTCGGCGGGCGTGAGCCCGATGCCATGGCCGAGGTGGAAACGCGCAAGCGCGAAGCCCTCACCCAACTGGCCCTGCACGCCCTGCCCTTTGAGGCTGAAAAAGGCCTCTGGTCCACCCTCGATGTGAGCTACTTCATGCGTCACGATGCAGCCGACATCGCTTGGCACACGCGTCAACTCTCCCGCGTGCTGGCCGATGCCCACAAGCAAGGCCAACCGGTCAGCCCCCAGGTGCGCGCCCGCGTCTCGCCGCTGGGCGAAGGCTTGCAGGTGATGGTCTACACCGCCGACCAACCCGATCTCTTTGCGCGCATTTGCGGCTATTTCGATCAGGCGGGCTTTAACATTCTGGATGCGCGCATCCACACGGCCAGCAACGGGTATGCGCTTGACACCTTCCAGGTGGTGAGCTGGCATGAGGAGCACCACCGCGAGTGGATTCAAATGGTGGAACAAGGCCTCACGCAAACCATTGCGCAGGCGGGCGCCTTGCCCACCCCAGGGCGGGGACGTGTCTCGCGCCGTGTCAAATCCTTTCCCATGCCAGCCCGCGTCACCTTGCAGCCGGACGAACGGGGCCAACGCTGGCTGCTCACGATCTCGGCGAGCGACCGCATCGGATTGCTCTACCGCATTGCCCGCGTGTTGGCTCAGCATAAAGTGAACCTGCACCTGGCCAAGGTCAGTACCTTGGGCGAGCGCGTGGAGGATACCTTCTTGATCGACGGCGCCGCCCTCCAGGGCACGCGCTCCCAGATTGACCTCGAGACCGAACTGCTCGACGCCGTACAAGCCGACTGAACTGGGCCTCAGATGTGGGCGGGAATGTAGGGGGCGTGACGCATGTGCAAAGACAAGCCTAAGGCTGCCATGTGGTTGCTGTTGCGGCCCAGGATGGTCTCGCACAAGGGCAAAAATTCACGCTCTTCATACTGGGCGTGCGCTTGGTAATCGCGCACAAGCCCCTCGAGCAAGTCGGTGTCGAGGTGGGCGTCTTGTCCTTTGGCCACGCGCTGGAGTTGGGGCTCCAGGCGCTCCCAGACGCGTTCTAGCGCGCGATGTTGTTGCGTGAGGGTGTTGACCATGTCCTCCACCCGAAGGTGCTCCACCCCGGGCTCGGCGCTGCGCAACACGGCGGGGAAAAGCTCTTTTTCCTCGGCCGCGTGGTGCTCAAAGACCGCACGACGGAAAAAGCCCAAAGCGCCCTCGGCGGTCTTGCGCGCGAGCGCGGCCGGTGCCAACAAGGCGGGCAAGTTGCCCAAGCGGTCCAACTGCGCCACGATGCCAACGTGGCAGTGCGAAAAATGGTTCAGCGGGTGTTCGGTATCGACGGTCTCGCGCATGGGGCTCTCCAGAAGCGTCCCGCATGATCCCATGCGGGTCACTTCTGGGGTTTGACCCAAGTCAATCGTCCGCGGCAGCGTCGCCCAGGTGGGGAAACAAGACCTCGGTAAAGCCAAACTGGCGAAAATCCCGCATGCGCATGGGGTAGAGAATGCCCTGGAGATGGTCACACTCGTGTTGCACCACCCGCGCATGAAAGCCCTCCACGGTGCGATCGATGCGCTGCCCCTGGGGATCCACCCCCTCGTAGCGCAGGCGCGTGTGGCGGGGCACCAGGCCGCGCAAGCCCGGCACGGAGAGGCAGCCCTCCCAACCGTCTTCGAGTGTCTCCGACAGCGGGGTGAGTACCGGGTTGATGAGCACGGTTTTGGGAACCTGTGGCGCATCCGGGTAGCGGGGGTTGGGCGCATCCGAGCCAAACACCACCACCTGAAGGTCGACCCCGATTTGCGGGGCCGCTAGGCCGGCGCCGTTGGCCGCCTGCATCGTGTCGTGCAGGTCTTGCAACAACGCAGCGAGCTCAGGCGTGCCCAAAGCCTCGACAGGTCGCGCCACGCGCAGGAGTCGGGGGTCACCCATTTTGAGGATAGGACGCACGGCCATGGTTCAGACACCCAGTTGATCGAACAAGGCCAGCAACTGCGCTTCGTCGTAAACCGGGATACCCAATTCGCGCGCTTTGTCGAGTTTGCTGCCCGCCTCTGCCCCGGCCACCACCGCATGGGTTTTGCGGCTCACGCTGCCCGCGACCTTGGCTCCCGCAGCCTCCAAGCGGGCGCGGGCTTCATCGCGGGTGAGTTGGCCCAGCGTGCCGGTGAGCACAAAGGTCTGCCCGGCCAAGGGGAGATTGGCCCCCGCTGTGGGTTCACCCTCGGCCCACTTCAGGCCACAGGCGCGCAATTGCGCCACCACCTCCCGGTGATGAGGCTCCGCAAAAAAGGACTGGACGCTTTGCGCCACCACGGGCCCCACGTCGGGCACTTGCAAGAGTTGCTCGACGGTGGCGTCCATGATGGCATCGAGTCGGCCAAAATGGCGCGCCAAGTCTTTGGCGGTGGTCTCCCCCACATGCCGAATCCCGAGTGCAAAGAGAAAGCGCGGCAGTGTGGTGTCCTTGGATTTTTCGATGCTGGCGAGCACGTTGTTGGCCGATTTCTCGGCCATGCGCTCCAAGCCCACCAAGGCGGTGAATCCCAGTTTGTAGAGGTCGGGCAGCGTTTTGACCAAGCCCGCATCGACCAATTGGTCAATGAGTTTCTCGCCCAAGTCTTCGATGTCCATGGCGCGCCGGTGCGCGAAATGCCAAAGCGCTTGTTTGCGTTGGGCACTGCAAAAAAGCCCGCCGCTGCAGCGATGATCCACCTCTTCGGGCTCGCGCACGGCCAAGCTGCCGCACACCGGGCAATGGGAGGGCATTTGAAACGGCACGGTATCGGGTGGGCGTTTTTCCGCAAGAACGGAAACCACCTCCGGGATCACGTCGCCCGCTCGGCGCACCACCACGGTGTCGCCCACCCGCACGTCTTTACGTCGCGCTTCGTCTTCGTTGTGCAAGGTGGCGTTGGTCACCGTCACGCCGCCCACGAACACCGGGTGCAGCTTGGCCACGGGCGTGAGTTTGCCCGTGCGCCCGACCTGCACATCAATCGCCTCCACCACCGTGAGCTGCTCCTGTGCGGGGTACTTGTGCGCCACGGCCCAGCGGGGCTCGCGCGTGACAAAGCCGAGTTGCTGCTGCCAATCGAGTCGGTTGACCTTGTAGACCACCCCATCGATGTCAAAGGGCAGCTGATCGCGCTCGGCGGCGATGCGGGCGTGGAACTCGACCAAGCCTGCGGCGCCCTGCACCACTCGCACCTGCTCGCTCACGGGCAGGCCCCATTCCCGCAGGCGATCCAGGGCCTGGGCATGGGTTTGCAAGCCTGCGGCGCGCAAATCCGCGAGTCCGCCATCCCCTGCGCCGTTCTCCCTGGCCAACGCCTCCCCCATGGCCACAGTCGGTGCGGGGCCTTCGCCGTGGCGCAACAGGCCATAGGCAAAAAAACTCAACGGTCGCTGCGCCGCGATGCGCGGGTCAAGCTGACGCACCGCCCCGGCGGCAGCGTTGCGCGGGTTGACGAAGGTTTTCTCGCCCTTGTCGCCTGCGGCAATGCGCGCGCGCTGACGGGTGTTGAGGGCGTCAAAGTCGTCACGACGCATGTACACCTCGCCCCGCACTTCCCAAACCCCCGGCGCGGGGGCGCGCAAGCGCAGCGGAATTTGACCGATGGTGCGGATATTGGCGGTGACTTCCTCGCCCGTTTGGCCATCGCCCCGGGTGGCCGCCTGCACCAAGACGCCCTCGTCATAAATCAAGCTGATGGCCAAGCCATCGAATTTGAGCTCGGCCACGTAATCCACCGGCGGCGCATCTGCCGCGAGCCCCAGGCCTTTGCGCACGCGCTGGTCAAACGCTTGCGCGCCGCTCGCCTCGGTATCGGTCTCGGTTTGGATGCTGAGCATGGGCACACGGTGCGCAACCTTGGCGAAAGATTCCAGGGCGGCCCCCCCCACGCGTTGGGTAGGCGAGTCGGGCACCCGCAAGTGCGGGAAGGTCGACTCCAGTGCTTGCAGGCGCTGGAACAATCGGTCGTATTCGGCGTCAGGCAACTCGGGCGCATCGAGCACGTAATAGAGGTGCGCATGACGGTTTAAGGTGGCGCGGAGGTGTTGTGCCTCTTGGGCGGCGGCTTGCGCTTCAGAGGGATTTGACTCAGACATCTCCATGCGCCATCAGGAGAAGAGACGACGTGCTTGAGCCGAACCCGCCGCGAGGTCGCGCGCATCGAGCGTGTCGTAGAGCACCAGCAAGTCACGCGCGATGGCGGTCAAGGCCGCTTCTGTCAGGCCCTGGCCGTTGTCGTCGGTGACCGCGCCGTCCATGACACGCGCCAATTCCAGGGCGACCTGGACCATGCGCGCAAAGGGCTCTTCGCGGCGGTCCACTTGGGGGACATCCAGCGAGAGCGTGAGCTCGCGCACGGCTGACTGGGCGGGGTCCTCGGACAAGGCCGCTTGCGTGTCAAAGGTCAGCCCCAAAATGGGCGGCAAACCTTGGCGTGAGGCGGGCACCACCAAGCGCCCCGGCATGACGCCCGGCACAAAACCCATGCGCGCCGCGTTTTGGTGGATGTAACCCGGGCTCCAGGCCGATTTGATCGCCTTGAGCGTGAAGCTGAGTTGGGCATCGTGGGCGCTGGCAAACTGATCGAGTTCGCGGGCGCGCGAGACCGCCTCCATCATGTCGGGGAACTCCACCGCCGCATTGATGGCATCGGCAAACTGTTGGGACTTGCGCACGTACTCTGAAAACTCAATTTCGTTGAGCGCACCCGTACGATTGGCGAGCTGCACCGCAGTTTGGAACAAACTGTAGCGCTGCCCCGTGCGCAAGGGCTCCCACTCCCCAGTGTCCACATGCAAGCCTTCGATCAAAAAGGGTTTGCTGCCGACGCGTCGACTGCCACTCAAGGCTGCGAGCGCCACATCGGCATACACCGGGTGATCGGGCTCGATGGGCGAGATGACGTCAATCAAGGCGTCGATCGCCAGGCGCTTCTCGGGGGCGGGGAGATCTTCCGTCACCGGTTGCAGCACGTCGGCGACCGCTTGGGCGACGGCGGCTTTTTGCGCCTGGTTGGCGCGTTCCTGGGCTTGGGCGGCTTGCAGGGCTTGGTCGCGATCGCGCAAGGCCTGCAAACGCGCCAATTCGGCTTCGTCGGGCACGCGCTGCGCGTGCAAGGTGGCCTCCTGCATCATGGCCATGGCCATTTGCTTGACCGGATCGGCCCCATCGACCCTGCTCGACGCGCTCGACAAGGTCGGTTCTTGGGGCTCACGCACGGGTGGGGGGACGGGAGCTTCCAGTGGCGCTTCGGGCAAGTGCAGAGTCGGTGTCCAGACCGGCTCCTGAGGGGAGGCCAAGCTCGCGGTGGGGTCGGCAGGCGGCAAGGGGTCGGCCTGCCGCGGGCGGTTCTTGCGGGAAGTCCAGGCGCTGTGCGCAACCACCGCCACCAGCACCACGCCGCCCGCGATGGCCAGACCAATTTGCAGACTGCTCATGCTCAAAGTCCTCAGGCCTCGCTATCGGCCATGTTCACCGCCGATTCCATGTCCACCGCCACAATGCGCGAAACCCCCTGCTCCTGCATGGTCACGCCAATGAGTTGCTCGGCCATTTCCATGGCGATTTTGTTGTGGGAGATGAACAAGAACTGAGTTTCTTTGGACATGCTGGTGACCAACTTGGCATAGCGCTCGGTGTTGGCATCATCCAATGGCGCATCCACTTCGTCAAGCAAACAGAATGGGGCGGGGTTGAGTTGGAAGATGGCAAACACCAGGGCAATCGCGGTCAGGGCTTTCTCACCACCGGAGAGCAGGTGAATGGTTTGGTTTTTCTTGCCAGGGGGCTGGGCCATGACTTGCACGCCCGAGTCCAGAATTTCCTCACCCGTCATGACCAGCTTGGCGTTTCCGCCACCGAACAAGGAGGGGAACATGCGGCCAAAGTGTTCGTTGACGGTGGTGAAGGTGCTGCCCAAGAGCTCGCGCGTCTCGCCGTCGATCTTGCGTATCGCGTCCTCTAGGGTGGTCATGGCTTCGGTCAAATCGGCCGACTGGGCATCGAGGAAGGTCTTGCGTTCGCGGGCCGACGCCAGCTCTTCCAAAGCCGCCATATTGACCGCGCCGAGCGATTGAATGTCTCGCTGTAGGCGGTCAATCTCACTGCTCAGGCCATTGAGGCGGATCTCGTCTTCCGCCACGCTGGCGGCCACGGCCGCCAAGTCGGCTTGGGCGTCGGCCAGCCATTGAGAATATTGCTCCAAACCGATGCGCGCGGCCTGCTCTTTGAGTTGCAAGTCCGTGATGCGCTGGCGCAGCGGGTCGAGCTCACGCTCGATTTGCAGGCGGCGTTCGTCACTCGCGCGCAATTTGGCGGTGAGATCGTCGTATTGGCTGCGCTTGGCGGCGAGCAAGGTTTCGCGCTCGCTCTTGAGTTCAAGGGCGTTTTGCAAACCCGCTTGGGCGGCGGCATCCGAGAGCCGGGTGAGCTCGGATTGCAGTTGCTCGGCTTCTTGGGCCAAAGCGGCGGTTTGTTGGCGGGCGGTGTCGATCACGCGCGTGAGCTCACCCTCACGGCTGCCCAGGCTGCGGCGCGCGAAATCCGCCTCTTGGGCTTGGCGCTCCAAGGTTCGGAGTTGCTCGCGCGCCTGGTGCAAGCGCTGCTCGGCGGCCATGACCTGTTCATCGAGCTGGGCATGGCGCTCCTGCGCTTGCGCGAGTTGCATGTCGAGCGATTCAAAGCGGGCTTCCGCCTGCACCTGGCGCTCTTGCAAGTCTTGCAGTTGCGCCTCGACCTCGCCCAGATCACCACTGAGCTGGGCGCTGCGGGCCCGCGCTTGCTCGGCCAATTGGGTGAGCTGCAGTACTTCCACTTCAAGGTTGTGGGCCTGGGTTTGGGCCAAGGAGGCTTCTTGGCGCACGCGTTGCAGACGGCCGTTGGCCTCTTGGTAGAGTGACTCGGCGCGCTGCACGGCGTGGCGGCTCTCCTCCACCATCAGGGCTTGGGCCTTTTGGGATTTGTCGAGGTTCTCAATTTCCTGCGCGCGGGCGAGCAAGCCCGCTTGCTCGTTGTCCTGTGCGTAAAAACTCACGCTGTGGGCGCCCACGGCGTGGCCGCTTTTGAGGAACACCCACTCACCGGGGCGCAGCCGTGCCCGCAGGGCAAGCGCTTCATCCATCGAAGCGGCCGTGTAACAGCCTTGCAACCAGTCGGCCAACACCGCTTTGAGGCCTGCGTCGTGCACGCGCAGCCAGTCGGAGAGACGCTTGAGTTCGCTGCTGCCCTCCGGCCCTGGGGCACTGGGCAGGGCGTGAAAGGCCATGCGGGCGGGGGGCGGATCTTGCTCGAAAGCGCGCACCATGTCGAGGCGGCTGACTTCGAGCGAACCCATGCGCTCACGCAAAGCGGCCTCGAGGGCGTTTTCCCAACCCGTCTCGATGTGGATGCGGCTCCACAGCGCCTGCAAACCGTCAAGGCCGTGCCGCGCGAGCCAAGGTTTGAGTTTGTCGTTGGCCTGCACTTTTTCTTGCAAGGCACGCAATGCCTCCAGACGTGCCGAGACTTCGGCCTGCCGGGCCGATTCCGTGTTTAAAGCCTGTTGGGCTTGCTGACGGCTCTCGTCGAGCGCCGGCACGCTGGTTTGCAATTCCTCCAACTGGCCTTGCAAGGTTTGCGCCTGGACTTGGGCATCGGCATGCTGGGCTTGGAGTTGTTGCAGGCGCAACGCATCGGGGGTTTCAATGGCTTGTTGGTCAGCGCTCAGGCGCTCGCGGCGGGCTTGTAGGGCACGGCGCTGTTCTTCAATGCTGCGCTGCTCGGCGGCCAACACTTGAATTTGTTGCTGCACCTCGGTTACCTGCGCGCGCTGGGATTGACTGCGCTCTTGCGCCTCCCGCAAGGCGTCCTCCCATTGTGGCCACTGGGCGTTTTGCTCTTCGAGTTGTGCCGCGAGCACCACCGATTGCTCCTCGGCTGCAACCGCGTGCTCGGCGAGTTGTTCTAAATCCTGCTGGGCTTGCTGGGCCTGCTCGCCCCACTGCGCGGTTTGGGCTTGTATCTGCTGCAAGCGCGCCTCCGCGCGCTGACGACCTTCGACCACAAAGCGAATCTCAGCCTCGAGGCGCCCCACTTCGGCGCTGGCCTCATACAACGCGCCTTGGGCTTGGTTGACTTGGTCGCCAGCCTCGTAATGGCTTTGGCGCACGCGCTCGAGATCGGCCTCGATGTGGCGCAAATCGGCCATGCGGGCTTCCAAATCGACTGCCGCTTGGTCGGCTTGGGCTTTGAGGGCAAGCTGATCCGTTTCGGCCTCGGCGCGTTTGAGGAACCACAACTGGTGCTGGCGGCGCGTGACTTGTTGCTGCAACTGCTGGTAGCGTTGGGCGACCTCGGCCTGCTTTTCCAGCTTTTCCAAGTTGGCATTGAGCTCACGCAGGATATCTTCCACCCGCGTGAGGTTCTCTCGGGTATCCGAGAGGCGGTTTTCGGTCTCACGCCGACGCTCTTTGTATTTGGAGACGCCTGCCGCTTCTTCTAAAAAGAGGCGCAATTCTTCGGGCTTGGATTCAATGATCCGGCTGATCGTGCCCTGACCGATGATGGCGTATGCGCGCGGCCCCAGGCCCGTGCCCAGGAACACATCCTGCACGTCGCGGCGGCGTACCGGCTGGTTGTTGATGTAGTAGCTGCTGGTGCCATCGCGCGTGAGCACGCGCTTGACCGCAATTTCGGCAAACTGGCTCCACTGGCCGCCGGCTCGGTGATCCGCGTTGTCAAACACCAGCTCCACACTGGAGCGGCTCGCCGCTTTGCGGGTGGTCGTGCCATTAAAGATGACATCCTGCATGGACTCGCCGCGCAACTCGCTCGCCCGGCTCTCGCCCAGGACCCAGCGCACCGCATCCATGATGTTCGACTTGCCACACCCATTGGGGCCAACCACCCCCACCAGCTGACCAGGCAACATGAAGTTGGTCGGCTCGGCAAAGGATTTAAAACCGGACAGTTTGATGGAAGTGAGTCGCACGCCAATCGCCTCGTTGAAATCAACCCGCCATCATAAGCCCTGCCGAGCGGTGCGAACTTCTTGTTGAAGGCTCAACAGCCTTGGGCGCAGCTGCACCCAGTCGCGCAAGGTCTCGCTCCACGGGGATTGGCGGCAATGGGCGTACAAAGCCACGATTTGCTGGGCCAGGTCGGATTTCGAAAAAAGCGGGACAAAGCCCTTGAGGGCATGCAAATGCAGGGTGAAACCCGCCGCATTCGCTTGGGTGACGTCTTCATCGAGCCGGGCCAATTCCTCGGCCAGGCTGAGGTCAAATTGCGCCACCAATGCGCTGAGCCCGGCGGCATCGCCAGCGAGCTCTTGCACTTGTTGCAAATCGAGCTGTGAAAATGCAGACAAAGGAATTCCTTTTCTGAACGAGGCAAAGGGATAATACCAGCCTATGAATCCCTTGCTTGAGCGCCTTCAACCCTACCCCTTTGAACGCCTGAAAAAACTGTTTGCCGGCGTGACCCCGCCACCGGGCTTACGTCCGATCAGCCTGGGCATTGGTGAGCCCCGCCACGCCACGCCGGCCTTGGTGCTGCAAGCCCTGGCCCAAGCCACCGCCGAGCTCGCGGCCTACCCCCCCACCGCCGGTTCGCCCGGCCTGCGCGCGGCTTGCGCGGGTTGGTTAAAACGCCGCTATGGGCTCGACGTGGATCCCGAGCGTCAGATTCTGCCGGTCAACGGTTCGCGCGAGGCCCTCTTCGCCTTTGCCCAAGCCGTGATCGACCCCCGCCCTGGGGCGACCGTGGTTTGCCCCAACCCCTTCTACCAAATTTACGAGGGCGCAGCACTGCTGGCCGGCGCCCAAGCGCATTACGTGCCGAGCGACCCGGCGCGTAACTTCAATGTGGATTGGTCGAAGGTCCCCGCCGACGTGTGGGCACGCACCCAACTGTTGTTTGTCTGCTCGCCCGGTAACCCCACCGGCGCCGTCATGCCGCTGTCGGACTGGGAAAAACTCTTCGCGCTGAGTGACGAGCACGGCTTTGTGATCGCGAGCGACGAGTGTTACAGCGAAATTTACTTCCGCGATGAAGCGCCGCTGGGAGGACTCGAGGCTGCGCAGCGTCTGGGGCGAGGGGATTTCCGCCGCTTAGTGGCCTTCACCAGCCTCTCCAAACGCAGCAATGTGCCGGGCATGCGCAGCGGCTTTGTGGCCGGCGACGCGCAATTGCTCCAGGCATTTCTGCTCTACCGCACCTATCATGGCAGCGCCATGAGCGGTCTGGTGCAAGCGGCGAGCATCGCGGCCTGGAATGACGAGGCCCATGTGGTGGCGAACCGTCAGCTCTATCGAGAAAAATTTGCCGCCGTCACCCCCCTCCTGGCCGAGGTCATGGACGTGCGTCTGCCCGATGCGAGCTTCTACCTCTGGGCGGGCGTGCCCGGTGGAGATGACGAGGCTTTCGCTAGGGATTTACAGGCTCAATACAATGTCACTGTTTTGCCAGGTCGCTACTTGGCACGTTCGGTCGATGGCCACAACCCTGGCGCTGGACGTGTCCGCATGGCCCTCGTGGCCGAGCAGGACGAATGCCTAGAAGCGGCTCACCGTATCGTGGCGTTTATCCGGCAGCGCCATTGACCCCCCTTTTGAACCATTGAGACCCCTATGACTTTGCACCTCCAGACCCTGATCGACAACGCTTGGGACAACCGCGCCAACATCACCGCCACCAACGCTGCGCATGAAATTCGGGAAGCCGTCGATCACGTCATTGGCGAATTGAACGCGGGCCGCTTGCGCGTGGCCACCCGCGACGGCGTCGGGCAGTGGACCACCCACCAATGGATCAAGAAAGCCGTTTTGCTCTCCTTCCGGCTCAACGACAACGAGATCATCAAGGCAGGCGAGCTCGGGTTTTATGACAAGGTCAAAACCAAGTTCTCCCACCTCGATGAAGCCGCCATGAAGGCCAGCGGCGTTCGCGTGGTTCCCCCCGCCGTGGCACGCCGCGGCAGCTTTATTGCCAAAGGGGCCATCTTGATGCCCTCGTACGTCAACATTGGCGCCTACGTCGATGAAGGCACCATGGTCGACACCTGGGCCACTGTGGGTTCTTGCGCGCAGATTGGCAAAAACGTGCACCTCTCGGGCGGCGTGCGCTTTGGCGGGGGACTCGTACCTTTGAAGGCCAACCACACCCTCATTGAGGACAACCTCTCAATTGGCCCGCGCTCGCAAAATGTCGAGGGTC
>JACCDW011878336.1_pt1 | contig 16246 bp, 22 predicted proteins | sample 7449781 | NCBI WGS metagenome assembly JACCDW01 (sample SAMN15323449, study PRJNA562643) | freshwater metagenome | isolation source: river surface water | place: USA:Blue River Watershed | collected 2017-08-18
GTGAAATTTTGTTCAATCGTGGTGTTTTTAATTTCGGACTTATCAATCTTCTTTATGTAATCAATAAAATCCTTCCTTTCTTTTTCAAGATCATTTTGTCGTCTCATCGGATTCTATTATGGATTCCTCTGTTTCAAATTTGATCTTCTTCAAACTATCCAAGTCTCCTTCCAAAAATATACTACGAAGTTCTTTGACCTTTTCCTTGAATAGTCTTTCCTTCTCCTCTAACTCTCTATTGTATCTAATAATTTTTGATACGGTTTCTTCCATAGAAAAAACCTGAGTATCAGAAAACTCAGTCCAAAGGGAAAGTGAGTAGAATTTCTCCCCCTTCTTCAATTCGTGTTTAAATGCTGAGACAAGTTCTCCATCTACCTCCCAAGAGGTTGGGAAATTAAATTCAAAACAAAGATAATTTCCCAACTTTGTGAGTTTATTAAAATATGTAATGTTTTCTAAAAAAAAGTAGTTCATATTAAATAAGATAAAATGTAACTTAAGGTTACTCCATAAAATATAAGAGAATTGTTTGATAGTCTCAACCTTTTGGGTGGACTATCAAACAAAGCTGATACGAATTCAAATATTAGTTTACCGATCGACAATAAACTAAAATAAAAAATCATATCAAAAAAAAACTGAATATTACTCATTGTCCTTTTTTCTTTCCTCCAAGATTTCACCTCTCAAAGTTTGAAGAAGAGCCTTGATGTCTTGTGAAGTTTTACGAGCTCTTGTACCTGCACTTTTGTTTCCACTGGTAAAGAATTTTGTTGCGTCGTTGTTCAAGCTTTCAACTAAGGTCTTGATTTGTTCTAATGTTTCCATTTTATTAAAAATGTTTTGGTTTATTTTACTTAAAAATTAGGTTTATTTGTTTTTTGTAAAGACTTATAAAGATTTTTATAGATCTCAACAATCATCTGTAAGTTAATTTGTGTATCTATTGTTTTGTACTCGAATAGTTCAGAGAAAAAAACGGGTATGCTTTCCTTAATTTCAACCATACTTTGATAGTAATATGTTTCATTGAAAAATTGATTGAAATATGTCTTATGATCACCTTCTTCATCGAAGAAGATATTTTCTTTTCTGAAATTATCTATGTTTTTTCTCCAACACCAATCAAAGTGATTACGGATGTCCTGATCATTTAAAACAATATTCGTTTCAACGCCAACCTCTGAATCAGGACCCAAATACGTTTTATCAATTATAAAATAGAGCCCAATAATAAAATCTTCAAATAATTCACAATACTCGTCAATTATATTATTTGCCTTATACCAAATTTCAAGTTCCCTCTCGTCGTATGTGTTCACGATGCTTGCTTTTTCTCTCATAATATAATTTTAATAAACAATTAAAAATTATACATAAAAAATATTCCCGATCAAGTCGGGAATATTCATTTAGATTTCTATTTAAACTTATTGTGTTCTGTGATTATAACCTGTAATTGATTTAATTTTTTCAATTTCCTCGTTCAATTTCTTCTCCTTCTTATCTTCAATCGACTCTAATTTTGTCAAAACTTTGTCTGATTTTTTTTGTAACTTACCTTCTTTTGTGTTATCACCAGCTTCATCAACAGGTTGAGTGACTCTCTTGTATGATCCTTCAGCTTGCTCAATACCGTAAAGGTTTTCATCATAATTCTTCTTGAATCTCTTTCCTACTTCGTCGGGTGTAACATTTCCGAGTGGTTTTCCATCCTTATCAACCTGTGCGTTTCCTGTAGTTGAATCACCTTCCAAATATTTCTTAATCATTTCGTCATTTGGTTTGATCTCATCGAATCTCAAATTTGTTTGTCCAGGATAAGCAAAAGCTTCGATATATTCTTCAACCGCTTCAGATGGTGTATACTTCTTAACTTTCTCTTTTTTCAATTCCAAATTACCTTTTGGGAACATCACGGGATCCATATCAAATTTACCGTTTGATCCATCTTTGGTATAATCCTTCATTTTTTTAGCAACAGCCTCAAGTGCTTCATTATTTTCTTTTCCATCCTCATTGTGAATTTTGTTGTAAACCTGTAATCCTTTTGCTTTTTCCTCTTTAACAATTCTTTCAATTAAATCAATCAACTCATTTTCAGTTAACTTCATTTTCTTTCTTCTTGATTCCTTTAAATCTTTACATCCACAAGATTCTTTATCGTCGTCCGACCAACCTTTAACTACTTTTCCATCAAATCCTTCTATTTTAGCTCCGTTTCCTCCTTTACAACCTGCTTTACATCTTGCTTCAGAAAATGCATTTCCTTCTGTCATTTCTTCCTCACCTAATTCTTCTTTGATTACTTCAACCAATTTAGTTAACAATCTATCCGCTTCGTTTTCTTTTTGCAAACTCTTGCATTTATCAGAGTTCATATTCAAATAAAGATTAGCTTGTTTTGCTGGTTTACCACCTGCCTTTAATGCCTTCTCCACACATTCACAAGTTACTTTACCATCACAGTATTTCTTGAAGGATTCTTCCTTCATATCAATATCCTGAATCCACTTTTCATCTTTTTTCTCGGTAACTTCTAATTTTGATTTTATCTCATCAATTTTTTCGTCCAAAGCTTCATTGAGAAGTCTTTCAACGAGATTATCAAATTCTGTATTTTTCATTATAATTTTTTATTAATAAATATCACCCTAATTTCAATTTGTTATCTAATTCAAAATTTTTACCATGATTTTGGAGCCACCAAGGCAATAAACGCTATTGGATTAAAGTTCGCAGAGGAGAAAGGAGGAACACCAGTTGAATTCCAATACAATCTTCGAGTTGTAACGTTTAACATAGTCATGTTAGAAGAATAATATAAACCCAAATAGGATGTAGAAGAAGCTGCGGTAGTTGGATATTTTCTTATAAAATATGTTTTACTGTTCGCTACTGTATTCACGAAAGAAACTGTACTAGTGATTCCAGTATACGTACCACCTGACAGTGTTCCTGTTGTTTGATAAACACTAAGAGTATAATTATTTTGTCCTGCAAAACTCCTGGAACCTCTCATTGCAAAACCAATAACATATGTGTCAGCAGATAAACCTATTTGTGTACTATCAATATTCACGAAAGGAGATCCAAACTCACTCTGTGTTGCACCTGTAAATTGATCATATGTTATTCCACCATAGTGAGATGCTTGGGAAACACCTGAAAGTACATTCAAGTAATCTTGTTCTGATACTTGGAAAAAAGTATTCACAGTTGCATTTGTATATGCTGTTTGTCCAGTCGTTGATAAAGAATTATATATAGTATCCGACGAATAAACAATCGATGTTGGTGTCGGAGTCGGAGTCAAAGTTGGTGTTCTTGTATTGGTGGGTGTAAAAGAAATTGTAGGGGTGAATGATGGTGTCACTGAAATAGTTGGTGTGACAGTACGTGTAACGGTAGGTGTTGGGGTCTGAGTTCTTGTAATTGAAGGTGTTGGTGTGAGTGTTCTGGTAGGGGTTAAAGACGGTGTTAAGGTTGGGGTTGGGGTTAATGTAGGGGTTAGAGTTGGAGTTTGAGTTTGTGATTGTGTAGGTGTAGGGGTAAGTGTTTCTTGAACAACGTTGTATGATGTCCAGTAACCATTACTGTTTAACCAAGTCTTCGCACTCGATGCTGTTATGAAAATTTGTGAATCACCGTGTTGATTAGAAACATATTGTGCCAAATCTACAAATGATAGATCACTCAAAGATTCTGATCTCCAAAAACCCAAATAAGCAGAACCACCTACAGGGTTTGGTTGATTACCTGTTGGACTTGGGTGGGCAATTACATAACCAAGATCTTCATCTGGTCCATTCCACCACTGAACACCACCAGGATTCGTGGAGTAATCAAGAGAATCAACACCAATCGCTAAATCACCAACTTGTAATGTACCAGGAATATTTGGTCCTGTATTATATGCAAATGGTCTTGTTGTAGGCATTTATCAGAATCACTTACCAATTTCTTTTAAGATCATATTCAAAATCATTTCCTGACTCAAACCTGTTTTCTTACTAACATTTTCTACGGCTTCAGCCAATAATCTATTTTCAGTTAACTTAAGAGCGTTTATATCACCTTGATTACAATATGGAAATGTTTTACATCTTTTTTTTACTTGGACAAACTGTCCACCTGAATATAATGGTTTGGCAGCACCCCTCCAATTCTTTTTGTTTTTTGCTAAAAATGCTGGACCACTATAAGCACCTGATGATGCGGATGTGGTAGCTTCTTTTGCTTCAACCTTCTTACCTTGACCTTTCTCGAACTTTTTTAAATCTGTATAATATTTTGGATTTTCAACCAAATGATCCATTGCTATTTTTTGTGCCAATTTTGGATCACCAGTATGTTCTTTTTCAACACTAATACCCTTTTTTAATTCTTGTTGAAGTTTTTTGTAATAATTTTCGTTGTATTTTGGATTGTGTTTTTTCGCAATGTCTTTTAATGTCATTCCTTTTGATAATCCACCTTTTTTTGACCCTTCTTTTACATTAGAATAAATGTAAGCACCCGAACTACTTGTGGTGGTCATTTCTGAAACATTTTCCTTTTTAATTGTACCAAACAGCGGTCCTGAATATCCACCAGCACTTCCTGACCCCGTCGCTTCTTCCATCTCACCTTCAAGTTCCATTTCGTCTTCTTCTCCGTTCTTGATCATTTTCTTGGCTTCCGCCGATGATTTGAAAGCATCTGAAGGATCATAACCTGTCGATACTTCTTTATTAAAAGCCTTTGTAAGCGCTGATTTCAATTTTTGGTTAAAGTTCATTTTCTTAAATCTGGTTCCCAAAATGATCGTTTTGTCCACATCAAACGATAAAAATCAATCATAACATCACTTACGATACCCTTGATGTCACGGTCTAATTTTCCGTTTTTGATTTCTTTTTTTAACTCATCGATCAGTTTATTTTCAAATTGTTTGACCGTAGTTGCATTCATAAAGTCCTTGATTTCCTTTCGAATCATCACCTCTATTTGATCTTTTTCTGTTTTGGTTAAGGCCATAATAATTTGATTTATAATGATAAATATATGGATAATAAAAAACCCTCCTTAGGAGGGTTCCTTTTCATTCTTTGGAACATTTAATTCCTCGAAAAACTTCTTGTACATGTCATAATTTTTCTTCTCGAATCTTTGGTCCTTGAATTGTTTTACATACCAATCATAATTGATGTAGTTTGACATTGTATTTTGGTTTTAGTTGTTTATTTCGTTTTCACTTGGTAAAAGTGAATACACCTTTACGATTTTCTTTGCAATTTTGTTTGACGCAAATTTAAGCTTTTTTTCGATAAGATCATACATTTTATCAGGATTTTCTGCAAAATTCTTTAATTTTTGTATATATCTTGGAAAATATTTTTCCCCGAGTTTATCGAACTCGGATTCCATACCCAATACTTTCATCATCATCTTTTCGAAAGGACCTTTTTTATTCAGTACTGATGAATAAACGTGAAATATGTTCTGCCACATGTTCGTAGATACGTGACCAAGAATCATCGGCAATTTATTCAATACGTATTCTATTTTGTGATAATCGTCTTGTGTTTCAGGTCCTTCAGTTATTTCGTAAATAACACTCACACACCCCATATAATCATCTTTTAATTCCTCAACCAAGAAGTTTTTGGAAAAGTTCCTTGCCATAGATAATTTCTCATAGAAGTCGGTTTTAATAAATTCGTTGTAAAATTTTTCTTTCGTTATATTATTTGTTTTCATGATAGAATAAAGTTCAGATGCTCTGACAGAATTCTCATTTACATCAAAATAATATAATAGGAAAAACATTTGTCTCATCGGGATACAAACAGGTATACTTTTGTCTTTCAGAAATCTTACACTACTTTGATAGTCCACAAGATCTTCAAAATTTATTGTTCTATTTTTTACTTCATCATATAAATGTTTTAGTTCATGAGTAAAATTTTGAATTATCTCATTTTTATTTTGTGGTTGAGTAAGAAAGTTCTTTAATTCTTCGTTCAAATCATTTAATTTATCTTCATCCACGGCAAAACTTACTTGTATTCTTATTGAATCTTCCACCGGAATCAAATCTAATTTGATTTTTTTACCCACCCCTCTCATTGCTTTTGGATCGGAAGCTTTGACACCCGCACCTATCATAGTGGTTTCCATTTCTTGATTTAGTGAATGAATATTCAACACTATTTTGGCTGAGTTTACTGTTATATCTGATATTTGAATCGGATCTGATAATGGAATGTTAAACTCAAACTCACCATCCTCGTCGAGTTCAATTTTAGTGTCCATGTTTTTTAAAAATTCATCGTATAAAATCACAGCTGCCTCATATATTCCTTCAGGAACACCTACAGCTTCTTTCAGTACTTTTTTTATTATCTCTTTCATTATTTCTTATTGAAATTCAAATTAATTCTTTTCCCTATACTGATAGATGGTCCAATAACAAAGTCAGGTCTAAGATTAAATGGATTTATTCCAACGGCGGCAGAAAATCCAAAACTAACCAACCACTCGGGTTCAATAACTTCTTTTGGTTTTTCAATCCTAAGTCCTTTTATAATTGGAATATCCAACAATTCTTTTGGTATTTCCACCATTTGATCACCAACCCTTGAGAGTGGAGTTACAACCACTTCTTGGTATCCTTCTTTTGATTCAACAAGTGATATACCCAACCCAAAATTTAGTTTATCTTCAACAACAACTCCACTGTCTTCCTCTAAATAAAGAGAAAATTTATTGGTTAAGTTTAGTTCATTACCTACAATCTGTTCTGTTGTTTGTTTTTTAAGGAATATACTTGCATTACCTTTAATACTTCTGACCAAATTGGTATCGGCGAAGGTTAATTGATATGTTGAATCATTCACCTGTTGTAGATTTGAACTCACAACAACACTATTGTTGTATTTTGGTTCTATGTAAATAACTGTTCCAGGTTTTGCTTTTAATCTTTTGATTTTTTCTAAAAGGATCTGTATCTCTTCATCTTTTTCCGCAATTTTACCTGCCATCCTTTCGTTGTTTGCGATATATATCGCTTTGGTGTAACTATCTTTGTAGTATTCAACCGTATCGGTTAAAGCCTTTGTGTTTTGGTCATTAAGACCTTTATAATATTCAACTTCGTTACACCCTTTTAAAAGAAAAAATCCCAACACCACAATTGTGATTATTGAGATCAAATCAGTCAACCTGATTTTTTTTTCTTCATTCATCTCCTTCTTCTGATCCGGTCTTCTTTCTGGATCCGAGAACTTTACCCCACTTCGTTTTAAATTTAATATAAAACTGCTTAAGTTTTTCAATAAGTCCGACAAGTTCGTCATCTAGTTTCATCATATCTCCGTTTATGTATACACCATTTTCTTCTCCGATGGTCATATTAAACTCTATATTGGATTCAATTATCTTGCCAGACCAGGTAACCGTGTTTGGATAAAGAATTAATGTATCAAAGTCCACGAGCTCGGTCACCTCATTAACAAACTCTTCCATCGTTTCTTGGAAAGTTTCTTTCTCCAGTGAAGTAATTTCTGTCTCTTGTTTGGAATCACCATACATCTTGATCAATCCACCAGAAACTCTATATTCTTGTTCAAAATTCATAGATTTCTCTGTCTTGACATCATCTTCAATCCTGTCTTCAATATCTTTGGCAATATTTATTCTCTCATCTTCAACCTGCTCGATCAACATCCCCTTAGAGAGTTTCAACATTTTCTTTATTTCATCATATTGGTTCATTTTCGAATTGTTTTTTAAAATTTATAAAATCAAAAGACGGATTTAATTTTGTTGATCTTCTTTCATAGTTACTCAGTGATGTAACACCTTTGAAATTTTCAACACCATCAATTTTTACATTGTGACCTACGAAGTTTGATTCTATTTTATGTTTATCAAATAAATATCTTAATAGGTCCGATAAAGATTGAATTTGTTTTTCACTATACTTATCCCAAAAATTGTGGTTTCTCCATTTCTTTTCTTGGACTTGTGAAACAGAATCTCCGATCCAGTTAGAATATTGATTGGATAGTGGATTTTTCCTGACCCATCCGTAATTTTCCAAACTGATTACGATTACTTTTGAATTTATTTTGTTGTTTCTAAAAAAAGCTGAAACCTTTTTATCCTCAACGATCTGATGAACCTGACCTCCCTTTTCGATAATATAATGTGGGAGTTTTAGATAATTTCCATTGTATCTATTTTTTAAGGACTCAAGATAATCTTTGAAATTTCTTGAAGTGTGAGTCAATATTACTTGTGTTTTTTCTGATTCACGGAAGTTCCTTACGATAATATTTTTCTTATTGATTTTCATTACTTTGAGTAAACTAATCTTTTCCCTTGAGGATTATCGTTTTGTGGTTGTTCGGGTTCAATAACTTCAATAGGTTGAACGGGTTCAATTGTTACCTCAATATTTGGTTGTTCTACCACTTGTTCAACTGGTTGAACTTTAGTCAGGATCTTCTCAAGTTTTTCGAGATCTTCGGATGTTGGTTTGTAAGCCAAATCATTATCAGAAACTTCTTGTTTACCAGCCAACTTGGAGAGTTCGTCAATATCTATTTCTTTTACAGGAATAGGTTCTTTGATTACTTCAGGTTTGTTTTCATTGGTGTATTTAACCAACATATGGATGAAGGTCAAAGAAATCAAAGGTAGAAGTCCACCTGAAATAATTGACAAAAATCTTTTATGACCTACGATATCATCAGTATCAATCCCCATAGGTTCAATGATCGGACCGACCAAACTTACCCAATCTATAAAATATTGAGAAGCTTCATTGATATAACTATATGAAAAGAAAATGTTACCCACAAATTGAATGAGGGTAACAATTCCAAATGGGACATAAACAAAGTTTCCTAATTTTACCGAGACCGCCGCAAGAGCACTTAACGCAGCAACCTCAATTGCCAATGAAAGATATATCGCCCAAGTGATTGGGTTGGATAACTCATAAAATGTGGTTACATGGGATATTGAAACAAATGCAACCAGTAAAATTGGGATGATGAATGTCGTTGTGATGATAGTTTTTAAATTTTTCCTGATCCAAGATCTCATTATTTATTTGTTTTGTCTTTCGCTTGGAGAGCGTTTATGGAGATTTTTTCTTTATCTGAAATCTCCTCAACTCTCAAGGTCTGCCAAAATGTTGTTGTTTCCAATGTATTTGTAAGTTCTTCTTGTGTTACATTTTGATCCTTCACCTCAGTGAGAGTTGTTTTGATCGATTCAATTTCATCGGTATTTTTTTCAACCTTATTGGAGATTCCGCATGTTCTAACAAATGTGATGAACACGAAAAAAAGAATCACATAATCGACGTAGTTTTTAAATTTACTCATGACTTTAATTTATATATAAATAGATGATATTACAAATAATCGAAAAGAACAGACGATTCATTACGAAGTTTTCTCAAAGCCTTCTCTTTGATCTGTCGTACACGCTCTTTGGTAAGGGAAAAGTCGTTACCGATATCCTCCAATGTGCGAGGTGTTCCGTAAAGACCGAAGTAATCCTCCACGATTTGTTTTTCCCGTTCATCAAGGATTTGCATCATATTGATCATCTTTGACCTGAGCGTACCCTTCTCATCAAAAAACTCGTCAGGACGAAGGGAGTCGTGGTTTTCAATTAGATCAATAAGTCCGTCACCTTCATCGTTGATATGATCGTTAAGGGATATGGTGGAAGGAAGACTATTGAATTTATCCTCCAACTCTTTGATCCCATTCTCCGCCTCTTTCTTTGCTCGGTGAAGATCTTGCACCACATTTACAGGTAGTCGGATGGTGCGGGCATTTTCATTCAAGGACTGAAGAATTGATTGACGGATCCACCAAACAGCATAAGAGATGAACCTGAGGTTCTTACTCCAATCGAAGTTTTTGATGGCTTTGATAAGTCCGATGTTACCTTCAGCAATCAAGTCAGCCATATCAAGACCCTGATTTTGATATTGTTTGGCAACTGTAATTACAAAACGAAGATTACCCTCGATAAGTTCTTGTTCAATTTCTTTGATCTCCCTTTGAGTACAGTTACCTTCAAGGATCTTAGCAGCAAGTTCTTTTTCTCGTTGAGGGGTCATCACATCAATCTTGCGAAGATCCTTCAAGTAGGTTTGGATTTCTTCTTGGTTGATAGAAATCCCTGTGTTTTTGGTTTCAACTTTCTTCATTATTGTTGGAAATGTTTTTTAAGAATTCTTTCTCTCGTTTGGTTAGTGAATCAATCCCCTTCTTACTGATCTTCTCAAGGATCGAGTCCATGTCCAAAGGTAGTTCAATTTTCTTTGGTCTGGGCTTTTTGAACAAAGTTTCTTGTAGACCAGCAAAAGGATCAAAATCTAAACCCATCATCATAATCTTGATATCCTCGTTATTAGGACCAAAACCTAGTTTAGAAAGGTTTTTATCTCGAAGATCCAAATTAACTGATTCTGTCTGTCTGTTCCAATCGAAAAGGTGGGTGAATATTTCGGGTTGCATCTTCACTGCAAACTTTTCGTTGTAGTTGAAGAAGAGATAAAGATCACACTCCGAGTGGATAGCAAGGTCAACTAATCGTTGGAGTTCTGGAAACTCCATATTTGAAGTAAAATGAATTACGACGTGTGAATCGGAATATACAAACCTGATATCTTTTGAATCTGATAGAGGGGAAAGAGCATAAATTATATTGGACATCTTTTGTTCTTTTCGGTGAAAATCACCGAAAATAATAACCATATATGATTGAGTCGGAGTGTTCATACTCTTAGGCTTATTAATAGATATATTGACTTTGTGAAATATTTTATAAATGAAAAAAAAATCTATTGGAATAAATAATAGTATGAGAGCAAAAATCTGAAATTCCATAAAGTTTGATTCATTTCACAAAGATAAGGAAGAATATTCCAAAAACCAAATTTAAACCATTCGGAATAAGACATTTTTGGTACTGACCACCCGTGACACATTTTCATTCTTTTCAACCTTGACAATATTGTCCGCCCATTGATTAATAAGCTCGTTGTGTGAGATGATAAAAATCTTAGGGAAATACTTTTTAATCTTGGTAAAGAATTCCAAAATCATATCCAAGTTTTCGTTGGAGATCTTTCCAAAAACCTCGTCAAAAACAACCACGTCAGGTTTTGGTAAAGAACAAATCCTACTCAAGACTGATCTTAAAGCCAGACTTGCAATTGTTTTTTCATAACCCGAACCCGAAGCCATAAGTTTTTTGACTTGCGTTTCGTTATCCACCATCAAAAATTCAACCTCATTTTTGTCGTTCACAATCACCTCCAACCTGAAATGAGCCGAATCCATAAGAAGTCTGGTGAGTTCGGAATTAATAACCGGAATCATCTTCTTCATAATGACTTTGGAAATTCCGTTCTTTCCAAACAATTCAAGATATTTCTTATATACCTTTTCCTTTTCGAACTCATCTTCAATTCTAACGATCAAATCTTGGTTTTTCTTAATGGAATCACCATATTTGTCATTCTCGTTTAACAAAGTGGTTTTCCTTGTATTATGACCCAACTTTTCAGAATCAAGTTGTTCTATCCTCATATCCGCTTTGATCATCAAAGCATCAATCTTTTTGTTTTCCTCGATGGCGTTTTGTTGTTTTATAAAATCCTTAAGAAGTTGTTCAAACTTATTCTTGTTCAAGTTTTCACCTTCAATATCAATCTCATAACGAGCTTTGATCAGTTTGTTCTTTTCATAAACAGAAAAATCTTCTTTTAGTTTTTTCCATCCCGAATCTTCCTGTTGCCAAGTTTCAATCTTTGAATTCATCCTACCCAACTCTTCCTTCTTTTCTGAGATGGTTCCTTCCAAAGTTTTGGAAATATCAGATCCAATAAGTTTTAATCCACAATGTTCACATTCAAATCCATCGGAATAAGATGTCATTCTTTTTTCCATATTCTCAATCTCAATTTCCAAAAATAATTTTGAAGCAATCAACTGATTGAGTTCTGAAACAAGATCGTCGTGAGATTTTTCATCATAAAACTTATTCGGTTCAACAACATAAACCTCATCCATCTGAGTTTTAAGTTTTCGAATCTTGACATCACAATTTGTGATTTCAACTTCAATTTCACTTTGTGACATCTTCTGAAGATCTTCGTTAATTTGGGTGTTTCTCTTTTGAACCAAGTCGTCCCTGAAATCTTTTCCCTTCTTCAAACTTTCTTCACATTCTTTGATCTTAACTTCAAGGTCAGCAACTGCTCTTTTATTAGAGTCAATAAGTTCGTTGTAGTTATCAATTTCTCCTTTGAGTTTTTGGATATTATAGATGTTAGAAAGCATTTGTTTACTAAAAGTGGAATACATACCCTTAGCAATTTCTTCCTTCTCTTTGAGAACATCCAACCCCAAAAATCTTGTAAGGATCTCACCTCGTGCCGTTGGTTTGGAATCAATAAGTCCCTCCAAGTTAGACCCCGTAGTGACAATAGTCATCAAAAAGTCATCAACACCACCAATAGATTTCTTGATAAACTCTTCCGTTTCTCTTCTCTGTTCACCCGTCATATTGATCATAGATCCGTCCTTGAACCTTTTATAAAATTCAAGATCGGACTTTACATTATAACCCCCCATCCTCTTCTTACTTCTCTGTATCGTTCGTGAGATAACATATTCCTCACCATCAATAACAATTTCACCAGTGACAGAGACCTTATCAGAACTTGAAAATCTATTGAAAATATCTTCAGCTTTGGAGGTCTTGGTCGTAGTATTGAAAAACAAAAACAACAAAAGGTCAACACTCAAAATTGTTTTACCTCCGAAGTTGGGTGGGTTGGATTCAACAACCGTAATACCATTGAGATCTGAATACTCCAATACTTGGTTTTCTCCATAAGATAAAAAGTTTGAGAATGAGATCTTTTTCAAGAACCACTTCTTAAAAGGAATATATTCCCTATCTTGTGTGGAGATTTCATTATTGACCGACTTATCAAAATTAGTGATCTTATCAATAAATTCTTGGTCTTCTTCCTTAAGATATTCGGTGATTAACTTCCTTTGGAAGTTTTCATCTGTTATATTAAAAGAAAAATCAACATCCTGAATAATATTTTCAGATGTTTTGATCTTGGTAATAACATTAACATTTTTGGTGTTGTACTTCTGTTGGAAATACGCTTTGATTCTTTTAATCCTCTCTTGAGAAAAACTATCTGAATCGTCTTCCCAAACGACTTGCACGGTTGGGTTTTCCAAGTTTTTTCCTTGTAATTGTTCTATCATTGTAAAGTCAGTTTGTATCGGTTGATTAAATAAGTCATACATGACCAATTATAATCAATTTTACAATTCGAATCTACCTTTTTGTGCGTTAAAATTTTGTAATACTTGAGCCGAAGAGAGAGCTTGATTATATAACCTTATAATTGCACAATCGACTTCAGTGTAGATAGATCCTGCATCATTCCTGAAAAAATATATATTTTCAGGTGATGAAAATCCTACTGTGGTATAGTTAGCATTTTGTGAAGTATCTTCGATTCCATTAACATAAAGAGAAATTTTGGGTGATCCACCTTGATACCTACCTGTTAAATCTCTAACAACACAAAAATGGTACCATTGATTTGAGTTGATTGTAGTATTTCCACTTACAGTTTGTGAAGAGGTTCCATTACCATACTCAAAAAATAGTTTATTGGATGAATTTACACCCATACGTCCTATTTCTAAGGGGTTGTTTTCTAAATAAACTTGTGTTTGGTTGGTTTCTTTCGTTCTTAAGAAGAATTCGAAGGTTGCATCTCCAGTTAAAATTATGTTTTTATTCAATGCTGGTGGAAATAAAAAAATTGCACCAATAGAATCATCAATTCCATCAAAATATGAATATCCACCATTTTGGTATGAATAACTCGTGGATAACTTATTAACCCATTCTTGATCAGGTGTTGCCGTTTGTGCTATATTATATACATGTGTAGCGCCACTATTAATATAAGACATTAAAAATCCAAAATCGTAACTCAAAACCATGTTGTCTGTTTCTATATTTTCATAAGTAATATTTTGAATAGTAAGTCCGGTATTAGGTGAATTCGCCCCAAATAAAAAACCAAGAATGACATTTAAACTTTGGTTTGCGTAACCAGGGTTAGTACTCCTTAAGTAATTTAACAAATCGGTGTCGTTAGCGAAAACATAATAACTTGGTCCATCTGATGGTTTATCTAATGCAATTACGTAACCACCTGAAGGGACCGTTATTCCACCCCAAAATCCAGTAACCGAAGTTGGTCCGTAATCTTGTGATTTAACACCCAATTTAAAGTTTTGATACTTTATATGTGAGACAATCGGGGTTGAAAATGTGAATTGCGCTACGTTAGCCATTCTTTTATTCGGATTGTGACCATTCGGGCCCTTTTAGTATAGTTTTTATTTCAGTATGAGTGTAAGGACCATTCAAAGAAGTCATGGTACTCATAAAATCTTTGAATGTTCCTCGTATTTTGAAAAGCGACTTTTGTTTATCAATACTCAATCTCAAAGTATCTTCAGATATTTCAATGACTTCATTGAAGTCTATTTTATTAACTTCTGTATATTCAAAAATGAAATAATTGACATTCTCACTCATACTCAATAAATATCTTGACTGTTGTTTTTGATCTCTCCCAAACTAAAAGTCTCGGTTTGTGGTTCTTCAACCTCTTGTTGTTTCATCTCCTCCATCTGTTTCATCATATTTTCTCGGAGAAGTTGATTGAATTTATTTTGAGCATTCTGTAATTTAGAGTTTCTTGTTTGAACTCTTGCTCGGTGCGCTTTTTCACCACCTCTTTTTCTTGACTTTGGCATTTTTTTATATTTTAAAAGTTTTATCTATTTTCCTCAAACCACTCCACGATTGAATTGATAGCCCATACCGCACCTGATGCTAACATACCATCAAAGAACCACGAATACGTTGGATTCACACCCACCAAAATTAAAAATGGTGACATTACAAATAAACCAAAGAAGAATCCAACCCAAGTGGAAGTGCACATCATACACCCCAATAAATCAGAAATAAACTGAAATAAAAAACCTACATAAGGTAGTGCTCCCATATCTGAAATGAATTTCCTCATCCCATCAAAGATTGATCCAAAGACCAAGATATTTGACATCCCGTAAGCAGCAATAAAAAACAATACTAAAATTTCCATTATAAATCTTCGTTTAAGTTTGATGACCTTAAGAACTTAACTTTTGTCCGAGCAAGATCTTCAAGGTCGTTTATTTTTTCATTTAATCTCTCAAGTTCTCTGTCTTTGATAACTAGTTCTCTTTTGAGATTGTTAACTTTATCTTGAAGATTTTTCAATTCTTGTGAATTTAACTTCACATTATGATCCAAATCTTCTTGATAACTTTGAAGTTTATTTTTCAATTCTTCATTTTCTGTCTCCAAATCTTTTAATTTGGTATTGAGTTCACTTAATTCATCGTCGTCAATAACTTTAACCTCTTTCTCTACCACTTTTTCAACTTCAATGTATTCAATCCTTGGTGGTTTTGATTTTTCTTTTTGAAGCTCCACCATTAAATCTTCAATTCTTTTGTTTAAGTATGCCTCATTTTCATTTTCATTTAAACTTCCGTATTTTTCAATATAATATCCCTTCTTAAAACAGAAGGTTATAAATTCTTCTATATCAAGTTGATTCAGATTACAGAATTTGATCAGGTCTGTCTTCTGACTTTCCTTGAGATTAACAGTTAACAAGTTCTTCTCTGCCATGTTCAATATCTTCGATTGAAGTGATTTTGAAGTTCAAATACAATCTTGGGTTTTCAACTTCAAAAAACTCATATTTATCTTCATTTACATCATATACTCCATATCCATGATTGTTGATATTTTCCCCGAAGTTCTGTTGTATGGTTGATCCCACCATATATGCTTTCTTTCCATTCGGAATATCAAAAACCTGTCTCTTATGAATATCACCACACATCACCAAGTCACACCCACCAAACTTCGAAGGCTCAAATCCCTCATCGAATTTATGTCCAAGATCGGTTGTTAGACCTTGAATCGGTCCGTGAAATAGACCGATATTAACTTTGTTTTTTTCTCGTTCAATAATCGGTGGTAAGTTATGTTCTTTCAAAGAATAAACACACCAATTTATGTTTTCATCGTTATAAACCCCCCTCTCAGTGTAATA
>JACCDW011365431.1_pt1 | contig 16244 bp, 9 predicted proteins | sample 7449781 | NCBI WGS metagenome assembly JACCDW01 (sample SAMN15323449, study PRJNA562643) | freshwater metagenome | isolation source: river surface water | place: USA:Blue River Watershed | collected 2017-08-18
GCACTGAACGGACGAGGATGACTTTGAAGGAGGAGGGTGGTCCTTCTTCTTGTTTATCGCCTTTTGAATATCCTCGACGCGATCCCATGCTACTCGACACTCTTTCGTATCCTCGTACCCAGGACAAATTAGGTTTGCGTGCCTGATACTCTCGCGAAGCTTACGCTCGAGGAAAATTGGGACTGCCGGGCGGAGAGACCACATTGGTTTAATCTGTACAAATATCTTTAAAAATGTGATTTTTGTACATTTGAAGAATATCTGTATTGTCCATATGTTTTCTTTGTGTATGGAATGCATAATGAATACACACGAATTCGCCAAAGATACACGTAGGTTTTGCAGTCTTTGTAGGCATGATTGTTGATATGTATTCCTCCTCATGTTCATGAACAACTCCTTTGAATTTTCCGAATTGTCTGCCAAACCAAGATACACAATTTATAGAAACACGTTTGAAATCACGCACAATATAGTTTGGTATATAAAACTGTTTCATGTCGACATCTTTCGATAAGATGTATCTATGTAAATTCTCTGCAAAAATAGGATCTTTCCAACCAATGTCATCCAAACAATCAAATGCAACCTCGCCACCTATATCAATTGGAATTGTTCCATTCTTTTGATGTAGGTTTGTTATTGCCGCATTGTTCAATATGTTTGCGTAGACCAAAAAAAACTCGATGTGATCTTTTCGAAACTGTATAAATTTATCAAAAGCCTCTTTATCATCTACCATAATAATATCATCGTCGAATCTCACATACACTGTATCATCGTCGATACAATTTAAAAAGAATTTATGAAGTTGTCTACCATCACAACTTGGCTTTTCGCCATCTGGAAGGTACTCTAATTTTATAATGTCACTTTTGATCGATTCCGCATATTGAATATCTTCTACGACATCCGTATTCATCCATAAACGTATTTCGTCCGGTTCAAATTTGAGTAATTGGGGTATGAGTAGTTCCGTGTATCTTCTTCTCCCATATGGTACGACAATGACAGTCTTCATTATTATTCCATCACTTAAAATTTTTAGACTAAAAAATACACAACACAACATGAATCTCTACCAAGATTGGGAACCTGTTGTTCTGACGACCAAGAAGAAGTCACCGCCACCACCACCACCAACACCTAAAAAACCAAAAGAAATCGAGACGGGCGAGGATCTAAAAAAGATTCCTAAGATGTACGCCCGCGCGATCCAAACACAGAGAACCGAACTCAAACTTACTCAGGAGAAACTCGCAAAGAGTATCAACGAGAAAACAGCCGTTGTGAATGACGTGGAAAATGCACGCGGGACATACGATCACGTGGTCATGAACAAGATACTCAAAGCGCTCGGTCTTTCGCGAAAGAAGATTCACGAAAAAAATAGTATTGCTACACCATAAATAATACAATGTCGTCGTCGGCGGTTGTCATCGGATCGTACTGTTCCGATTTTACCGTTGCGAACCCGACGAGTGCAAGTGATTTCTGTTTTTATGTAGCAGAAACGAGTGGTGGTGGTCAAGTTTATCTCGCATCAAACACAGTTACAAAAAACACGCCATCTCCTAACGCAGACCAATTAGACGATATAAAAATTATTCCTTCAACTTTTTACATGCCAAACGATGGAACGTTGACAGAATCAGGTGGTTGGTCTGAGTGGTTCAAAGAACTTAAATTTAGACCTATATGGTCTCCTACAATAACTGGTGATTTTTCTGCCACTCCGGTTACACCTGCGGATGAGCGTCGCTTCTTGAGTTCTGCACAATATCCAACTGTAATTACAACTGAAGACAATAGATTTGTAAGACTCAATGCAAAAAATAATAATAATGGAGGGTTTAAATTTTCAGGAAGTGCAGTCACATCTATTGCTAAATTGAGACCGCCAACTGGAACAACTAAAACTTCAAGTTCTACAGGGTTTACGGATACTGAATTACCTAACTTAACTTTTACACCAACGAATGTATCACCTGTAAGATCAACTGCTTCACAAAGAGGTGTTTATATGGTCGTGAAATCCGACTGGGATAAACGCACAGAAGCCGTAGGAGCAGATAAACAGTTGAGATACCTTGTTCACGATGGTATTGATTTTAGACTGCTTGATCTTTACGATCCTGACGTTTCTGAAAGTACTATAAAATCTTGTTATTACAGAATTACAAGCGGTACACAAATTACACTATTACCATCAGGTACAATTGTAGACGCAACAGTCTTTAATAATGCAACAAAAGCCACAAATTGGGGTATGAAAGCATATGTACCTCTGAATGCGTTAGCAACAATCCCTGCAGGTACAGCCGCTGCTACTGCAGCTGTACCAAATTTAAAAGCTATTGCACTTGGAACGTTTGGAGCAAGCGCTTCGGCAGTAAATGTAGCTGCTGTCACTATAGCGGCAGCATTAAACGCTAATGAAGACGATACGTCTGTAGGCGCTATAGACGTCAATTTGGCATTATTTGGAAATTCTACGGGTACTGGTGTGGGTGTTTTCAGGGATCCTAATGACACAGTATACACTGACGCTACTTTACCAGGTGATTCCACTCTATATACTACAAATGGTTTGAATGGACAACAGATGGTTATTCCTTCAAGTTTCCAATATTATGATCACACAAATGGACTCGAAAATACTAAAAATAACGCAAAAACAACCGGCACACTCACAATTCAATTTGTGACTGAAGTGTTTGATAAGCGCGTAGAGGAACTCTTCTCGAACGTGAATGTGACTCTATTGAGACTCGTACAACCTTCATCTGGTGTTCTAGCCACGAGCCCCGCAGCCGGAGACAATAACAATTACCTGGGACTCGAACATGTAATACCCACGAATAGCGTAACAGTTGATCCTGGCTCCTCCGTCACTTCTGCTAATGTTTACACACCTGCAACTACTGCTACAGGTATAGGTTTAATTGTTCGCGACTATTTCAAATTTTATAATCCCGCGCGCGCGACCCAATTCAAATTTTACGATCTCGGAAACAAATCAGAATATATCTGGCAAGCTAATTTCCAGGCTGGTGCATCAAATGCATACGCGTACGTGACTGTTGACTCAGCAACAGATAAAATACAACTCTTAACACGTATCACGGATCAGAATCAGCGCGGATGGATTCTCGAGTACGATAATACGATGACTCCACCTGGTGTACGTTTGAAATGGGCTGCTACCGGAAAATATGTAGATGTAAATAAAAATACAGGTACTGATTCAGCTCCTATGCGTATCGATAGTTTTAATAGCGGATCGGCAACAGCTTCAATAACGTCTCACACACTCACGGCAACTAAGTCTAGTGCAGCTATATTCAATTGTATCGTATGTTCATCCATAGATGCATCAGGCGCGTGCCGCGTTCCTACGAATATAGATTCTATGTCGGGTACACTACCGAATGCACGCACAACACCTGTAGGCGCCCAGGTATCGATCTCGTCTCCGACTTCACCTGCTTTAATTGCGGATTCACCCGCATTCAGACTAAGGGCCGGTTCGAACTATATTCGTTACGCACTTTCACAATTCGGATCGGCGACTTCACCAGTCATGTCTGGTGGAGCGGATATGTCTCCGTCGCCAGTACCAGATGATCCATACATCAGCGAATTCATACTTACACAACAAGGAGGTGTCATGTCTGATACTAATCGTACAAGACGAGCATTCTTTATCAAGGCGGCGAACATGCCAAGCGGACAAAATTATTATTTACGCGTCGACCCGAACACGGGAAATGTTCGTATGGTCGAGACAAACTTACCTTCAGATATGGAAGGGTACGCGTGGTTGTTAATATATGTGACAGGTACGAATGTATACAATCTCGTATCCGTTCCTTTGAGTGTAGCACTGACAGCCACAAATTCGATTCAAAACAGATATTTGACATCAGCGGGTAGTGCAATAGCTTCTGCAACAGTCTCAAATTTCACATACGAGCCTATTACAGGTAGTAACACTCTGGGAACTGACCTAGTTAATTATAGAGTAAATAACGGCGGTTTGGGTTTGAACGTTGCCGTTGTAACTGCATTATTGTCAATATAAAAAACTCTCTTTGCCCTACAATAGATGGCGGCGGTCCAGATCGGGTCCTATTGTTCGGACTTTATCATTCAGGACCCAGCGGCGAGTTACGGCGGTCCTGGTATTTATTACCGACGAGTATACCCAAATACAAATCGAACATTTTACCTTTACATAGAAACATCTACCAATAAACTCGTAGAGATAGAAACTCCTTTCGTACAACCCACACCACCTTTAGCACTTTCACAATTTCAGATCGTGCTCACGTGGGACAAGAGTGTCAAACCAGTGTACGATTCGACTCTTGGTATCGCACCAGGTTCTGACATGCGAAACGTTGCAGGAACAGGGACGACGTCTCTGGTCGCATACAAAAATTCGGCGACCACGATCAAAGTCAGGTACGGATCTGGCGGCAACGACTCGCAGGCTAAAGGTACATCCGCAGACGCCGGTCTCAAATCGTATTCGAGTACGACCGACACGCCCGTCGAGTACACGCAAACCGACGTACCGCCGTACACGGTCGAGAGATCTGCAAACGCAGTGTACCTCGTCGACGACCGTGACAATGACCGCGGAGTTGTCACGTCCTCGACGGAAATGCGGTATCTCAATGTACGCGCGGAAGGATCTTACCCGGATCCGCCATTTCTCGTGTACAATTTGTACACACCTGGTGTTACGGAAGCTATGATAAAACGCGCATGCTACCGAATAAATAAAAAGACGTGTTTGGATCCAACGTATGTCTATCCTTTAGTGTACACAGTGGACGTTTTCAGGGGTTCACCCGCCGCTATAAGTAATCCAAGCGGAGGAACATATCTCGAAGATCCCAGATTCAATATCACGAATGGAAACGTAATAGGAACGTCCGCCGATGGGTTCTTAGGTACGACGGTGACTTTCAAGGATATAGATTACATAGTGACAAATCTCGTCAACGACAAATCCATCGCGGATCTGTTCGGAGACTTTTCGATCGGTCTATTCAAACTTTCGTATCCATTTGGCACACCTACGAGCCTGTACCTCGGCTACGATTGTAAAACGGTTTCGAGCACGGGTACGTGCACTGCCGCGGATGCATCCACCAAGAAAACCATGGTTCTCAAAGACTATTTCATTTTTAGACAGCCCATGTACTCGTGTCAATTCCGAATGTACAATCTAGGTACGAACGAGTACATGCTGCGCATAGTCGACCCGGACTCGACGGCGACGCGAATTACTCTGCGCGTCAGCGATACGGCGACGCCCGCCCTCACAATGAATGATGACACCACCACGCCTGTTACGATGACAGAACGCGGGTGGAGTCTGGAAAACCAAGGCGGTGGAAATCTCGTAAAACTCCGATGGAATTACCCCGAAACAAGTGCTACACTCGCAACTACTCAACTAGCAAATATGTATCTCTCGATCACTGATAATGTCCCTTCTCTCACCGCGGTTGGCACTGCGAACACATTCGTGTGCGTAAAATGTTCGAAGATTGATCCGGTCACCGGAACGTGCTCCGGAGAATCAACCATGTACATAGACGACGATATGGATTCCCGTACGAGTATGGTTCCAGCGTCCAATTACGCACTTAGCGGAGTACCGGCGAGACGCATACAAGAGAATTTCACAATCATGGTGTCGTCGTCGCCCGTGTTGTTCGCAAACGTGTTCGATGACGGTGTGGTCGACTCTGTACCCATCGGCGGCGATCGTTTCTTCACGACGCAATCAGGCGTGACGACGCTGACCCAAAGAACAAGTCCGAGCCCGATACCTGGTGTGGTATTCATAGGAACCGAGGTTTCCGGAGGTGAGATTCTCTACGCAAAACTCACCGGCACGGATACGAAATTCGTTCGCGCGACACCTCCGACGGTCGAGGAAGGGTTCGGCTGGCGCGTGACTACACCGGACGCCGTCAATAAACCAAACGAGAGAACCATCACATCGTATTTAGATGCCACAAAAGGGTTTATGGGCAATTCAACTACGACCAAGTACACATTCACGGTGAACAATCCGAACATTAGTGTGAATACGGGCGCATACGATCCAGAAACGAACACGTACCCGCTCACCGTCACGGCTACTGCCTCTGTCGCTTACAAGATTGGAACGGGTTCGTGGACCGGTCCTTATGCGGCACCATTGAACGCAGCACCTGGAACCACGTACTCGTTCAGGGGTAATGGTTATAGTGATCAGACCACTCTTGGCCTCGGAGAAACTCAAGTGTACGTACCTCCGGCACCTGATATTGAAATACCGACAACTCCGCCGACCAAATCAGCAACATACAATTCGATCACAGTTTCGGGTGGCGTCGTCACAAATATCGGAAACACGAACAGTTCGGTCGTTTTAACAGCCACGGCAAGTGGTTCTACGATTAACTCTTCACCCGTAACATACGGAACGTACGTTACATCCGGTGTTACCGTCACCGGGCTGTCGCCGAATACAGCGTACACTTTGGGTATGGTGTTCTATAGAGGAAGTAGAACAGGTGCATCCGGTAGCCCCGTTCCTAATTTTACAAAGTCTATTTCTCTTGCAGGAGGATCTTTATCCACACCGGCCGGCCCGTCAATCACAGCCTCATCAGTTTCAGTATCCGGAACTACATTGAGTTACACTGTAGGAGCTACACAATTCGGATCTCCTCCGACAATAAAATACGCTCGCAAAGATGCCAGTGGCGGTACTCCGACAACAGCACCTGCAGCCAATTTAGTAGACGGAGCAGGTGCATCTGTATGGAAGTCGGTACCCGATTCAATTGTGAGTGTCACCACATCTCCGATACCGGGTAGCACGGGCACAAATAACGTATCCATAAGCATCGTACCTGACAACTCCATAAATTACAATTACTTTTTCATGGTTGAGAATGTTATTGGAACGACGACTTACACACTTGTGAACAAGCTTACCATTCCTATAGGTGTAATCAAACAGGTATTAGGTGATTTAACTGGTCAAAGTGCGGTATCAATAACAGGTGCAACTCCTCCAACAAAAAATACAATAACATTCGGAAGCACACCGTCCATACCTGTATTGCGGTTCACTGGGTCTGAAGGTGTGTTCCTACCTATTGGATCTGCATCGAGAAGTAAGGTATCATTAGCATTCGTGTTTACGCTTAACGTCGTTAATGAAAACTTTAAACAATTATTTGGTTCGTATGGATTTGGACCGGGTTCTATCCATTTGGTTTTCAATGGAAACTCCAAGTTGACAATTGCTCTTAGCGGAGCTGGAAATTGGGGTGGGTATAATAATAACGATTGGGAACCAAACTACAATTTCAGCGCGAATACACCCTACATGTTAATTCTCACGGCTGATACAACTACCAAAACAATACGTTTGCGCGTGAACGGAACCGCATTTGATGAAGTAAAAACGTACAGTGGGTCGACTATAAGTAATTTCTTAAATGTTTCAGGTACATCTACGGATGGATCAGCTACAGCTGATCGTATCACATTAGGCGATTGGATAAGTGACAATACTAGAACTCACAGATATTTCAAAGGTGATATTGCAGATTTTATGTTTTACAATAAGGCACTCACGAATACCGAAATCGTAACTCTCGAGGATTACGTGCGTACGAGATACTCGGGCAATGCCGTATTCGGTACGACCCCGACTAGTCTAAATATAAGCCCGGCACCGGCACTTTCATCGCAGAGTGGAGTCGCACGATTCATTATAGAGGGTATGGTAAGTGACGCATCAAGTGGTAGTGCTCCATACCTGTCTGGAGGAACTACTTCATATATAAGAATAGAAAATTCGAACAATAAAAATTATATAGTGTTTTTTAACAATTCTAACGGAAATGTTGATACCGGTAGTCCTGTTACGAATGGTGGTAACAGATTAATTCCACATAATTTTGCAGGTAAATATTTATATTTTAGAAATATCACATCACCGGGTGTCATCGCTCGTGTTAACAATCAACAGGATCATTATTTAGATGTTACATTTATTAATAACAGTGGAACTGGAGCAATACAACCCGAAAGAGTTAGCCAACTTCTGTCAAATACCGTTGAGTATGGAAGATACTCGTGATGACGAAAAAAACATCGCCGTGTAAAATAAGGAACGGCGAAAATGGCCAAACAGTCCGCGCGAGACTGTCAAGAGTTTGACGTGGGTCCGTTCGTAGAATTTACAGGCGCAGTAAACTTTTCGACATTCTCTCAAGTGAATCTCGCGACGTCTACACCCGCCGACCGGATAAAAGAGTGCAAGGCGAAATGCATAAACGACGCCAAGTGTGGTATATGGTCCGTGGATGGTTCGAAATGTAACATGTACACAGTTGACGCGAGTGTGTCGGCGAATACGAACGGTCTCGTAGTAAACCCGAATTATATGTACAATTCGGGTTTACCTAATTTGAATTATGCGACCATACGTGGATTAAGTATGACAAATACGGCGCAATGTAAAGAAGCATGTAGAACAGATCCGAATTGTAATTTTTTTGAATTCGGTCAGGGTAGAAGCTGTAATTTAAATAAAACAACAAGTCCACATCCTACAGGCTTTGTTAAAACGTACACATGTAGTTTCATGGAGTGTGTTAAAGGAAGAACGTACTTGGGAACTACTGTACAAATCACATTCCATCCTAAGAATCTTACATTCGAAATGATTCGAATTTCTACAAGTGATTGCTTTCCATCGGTGATATATACAATTTCAACTGATTTCAGAACTATAACGTTTGACAATCCGTTTGTGACCGGTGTAGACAGTTCTACATTCACAAACTACACAGGAAGTACCATAATGTTTGGAAACGAACGGCTCACATACGTACCTACACGCGTACACGCATGTTCGCCTCTGTCAGTTTCTGGAATAGTTATACCTGATTACACAGATAATTGTACATCACAGGGTATTTTCGAGTGCGTCAAAGGCAAAGAATTTGGCGGCCCGGTTGCTGGTGTCGCGGGTGCCACAGGATTCAATGTAAAATTCACTACGACACAAGGTATTCTATTTCTGGGTGTATGTACAGGTGTATTTTCAAATTTACCAATAGTGAATGTACCTTACACTATTGATGAAAATTCAGCTAGTGTAACGTTCACGTCTAGATCTGCAAGTGACACAGTGCTCAATGTAACAATTTTGACAACTACGTCGCGTTCGGAAAATAGTGTATATGATTATGTAAGCAATAATACATGGTCTCTTAGAGGAGGATACCCTCTCACATTATCGACGGTTGGTAACACTATACGTTTTACGTCGCGTGTATCGTTTACGTCAAGCAATGGTGATATTTTCAACGCGCCCTCCAATACGTCTATACCTAGTCCTTGTACTGCATGTTATCTAGTGCAGAATTATACAATTGTTAATAATGTGATAGGGTTCAATTGGACAAAACCTGAAAATAATGTAATTTACACTTTCAGATTTTACAATTATGTAGATGAAGATCCGTGGAAGCTTTCTATCATTGTCAAGGTAAATAGTAATGAGTCATCTGGAACACTCACAGGGGGGCCTACACAACCGTCTAAAATGGTAACAGGTGCATGTTCGGCAAGGTGTCTTCCAGACAGTATAGAAATATGTACGCATAAAGGAACCACAATAAATACAAATGAAGGTATATGTAGCGATGGAAGTGTATCTGAATGTTTTTCAATGTGTGAATATACTGATTTTAGCCCTGTATGTGACCCCCCGTTCAGAACATTCACAAAGTTTGCAAATGTAAACGATTTTAGTCAACAAATTGTTATAGAAACCATGAAAAATATAATAATAAATGGCGTGCGTACATTTTACTTTTTGAGAAGCGGTGAATTACCGGGTGAATATTTTATAGACACTCCATACTGTAATTTTTACTATTCTTTTTATACAGTAAATGGAAAAAAGGTTGCTTCTCTTATGAAAAATGCATATAACGGAAATGTCGATAGATACATCGATGTTGCATTTTATTTTTATAAGAAAACTCTTATAAAACCAGTGTCAGGAAGTACGAAAAAGGTAAGATATGATACAACAGAATGTGATGGATCTACAACAACTCAAAATGAAGTGGACGATTCCATATTGTATCATTGTCTGATGTTTAGCGGGATATCTACATTAAAATATTACATTCTTAGGAAATCTACAGTTACAATGTTACAGAATAGGAACGAACGAGATGGAATCACATTTGAAGAAACTATAGATCAGTTATTAAGTCCTTATGAAAATCTTACAAGTAATCAGATAATAAATGGAACATGGTCTATAAATCCAACAACAGATAATTTGAATATAATTCTTGATTCAAATGTACCTAGTACACTTCTAGAAGAATATGGATATGTAGATTTAAAAAGAAAAGATCCTATTTATACCGTTAAATATACCGCAACCGAATATGCACATAGTACCGGATATACAAAAGTTGTTGAAAAACTTTATGAAAATGAAATATTTTATTTTGCACCTGATAACCAACTTATTAATACTATTGCAATAGTATTTACGGATGAAAAACAAAAAATTTCACAAAATGACTACGAATATCTCCAAATAACGAGAAAAGATTCGGGTATATCATGTCTCGTGAAACGTCATACATACGGTCCTGAATTTAATTATGTTTTTAGAAATACATACATTTGTAAAGAATGTGATTATAGTGGAAATTATTTGAGTAGTGGTGGTATATTTGAAAGAGATATTATGCCTGTAGGATCAGATGTATCAATAAGATTTTCATTTATGAGACAGAGACAAATAGATCAATTGTCTTCGAATTTTAATTTATCTATAACAGATACGGGTGATGCAGGTGATTTCTTTTTATATGATTCGCAGTTACTAAGTGGTTTAGATGGATACAATTCATGTTCGACAAAAGCACTTGATACACGGTCCCTGTCATCTGTATCATGTACAAGCGTTTATGATGCAGCCTTCAGATGTGAAACCATTGATAATGCAGTAGGTTTCGAGTATGATTTTAATACGAATATAGCGAGGATACTATTATTTGATGATCAATTTAATATAAGCACTAATAGAGATTCTATAGTCAATACACATAACGATTTATCTGATACACGTATAATTTATAACAGTGATGAATATGTAGATTTAGAACCTAGTGAAGTTGAAAAAACGTTTACGACTGAACGAACAGATGGTTACGGAACTGTTGTAGAGAGAACAACCATATTAAACCTGACTCATAATATATTTCCATCTGATAAAATATCACCTATAACTTCCGATTCAACAAAACCATCGATCTTAGGATCCTTAGGATCTCGAATAAATCCTAGATTTGATGTGGGGCTTCTTAGTGATATTATGTATGTACCAAATGATCCTTCTTTTTATAACAGATATGAATCATATCATGGATTTTCTAGAGATCCTAACGAGTTGATATACTACGATGACAATACTATAGCAACTACAATTGATTTCAAAACAAAACGTATGTTTATTCGTTCTAATCAACCAAACATAGGTGGAAAAATATTCAGAGGAATTCATTTCAAAAATACGCTACCGTCACAATATACAGGTATAGGAGGTTACGACTCAACACCGGTTCAAATAACTACAACAAATGACTTGGAATTAGAAAATGGAAATATAATGAATCAGTTTTTAATTTACAGAATGACTAATTATTTTAAAGTTGTAACTACGAGCACAGGCACAGGCACAGGCACGGCAGGTATAGTAGGAGGAGGGGGTTTAGGTACAGTTACAGGCACGATAGATTTAGGAGGAGGAGGGACTACAGTCACAAGCACAACAGTATTAGACGAAAGTGTAAATTTATTTCTTTTAGGAACGAGTGATGGATCTAGATTCATAAACTATAAATATAAAGATGTTGGCATTGTCGACGAAGACTGTTATTGGTATATAACAAGTTTTCCAGCATATCCTAGAAAGTTGTACTTAGTATCTTTTGTAGATAGTGATATAATTATAGAATTTGATCTGAATTCTAATTTTATTTTTCCTGGAATTCAAATACCACGTACGTTAGAATTGTTGTTTGATTTTTATGATGAAAAAACTATTTCATTACAATTGGGACCAGACTCATTACATGGAGGAGAAGGAGGAGAAGGATTAAACCGAGTAGTACTACCCACCAACTCAGATCCAGCTTATAGATCGATTCTCAATACATGTAATATAGGTGGTATCAGTTGTAAATATACATATGTAGGAAATAGACTCATTGTTTATAACGATATCAATTGTAGTGATGAAAAAGATATACTAAAAGTTTTCAATTTTTATATAAATCCAAGCGGAGGTTTCGATTTAGTAGACGAAGATACTAAAAATATATTTACGGGAAGTTCACAGAGTTCGATGGAATGGTGTGGACCATTTATGAGAGTGTCCAAATATGTTACATTAGATAATGTAGTATACGAGAATCAATATTCTATACTTGATGCTCTCAGAGATTCTGCGAAAGAAATGTTCGTTCCTCCGGCAGAACAAGGAAACAAAGATGTACTTGATAATTTTGCATATGCATTGCAATTTCTTCCGACCGGCAGAGGGCCAACAAGAGGTCCAGCAAAAACTGCCGCAAAAACTGCCGCAAAAGAATCCGCAAAAGAAACTACCAAATTACCACGACAAATTACTAGATTACCGCCTAGGAAACCTGATCCGGACAGAGGATTACCGCCAAGTCCATTAAGTGATTCAAGAGGAACTAGTAGTCAAAATTCATTTAGATTAAGAGATGAAACAACATCAATTCCACCTTTTAGACCAATAGGAACACAAGGATCTAGTGTAACTAAACCTAAAAGTAATACAGACATTTCAAGAATCACAAAAACTCCTTTAAATATGACAAAACCGCCATCTACACCTACATCACTAGGGTCTGTTCCTACTGGTTTAGGATCATCAGTCGGGAGACAAAGTCTGAGTAATACACCTCAAAATTCTCAAGCAATACAACAAGGATTGAACATCTCAAGAGCACACGCAGGTACAATACCTCAATCAACCGCAGATCGTACCCAAAACATTGTACTACGGCCGGTTCAACAAAATGCAAATCAATATGAATCGGGTAGAAATATATTTGCAGGCAAATCTCCAAGTTTTATAATGAGATTTTGGGAGACCCAGGCAAAATTTTCAAGATCAAGAAATCAGATTCCACCCACAAACGTAAATAGTTAATGCAATTCCATGAGTAAAACAGATATCGAAACACACGCGGCTACAATTAAAGAGATTCCGATACTCGTCGTGACCCTCGGCCAATCCGTTTTTAGAACCGTGATCGCAACGGGAAGAATTTGAGGCTGAGGCGCGCGGCACAAGGGGCACGTTTCGAGCGATGCGCGCACGTAACAGTCCAAATGGAACATCTTTTCACAACAGTGCGTTCGAATACACACGTGACTCTTCAAAGGGTCCAGACACAAAGGACACTCCTCGTCATCTGCTTTTGTAGAGTCCTCGGTACTTACCGAGTCCATTAAAAGGAACACCCTAAAAAAATTAAAATGATTTCGCGCCACCACCTGCGAAAGATTCCGTTTCCGTCCATAGTAGATCCTATCAAAGTGTGTAAAACATGTATCCATTTCGTAAAAGGGAAGTGTAATCTCTTTTACAATTTCGATGCAAAGACGGCAATGGAGTACTACTGTTTCGGGGGTTTGTTTAAAAAGGTAAAACTCACCAAAAACACAAATGAAGTATTACGTCATTCATAATCCCGTATTGACCGAACGAAGAGAAAAATTGGAAACTCAATTCAAAAAGTTTAATCTGGATGTCGAATGGGTAACTACGTTTCCCGCGGAAGATATGGGTCCCGTGAAAGAGTATACGAATAGTCCGATGTCTCTCGGGTACATTTCGTGTAGTATGAAACACTACGACGCACTCCAGAGGTTACTCGATAGCGAAAATGAAAACGAAGCTATAATATTTGAGGATGACGTTATACTCACAGATGCGTTTGATGAAAAGTGCATTCCTAGAGAATACCCTTATGTGAGTCTAAATATGGGTCCGCCGGGAGGTCAATTAGAAAATCCGAGCAAGAGGTTCAGATTTAAAGATAATAACGGGGGTTCAGAGGCTTACTATGTGAACCGTATGTTTGCGAACGAATTTTTACAATACGTGACACTCGCGCGCGCAATGGATCTCGAATCACAATGGTTCTGGGTACACGCTACAGGCCGTATAATTGTACCGTGTGTCCCGATGTGTTATCAAAACTACGGGGAAGGTGTGTCACTATCCGCGGACGCATCCGAACCAGAAAAAGAAACTTGGCAAGAATATATAAAAAGCACACAAAAGACGTACACATTTAAAAATTTACGTGATTTGTGTTCGAAGGACAAGAGCGAGCCCGTGGACAAGAGCGAGCCCTTGGACAAGAGCGAGCCCTTGGACAAGAGTGACCCGTTGTCCAATGGACAAGGAAACATCCTTGGACCCCCAAATATGGAGCGGACTCCCGACGGAGATTGTGGAAAAGATATGTAACATGCTCACAAAGGTAAGGAGGATCGAACCAGACTTGAAAAATGAAATAATCCACCAATGGTACAAATTTGAAACGTACTACTGGAGACTCGCGGGTATGTTTGGTACGGACAATGTATTTATCGTAATGTATGACGACATGAGAAATGTCGCTGGTGTATCCGATGCGTACCCCGAAGAGATGCTCTTAGAGGAGGTTGTACGTGAAATGTGGAAGGATACGACCCATGAGGACCGAGATGAATTGCTCATTACGAACTGAGGCATGTACAACGTACATGTACAACGTACATGTACTACGTACATGGAGACTTAAGGATTACACGTGTACTAAAAATAGGGAGAAGAAACATGGAGCAAGACTTTGAGGATGCGTTCGACCCTACGAGCCGCGCACATATCAAGTGGCTCAAGGATTTCATGACTGGTCGCGAAAAGTTTCTGAAACATAACCCGTTCGGTATCGATGTGACTCAGGACGACTACGCAAAGAGCATGGACATTTTTGTACGTCTGGCTCGTAAGTTTGTGAATAATAGCGTGTACTCGAAATTCGGGAACGTGTTCAGTTACGAGTTTTCCTACCCTATGGATGGTGAGTACCAAAAGTGTCGTCTGTTGAAGAATATTCGCGGAGTTTCCAAGGGTACGTATTTCGAGTACGCGCTCGTGAATCAGTACACGATTAATTTCTTCAATTCGGATGATGCCGAAGATCCCGTACTCACGATTGATAGAGTTTAGGTGCCTTTTGGTCAAACGAAGTTTGACTAAAAGGAAAAAAAGAGGTTTTGTGATCAGGGTCTTGTAAAAAGCACTAAGAAAATCAGACCAAAAAACACGAATGGACTGCTGTAACGTGTGCTGCGAGTCGTTCGACAAGAAGAGAAAGCCGATTTCGTGCGGCTTTTGCGATTTCAAGACATGCGGGATGTGCGCGACGCGATTCATACTGGAAGGTACCATCGATCCCAAGTGTATGAACTGTAAGAAACCGTGGAGCAGAAAGTTTCTTACAGATTCGTTCGGGAAAACATTCATGACTAAAAAATACAAGGAGCAGCGCGAGAAGGATGTCTTTGAGACGGAAAAGGCGCTCATGCCTGCGACGCAAGAGTATGCGGTTCGCAAGAGGGAACTGGAAGCTGTGAATAAGGAGATTTACGAACTCCAGAAAAGACTCCGGTTCCTCAAAGAGCACAAAAAAGTACTCGAGACGAATGGGGTTGTGTTTTCCAGGTCTGATAAGAAAAAGGAACTCTCGATCAAGTGTCCGCTCGGCGAGTGTCGCGGGTTTGTGGATTCGGATACGATGCAGTGTGGCGTGTGCTCTGGAACGATATGCAAAAAGTGCCACGAGCCGGTGGACACGGACGCGCCGCACGAGTGTAATCCAGACACGGTTGAGACTGTGAAGCTACTCAAAAGAGACACAAAAAATTGTCCAAACTGCAAGACGGCGATTCACAAAATCGAAGGGTGTGATCAGATGTATTGCACACAGTGCCACACTGCATTCTCTTGGCGCACAGGTGAGGTTGTGATTGGGGAGCGGATTCACAATCCACACTATTACGAGTATATGAGAACGCGTGGGCTTGATCCGAGA
>JACCDW011797881.1_pt1 | contig 16244 bp, 18 predicted proteins | sample 7449781 | NCBI WGS metagenome assembly JACCDW01 (sample SAMN15323449, study PRJNA562643) | freshwater metagenome | isolation source: river surface water | place: USA:Blue River Watershed | collected 2017-08-18
ACTTACTAACCCATCTATATACGAGGTCCCACAACAGTGGGACTTTGTTTTTTTAGACCTCCTTCTTCATGCAATACTACTTATTATATAAACCTTTTCAAGTGCTTTCGCAATTCACCTCAGAGGGAGGAAAAGCATGCTTGAAAGATATTATCGAAGTAGAAAGAGACGTTTATCCAGTAGGCAGATTAGATTATGATAGTGAGGGTTTGTTGTTGTTAACCAATGATACTACTATCAATCATCAGTTATTGCATCCTAGCTTTGAACACAAGCGTACCTATTGGGTGCAAGTAGATGGCGCTATTACACAAGAAGCGGCGAATCAATTGGCAAAAGGCGTTACTATAAATATAGATGGCAAACAATATAACACCAAGCCCGCTGTCGTAAAATTATTACCAGATACCATTCCCGTACCCGATCGCAAACCGCCGATTCGATTTAGGAAATCAATTCCCGCCACCTGGGCTTCCATTCAACTCACCGAGGGAAAAAATAGACAGGTGCGAAAAATGTTCGCTGCAGTTGGCTTTCCTGTTTTAAGATTAATTAGGGCCCAAATGGGAAATTATACCATTGATAAAATGCAGCCCGGTGATTTACTTTCTTTGACCGAAGAAGAAGTTAAAGCAGGCTTCTTTCGCTAATTGCTCGTTAAGTTTTACTTTTGCGGTATTAATACCCTATCAATGAGTCAAGATTTATCAGAACAAGAGATTATTAGAAGAGAAAAACTCCAAAATTTAGAAGCGGCAGGCATCAATCCTTATCCAGCTCCCCTATATCCTGTTTCGCACTATTCTGCCGAAATCAAGCAAAACTTCTCCGAGGAAACCAAGGACAATTATGCTTCGGTATGTGTGGCAGGGCGTATTATGAGTGTAAACGATAAGGGTAAGGTACTGTTTGTGAAAATTCAGGACAACGACGGCATCTTTCAATTATATATAAAGAGAGACGAAATTTGTCCAGACGAGGATAAGACCTATTGGGACGTACTTACAAAAAATGGCATGGACCTAGGGGATATTATTGGTGCAACCGGTTATGTGTTTATTACTAAAACAGGAGAAACCTCCTTACATGCGAATTCTGTAACCTTATTGGCTAAATCCTTAAAGCCTCTTCCGGTGGTGAAAAGAGATGAGGAGGGAAATACATTTGACGCCGTAACGGATCCAGAATTTAGATACCGTCAGCGTTATGCCGATTTAATTATCAACCCAGATGTAAAGGAAACCTTTGCGAAGCGTACCATATTAATGAACACCATTCGTGAGTTCTTAAACACACGCGGTGCCCTTGAAGTTGATACACCGGTATTACAGGCGATTCCGGGTGGAGCGGCTGCAAGACCCTTTATTACGCATCACAATGCATTAGATGTGCCTTTCTATTTGCGTATTGCGAATGAGTTGTATTTAAAGCGATTAATAGTAGGTGGATTTGATTGGGTATATGAGTTTAGCCGCAATTTCCGTAATGAAGGAATGGACCGCACTCATAATCCAGAGTTTACGGTTTTAGAATGGTATACTGCGTACAAGGATTATTTCTGGATGATGGAAATTACAGAGCAGTTGTTTGAAAAAATCGCCTTGACCTTACATGGCACTACAAAATTAACAGTAGGTGATAAGACCATTGATTTTAAAGCGCCTTATAGACGTGTAAGTATCATGGAGGCCATTCAAGAAAATACAGGTATTGATATTTCAGGAATGGATGAAGCGGGATTGAGAGAAGTTTGTAAAACTTTAAAGATAGATGTTGCACCCACTATTGGAAAAGGAAAACTAATTGATGAAATATTTGGAGCTACTAGTGAGCATACCTATACACAACCTACTTTCATTATTGACTATCCGGTAGAAATGAGTCCTTTGACTAAAAAACACCGTAGCAAGGAAGGATTGGTAGAGCGTTTTGAATTAATGGTGAACGGAAAAGAATTAGCCAATGCGTATTCTGAATTAAATGATCCAATTGATCAACGCAAACGTTTTGAAGATCAGTTGGCATTAATGGAAAGAGGTGATGATGAAGCGATGTTTATTGATCATGACTTTTTAAGAGCATTGGAATATGGTATGCCACCAACCTCTGGTATTGGAATTGGAATAGATCGTTTATGTATGATGATGTTGAATCAGCCTTCCATCCAAGACGTATTATTCTTCCCGCAAATGAGACCAGAATCCTTCGGAAAGGACTAATATAAAAAGGCCACTCAATTGAGTGGCCTTTTTAGTGGATCAAATCCTACTTTGATGATGAGTAAATTCAGGCGCCTTAGTCACGATAGTTCAACGCTGGTTTGATATCGCCTAATAAAGCTTTGTATTTATAATCTCCAATACTTGTTTTAAATTCTTCCGTTGCTTTTTGAATTAAAATTGGATTACTCATTAAGTCAATAGCAGTTAAAGCCATTGTTTTACTTGCTACCAACATGCCCTTTGTTCCAATTTCAGTTCCACCAGTTGCAACCGCTTGCCAGCTATGCGCTGCAGTGCCTGGTACCCAGGTAGCTCCGCGTAAACCTACTGTAGGTTTTGCATAACTCACATCTCCTACATCGGTAGAACCGCTATTGCCCTCTACAACATAACTCAATGGTTTTACTTTAGTAGCCGTTTCAATACCTGGAGCCTGTGTAGCAAAAGTAGGTTCTAGTTTTTGAGCAAAAGCTTTTTCAGTTTCCGTATAGCTAACCCCACCCACTTTTTCTAAATTGGTTTGCATCACTTCGGCCAATGTTTTATTAATTAATAAATCATGTGTACCGCCAATGATATCATACTTCATAGTCGTGCCTGTACCTAAAGCAGCACCTTCGGCAGCTTTAACTACTCTGTCAAATATTTCCACAACGTCTTTTCTTTTTGGATGACGTACATAGTAATATACTTCTGCAAAATCAGGAACTACATTTGGTGCTTTACCACCATTGGTGATCACATAATGAATTCTAGTTTCTTGAGGAATGTGTTCACGCATCATATTTACCATATGGTCCATTGCTTCTACTGCATCTAATGCCGAACGTCCTTGATCTGGCGCTGCAGCTGCATGTGCAGAAACGCCGTAAAATTTAAATTTAGCAGACTTATTTGCCAAAGCACTTGTAGTAGTTACCGCATTCACATCATCTGGGTGCCAGTGAATAACAGCATCTAGGTCGTTGAATACACCCGCTCTCACTAAAAATACTTTACCACTTCCTCCTTCTTCTGCAGGACATCCATATACCCTTACGGTTCCTTTTAATTTACCTGCTGCAATTAATTCTTTAATGGCAATACCAGCAGACACACTTGCTGTACCAAATAAATGGTGACCGCAGCCGTGCCCCGCATTTTTACCAGCAATGGGTGATTTTTCTGCAACTGCATTTTGTGCCAGTCCAGGTAATGCGTCATATTCGGCTAAAATACCAATAGCAGGACTTCCAGAACCATAAGTAGCCACAAACGCTGTTGGAATACCCGCTACGCCCGTTTCTACCGTAAAGCCCGCTTCTTTTAAATGCTGCACATGAAGGGCAGCGCTTTTGTTTTCTTTATAGCCTACTTCTGCAAAATCCCAAATTTGTAAAGCAGTTTTTTTATCTGCTTCATAATGTTCGGTTAAAGATTTAATCGCTGCCTCTTTATTAGCATTCACCATTGCCGTATTAGGATCTAATTTCGTTTTCTTTTGAGCATTACTACTTAAAGCAATCAACACCAATCCAAAAATCAAAAAATGTTTCATTGAAAATAGTTAAGATGTTTATTTAATATTTTACAAAAATAAGTCAGTATATAATTGAGCACCTGGTACAACAGAGTATTCTGATAAATCTGTAATTCCTTCTGCTGCCATTACTTCTTCATCAATAAATGTTTTTCCTGTGTAGGCTAATTTTTCTTTAGTCAAAATATAATAAGCCGCATCTGCAAGGATGGCTGGCGTACGACTCATGTTAGCTAACATCTCGCCTCCCAATAAATTTCTTACTGCAGCGGTGTCAATGGTAGTGCGCGGCCACAAAGCGTTTGAGGCAATGCCTTCGTCTTTTAATTCATATGCCCAACCAATGGCCATCATACTCATATCATACTTGGTAAGGGTATACGCAATATGAGGTCCAATCCATTTTGGATCTAGATTGATAGGAGGAGATAAAGTAAGGATATGAGCGTGGTTAGATTTTTTTAAATAAGGTAATGCATGTTGAACTACTAAATAAGTACCACGTACATTAATGCTATGCATTAAGTCAAATCTTTTGCTTGGCGTATTTTCGGTGTCCGTTAACTGAATGGCCGATGCGTTGTTAATCACAATATCAATGCCTCCAAATTTGTCTACGGTTTGTTGAATCGCATTGGCAATTTGCGCTTCATCTCTGATGTCAACCTGAACTGCTAAAGCTTTTACACCCAATGCTTCTACTTCTGCAGCAGCAGAAAAAATAGTTCCTCCTAAACGAGGGTCCTCTTCTACTGACTTGGCCGCTATGACAATATTGGCGCCAGCACCTGCTAATTTTAAAGCAATGGCCTTTCCAATGCCCCTACTTCCTCCGGTTATAAACACTGTTTTTCCTTGCAAAGACATAATGGTAAATTTTAAATGATCAATAATTTATTTTGTGAATTCAGGGCCTAAAAATTCAATAAGCAAGTTGGCAGCATCGCTGCATGCGGTTTCTAAAACTTCGTTTTTAACAATCGCATTAAATTGATTGCTAAAACTAATTTCATATTCTGCTTTGTCAATTCTAGTTTGAATACTTTCAGGAGTTTCTGTTTGTCTGTTTAATAATCTCTCGCGTAGGGCATCTACAGAAGGCGGCATGATAAAAATAGAAATGCTTTTAGCTCCTAATTGTTCTTGAACGCGTATCGCACCTTTCACATCAATGTCCAATACAGGCACTTTGCCCAAAGCCCAAATGCGCTCTAGCTCTGACTTTAAGGTGCCATAGTAAACACCTTCATATACCTGTTCGTACTCGATAAATTCATCTTGCTTAATTAGTGCTTCAAATTTTTCTAAACTTAAAAAATGATATTCTACTCCATCTTTTTCTGCACCTCTAGGAGCACGTGTTGTGGCGGAAATAGAAAAAGCCAAACGCGGAAAGCGCTCCAATAAATACTTGGTAATGGTGGTTTTGCCTGCACCCGATGGTGCGGCTAAAATGATTACTTTATGTAGGGCATCAGACATGCTCAAATTTACAGAAATAGTGGCTTAATAGTTAGGGGCATTTAAATATTTATACCGGCAATTATGCCTAAGTATAATTATGGTGTATATTTAGTGGTCAAATAAATACTTTTAAAAATAGCTATATGCAAAAACAATTATTGGTAGCCTTATTGATGGTTACAGGTTTGTTTGCTCAAGCACAAAAATCCGGAGAGGAGGGTGCAAAAGCAAAGCAGGAAGATAAAAACCCCAGTTTTAGAAGAGAGCTTTCCTTAGAAGCAAAAACAGAGACTAAGTCTGAAATTACCATAAAGGGTCAAAAAGTACCTTATAAAGCGGTAACCGGTACCATTCCAGTATGGGACGAGGATGGCAAAGCCATTGCCGGCTTGTTTTATGTATATTATGAAAGAACCGATGTGACCAATAAAGACGAGCGTCCATTGGTGATTTCCTTTAATGGAGGTCCAGGCACGGCAAGTGTATGGATGCATTTGGGTTATACGGGTCCTAAAAAATTAAAAATAGACGATGAAGGCTACCCCGTTCAACCTTATGGATTTGAAGAAAATCCAAATTCTATATTAGATGTGGCAGATATTGTATTTGTAGATCCTGTGAATACGGGATTCTCTCGAATTTTAGATAAGTCTGTACCCGGTTCTAAATTTTTTGGTGTGAATGCCGATGTAAAATATTTAGCAGATTGGATCAGCACTTTTGTAGTGCGAAATAAAAGATGGGCTTCTCCTAAATTTTTAATTGGAGAAAGTTATGGAACTACAAGAGTATCTGGTTTGTCTTTAGAATTACAAACAAGACATTGGATGTTCTTAAATGGAGTGGTGTTGGTTTCTCCAACCGAATTAGGTATTAAGCGCGAAGGACCAACCAACGCAGCTTTGCGTATCCCTTATATGGCAGCAACTGCATGGTACCATAAAAAATTAGCGAAAGAATATCAGTCCAAAGATTTAACAGCCTATTTGCCCGAAGTTGAAACCTTTACGGTGAACGAATTGATTCCTGCCATCGCACAAGGTGGCGTATTAAATGCAGAGAAGAAAAAAGAGATCGTTAAAAAAATGGCCGGATATATTGGGATAAGCGAAACAGCCATTGCACAACAAAATTTAGAAGTGCCTTTTAGCTTTTTCTGGAAAGAGTTGTTAAGAGATCAGGGTAAAACGGTTGGTCGCTTAGACTCACGCTATTTAGGAGTGGATAAAAAAGATGCAGGCGAGGATCCGGATTACAATGCGGAGTTAACAAGTTGGGAGCATTCTTTCACCCCCGCAATTAATATTTATTTAAGAGATGAGTTGGGTTATAAGACGGATTTAGAGTATAATATTTTTGGCCCCGTTTATCCATGGGACAATACGAATAACCATACGGGCAGTGACTTAGCCGCTGCGATGATGCAAAACCCTTATTTACATGTGCTAGTTCAATCTGGTTATTACGATGGCGCCTGCGATTACTTTAATGCCAAATACAATATGTGGCAAATGGATCCAGCGGGTAAAATCCAAAATAGAATGTTCTGGGAAGGTTATCGTAGTGGACATATGATGTATATCAGAAAAGAGGATTTGGCAACCAGCAATGATCATTTAAGATCCTTTATCAAAAAATCAATACCAAAGTTCGGTACACCAGCAAAGTTTTAAAAAACTATATTAACATAGCTACTTAAAGCTTTAGAAAATGTTTTTTCAATAGGCCTCGAATTTCGAGGCCTATTTTATTGTAAGCAATACTAGGAATTATCAAAAAATTAGTTGAAAATGATTTCATTGATTCTTTTGTGTTCCCCGGGATAAAATCGCTGCAGCCAAATTTCGGGTTGCATATAGTAATTTAATTTATAGTTGTTGTGTAAGTGGACAAAATCAAAATTCATATTCAAATTTTGGAGTGCTTCTTTTTGATAGTCGTAATTGGATTCAATGGGCTCCTGTATACAAAGGCCTACTGCTAGATGTTGCGCGCTGCAGGTTTCATAAAAACAATATTGCTCTATAAAACAATTGATAAAAGAAACTGGAACTGTGTTGCTTGGGGTAAAGTGTAGGTTATTTTTGATCATATTCATTGAACTTGTTGCATAGGCATTCATTACAGCATAATTGTATCCGCCAATAATACCCATATTATAATCGGAATAAACCAAGTTTTTATAAAGACTACCCTTATTTAAATAGGGAGGTAGTTCAAGCCATATATCCTTGTTTACTAATTCATTCAATGCATTGTGGTATACATTATGTAAGTCTGTGTACTTAAATTCTGCAACCAAAGATTGCTTGACTTTGTTTTTGTCAAAAAGATCTCCCAAAATAAGGTCTCCGTCAAAATGAATGAAAGGTTCTTGTAAAGTAGAGAAAGTATGCAATTTTCCAGCACACCAAAATTTAGAAGGAACCTCGTCCAATGCATTCAATTCAGTAGAAAATCCATCATAGGGAAGCTGAAGAATGTCTATAAAAAATCGCTTTCCCCAGTCATCCGTAATGAGGTGAACCTGTTTAAAATGTCTTTTTAATTGTAATAAACTAAGCGCCCAGGTATAAATGAAATACCTCTTTAAGGGAAAGCCCCCCATCATCCTGCTTTCAAAAGAGGTGTCGTGTGGCTGCTGAAATGGTTTGGACCAAAATGATTGTACAATTTTCATGACAACATGTTAAGGCCTAATAGTATCAATAAAAAAGTACTACAAATCATATTTGACCTAAATCCAACCCTATGCCTATATAAGGTTGTATAAAACGTAGTTATTGCAATTGGAATAGCGGCTATATTGACCCAGTTAGCCAATTTATAAAACTGAGTATGGTTCAATTGGCTCTGAAAATCAAGATCCTCTAAATTAAAACGCACCGCTTCTTCTTTTAAAAAAAGAAATACCAGTATCAACTTCACTAGCTCTGTAAGTATAAACAAGGAAATGAGACTCGTACTAGCGTCTATAAATGATAAACTGGTAATTTCAAGTTTAAAATATTGACACAGGTAATACACCAACGATAATAAAAAAAATAATACAATCATAGCAATCGAATTACTAATTAAAACACTTGCATAACTGCTTACTCGTATAGTAGAGGTGTATTCTTTTGGAAAATATTGAATTACCGTCTCTGCTTTATAGATCCCAAATACAATGGAGCAAAGTAGGTAAACAATTAAATAATGGATTACTTGTGTATATTCTTTCATCATAAAGGTTGCTTTATAAAATGATATTGAAAAGCAGGTCTGATTCAATGCAGGCAGCTATTGCCAAGAAAAGTATAGGCAAGAAAAAAAATGGTAAACGAGGAAATTGTTCAAAATAAACAACAGGTTCATGAGCATGCATTTTGCGTAAATTGCTGAATCCCATTAATCCTATTGCACCCAAATAACATAAGGCGTACACTTCCATAGGTGCGTGTAAAAAAACCAAATACATGGAAGCGAATGCATATTTTGAAACAAAAGCATTGACCACTAATCCAAAAATATACCCATTATATAGAGATACCATAATGGCTAAAAACCCGAATGATAAATAGCCTAAAATACAAAGTATAAATCCAGTAAATAAGTTATTGAGTAAAATCTTCCATGAAGTAGAAAAATTGATATACAGTGATTTACTATATATAAAATGGTAATTGGGTAAAGCGCTGCTTTTTAAAAGCATTGGATAATCTAATGCAACGGCTGTGCCAACTATCCAGCAAAGCAGACAAATCAAAAACCCCTTTTCAAAGCTAGTAATTGGAAACATGCTTTAATCTATCATTTAAGTGAGGATAATGAATTACCTTTTTTTCCAAACCCTTATTGGTTATCGTATTTAAGTTAATTAAGCTTTTGCCATAAATAGAGCCCCCAACAGCAATAGCAGCATACTTATCGGCATTGAATTCAAGCTGTCTTTGCACTAAACCAGGAATAATAATAAATAGCACGCCATATAAAGCACCATGTAAAGCCACCCATAATCCCGGATAACTTGTTGATTCAAAAAGCGGGTAAAAATAACTGGATGACAATACCGATATACTACAACACAAGACATTCGATAGATATAAGATAAATAGATGGTTGTTCTTTAAATGCGCGTATTCGTGAAAAATAATATTTTTAATATCTGCTTCGTTTAAGTTATTCATTAGGGCTTCTGATAATAGAATCACTTTGTTAGATGAGAATATTCCTGTTGCATAGGCATTGGGTTGTGCCTGTTGAATGATCCTAATTTGAATACGATCGTCAATAGTTGCTCTTGCCCAATTTTGATACTCAATAGCAATAGTATACTTCCTCTTTTGTAATAGAATTAATAGAGGAGTCACGATAAAACCAAAACTTATTAAAATAGATCCAAATAAAATACCAATGACTATCAACACTCCTTTATGTATTTGATGTTGACCTTTAAAAAAGTACATAAATACAGAAAAGCAAAATATCCAGAATAGCCATTCAATTATTAAATGGGTGTAGTCCAATTCGTTGGCGACTTCTTTTTTAAAACCCTTTTGCAGGAAAAGACCACCTATTTTTATAAGTGTAAATGAAGTGGCCATAAATAGACCAAAAAGCAAAATAATGAATAGATCGGTCATGAATAATAGTTATAATTGGGTGATTGAATAAAACAAAATTCAATCACCCAATATTTTTAATAAGCGCCTACGCCTGCGCCAATAGCTGCTCCAAAAAACGTTCCAACGGGGCCTACAGTCGTTCCTAATAAAGCACCCGCTTGTGTTGCAGCCCAAACGCCAGCAACCGAACCAACATAGCTTCCTGTGCCAGAAACCGCCCATTGCAATCCTTCGCTACCGCCTACTTCTTTAGCAGCACGCCACCCTAGTAAAGCTGTTACATTTTGTTTTTTTGTTACTTTAAGTGTACCAATCAATAGAAAGCAAAACAACATGGATTTGAGAATAGTTTTTTTGTTTGTCATAAAATACATTTCAAAGTTGATGTCTACTCTGTTCAGTACGGTTTTCGACAGGTCCGTTTTAATTTATTTTCTTGTGATCAGCAAGTAGTATAAATTGTACAACTGGAATTCCTTAAGGAAGCTACGTTCTTTTCTATGTCAAAAAAATATTATTTAATAGAATCATCATAAACGCAGTCCTTCAGTACGGTAGATATTATTTTAAAATGTAAACTCTGATTACAGTCTAAGTGAAAATAAAAAGGGCTTCTATAATGAAGCCCTTTACTGCAATAATTTTATGTGAACGATTAATTCAATTTTACAATACCAACTCCATTGGAAAAGAAGCTTGCATGTTTGTATTTGCAAGGAATTACCACCAATCCCTTGCTATCTATATATCCCCATTGATCATCCCTTACCACAAGCCCCTTTCCTTCGGTAAAGCCATAGGTTATATTAAACAGCCCACCAATTTGATTTCCATTGTAATCTATGTAAATGTGATTGTCAGTATTCATTAATTTAACAGGACAGAAACCATTTCTAAAATCATGGTAACATTCATTGAGGACTAGGGAAGCATCATAAAGAAATGGTATTTGAACCTTACCGGATTTATTGATAAATCCCATTGTATTTTGATTAACCACACCGCATAATCCTTCCTTAAATCCCATAGCGATATTTTCAAAAACAAAATCAATAATTACCTCATTATGATCATTAATAAAACCCCATCTACCTTTTATTTTTACCGCAGCCAATCCCTCAGAAAAATTCCAGGCAGATTCATAAATACAAGGAATTACCTCTTCCCCGATTGTGTTGACATACCCAAACCTGCCGTCTCGAGTAACCCTAGCAAATCCTTCTGCAAAATCATCCACAAAGTCGTATTGTAAGGGAGCGATAAGCTCTTCCCCTAGTTGATTTATAAACCCCATTTTATCTTGATAGCGCACTCCTGCAAATCCCCCATGAAAGTCCCATACATCCTGGTATTTGGGTGTAATAACGGCTTCGTTTAGCTTATTTAAATAACCCCACTTCCCTTGTACACAGAATGCAACTAGCCCCTCTCTATAACTTCTAACTATTCGTTTTGAAAATGGAATCATTAATTCATTGTTATGATCAATAAAGGCAGATAAACCTTCTTTCTTCACATAAGCCAGTCCATCCGAAAACGGCCAAACTTCATCATATTGCAATTGAATCTTTTCCTTCCCTTCACAGTCAATATATCCCCATTTATTTTTATTGCTAACTGCATATAAATTTTCGGATGCATTGTAAATAATTTCAAATCCACCTGGAGTGATTAATTCTTCCTTGTGATTAATTAAATAATCCATATTTTATTTTTTGAACCCTTAGAATTCTTCTAAGAACTTTTGTATGCATTTTTAATAATCTTCTTTGTTAATATTTTTGAATCTCTAGGTTTTCCGGCTGCCGCTATTCCTGATGTAGTGCTAGCCTTAGGTTTGTTATCCCTTCTTCTGTTATAAATTAATTGGCTCATATTAATATTTTTAAAATAATCCGTATTCTTTTGAAATTCTTAAATAATCCCCGTCAGACTCTTTTTTCAATTTTAACAACTCGTCATCTGACTCCAATACGGATAAGTATTTTTCAATTGTTTCTTTAGATAATACCCATTTAGTATTAAATGGGCTACTACCCGAACCTTCCATAATTAGATATTGTTTTAAAATTGGTCTAATTGTTAAATCAAATATTGCTATAGCCGAGTCCTTTAATAAGTGTTCTCGCATTCTGTTATATTCATTAATGTCTTCAGCATTTGCATCTTTAGCAATTGGTGGATTTAGATCTTTAGGTATTAAATGTGCTACCAAATCAATTATTGTATTCATATTTTATAATTTTAATTTATTATTCTTGATTGCTGTTTTGATTTCTTTATCAAATAATGCATAAGCCCTATTACTTATGGAACTAAATACAAATGGAAGATCATGTTCATCTTTTATTGTGTTGTTTGTTACGATCTTTAATTTTGTATTAACAAAGCTCTTTTCATAATCGAGCAACAATTTCAATATCTTTTTATTACTTCTTTTGCAGGTAAATACAATTTGCTCTGGTTGTAGATTAAGAATTAATTTGTGAAGTTCTTCAATATCATGATGTTTCGTTGTTTTGTCCCAGGTTGTGCCATCTAAATAACTATCGATTAAAAAGTAGTTCTTATTTAAAAAAGTTATTAATTTTTTAAATTCTGAATCAGCATTAATCTCAAAAGTTTTAGCAACATTGTTTAAAATGTTATTAGCGCCCTTTGATATGATGTCTTGTGATAAAGCTCTATAAAGGTATTTAGCCTCGTCAGGGCAATTTTCTGCAATTATTAAAATTTTAACTGGTTTTGTAGGTTTGGGTACCCAGTTTTTGATGATTGGATTTTTCATGCTTTATGTTTCATTTGGTCAATAAAAGTAGAGAAAGCCCAAAATGATATATTTATATTTCATATATTTATTAAATCAACTAAGAAAATAAATATCTAACATGTTGATATACAATTAATTAATAGCAACATGAGACGTCTCAAAAATATATCTAATGACCCCAAAAGCTAACCAGTCTTTCAAAAAACAGCAAGAAATTATTGATGAAATCAAAAAGTTTAATAAAGCCAACAAACTTTTCACGTTGGATGATTTTAAAAATATTATTTATGATGGTAGTCAGAATATACCTAAACTAGACAGGTCAATTCAAAGAAACATAAACAGATATATCAAACAAATACGAGAGAACTTCAAGTTTGAAATTAAAATAAGAAAGTTAAATAAAACTAAAATCTTAGTTTATAAAGATAACTCCAATAACGGATACTCTGCAAAACCAGAAGAAATCAAAAAAATAATAATTAACAATCGCGCAAAAAAAAATCCTGACCCTGTACATTTAAATGACTACGATTCAAAAAATGGAAAACTTGATTATTTGATTTACCCGTTAGAAATAGTGAATAACATTAATGAGCCATTTATAAGAGGAATTCAGGTTTTAAGTTTATACAGCGCCAAAAAACAAGAATACATTAAAGCTGCATCAACCAAAATAAAAAGATTTTATTTTTCAAGAATAAAAAACTTACATAAACACCATTCGGTAAAATGCAATTGCCCAATTGTTACTAAATTAATTAAAGAATATGATAGTTATGAAAAAGATGATCTTGGATTTATTTTTCAAAAGAAATCAGAGTTAAATTTTATAAAGCTCAATTGTACTGATTATTTTGAAATGATTTTAAAAAGTAAGTACAGAAAACTATATAATAGCATCCAAGCTGCAAATCGCATAAGAACAATTAATTGCATTGGTAAAAATGGACAACAGTTTAATAAAGAAATTGAAATAAAATTTATTCATGTCGATTTGCTTTCTCAAATAATTCTTGGATATCTAAACCATATCCAGATAAAAAATTCGCAATCAGCAAAAAGACAAATAATGGATTATTTGTCAAAAAATTTGTAAGCTAAACTCTCTTAATATCCGCTCCCAATTCTTGTAATCGTGTGTCAATGTATTGATAACCGCGGTCAATTTGTTCAATATTTTGAATGGTGCTTTTTCCTTCGGCACTCAATGCTGCAATTAACAAGGCTTGTCCAGCACGGATATCAGGGCTGCTCATGGTAATTCCACGCAATGCATATTTACGATCTAATCCAATCACGGTTGCTCTATGTGGATCACACAAAATAATTTGTGCACCCATGTCAATTAATTTATCTGTAAAGAACAATCTGCTCTCAAACATTTTTTGATGAATCAATACACTTCCTCTTGCTTGAGTGGCAGTCACTAATACAATACTTAATAAGTCGGGTGTGAAACCTGGCCATGGATTGTCGTAAATGGTAAGAATGCCACCATCCATATAAGTTTGTATTTCATAATCCTCTTGAGCAGGAATAAATATATCATCCCCTTGTATATCAAAATCAATTCCGAGTAATCTAAATTTTTCTGGAATAATACCTAAGTGTTGTACACCTGCATCCTTGATTCTGATTTCACTTTTTGTCATGGCAGCCATTCCTATAAAGGAACCAATCTCAATCATGTCTGGTAAAATGCGGTGTTCTGTAGCTCCTAATTTTTTTACACCCTCAATGGTTAATAAATTACTTCCTACGCCAGTAATTTTTGCACCCATTCTATTTAACATGCTACACAACTGTTGTAAATAAGGCTCACAAGCTGCGTTATAAATAGTGGTAATGCCTTCTGCTAACACAGCAGCCATTAAAATATTTGCAGTGCCGGTTACAGAGGGTTCGTCTAATAACATATAACAACCTCTTAAACCATCTGTCTTAATTGTAAAGCAGGCTAAGTCTTGATCATATGCATATTTAGCACCTAGCTTTTCAAATCCAATAATATGGGTGTCTAAACGACGACGACCAATTTTATCGCCACCTGGTTTAGGTAAGTAAGCAATATTAAAACGAGCTAAAATCGGACCAGCAAGCATTACGGATCCGCGTAAACGCCCACTCTTTTTTCTAAACTCTTCTGAAGCTAAATAGTCGGGGTCAAGTTTATCTGCTTGAAAACGGTATACCCCTTCGCCTAATTTTTCTACCCTCACACCCATTTCATGTAATAACTCAATCAATAAATTTACATCTACAATATTGGGTACGTTGGAAATGGTAATAGGATCAGTACTTAATACCACAGCAGATAAAATCTGAAGGGCTTCATTTTTTGCGCCTTGCGGTATGATGGTTCCTTTTAATGCTTTTCCTCCTCTTACTTCAAATGAGCTCATAAAATAGGTTTGGGGTTCTGCAACGAAATTAAACTTTTCTTGCATAAAAAATCCCGTCATGGTTGAAAGACGGGATTTAAATATTTTGATTAATATCTCTTTTTAAAATTGCGGTTGTTGTTGTTTCTTCCGCCGCTGCCACCACCTGGTCCTCGGCCACCACCACCGCGATTGCGATTGTTGTTTTGCCATCTTCCACCAGCAGGACGGTATTCGTCACGCTCAAAATTTTGATTGCGGTGTTTGATGTATGGGGTATTGCTAAATTCAAGTCCACCACCGGTTATGGCGTTTAATTCATTACGGATAGCATCATCTTGAACCAATTCTTTGTGCCAGTTGCTATACGCTAGCTTCATGTAGTGTGCAATGCTATTGGCAAAACCAGCTTTCTTTTCTTCATCTTCCTCCGCCATTGCTTTGTCAATTACCAATTCTAAGTTCTTACCTAAGTGCGCATACTTGATTTTGCGTTTAGGATAAGGCAAAGGATCTGGCTTTTGTTTATAGGTTTCCTTGGTAGGAATTGGATAAGGGCTTTCCACATCCAGCTGAAAATTGCTCATAAAAAATAGGTGATCCCATAATTTATGTTTGTAATCTTCAATATTCTTTAAAGAAGGGTTTAAAAAACCCATCAATTCAATGACTACTTGGGCTTGTTCCTGACGCTTGGCCTTGTCTTCAATGGACATAAGATGGTCCACCATCCTTTGAACGTGACGGCCATACTCTCTCATTCCCATTATGCTTCTTGCTGTATTGTACTCCATGTATTAAATCTTCCGAGTAACAAATGTAGTGATTATTCCATTAATTTACCCCAATCACCAAAAGGTGCCAATGGACCTTTTGCTTATATTTGTGTTATGGAGCAATTGTTACAAAAAATAGAAGCCATTAAAGCTGAAATCGCTGCTGTAGTGGCTACCACCCCCGATCAGGTGGAGCAATTTCGTATCAAATACTTAGGAACCAAGGGTTTGGTGAAGGAAATAATGGGCGAAATGAAAAATGTCCCCAATGATCAGAAAAAGGAGTTTGGTCAAATATTGAACGCCTTTAAAATGGTGGCTGAAGAAAAAATGCAACAATTGCAAGAAGCTTTAGGTGAAACTGGCGAACAGGGAGCACAATTTGATTTCACTTTACCGGGCGACCCCGTTGCTGTAGGAACAAGACATCCATTGAATTTGGTGCGCAACCAAATGGTATCCATATTTAAGCGTTTAGGTTTTGCGGTTGCGGAAGGACCGG
>JACCDW010103421.1_pt1 | contig 16240 bp, 36 predicted proteins | sample 7449781 | NCBI WGS metagenome assembly JACCDW01 (sample SAMN15323449, study PRJNA562643) | freshwater metagenome | isolation source: river surface water | place: USA:Blue River Watershed | collected 2017-08-18
ACCAACCTCCCGCGCTTCATTACCACACACCCCCCACAAACGATAGCGTGTTTTACCGGATGCGACCCCCGGTTAAAAGCCGAAATAAGGATTAGGCAACTCAATAGTATCGCCCGGAATTCCAAGGCATCACCCCCTTTCACCTATTTCTGACAAATCCCCAGCGGCGGGATAACGCAAGGGTTACTTATCTTGCCGGTTCATCCCCTCGTCCAGCGAGTCAACGATAATCAGCATGGCCTTTATCAGACCGCCGACCTTCATTGATATGTCGGCGGGAGAGCCTAGCGGAGCATACTGCCCGACCTGTTCAAGTATCTCCCGTATCTTGTCGGCATCTTCCTTTTTCATACCCCTCCTTCATCCCTCCACCGCAATCGTCCGGCAAACTGGAAATGTGGTGGATGCGTTATTTCTTCTCGGTAGTTTCTTTTTCGTCCCGCTCAATCATTTGCTTTATGGATCGGATCGCCCTATCGAAGCAGAAATCCAGAACGGATACGGCGTCAGACGGCCACATTTCCTCGGTGTTGCGGTATTCTCTTCCATTGAATTTCACATTCACCGTCAATGCTTGCTGTACCCCTCCGGGCACTGCCCGATAAGAAGGTTCAACCTTAACTTCGATATATTGTAATTCTCTCATACTCCCTCCTTTCACTTCCTCACCCTACCGAAAAATGTCACTCTCCGCAAGCAATCACTTCACCAGTTCCGGGTTCTCATGGATGTTGCCGATGACCTCAATTTCCTGAATCGGGTCGTCGATGTTGCCTTCCATGTAGGGAAGCAAGTCTGCTATCGTTTCTTCATCCCCCAGCCATACACCGAAATAATTCATGCTGATCGTTCCGGTATATTCCTTGAAGCCGCCATCAAAGGTAAAGCCTTCGCCATTTACTCCACAGGTGTTGACATTGTGGCCGACCCTTACGATGTCATTTTCAAACACTTCCCGCCCGTTCTTGTCCCGCAGGCCGGTGAACTGCATGAGGGGATCATCCGAAAAATTTACACTTACGGGTCCGCGCCAATGACCGTCTTTAACAATTCCCGCTCCATATTCCATCCGCTTTTTCATGGAAAGCCATTGCCTGAACTTAATCTCTCGCATCTCCCCTCCTTTTTCAAGTACCCTGCCGCCTTCTCCATCCTCTCCCCGATCTGCGAGGGGTCGGTCAGCAATCGTCGCGTGTCGTCCGATGGGTTAGTCATGGGCGGCCTCCTTAAGAACCCGTTGCGATGAAAGAAAGGAAAGAACTGCATCCACCTGTTCAAGCGACATCTGCTCCCCGGTTGTTCTCTCGACAACTTTCTGAATTAATTTCATCTGTTCCCAATCCCAATTCCAGCCTTGTTCCGCCAGTGCAGCGTCAGCCCTTTTTAGACATTCAATCATCTCCCCCCTCCCTTTCATCCACTCAATCGCCTTGTCCCGCAGCAGACCGGTTGTGTCGATGATGTAGTTTGTGAAGAATCGATGGGTTGATTCTTCAATGGTGGGATAGTCATCCCAAATACTTAGAATAAACTTCCACCAATCCTCCCGCTTCATCATCTCCCTCAGCACCAGCCGGGGATCAGCGGCGAAGTCGGGCCACTTATCCATCGTACCTGGAAACACTATTGCATTTTCAACCTTAGTCGGGTTCACTCCGCACAGTTCCGCGAACTCTCGATTCTTGTCGGTCATGGCATTACTCCTTCCTGATGCGCGAGAGCTTTCAGGAGGGCGAGTTCGGGGATTCTATGCCCATTTGTGATAGGATGAACATAAATCTGTCCACAATGATTTATTTCTGCGTCAACCATTTCCCAATCCACCATCCCCCACAGCCCCCTCTCTGGATTGCGCGGGTCGATTGAGAGGGGGAGGCGGTCAAGGTACTGTTCTTCAATCCACCCAAAACCAGCGTTAATAATTGAATACTCTCTGCCGTTTCCTTGATTAACTTGTCTATCAGTCACAGGGCCAACTCCTCCCTTAAAATGAACCCAGTCACCAAACCGAATCATGCCCATCGCCTCCCGAAACTTCGGCTGCAAGGCGATGTAGTACGGTAGGGCTTCGGTCAGACTAGTCATGGCGTGCCTCCGCTTCCTCAACAAAGACGTAGTAATCGGGACCGCTAAGAGAATATCGTTCCTGTTTCGATTCTTCGATCCACACTTTGTATCCTGCAAACGCAAGGATGCTGACAAGCTGTGCGCGGTCCTCGCCGTGGTTTACTTTGAGCTTTGCAATTATGTCGTTCATCCCTCCCCCTCCTCCCCGGCCTTGAGTGCGGCTTTGGCGATCTCCCTTACTTCCTCCTGCGAGATAGCCGGATTGCCAAGATAATTCTTGTTACATCCATCTCTAATCTCTACCAACGCCTCCCTTGCCTTGGCCAGTTTACCATCTGCCTCGGCGTACAGCTTAGCCAGCCCGTCGGAGTCCTCAAGCAGGTGCGTGATCTGCTCCCTCGCGGCGTGGAGGTCGGCGGTCAGGGCCTTATTCGCCTGGATAACATCATCCCTGCTTGCGTTCAGGTCGGACACATCGGCAGCTAGCACTTCCTTGTCTTTGCGTGTGTTGCTCAGATACAATTCAAGCAGTTTATTATCGGCCCTCAGCGCGTCCCGCTCCTCCTCGATGGCGCGGGAGTCGGAGTAGATGTGATCCAGAGCCTTGACGAGCATGCCCTTCATCCACTCGGCATCCTCTTTGGGAAATTCCCCGGCGAGTTGAAAGCTCTGATTCCCGACTTTAAGCCATACCGCGCATTCCCCATGATCCGGTAATGAGCATGGCTTTACTTCAACGTATTTCTGCATCACTTCCACCCCCTGTTTTCCGCATCCCGGTTCTTCTTATATTCCACCATGCTCCATGCGTCAGCCATGGCTTCTTCTTTGGAGTTTTTAGAAAACATTGTGCAATACATGATAGGGGGTATCGGGAACGGACTACACCACCGATACTTTCCCGTCGCCTCGTTTTCTTGGATGATCCACCCCGGAGGCATCCCGCTTACCTTCGCCGGGGCAAGGTACATGGGCGTTCCAATCAGACAAGAAAACAGCATCGATACGGCCACGTAGATACAAAAAATAACTCCGATCCATCCGGCAAAATACTTCATCACTCCCTCCCTCCTACGTCCACGCCGCATTTTGCGCCGTTATGTGGCCTTCTTGTCGATGTAAAGGTTGAACGCCTTCACGGTCTTTTCCCATGACGTAAGCATGGCCTCCGCGTCTTTCACCTTCATGGTGGACAGGGACGGGTTGCCGTATTTCTTGCCGATTTTCCCGATGCTGGCCAGCCACGCCTTGAACTCCTTCGCGTCGATTCCGTTGTCTGCGATCATGCCGTCAACGCGGGTGCGAAGCTCGGTGCCGACGGGGAGGGGGTCTTTCTCCGGTTCGGGAAATTCGGGATATTCGGGCTTTTCAGCGGGTGCTGAAACGGGGGGCTTGGGTGAAGGCTTCGGCGGGAGAGCTTTCGGCTTGACTTCGTGGGTCGTCGCGTCGGCGTCCTCAACGTCAACCGGGATGCAGAACGTCTGGAAGGCGGCGTATTTATATGCCGCGCTCATTGCCTTGTTGGTCGCCTTGTCGCCGCTGTCCATCGCTTCGCCGTAGGTCGCCACGGTGTGCTTGCTGCCGTCCATTGCGCTCACCATGTCAAACTCGCATCCAACGGTGACATAGAACAACGCCCCGCCGCTTTTTGTCTGCCGTTCCACTACTTCACGGGATAAAACGCGGGGAAGGATGCAAAGGCTGTGCTTTGCGAGTATCGGAGCAAGCGCACCATAAACGTCATCAATGCCCCGAAAATTGTATCCCTGCTGCGCGTTCTTCTTGTCCTTGCTGATGCCGATCCCGGCAAGTTCCGACTGCACCGCTGATATGGCCTTATATACGCCGATGTCCATGCTATGCTGCCTCCTTCTTGAGATTGTAGACTGAAAGCAGGGCGGTAAAAATCTTCCACCCTATTTCATTTTCCCGTTCGGTTACAACCTTCTCCGAAAAGGATTCGCTTTCCGTCCGGGGGATGTTGATGATCCGCGTACCGTCCACCCGGAAGCCATGTTCCTCAAGTAGAACCTTGAGGGTGGCTACCTGCCATGCGTGTTCGGGATAGATGCCGCTGCCGGTCTTGAGGTCGATAATCTCGCTGCGCCCGTTGATCTTCGCGTAAATGTCCAACGTGCCGCCGAAACGGTGAACCTCGCTTACAAGGGGGCGTTCGCAGAAAAAGACCTCTTCGATGTGGTGCTCCTTCTCCCATGACCAGAACGAAAGGGCGCAGTTTTCGGCAAGGCTGATCTGATTGGCCGAATAGTCCTTCGTATCCGTCACCGCGCCCGTCAGCTTGTCTGTGACCATTGCGTGACCCAACGTGCCAATGTCGGCCTTGTCGTCAACGTATTTTGATACGTCGATCCCTTGAAGGCCCAAACGATTGGCCCACGGAACAAGGGCCGGTTTTGCGAGAAGCCCGAGAACCGTTGTCACGCCGGGGACCACTTTCCCGTCCTGCAACTTGTATCTGATATGCGCTTTCGTTTTACTCATCAACGCCTCCCTCAAAGCTAATATCCGGGTAAATTCCGGGGTCAATCATGGGACCACCTTTTGAATGACCTCGTATTGGCAAACATCGTCATATGAAACATGGGGCGGCGGGGATGGACAATGAGATTGTTGCCCCCAATTATGGTACATCTCAAAGGCCCACTTGGAATATCTGTCCTCGCTTGCCTTCGACCACTTCATTGCGGAAATCGCCTGCTCGACCTCGCGCTTCGCAACGTCCCCCGCCTTGAGTGCCACTTCCCGCCGCGCCTTATCGAGAGCGGTGAACGGTTCAACAGAAAAACAAGTACCGCCATAGCTTCCCGATTCGGTGCAACCGTGCAAGACCTGATCGACCACGTTTTTGATGATATCGTCTTGGCAGGAAAGGAAATCAATTAAGGCCGCTTTGTCACCAATCGAAAGATTGTCCAGAAGATCGCTAATATTGACGCTTAGACGGCAACCCTCTATTTTCGCATCCATACTTCCTCCCTCATCTCGTCGCCCCGCCTCTCGCACTCGGCGTCCTGGCGTTCAAGCCAATCGTCGGCTACCTCGTCCGTGTACTCTTGCGCCTCAATCCGCCGTGAATATTCGGCGAACGTCCTGCGCTCGTAATCACGCTCCATCTTCGCAAAGGCGGCGTCAGGGATCATGCGACCGGCATCTCCTCGCGAACAATTTCGCGTATCAGATCCTCCAATGATAGCTTCTTTTCGTCGGGGATCGGAGCTTTTTGAGAGCAAGGGATTATTCCCGTAGTCTCTAAGCAAGGGCGGCACCAATGAAGTGTTTTCGTGCTTGATCCGCCCGTCCCGTAGAAATCATGGTCGCAACAATACTGCACCCGAACGTACCAAAGCTGTTCTGGATAAACGACACTCTTCCCGCATTTGTCGCAAGTATATGTTGTCGTAATCATTCCCCCGCCTCCCTCTTTGAGTAGAACACGATTTCCATCTTGCCGACGGTCAAGCAAGACCATGCGGTATGCAGCGGGGCGAGGTCTACCCACTCAAGCCCCGGCACCTTCGCGTCAATCTCATCCCGGTTGACATTGTGTAACTCAACGGTGCCTTCATCGTGACCGGATACCATGACCCTCATTCCGTCACCTTCTTTCTTGGATTAGAACCGTTCTCTTGTGGAGAAAGGCGTGATAACCAGTATCTTCACAAACAACTAAATTTTCGTTGCGGTTGTCCTGTTTGTCGAAATTTACGTGGTGAATTGGATGTGTGGCTGAAAGAGATTTTCCCATTGCCTTTTCGACAACCAATATGTGTTCTTTTACATAACGGTTCCTGTCCGCCCGATGGTGTTCCGGGGAATAGACAAGTACGTAACCATCGGTAGATATTTTTCGTCCACCCTTCCACTGGTAACAATTTTCCGCACGGTCCGGGCGTATTTTTACATCCCTGCGCTTAAATATCTTGCCCATTACCTGCGGCCTGATTCCTTGAATCCTAGCAACATCAACAATCCTCATCCCGCTCTCATAACTTGCTATGGCTTCCGAATAGTCTTTCCGTGCCGTTTCGTTGGCACGGCCCCTTATTTTGTGGTGGTCGTAAACGCCTCTTGGCATTGCGTCGATTTCCTCCCCATTGCGGCATTCACTCTTGCGAGCGATTCAAGCCTTTCCTGCTTTATTGCCTCTTTTGGCCTCGGATTCCTATGGCAATGTGAACCGGCAGGGCAGACATAATCCCGCAGCAGATACTTGTGATTCCTCCAAAGCCAGCTGATGATTGCCTTGATGATTGCGAGTTTCATGTGGCCTCCTTAACCCCTGCTTGCGCCGACCATCAGAACGGAAATGATGATTACCGAAATGAGGCCAGCAACGAACCCGATGATTAGACCGGCTAGAAATTCCATGTCACCCCCTCCCGATAAAGAACCACAGATAAGCCGCCGCCATGACGATCAGGCAAGCCTTGTCAAGACGGCCAGAATTGCGTTTATGCGCGTAAAGCCAGCAGGAAATATAAAACGTGAATGTCGACCAGACTAAATGCCACTTGCTCTTACGCTTAGGCTCGGCATGAAGAAGGTGACGCCAGAGTTGATCCTTGGGTATCAGGTAGTGTGCCATGATGGGCCTCCCTACTTTTTCGCTTTCCCGGCGCTCTGCACCGCTGTCAGTAATGCGGCATTTGCGTTGATGGTAAGCAGTACCGCATCCTTGTAATCAATTCCCTCCGCTTGGTAGAATTTGACGGATCTTACGTTTTGCTCCCGCATGTATTGAAAAGAGCGGCTTAGAATCCTGTCTAAAACGGGAGCGATTTCAGCTACAACTTCGTCCACCATTGGAACATACGGTTTCAGCACCGTGTCAATTATTTCCCTTGCTATTTCCGGCGTAATCTCCATCTCCCCCTCCTCCTCGCCGGGGGACGGCCCCCGGCATCCTATAACCTGACGTTTACTCCGGTCCAAGGTTCACCCGGCTAACCTTAAAGCAATCATGAAGCGTTGACCTATTCTTTGCCAATTCACCTCCTGATTGTGGCGGGGCCGGGTTACGCCGGTTCCCGGCGCGGTGTTTGTTGTCTCGGTTCACTCCGCGAGGCGATTTCGTTTTACCCGCCGTTAGTGGCATGGAATGGAAGGGCGGAATCGAACCGCCGTGTGGAAAGCGCCTAGCCAACTAGGATACATCTATCCCATGCCGTGTAAGGGGCTGGCAGGTCCAGGTCGCTGTGTTGCGTGATGAATCTCAACCGGAAAGCGTTACGAATAACCCGATTTCTAGCAACGGGCGGTCGCTTAGCGATCCATGTGCAAAACCGTTGCGCCCCACGCTACGTCTTAGTGACGCGCACCCCTCAATGCCTGCCAGCCTGTCAAAGAGCTAAAAACCGAATTACGCTTCTACGAATTTTCCGTTTTCCTGCCTGTAAAACGTGTTAGCCTTGATCTTCTTTCCGTCCACTTTCGCCGTATTTACCGAAATGATTTTGTAATCGTCATCACGTTCGGCCAACACGATCCAGCATCCCAATGCCCCGGACGCTCGGCAACCATACCCAAGGCCGCAAGCTATAGAATCGTTGCCTTCTACGCTGGCCGCTGATCGGTAGCCGGTGTTCGTGGCCGCTGAGTAGTAGCCGGTGTTCGTGGCCGCTGATTGGTAGCCGGTGTTCGATCCCTTATTTGTTGATTTACAGTGATCCAGAACGAACTTTACCCCGGCATCAACAAGGTTATGGATGGAAATTTCAGCCTCGACATGGAGATTTGAGCAGGCTACTTTTGAATCATCCTCATGTTTGGCCGTTTTCCCGCTGCCCTCGACGGTCGCATACCGGCTCATTCCGGGCGTATAGTAGCCAAAAACATCAAGCGGGTTCTCGCAGAAATGAAATCCATTCTGGCATATCACGGCATCATCTTCCGTGTAAGTTCCGCCTTCTTTGAACTGGAATCCACGGCATTTCATATCGGAATCGAATCCCTTGAATCCCCGGATAACCACCGGCTCCGCTACCCTCTTTTTTGTCGGCATCACTCCTTCCTCCCATGTATTGTTAAAGGATAAACCCGCCGCTAAGAACCGAACGCCCCCTAAGCTCCCGCCTTATCAAGCCGGGATGCCGTCTGCCAGCAGACCCCATGAATCTGTGCTTCTCCGTCTTAACGGTCAGCGATCCCGGAAGGGTCATTTGCCGGTTCGGTCTTTGGGGGGAAAGAGCAAATGGTGGCCGTCTTTCCGGCCTGCCAGGGCTTTTAACCCGCTTTCATGGCGCACCTCCTTATTCAAAGGCTTGCCAAAACTTTTCCCCGTCAAGTGGGGCTTTTCAAAGATGCGGCCCGATTGTAATGTCGCAGACAGGGAAAAGTCAAATGTTTTTTCGCATTCTGCTTCATTTATTTTTGATCGTCAATGATTATAATCGGTTACGGTTTTTCCCACGCCGGCAGCGAATTTTTTATTGACAGAAAAGATTTTTGGGGTAGAATTGTGTCCAACTTAACAGCACAAAGGAGGCCCATGTACCAAGCTCACACCGACGCGAAATACATCTATCTCCGCAACAAACTAATCGACCAAGCCGCCGCCATTGCCGACGCCACTTACAGGGTCGGCGCAAATCCAAGTGAAAATTCACCCGTCGCCCGTCAATGGAACCGGAAGTTCATCCGCACGATGGACGCCTTGGCAGAAGAGCATGGCCTCTGCATCCCGTTTAAGAAGATGGTGGCCCTATGACCCCGCACGAAATCTTCCTGTCGTCTCATCCGAAAAGTAAGCTCCCCGATGGTTTTCTAGAGAATGCCAAGGGTAAGCAGGCCAAGGAGCTTGCCGAGTCCTACGGCGTCTGCGTCAGAACGATTAATAACTGGCAGCGTCAATGCGGATTGCCGACGAATGGATGGACGGTTGACTATGCCCTTATCGATAAGCTGACCGACGAGGGGAAGTCCACAAAGGAAATCGTCGCAATTACCGGCTTTAGCAAATCCGCAATAGACAGGCAAAAACGGAGCAGGGGCAAAGGGTCAGGCATAGTCAAAGTTCATCGTGAAAACGAGATACACACAGCAGAGCCGGTCTACCCTTTTGCAACCCTTTATCGTCGGATGCTGCGGCACAAGGCGCGGGAGATGGGGTTGACGCTGGATCAGCTTAAAGAAAAGTGGGTCGGCGGCGTCGCATGGCGGCAGGCCGTAAGCGAAATGACAATGATTGGAGGGCAATAATGGCTGAGTTTCAGGTGGATAAGTGGACGAGCTTAAAGGTGGAGGAAAAAGGCGAGTGGGGCTTTACTTTGCTTGAGGGATGGATTGGCAGGGAGGGAGACTTCAAGCCGAATTTCTGCAAGCGGGAATTTGGCAGGAAGGATGCCAAGACGGAAAAGACGGTGCCGGTCGGGGTAAAGCTCGGAAATGGCGAAATGGCGGTCACGGTTGCCCTTTGGCTGCTCCGGGAACTGACGGGCAAGGAATATGCCCCGGTAGGAGAAAAGGCCGTACAGGGCAAATTGGACGACCAGGATGTGCCTTTCTAACTTACGAGGGGATGGGGGTGTGATGATGGAAAAGGAAAGATTGGTTTACGCGGATAGTTCGGAAGCAATTAAGCGTTTGACTCGTAACGGAATCGGAGTGGATGTTTCGGCCAAGTCGGTTGACATCCCCCGGAACAAGGCTGTGGGGATCAAGTTGTGGGGAGCGATTGACTACCTCAAGCGGTTCAACGGGTTCGGGTGGGGTCGGGTGCGATAGGATGAATCCAACATCGAATAAACACGCTGGCAGGAAATTCCAATCACACATTGCCAAAGTGTTGGGCGGGAAAAGCGTCGGGACAATCGAGGGGCAGGACATCGAGCATCCCATATGGTCAATCGAATGCAAGAAGCGCAAAGCATTTGCCGGTCAGCCGTTCATGGATCAATGCGTCAGGAATTGTCCCAAGGACAAGACCCCTCTTGTTATCGTCCACATCACGGGTGAGCGTCACGAAAACGATCTGGTGATGATGCGATTTGCAGATTGGCAGGAATGGCATGGGCGAATCGAGTGCTGCAAGATTGCCGACATTTTATAACGATTGGGGGAGGGGATGATGGAATTTCAAGAGTTTCCAAAGATTGCAAGGTTATCAAGGGAAGTGATTGTTACGGAGAAGATCGACGGGACGAACGGGCAAGTTTTCATTGAGGAACTTGAAGGATTTTCCGCTGTCGGAATCGGGGGGTGTTTTTATCAATCCGGGGGTCTTGCGCTCTATGCCGGTAGCCGAAACCGCTGGATCACGCCCGACAATGACAATTTCGGTTTCGCGGCATGGGTGCGCGATCATGCGGAGGAATTGCTTGAAGGACTTGGCCCCGGTCGCCATTTCGGGGAATGGTGGGGATCGGGTATTCAGCGCGGGTATGGATTACCGAAAGGGGAAAAGCGGTTCAGCCTGTTCAACACCGTTCGGTGGTGCCGCCATGATGAGCAACCACAGCGGATTGAAACCGGAGATCCACGAATCGAAAAGTATCAACAGCGGCTTCCCGAGTGCTGTTCCCTTGTGCCGGTGTTGCATCGCGGAGGGTTCTGGATCGAGGATGTCGAAGCGGCTTTGTCGCGGTTGCAGTTATGGGGAAGCGTGGCCGCCCCCGGCTTCATGGACCCGGAGGGGGTTGTGGTCTACCATGTCGCCGGAAACGTCGCCTTCAAGAAGACATTGGGGTCAGATGGACACAAGGGGGCGAAATGAAACCGAAGATAGACTTTTCATCTTTGACACCAGCAGAGCAACAGGCATGGGCCGACTATACCCTGCATGAAATCGAGCGCCATGAAGAGGACATCAACCGTGGCAGGGAAGAATTGGAAATCATCAAGAACCGTTACGGCATTCACCCCCGGCGCGTCTACGTCGGCGTATGGCTTGAGGTGAAATAGCACAACACGTAAAAATATTACGTGTTGCGTCGAATCCCGACAAGTAAGTCGGAAAACTGCCGACAAACCGTCGGCAAACAGGCAGATATGCCGACGATATTGTACCAAGGAGAGACGATGGCAAAGAAGAGTGAACCAAAGCCACGGAATTTTGCAGACGTTGATGGCGTGAATGTCTCGCGGGTAACGTATGAGATTTCCCAGGACTCTGATAGCTGCCAAGACGAAGACTTAGGCCAGACCATCAAGGTTTCAACGGACGATGCAGGCGGGGGATCATACGTCGTGATTTCAACCGACCGATGGGCGATTGACGCGGACTGTATAGACAATTTCGCCGCCATGCTCAAGCGGGTAGTAGCGATCCCGGAGGTATAAAATGCTGACCCTCTACATTCGCAACGTCAAGACGGTCAACGATATCGCTGATTACAAGTACGTCGCAATGGTCAACGCCGAAGTCATAGCCGAGGGGATGATTTTCAATCACCGACGCGCCGACGGATGGGCGCAGTTGGTCAAACGCATTGCCATTTCGCATGAGGAGGGCAAAGATGAATAAAGACGCGCATACTTGCTGGCTTTGCGGGCCAGCGAATTGTCAACACCGGATAGACGGTAAACTTTCTTTCGTATTTCTCTGTGGTGGAAATTCGCTTTCCGATGAAGTTGCGGGCTGTCCGTACAGATTCAGGGCGACGATACTGGATGATTATGTGGCAAAGGATGACAAGATATGAATGACCACAAATGTCCAATCTGCCACGGAACAGGCTTCCATAATGGCAAGATTTGCGTCTGCATTACCAAAGAGAAAGATGACGGCTTAGAGGCCATAAAGAGTCTATTCGGGGACGTTTTTAAGGATAGTGGACCGAAGAAGGGAGAAAAATGAGGGTCTTGGTAGCTTGTGAATTTTCGGGGATTGTTCGGGAAGCTTTTCGGGCCAAGGGTCACGATGCCTGGTCGTGTGACCTGCTGCCTACAGAGATTCCCGGTCAGCACATTCAGGGGGATGTCTTGGCCATCCTGAATGACGGATGGGATTTGATGATTGCTCACCCGCCATGCACCCACTTGGCCGTCAGCGGAGCGCGGTGGTTCAAGGATAAACACGACGAACAGGAGGCGGCTCTTGATTTCGTTCAAGCCCTCATGTGCGCACCCATTACCCAAATCTGCATCGAAAATCCGGTCAGCATCATTTCCTCGCGTATCAGGAAACCGGACCAGATTATTCAACCTTGGATGTTTGGACACGGGGAGACAAAGGCAACTTGCCTATGGCTGCAATGGCTACCAAGATTGCAATTTACGAATATTGTTGTTGGACGAGAAAACCGCATTCACCGAATGCCTCCAGGCCCGGACAGGTGGAAGGAGAGGTCACGGACGTTGCCAGGAATCGCGCAAGCAATGGCAGAACAATGGGGTGCCGTATCGAATGTCGGTTCATAAATGCGCCGATTTGTATAGCGGTGGTACGCAAGGCAGGGAATTTTTGAACCATGCGCGATAACAAGGCCAATCGTGAACGATACCGAAAGCGGCATAAGCTGGCCGGTCTATGCGTCAAATGTCCCGAACCGGCAACACACGGCGACCATTGCCGGAAGCATTGGGAAAAAATCAAGGCAAAGAAACGAACATATGAGCGGCGAATGATGGCATTACGGAGAAGCGAGGGAAGGTGTCTGCATTGCGGCACCCCCCTCGATCCAGAGTCCGACGGCGTTAAATGCATTAACTGCAACACCGAAAGACTTAAACCAGAAAGGGGAGGGAATATGCGATGAGGATTTCAACCGTTCCAAATATGCCTGATAATTTTGAGCTTATCCTGTTTGGTGACGCCCAGGACGGCAACATTGCCTGCGCCCACGAGAAGCACAAGGAATGCATCGACTACATATGCGCCGATGGAAGCCGGTACGGAATCAACATGGGCGATACGATGGACGCATTTTGGTGTGACGACCACAAGCGGTATGATCCAACGACATGCAAAGTGTCACCCGCCGAACAAAAGAAAAACGTCGTATCGGATTTGACCCCCCTTGCAAAATTAGGCCGATTGCTCACCGTCCTCAAGGGGAACCACGAAAAGGCCCTGGAAGTCAAATACGGGGATATTTCCGCCGAAATCTGCGAGGCTCTGCGAGTAGCCAGCGGGTGCCAATATCCCATTGCCGGAACCTACACGAACAAGCTGGAATTTTATTCCGCTTCAGGCCCCCTGCTTTTCAAGGGATACTTTACCCACGGCCGCAAATCCCTTTCATCCGTTTCCCCCGACCCGCACCGCCGCCGCGCATATCTTCAATTCCGATTGAAACGGCTTCTTGAGGACATGGCGGGGGATTGCTTGCTCATGGCAAGGGGTCACAGCCACATTGTTTTAGTCACGCCCCCGATCCCGACCCTCTACCTGACCAGCGAAAAAGGGAAGCTGAACCAGCACTACACGGTAGCCGGGACAGGCAAGGGCGGTTCATACATTCCCCCCGACCATCGATGGTACGGATGCACGGGTTCATTTCTGAAATCACAGCAGCTTGACGTTGAAACATATTCCGAGATGGCCGAATACCCGCCGACCGAATTGGGATATCTGAAAGCGATCATCCGTGACCGGCAGATGGTGGATCTCCAAGAAGTCAAGATTTGATCCCGAACGGGTATATTTATCCCCCGCTGACGCGCTAAACGCAAACTGACCGATGGGGTACTAAATGGATTGGATCAAGGTTAAGACGAACCATGTCCTGTACGAATATAACGACCTGAAGGATTCCGAATTTCAGGCGTGGATAAAAATTATGGCTCTGACGGCACAGCTAGAGCATGAGCCGACACGCAAGCAGATATTGAAACACGTCAACTATCAGACCCTCGACAGCCTATCACGGAAGCTCCATGACCACTCCATCGACCTCTCATCGATACTCCATAAGGTGCTCATCGATGTCGCATACGTCGCTCATAGGAGGGAGGCATTAAAAATAAATACCCAAAGATATCGAGAACAAAAGAAGGGTGTAATTGATGACGTGATGATGACGTCATCGCTAAGAGAAGATAAGATAAGAGAAGATAAGAATAAGAAGAAAGAACATATCGAGTTTTTGGTCCCCGAATGGATCAAAAAAGAAACATGGGATGCCTTCATCGAAATGCGAAAGGCGATAGGCGCAAAGCCTACCATCCGCGCCCAGGAACTTCTCGTTTCCAAACTCGATACGATGCGCCTAACCGGACAAGACCCGAACCGCATACTCGAACAATCCACCATGAATAACTGGAAAGGTGTGTTTCCTATCAAAGACCAAACAGGGGGGCATAATGTCGGAATTAGAACCGCTCGGTCAGACCCACGCGACAAAAACCTACAAACTCGGGAAGATGCAGAAATATCAGCCATTACCGCAAGATGGGAAGCCGCGAAAGCTGCTGAGAAATCCGCCCGTGGTGACACCACAGGAAATGCCGGAAACGACGATGCGCCGAATTTTGAAGGATAGCGAATTGGGGATCAATGCGGATTATATGAGCATTGTCGGCTATCTGACAACATATCAAAGGCAGGGAGAAAACAGGCGATGGGAGGATTTCAGGAACAAGATACCACCGCCGCTGCTAAAACTATGGGGCGACATCCTGATTGACTGCCGACGGAACGGGTTCATATCGCCAATGGTTGAGCAGGAAAGAATCATATGGCGGCAGGTGACAAGCAACGACGATCACAAAAACGGGGACTTATGCACTATGTGCTACCGGGAATGCAGACGGCGGGAAATGATTGACTCGGGGGATGCAAAGCAACTGCGGATGATGAATAAGGGATGGCATGAGCCTAAACCATGTTGGGCGACCTAATCAGGCGGGGATATGCGAGGGAGATTAAGTGATGGAGCAATGCGGAAAATGCGTGGATTATCGAAACGGTATAGGGTCGAAGAAATGCTTGAAATGTGAATATTATAAGAGGTTTAAGATGAAATTTACACCACGGCAGCAGTTATCTTTTGACCATTTACCCCAAATGCTCATGGAAAGCATTGCCGATGATTCCCCGGACTATCCAGATATCCGGCTGATGGTATGCAATTTGCCGGACGATCTGGCGTCCGTGGTCTGTCTGAAATATTACGCAGACCGGACATGGGAAGCGGTGGCTGAAATCCTGCACATATCCAAGGCGACGGCGATCAGGCGCAAGGATCAGGCATTCATCATTTTACGCGGTGCCATGCGGGACAAATAAAAAAGCCGGGATCGCTCCCGGCTGTGGGTTATTCCTTTTCTGCTTTTCCGCCAATCGTATTAACGTACCGCGTTATCAGCTCGATAATGATTTCGTTCATCGTCCGCCGCTCCTGAAGCGCCCGCATTTTGAGCAGGAAATGCGTTTCCGACGGAATCTGACGGATGGTGAAATCGACTGGCTTATTCATGGTCATCCTCCCTTTCTAATCCATCAATGGCCGTCGCCTGCAATTTATAAACATCCATAACGATTTCCGCGAGTAAACGCATATCAACAAACTTGTATTTAGCCTTTTCTGACAAGCGCCCAATGACCTCGTTTTCCGTGATTTCCTTCATTATTTGCCTCCCTCTGCCGCTGCAATGGCGGCGCGTAAAATGTCGCCCAATGTAACACATGGCTCCACTGGATAGTTCATCCACACATGTTCAATATCCTTCCCGCTTACGCAAGTCAGGGCCTTTTTACACGCCTCAAGCAGCTCCGGTGCCGCCGCGATCAGGCGCGAATTTGCTTCTTGCTCTTGCATGGATAGTCCGGGCGTTATTTCTGCGATAAGACGATTTACCCTTCCACCCTTGCCCGTAATTGCGTATTTATCCCCGTACCAATCTGACTTCCACGGTCCCGGTGTATGCATAATCAATCCTTTCCCGCGTGAGGATGCGCGGCCCGGTGTGAGTGGTTAGATTGCAGGAACAAACTCGTTATTGTCGAAGTGATGGCAATTCACCACCACCACATTTCCGCTTGCGTAGCACCGCCACCCGGACGGGCTGTCAATGATGTTTTTCAGGAAGTCAAGGTGCGCCGTGATTTCGCCCTGCTGATAATTCACAGAGGCATCGAAGGCATAATCATCGGTATACACGCCCTTACATCTAAGACGCGTGAATTGATGATTGGCAAGCGCGGCGTATACATGGCGCATTGTCCACTTTGCCGGGGTCGCCTTTAACGGTTTAAGCGCCGAAAGTGCAAACG
>JACCDW010104532.1_pt1 | contig 16239 bp, 32 predicted proteins | sample 7449781 | NCBI WGS metagenome assembly JACCDW01 (sample SAMN15323449, study PRJNA562643) | freshwater metagenome | isolation source: river surface water | place: USA:Blue River Watershed | collected 2017-08-18
AAGATAATGAAAATTTTAGTAATATTCTTAATGTAAATAAAAAAATTTATAAAATAAAAAATTTATTATCTGAAAATATATTTACAAATTATCTTAAAATTGTTGACTATGAAACTACAATGATTAGTTATTATGAGGATGAAAGTTATTATCTAGAGCATCATGACTGTTATGTTCTGAGTTCTGTCACTACTTTTTGGAAAACTCCAAAACAATTTTCTGGGGGGAATCTAATTTTTACTAAACATGGATATTGTCCAAAAATGGATCATAATACAATGATTTTATTTCCTAGCTATGAAATACACGAGGTATCGGAAATTTCAATGGAAGAAAATGATGGAATTAATGGTAGATATACCATTAATCAATTTTATGCAATTTCGGCTGGAATTAAAGAATGAATAGTGACTCCTTGTATGGATTATCTCCAGTAGTAATATATAAATCATTTAACGTTCCAGAAGAACACGTAAAAATAAAAAGTTTATATCATAGGAAATTTCAACAATATGGATTTGATGTTGGAATGGACAGTAGATATTCTGGAGTCTCAAATTCTAGTGGGGAATCATTAGGTAAATGCTTTTTACATAAAGACAGTGATTATGATGGATTCTTTTATTTTTTGAAAGATAATTTAAATAATTATTTTTATAAATTAGGTTTCAATAGTGATCTGTTTTCTTTTCATATCTTAAAGTCATGGTATGTTGTCATAACTGACAATAATGGAATGGATTTTCATACACATTCTTGCTCTGATTTATCTTTTTGTTATTATGTTGATATTCCAAAAAACTCTGGAAAAATTAATTTTTTAAATCAAAATTTTAATAATAAGAATAATTTTTTTTCTGGACTATTTGATTATAATCCAAATGAACCAGAAAAAACTTTTATAAAAGATTTTACAAATCCGCATGTATTTAAATCATATGCATTTGAACCTTCTGAGGGAATGCTATTGATTTTTCCATCTGACTTGTCTCATTCTGTCGATTGGTGTGATGAAAGTATAACCAGATATTCTATATCTGGAGATATAAAATTAACTTTGAATAAAAATATATTGAATTTTGAAAGTGGATTAATTCACCCTTCTTGTTGGAGAGAACTTTAAAATGTTTAACGAAGGTAGTTTACTGAAATTTATTGGATGTTCAAAGGAACAGATTCAATGGGGAAATAATGATGATCCAACTGGAGTTCTTGAAGTTGGTAAGATTTATAAGGCAATAAAAGTAGAAATTCGTTCTCAGCATACTAAAATAACCTTGGAAGGTATTCCAGGGAGATACAATAGTGTGTGCTTTGACAATCCTTGAAGTGGCACAAGACCTGTTGAACAGCAGGTCTTTTGTGCTATAATAAAGAGGTAAAGGAATCGCATTGATGATCTCTACACTAATTGCTGGATTGACTTGTGGCATTGCTACGTACTACGGAATTGGAGACGGATTTCATGGACAAACAACCTCTAGCGGGGAAAGGTTTGATGCTTATCGTTGGACTGCAGCTCATCCTTATCTTCCTATGGGTACACGCATCAGGGTGACTAATCAAGATAACATGAGGCAAGTTATTGTTCGTGTGAATGATCGTGGTCCATATTCTCATGCTGACATTGATTTGTCTTATGCTTCTTTTGCTCATATTGCTTCTCCACGTAAGGGCAATGCTACTATTTGCTATCGAATCATCGGATGACAAAAATGCCAGAAAAAAAACCTACTTCCAAAAAAACTACGACTAAAAAAGTAGCAACTCCAAAGAAAAAAGAACCACAATTAAAAATTGCTGAGAGTGATAAGCAAGTATTTCCATACGATCAATTTCCTGTAAAAGTGATACATAAAGATGGGAAGGAAATGAAAGATACAAAAACCTGTTATTTCCAAAACGAAAATCACGCACAGAAATACATCACTCGATGCAAATTCAAGAAGACGGATTATCAGATGTATATGAAACCTCAAAAGAAGTGAAAAAGAAAAAAACTGTCTGGAGATGGTGGGCAAAGGCACTTGGAGAAAAAGCATCCAAGTGCGATAAGGAATCTGATAATGTTGCTTTAATAAGAACCATAATTTTTGCTACTTATCTAATCACAAACTGTTTTATTGTTGCTGGTGTCATTAGGCAATGGAACCGTGAAACAAAAGTTATAATTCAAATCGAAGAACCTACTTATGGAACCCAAGTTGTACGATGATTGTTTTTATGTCCAACCAAAAAAATATGGACTCTGGTACTCTACCGACAAAGAGGGACAGGGACTTATCACGGCTCTCACTGAGGAGCAATGTGTATCAGCAACCCGTTTTTATCTTAAAGGACGGCAGGAAGGTTGGTCTGAATCCAAAACTTATTCGGGAGAAGTAGGTGGAAAACTCTAGAATATATAAAGAATTTTATGACCCAATACCATATCTCGTCATTGAAAATACATTCAAAGAAGAAGAGTTGGAATTGATTTGGGAAGAATTAGAATTTTTAAATCTACCTGGAAAAATGTATTTTCCAGAAAAAACAGGATCTGCTGAAACTCCAGATGGAAAGATACTAAAAAATAATAAATCTGTTTTTTTGGATGAATTATTTGAGTATAATAAAAATTTTTCTAATATTTTGAGATTGAATGGTAGTATAGTTTCAAATGAAGTTAAAACTGCTTTTTCAAAATTAAATTTTGGTTATAATGCAATTTGGCAAACAAATGTTCATTCCACATTGATAAATTACTATCATGATGGTGATTATTATGGTTCCCATTCTGATTCATCTTTATATACTTCACTGACATTTTTTTATAAAGAACCAAAGCAATTTACTGGTGGTGATTTTTGGATTAGTAGATTTAATCACAAAATAGAAATAAAAAATAACATGACAGTTATTATTCCTTCATTTGTTGAGCATCATGTTGATAAAGTAAACATGAAAAATAAATTGTATGGAAATGGAAGATATTCTATGACTATCTTTTTGTACACTAACCCAGATATTCAAAATGGATTTTGGAAAGATGAATACTGGAAAGGATAAAGTATATTTGACTTTATTTCTTTGCTCATTGTTTGTTCTTGACTTAATAGTAATTTTTGCTATATTATGGAAAGGCAACGCAAATTTTATTGAAATTTACAAAAATTTAAAACTATGACACAACGTACATACACTCAAAAAGACGGAACTATTTGGGAATGGGAAGAAACCCAAGAGTCTGCAAAATCACTTGAAACTTATTGGAAAACTGTAAAAGAAAATGAATCAAAAACCACTAACTCCTGAAGAAGTACAGAAGTCAGCAGAGCAATTCTTCCCTCTATTTGACATTGTTCGTACTCGTATGCCAGAAGGTTCCAAAACAGAAGATACACTTAAAGTGATGGAAACTGTCTGCACTCTCGCACAGAAACTTCGACTAGAAGAAGAAAAATCAGAATTCGGATTTAATAAAAAAGTACAAACCTCTGACACCTGAAACAGAATTATTCATTATGAATATCTTTGCGACTTCACCATTCCCAGCAGAAAGTGCTATCTGCCTCCCCGACAAACACGTTGTCAAGATGCCCCTAGAGTGCTGCCAAATGCTCTCTATTGTGGCATCAGACAAGTGGGGGCACGGTTATGGTCCCCTTTATAAAGCAGACCATACCCCCTATAAAACAGAGAAAGGTGCATTTCGTAATCACCCTTGTACCAAGTGGGCAATGGAAAGTATTCATAATGCATATTGGTTAATTAAACACGGATTAAATCTTTGTGATGAGTACTCCCTTCGATATGATAAAACTCATGCTTGTTATAAAACTTTAGTTGATGCCTATTATTTGTTTCCAAAAGGTAAAATAACTAGTGTAACACCATTTGCGAGGGCAATGCCAGATGAGTATAAACTTGACATAAGCATTGACACTTTTACTGCTTACAAGATGTATATCTCATCCAAACCTTGGGTTGCATCTAATTATCTTCGTATGCCAGAGAGGAAACCAGAATGGATAGGTTGAAAGAATTTCCATATCACGTCTATGATCCAACTACCCCTTGGTATGAGTGGTTGATGTATTGTGAAATCTGTCATCAATTAGATGTCAAAGGTCAACCAAACTGGAATCGGTTTACACGATACAGACAATACCTGAAAGAGGTGGGAGTAATCTAATGTTTGACTTTCTTTATCCTAAACTGAGAATAAAAAACACTTTAAACAAAATTTTAAAGAAGTATGAGATAAGTGAAGATTTTACATTAGAAGATGAGATAACTGGTGAAAAATATAGTGTAGTTGACCTTATCATTAATTTGAATGATAGGGTTAAAGCACTAGAAGAAAAATACAGTGGTGCTCTTGTTGACATTAAAAGATTAGAAGAAGAGAACGTAGAACTTACAAACTCTTTGTATGAAGTTGAAAACACACTTCAATCACAGATTGATTCTATTCATCCTGTGGTTTATAATATTGAAAACAAAGAGGTATAAAATGTACGAAACATTGACTGAATTTGAAAGAGCACTCGCTCGTTTTGGTGATAAAGTCCAATATATTATTGGTCTTGAAATTACTGATAGAATGAGTCCAGAAGTTGCTTATCAGGAAATCAAAGAGATGATGAAAGAACTCAAGAAACTTCGTAAGAAAGAAAAGAGTGAGTGGGAAAATGCCGAATGAAGATAGTTTAAAAATAATTCAAAATGAAGATGGGTCTTTTTCTATGGAATGGGATAAAAAAGATCCAAATTGGTCTTGGTTGAATGGATTGACTTCAAAAGAAATCCAAGTTATTATGAAACAAGCAATTAAGGAATGTGGTGATGAATTCTGAGTATAAAAAATATTCTCTTGATAACCTCAAAACCTGGATCCAAGACGCACTTTCTTCTGGTGGAGCATCTCCTAAAGAAATTTATGATACCATTTATGAAGCAGTAAATGAGGAATATCACATTTACAAGCACCATACAAGTCAGTGTTATGAACTTCTTGCCCTTCTAAATGGTAATGGTAAGGGGCATATTCCAGCATACGATGAGTATGTTCAGAAAAAAGAAAATCTGATATGTGATAAAGATGATAAATCTCCAGAGTGCCAAAAGTCTTGGACTTCATTTTGGGAAGAATATTATTATCCAGAAGAAGTAAAAGATGATGGTATGCGTCCCTGGGGACACAGTGATTTGGAGTATGGACTTGCCAACTCTTTTTTAACTGAAGACCGCATTAGCAATTTTCCTGGTGAGCAATACACCGAAGGAGAACTGAATGCGATGTGCGATAAAGCAGCATCGGATGAAGAAAAGAATAAGTGTCGTGAGTATAATCTTCGTGAAGCAGAATATTATAACAAACGTGCAGAACTTGATTTAAACTCTGGTCCTCACAAGAGTTATATCGGTTGGAATACTGTAAGTGAATCTCAATTCAATGAAATGTTTCCTAGTCCAGAAAAATTTAAAGATGAACTCTCAAGGAATGATTCAACTCGTTTGAAGTATGATGAGGGTTGGATTTATGAGTCTCCCGATGGAGGCAAAACAGTTACTAAGAGAAAAGTTGGGTCAACAGAAAAGATTACAGTAAAAGAAGAAAAAGTAAAAAGGTGGGTACTTCCTGTTGAGGGAGCAGAAGATATAAATGGTGAAGAAGAATATTATGTAAATTTTCCAGATGATTTGCTGGAAGCAGCAAATCTAAAAGAAGGGGATGAAATTGAGTGGATAGAACAAAAAGATGGATCTTATCGTTTAAAGAAAGTAAATTCTACCAATTGGCATCCAGTTTGATGGATTATAATATTTTCGAAATAAATGATTTGGATAATATTGAAGAAATTGACTTTTATGGAAGTAAACTATACATAAAAGATAATTTTTATAAGTATCCAAATTTAGTTTTAAAATTTATTGAGGTACATCAATCTGAAATTTGGAAGGAGGATGAAAAACCCAGTTATAATTCTGTTTATTTTGAAGAAAGAAGGCATCATATTCAGGTAAGTGAAATATTAAATATCTCTCGTAAATTGAGCAGAATAGTAAATCAAAAACCAGTTGTCCCATATACATTAGCAACAAACTATATTAAATTTTTAGATAAAAATTTTAATGATTATAAGAATAACTATTGGTGGCCTCACAATGATATGGGGTATACCGCAATAATATATTTTGATAATTTTAATGAAGAAATACCAGGAACTAACTTATACAAAAAAATAAAATATTATAATCCATATGAAATGCCAGAGCATTATAGACCTTGGATAAAAAAAGATTTATTTGAAATTTTTTATTCTTTTAAATCTAAATTTAATAGATTAGTTATGTTTGATGGGAAAAAATTCCTACATAATATGGCAATAGATGACGATAGATTTTTTCATAATACATTTAGAAAAAATCAAGTTATATTTTTTTCTGGGGAGTAGGATCTGATGTTGTGTGATGTATATGATAATCTTTTTTCTAAAGATTTTATGGTAAATCTTGACAATAAGATTAAAAATATTCCAGTAGAAACTGCGAATATTTCAGGTGCAAAGCATACCATAGATAGGGGAGTAGTTGGAAATCATAGGTTATTTGGTCTTTGTGTTTTTTCCAGAGAAGGACTTAATAGAATTACAAAACTTCATGATGACTCTAAAATTTTTTTTGATGCTCTTGAAAATATAGAAAATAAATTAAATAAAAAATATTACGTCGAAGGAATTCATTTGAATCTTCAACACTCTGGATGTAATGGATCTACTCATGTGGACTCGGAATCTCCACATGAAAAAACAGTTATGTTGATGTCTAATTGTTATTGGGAGTCAGATTGGGGAGGTCAATTTCAATTGACAAATGCTGAAGGTACTGATATTGTTGAGGAGTATGAGTATGTTCCTGGTAGGGTTCTCGTTATTCCATCTAATCATCCACATAGAGGATTGGGTCCAAAGGTTGAATATCCGTATGTTTACAGGACAACAATAGTTTTTAGAACAAAACCACTAGTATTTTGAATTAAAATTATGGCACTATCAGAATCAGTAGAAAATAGTCTTAAAGAAGCAGAAGCATCTCTGCGTAATGCACTCGCATATGCAGCACGTCAAGAAAGACCTATGGTATGTGCTGTAATTGCAGATATGATTTCTCGTATTGAATCACTTCAAAGCACAGATGCAATTCTTGATAAACTTGAAAATCGTAAACCAGGAGACTCTGGATTTTTCGGAACAATGCTTGGATGATAATGACTGAAGAGAAACCAAATGAATTCGGAAAAGCACTGCAAGAGTGGTGGGATTCCGATGCTTGCAAAGAACTTCAAAAAGCACATCAAGAAGGTATCCAAAAAGCAGTAGGGAAGTATTTTATTCTTTCTGAAGAAGATAAACTTGATATGGTTCAAGCAATCTGCTATATTATGTGTAAAGCAGAACAAGCAGGAACAAGTCATCGTGGTCTTCAAGATGAGTTAGGAATTTATCCTTCTGGTTTCTGGGTGGATAACCTTATGGATGTTCACAATGCTTTGTGGTCTTATTATCATGATCAAAAGAAAGAACAAGAATTAAAAGATGATCTTGATTCTCTAGAAAAATTTTTAAAGAATAACAATGATTGATTACGGAAAACTTTGGGATAACTACAGTAATTTTGTTCTTAATGAACTAGGTTTGGAATCTTTTTCTGGGGATTCTTATCAAATAAATGATAATAAAGTTTCTTCCAATTTATACAAGGGTCAATATTTTATAAAATCTAGAGAGACAATTATTAATACTGGAACTTCTTCCATTTATAATAATATCATTTATCCAAAGACTGGAAAAAACTTACCATCTTTTGGAATGGATTTGATGGCTTTCATGGAAAAAAAAGTCATTATTGTATTTGATTTCCAACACCCAACTGAGAACTATAGTTTTGACCATGAAATTGTAAAAGAATTGATGGGGGAGTATAAAGATAACACCAAAGACATTAGATTTTTTGAACCAGGTAATCATTTTTCAAATTATATTTTTGTACGTAAATGCACTGTTCATGAAATTGATAACTATCTAGATGATTTTAAAAAGTATGTTCTAACATATAAGAGAATGGTTAATGAAGCAAAACCATTAGAAGTCGATGAGTCAGTTTATATTGATTTTGATACTTATATGCATAAGTTGGATCCTGTTAGTGGATTTATGGAATCTAGATTTGGAAAAGAATTTGCTAAAGACTATGTTGATAATTTTCTTTTTCCATATGCAAAGTTGTAAAACTTCACAGAAACCTGAAGACATCATTAAGAAACGGACAATAACCTAGATAGTATGTTAGGATATGCTCATCAGTTGAGGCCAGTATGACCTATTCGGACAATTTCAATTCGGAACTTTCTAATGATGAGTGGAATGAGTTGGTTGCACTCAAAAATGTAATCAATCAGAATCCAGCATCAGTACATCCAGAAAAGATGGAACTCTTTACTGCACTTCTGGTTAAAACCCTTGAAGGTAAAGGAGATTGATTTAGACCTCTGATAAATAATCAGAGGTCTTTTTGTATCAAGATGCTTGACGAGGGAAGGAAAAGAGAGAAAGTTGCCAATGCTTTTTTGGCAGCAACGATGGCAGCATCTGCAGCACAATCTCCAAAGGATTTTGTGAGAACAGGACACGTTGAAGCACCTGGGACTGCATTGATGCAAATGTGGGCAAAGAAAAGAGGTGAAGCAGAAAGAAACTTAGATAGTGGTAGAGTAAGTCATCCTGCAAGAAACCGTAAGAGAAAAACCTTTAAGGAATTTGTAGAAGAAGCAATAATAATCAGTGAAGGAAGACATTTTTCAAGTAGAGATGAGTTAATAAAACATCATGGGGGAAAACTGCCAGATGGAACCTTTATTAAAAATAGAGGAACCAGAGAAAATCCTAAGTATGGTATTGCTTCAGTTCAAGCTAGAGAAAAGCACAAACAAGACCGTGAAGAAAGAACTAAAAAGGCAACAGGGCAACTAACACCAAGAGAAAAAGCAAAGGTTGAATCTAAACATAGATTATCAGCAAAGCGTCGTGGAGAAGTTCATCACGCAACTGAGATAGAAACTTCTGGAAAAGAAATGAAGGATATGTCTCCTGGTGATGTATTGAGATATAAGAAAGAGCAAGCAAAAGACAAGAGGTATCACGGTAATGACCCCAAAAACCTAGTTGTTGCAAATAAAGGTCCAGTCTCAAAGTTTAAACCACAACAACCAGGATTTCATCACGGCAAGTTTCACGCATTTGAAAGAGGTAATCGCAAAAAACTAGAAGATATTGGCAATGTCATTACTCCTATGAGGGCTTTTACTACTCTCGTGAATAAAGCAAGAAGAAAAACTAGAAGAGGAGAAGATTGAGAAAAGAAAAAGAAAAAGGAAATAAATAAAAGAAAACTATAAGTATATGAAGACCTTCAAAGAGTTCCTGGAAGAAGCATATCTCGTTGAGATGCGTAAGGAAGATAAAGTAAAAGGAGAAAAGAAGACTCCTCTATATAAAGAAGTTGGGGGTGGAAGAGTAGAGAGACAACCTGAAGGTAGTGATACTAAGTGGAGAGTTAGAAAGTCTGACAAAAAAGGACTATCACCAAGAGCAGCAACTGGTAGAATGAAGCAGGGGATGATTGATAAAGAAACACAACCATATGCTGTCAGAATGCCTGGTGCTGCTAGACATGCACAAGGTGGTGGAGGTTCTGGAGCAGCAGCACCTGGTAAATTGAGAGGTGTTGGGAAACTAGAAAAGCAAAAAATGGAGAAGACTCCAGAAGGAGAAAGAGTAAGACCATTTAGTGCTGGTCCATCACCCGCACAGAAGGTTGCATTGAGAAGAGCACAAAGAGCACGTTCTGCTAATAGATGACAATGAAGACATATCAAGAGTTTATTTCAGAAGCAAAGAAGTGTTGGCCTGGATATAAAAAGAAAGGTACACAGAAACTCTTTGGAAAGACTTATAATCGTTGTGTGAAAGAAGGTAAAGTAGAATGGGACAATCCCAAGAGACCACTTCAATCTGGTTTAACCCCAAGAGAAAAGAATAGAGCAAAGAGAATTTCTCTTGGTGTAGAAAATCCAAATAAAGTCTCATTTGGTGGAAAGTCTTGGGATATAAGTGATAAAGATTATGAAAGATATGGTAAATTGAAGATGGCCCACGATAATGAAAAGGGCAAGAAAACACCTAGAGGAAAGAGACACGAATTTAAGCAAATAGAAGATATTGAAGGAACTTTAGTTGGAACTAGAGGTAGAAAAATAAGAAAATGGAAAGACCAAAAAAATCTTCCAAGAAATTCAAAACTTTGGAAACAAGATGAAAGGCAAAAAGTCTATCATCAAAATGATTTGAAAGAACCAAAAGAAAGTTTTAATTACTCCATTGAAGAGGGTAAAGTAGAGTGGGATAATCCAAAAAGACCACTTCAATCTGGATTGACTCCAAGAGAAAAGAACAGAGCAGTAAGAAAAAGATTAGGTATTGAAAACCCTGATACTGATAAACCATCATTCTTCAAAGATGGTCCTGGTGAAAAGGAATATGAAAGATATGGAAAACTAAAAGCAGCACACGATACTGAAAAAGATAAGAAAGTCCCTGACGAAAAGAGACATAAGTTCAAATCAGTAGCAAAAGGTCGTCTTGGTGGTGAGCATAGTGCTGGTAGAATAAGAAGAATGGCTGGGGTTCATTCAGGAGCACAGAGAGGCAGAAATGCTGAAAAAGGAAAAGGTAGTTATGCTGTAATGTCTCAAACGCAGGGTGGAAAAGAAAGAAGAGAAAAAGATAAGAAAAGATATGGTGATTATGCCGACTTGAAAAGATTGAAAGAACCAAAGGAAGAGTTTGAATTTGATTTGTATGATTATGAACTTGAAGAAAGTTCAACAGGTGAAAGAAGTGGTAGAAGAACCAGAGGTAAGTTAACTCTTGCCCGTGGTCGTGGTGCTGATATGAGTAGGAGTGAAAGAACCACTGCTGCTGTTTCAAAGAAAGCAGGACTGAAGGGAACTGGTAAGTATTCCACTAAAGACTTAAGAAAGAAGTCTCGTGATTATACAACTTATGATAGTGAAGATGATTTGGATGATATTGGTAGCACCGAGCAGGACCACTTCATCCGCACATATTCTTCTGCAAGAAAAGCAGCAAAGGGTGAGCAACTCATCAAGAAATATAAACCAGCAGGAAGAACTGCAACTGGAATGACTAAACTCAAGACTGCACCTTCAAGTGAAAGTGTAAGAAGAGTGAAGGATTTGAAGAAAAATATGACTAAGGCAGGTGCTGATAAACGTGGAAGAGTTCACACTGTAGATATTATGCATCGTGATAGTGGTGTGGTTAAGGGAGACCCAGACAAGCAAATGGAAAGAGGCAGAAACTTTATTGCTGCTGTGAAGGATACACCAAAACAACTGAAGAAAGCAGGTGCAAAGAAAGGTGAAGCAGTAATTGGTAGACCTTCTGCTGTGATGCCTGGTGAAGATAAGAGGACTGGTGAGGCAAAGAGGGCAAAACTTTATAAGAAAGCATTCGGCAAAAGAAGCACTGAAAAGTCCGCAAAAACTGGATTGATGGTTGGTAAAGCAGACTAAACCTAAATAACTAAAAAAACTATAAGTATATGGACTCCCAGGACTTACGCAATCTCTCAGAAGCATATAATAATGTTTATAAAGCAAATGGTCTTCTCGGAACAGTAGATAAAGTTGCAAGAAATACTGCTGGCACTGTGGGTGGTGTGATTGGAAGAGAAAAAGCAAGCAAGGCACCAGGAGCAAATCTTCCCATTATTGGTGGTATGATTAAGAATGAAGGAGAAAGAAGAGGAAGACAACAAGGACAACAAATGTATGATAAAGCAAAGGAGACTGTTGGTGGTCTTCTGAAGCAAGATTATGAGTTTGATAACTTTGATGTAATCCTTGAGTATCTGGTTGCAGAAGGTTATGCGGATACTAATGAGAATGCTCTAGTTATTATGGCAAATATGAGTGAAGAGTGGAAGCAAACTATTCTTGAAGCAGAAGTTCTCGCACAGAAAGGTGGAGTTCCTGGTTCAGTAAAAGTCAGACCATCCATAAGTATTCCTGGAACTAACATTGGTGTTGGACCAAACAAACCAGTTCCAGGAACTTTCACAACCACAACTCCAGGACAAAGAGAAAAGATTAAGCAAGGTGATACTCACATTGACCGTGGTGCAGGTGGTATGCAACCAAGACAAGGTGCAGGACCAACTTCATCGGAAAGACAAAGATATAATAGACAAGCAATACAAACAGGTGCTAGACCAATGGCACAGTGAGACACTCCTTGAACTGTCCCTAAGACCCCGCAAGGGGTCTTTTTTTGTGCTATACTACTTGAAACACACGAATCTTATGGAACTTACAGTTGTAGCAATCAAACGTGAAGATGGTTTGTATCACTTTGACCATCCTCATAATGGTACAGTTGAAGAACTTCTGATGAATGGAACTGAGGAAGCAATTGATGAGCATTGCTACTTCAAGACTGGAAAGTATCCGATTGAAGGTGATGAAGTTGAGATTTCTCTCTTCCTTGAAGAACCTGCTGATTATGATACTCTTCTGGTGAAAGAAGTATCTGATGAAGAAGGCACAACGTATACTGATACGACAATGTGTGTTCCTGTTTGGTTGTGCCCTTGGTTGCAAGGATACTTTGGTGAAGTTCCTGATGAGATTTACATCAAAGTGCGTCCGATCAACAAAGGTCTTGAGAGTTTCGTTGCTGCTACTGGTATGAGAGGTATGCTCAATAAATAAAAGTAAAAATGAAAACTTATAAGGAATTCATTTCTGAACATTGTGGATGTATTGATAACGCAGTTGGTGAACTTGAAACAGGACTCAAAAAGTTAGATGATACTTCTTATGATTCGATTGATAAATTGATGCGTAAGATTATGAAAAAACATAAGATGACCGCAAAAGAACTACATAATGCTTTTGTTGATACTCACGGTAAAATACCTGATGAGTGGATAAAACAAATAAATAAAAGAAAAAAGTAGTAAAATGAAGCCAACACCAAGAGAATTGCAGGAAACTTATAAGACCTACGAGAGTGTTGTAGAGCATTTAATCTCAGAAGGTTATGCAGTAGATAAGGAATCTGCAGATAAGATTATTGAAGGTATGAGTGATACTTGGTTTAATTTAATAGTCAACGACTGAGGACAGTCCTGAAACCGTCCACCAGTCTTGCCAGGCACCTCAAGAGGTGCTATGATTACAAGGTAATCGAGAGGGGAAACCACCAATGTCCTTGATTGAGTTCACTAATTCATCTGCCATCTCCAAGATTTCTTTTAATCACGATGATGGAGAGATTGGTGTTGCTTTTACTGCCAATCCTGATAAGTATTACTACTTCCAATGTGAAGACGTAGATAACTTTATTGAAAAGTTGGAAGAAACTGTAAATGCAAATGAGAGTCTTGGGAAGTTTATTTCTGGTCTTCGTAAAGATGGGACTTTGATTTCTGTTTGATTGCACTGCTATTCGTTATTTGCGAATAGCAAATGCTGGTTTAGCTATCTGGTGAAAGCACCCGACTCATAATCGGTATCAGGTGGGTTCGATCCCCTCAACCAGCACTTGACAATCTGAGGTTCCTGCCTTATGATTGTCTTATCCCAAACACGGGACTGTCGCCTATTGGTTAAGGCCCACTGCTTATAACGGTGTGAACAGAGTTCAATTCTCTGCAGTCCTACCAAGGGAGTATGGTGGAATCGGTAGACACACCAGACTTAAAATCTGTTGGGGGCAACCCCGTGGGAGTTCAAGTCTCCCTACTCCTATTTTTTATTAGTTATTAACTACATCACTAAGAGATGAAGCAATTTCCGCTAAAAACTTGCCTTAGATATCCAGGAGGTAAAAGTAAAGCACTAAAAACTCTTGCTCCTTGGTTTCCTAGTGATTTCAAAGAATTCCGTGAACCATTCTTGGGTGGTGGGAGCATTTCTTTAATGATTTCTCAAAATTATCCAAAGGTTCCTATTTGGGTGAATGATAAGTATTTTTATCTCTATAACTTCTGGGTTCAACTTCGGGATAATGGTCAAACATTATCTGAAAGGTTGAGAGCAATCAAAGAAGAAGTGAATGGAGATGATGAAGCACATAAAGACTTGTTCAATCGGTATCAGAGTGATATTGAAACTCTGGAACCTTTTGAGCAAGCAGTTGCTTTTTTCATTCTGAATAAGTGTTCTTATTCTGGTTTGACCGAGAACTCTACTTTCTCAGTTCAAGCATCACGTTCCAACTTTTCTTTGGTTGGAATTGATAAACTTCCAAGATTTTCTTATATCATTAAGAATTGGAAGATTACTAACATTGATTACGCAGAGGTAATGAATGCTCCTGGTGAGGAAGTATTTGTATTTCTTGACCCTCCTTATGATATTAAAGATTTCCTGTATGGAACAGGAAGAAAACTTCACTCATCATTCTCTCACGAGAGATTTGCAGACGATGTTGATAAATGTCCACATCGTTTTATGATTACTTACAACCTAAATGATTGGTTGTTGAATCGTTATAAAGAGTATAATCTGAATGAATGGAAACTCCGATACTCTATGGTTCACCGTGGAGAGAAGGGAACTCAAGATAACGTAAAGACCGAATTGTTAGTCACTAACTATGAAATAAATTCAGTTTTATAAATATATTATATAAAACTACTTTGTATTATACATGGACTATAAGGACCTTCAAAATCTTTCCCAACTAACTAGACAAGTTATCTCTGAGTCAACTCAACCTCAGGAGTCATATTTGGACAAGTGGCCCTATACAACACCTTATCTTACCGAAGAAGTCATTGACGAAGAGAGAGCAGAAGGTGTAAAACCATATCGTCCAACTATGACTCAGGCAGAAGTCAGAGCAGACGCTAAGAAAGCTCGTGAGAAGCAAGTAGAAAAGGCAAAAGGACAAAAAGGTTATGGTCCTGATGAGAAATTCAAGGATTGGAAGGACAGAGCAACCCCAGGTTCAAAACTCAAGAGAAAGGGTGGAGAAGAGGAAACTGTCTCCCAAAGAATGGATAGAGAAAAGCCTTATGGCAAGAGAATGACTGGTCCAATGGCAAGAGAGTATGGTAGCCGTCATGCTGCTGAAGTTACTCGTGTCGTAAAGGGTGCTGGTGAACCACAAGCAGTCACATATCCAAGAAAAGGTAGAGAAGAAGAAAAGCCAAAAGCAAAGAAACTCTCTAGAGAAATTATCCGTAAGGAAGATTTCGACCTTTATGATTTACTCCTCCATCACCTAGTGAATGAAGGATTTGCAGAAACCCCAGAAACCGCAGTTGCTATTATGGCAAATATGAGTGAAGCATGGGTAGACAGCATTGTTGACTACTACATCGAAGGTTGACTTTTTTCTAAAAACCTGTTATAAATAAACCATACAATATAAAAACAATGACTAACCTACATACACAACCAAAGAGTGATATTCGTCCCATTACCACATGGTATATGGGAGAATCCCTCTTGGTTGCGAATATGGTAAGTCAAAGTTAGAAGAACAAACCATACAAGCGATCAAGAGGGAGAATCCAAAAGGTTCTCCCTCTTTTTTTATGCCTTGTGCCACTTGTTCAACTGGTCGTATCATTTACCGTTGGGGTCCAAACCCTGGTATATTACTTGAGTCGGTGGGGGAACGAGACCCCAAACTGCCAAGTCCACTTTCGGAACTGGCACAAACCACTTGCCCCGCAACGGGTTTGGTGGTATTCTTAAGGGGTGGTTGAGAGACCACCAGCACCTTGACAACCGAATAATTACCACATTATTGGGACATTAACTCAGCGGTAGAGTATTCGGCTTTTAACCGATTAGTCCTCGGTTCGAATCCGAGATGTCCCATTGACCGCCGCAGTTCGGTCATTAAACATAAACTGTTCGGGTAGGTGTCCGAGTGGTTAATGGAGGCGGACTGTAAATCCGCTGGCTCTGCCTACGGGGGTTCAAATCCCTCCCTGCCCACCTTGACCTTGTAACTCAGCGGTTAGAGTGCTACCCTGTCACGGTAGAAGTCGTGGGTTCAAATCCCATCAGGGTCGTTGAGAGTCAGTATTCTAACTCTCACGCATTTCTTAGAGTTTGCCAGTGTGTAGAGAAATGTTGTAGCAAGAACTGGAATT
>JACCDW010792095.1_pt1 | contig 16239 bp, 15 predicted proteins | sample 7449781 | NCBI WGS metagenome assembly JACCDW01 (sample SAMN15323449, study PRJNA562643) | freshwater metagenome | isolation source: river surface water | place: USA:Blue River Watershed | collected 2017-08-18
GCAGCGAAAGATCCCAGTTGCTGTCATTCTGCTGCCGGCCGATTTTCGCGAAGACATTGCCGAGCTGACCTGACGAGTAATCGCGCCAGCCGTCCTCACGGAAGCCGGTCGCAGCGACGAAGCTGTGATAACCATCCTCGCTCTTAGTGCCGTAATTCACGTCTGCCCGCGTCCGGCCGAAGCTGCCTGCCTGAAGCTTGACCTCGGTGCCCGGTGCGGTCAGTCCGGACTTAGTCGTAAACGCCAGCGCACCTCCCAGAGTATTCAGTCCGTAAATCGGATTCGAGCCAGGCACCAGCGTCACGTTGCCAATGGCTGCTTCCGGGATCATGTCCCAGTTCACCACATCACCGAAGGGCTCATTCACGCGCACGCCATCGAGATACACGGACATGCCCTGCGAGGATCCGAGAATACTGGACAGGCGGAAACCGCGATAGGTGATGTCTGCCTGAAACGGACTACCCTGCACTTCATTGATATTCACGCCCGACAGATTGCGCGACATGAACTCCGTCAGATTCAGGGTCTGACTGCGATAAATCGCTTCGGCGTTCACACTCTGCACGTCATACGGCAGCTTGTCTTCCTCGATACCAATGCCCGGCAAGGGCGACGTACCGACAACTTCGACTTCTTTCAGCCGCTTGGTCTCGGCTTCCTGTGCGAGAAGGCTGGCCGGGCCAAACAGGGTGGCGACAGACAGAGCGATGAGGCTCAGGCGATGCTGCGGATGGGCTGTGATTTTCATAAAAAAGTGGGGTCTCGAGTCGTCCGGCGTGGGTCGCCGGATCATTTTTTGGCGGACAGATTGTAAGCGTTGTCACATCAATCATTCACCGGGAATTCTTCCCGACAGCTGCTGTCATGCGACTTTGACGGGGATCTCAGGAATTTTTCCTCTTTCGGCCGGCAAACCGCATCGCTACAGTACGCAGCGAAGCGATGACTTCCCTCTCATCTGACGGCTAAGGCCGTGGCCCCTGTACCGGCGACGCACTGCGTCGCCGTTTTTTTGTACCATGGCGGCTTCAAACACCTCCGCAGCTAAACATGACAAACGAGCGTAAGACGACCATCATGCTTGTCGACGACCATGCGGTCGTGCGCGCCGGCTATAAGCGCTATATCGAGCTGGATCTGCAGCTGGTGGTCGTGGCCGAAGCATCGACCGGCGAGGCGGCTTACAGCCTGCTGGAAAAGCAGGACGCCGATGTGGTGATCATGGACTTGTCGATGCCGGGACAGGGCGGATTCGAGACGCTGCGCCGGATCATGAACCGCTATCCAACGCAGAAAGTACTGATTTTCTCAATGCACGAAAACGCGTCCATCGCCAACCAGGCACTGCGGCTCGGTGCCTGCGGCTATCTGACCAAGAACATGGCGCCGGACCAGATCATCGCGGCTATCCACGACGCGATGCGAGGCGCGAAGCCGGTTGCGCCGGATTTACAGACGGCGCTGGATGAACTGAACTCGCCGAATCTGCCGCACAACGAGTTGCTACCGCGCGAGTTCGAGGTACTGGTGTTACTGGCGACCGGCGAGAGCATTGACAGCATCAGCGCCCGTCTGCACCTGAGCCCTAAGACTGCGTCAAACTATCAGGCCAATATCCGCAAGAAACTTGGTGTCAGTTCCGCGCTGGAATTGCAGCGCTATGCGAAGGATCATGGGCTGATTGCCTGAGTCCTGCTTCGGCGTCGTCACTCAGCGGAAAGCTCGCACGCAAAGCCAATCCCTGCGGGTTCGCGCGTTCGAACCGCAATGCACCCTGATTCGCCAGCACACGCTCGCGAATGCCAGTCAGTCCGAGGCCGGGCAGCGGTCCCTCATGCGGGCCGAAGCCGCGGCCGTCGTCCACTACCTGCACTTCCAGTGTGCCCGCCGCAGGATCGGCCCGCAGCGTAATATCAACTCGGCTGGCCTGCGCGTGACGCATCACATTGGTCAGTGCCTCCTGCACGATGCGGTAAATCGCCACCGCCAGTCGCTGCGGTATCTGCGCAGCGCCCAGCGCGACGGACAGCCGGCATTCGAGTTCCGCATCGCCGCGCTGCTGCCGCTGCCGCACCAGATCACGCAATGCCTGTTCCAGCGCAATCTGCTGATCTTCCCCCCCCTGTAAGCCATACGGCCGTAGCTGTGCCAGTAAGCCCCGCAATTGCGCGAGGATAGCGCCGCTGTTGTCATGCATCGCTTTCGCGCAATCCTGCAGCGCGGGCTGTCCGGCCGATTGCTTCAGCAGATAAGAAGCATCCACCTGCATGGCCGTCAGTAACTGACCGAACTCATCATGCAGCTCATGCGCGAGACGACGGCGCTCGTCTTCCTGCACATCCTGCAGCCGGTGTAACAGCTCGCGCTGCTTCGCATGCTCGACCGTCAGTGCACCGGCGAGATGGTTCAGCGCCTGCGCAATCTGATCAAGTTCACGTGTGCGACAGCGAGCAATCGGTGACGCGTAGTCACCGTCTTCGATCCGGGCGATGCCGGACAGGATGCCGGACAGCGGTGCCAATGCCCGCCGCACGCTGATCCACAGCGCGACAATCAGTGCCAGCGAGATCGCGCCGAACAAGCCGAATTGCAAGAGCGCGCCGGTGATGGCTTCGGCGCTTTCAGCTTGTGGATACGGCGTGAGTTCAACCGTCAGCGCCTGACCATCGGTGCTCGACAGGGTCAGCCGGTAAGGCACCATCGGCCGGTCACGCAGTAACCAGCGCGCCATCGCGCCGGTGGTACCGGCTTGCTGCGGTTCGCGCGTGAGCCGTCTGCCGTCCGCATCGAACAAGGCGATGTGGAAATGACGCAGCTGGTCCCCGTCGTTCAGTGCGTCAATCGCTGCGACCTGCTGCGCCACCGGCACCTGCTGCCGCAGGCCATCCATCGCGGACAGCAGCTGGCCGATATGCTCACTGCTGTCGACTTCATCGCTGATACTCTGCCGCGCGGACAGCAGTGTGGCGGCCAGCGCGATAGCCATCATCACCGTGCCGACAGCCATCAGCCTCACCAGTAAACGTGTCACCAGCTGCATCTGCTTCCCCTGCATTAATTGATGCGTCGATTATAGAGGCAGCACTCGCGGAGATAAGCAGACTCCAATGCTGAAACGGAGTACGCGATGCCCGCCGTCCCTCATGCACTACCCTTCCTGCGAGAGACACTGATCTTCCTGGCGCTGGCCGGGATCCTGATCCCGATTCTGCAGCGGCTGCGGGTGAATCAGGTACTCGGCTTCCTCGCGGTCGGGCTGCTGCTCGGGCCATTTGGCTTGCTGCTCTGGCTGGGGCATCTGCACTGGCTTGAGAACATTACCTTTCTGCGAGTGGAAGGTGTGAAGGCGCTGGGCGAGCTGGGTGTGCTGTTCCTGATGTTCACGATCGGTCTGGAGCTGTCTGCCGAACGCTTATGGTCCTTGCGTCGCTGGGTATTCGGCGCCGGGCTGGCGCAGGTACTGCTGTCAGCAGCCGTGATCGGCGCGTGCGCGCTGGCCTTTGGCAATCCCGCACCAACAGCCATCATGCTCGGCCTGGTGCTGGCGCTGTCATCGACGGCGGTCGTGATGCAGCTGATGACCGAGCGCGGCATGCTCGACAGTCCGCTCGGACAGGCATCCTTCTCGATACTGATGTTGCAGGATCTGGCGGTGGTGCCGATCCTGTTGCTGGCCGGTGTGCTGGCTCAGGGCAATACCGACCGGCTGCCGCTGCTGCTCGGTGGCGCGCTGCTGAAATCTGCCGCCGCAATCCTGCTGATCTATCTGCTCGGACGGCGCGTGGTGCGCCCTTTATTCAAGGCGCTTTCCCGGCATCAGCAACCATCGACCTTCATGGCGCTGATCCTGCTGGCCACGCTCGGCATCGCGGGGCTGACGCAGATGGCGGGACTGTCGATGGCGCTCGGCGCCTTCCTGGCTGGCCTGCTGCTGGCCGAGACCGAGTTCCGTCACGAGGTCGAGGTCGTGGTCGAGCCTTTCAAGAGCCTGTTACTCGGACTGTTCTTCATGTCGGTCGGCATGCAGACTGATCTGCGCGCGGTACTGGCTACGCCGCTGCTGCTGCCACTGTCGGTGCTGGGCCTGTTTGTGATCAAGACGGCGGTGCTGATGCTGGTGCTGCGCGCCGGCCGCTTCGGCTGGGGCCACGCGCTGGAAGGCGGTTTACTGATGGGCCAGGGGGGAGAGTTCGCTTTTATTGTGAGCAGTTATGCGACCGCGGGCCGGCTGTTCGAGCCGGCGCTGTCGCAGTTTGTGCTGCTGCTCGTCGGACTGTCGATGTTTGCCACGCCGTCGATGGCGCGCGCCGGACACGCGCTGCGCGAATACTGGGATAAACATCATCAGGATCCGGAGGCGCCACTGGAGGGCGCAAAGACGGATCCGATGGAAGGCCATGTGATCATTGTCGGCTTCGGACGCATGGGACAACTGCTGGCTGAAGTGCTGGCATCACAGCAGGTACGCTATGTCGCGATCGACATCGACATGGTGCGCTCGACGACACGCCATCCGCTGGGCGAGCCGGTCTACTACGGTGACGTCAGCCGGCCTGAGTTACTGCATCGGGTGCACGCGAGCAAGGCGGCCGCCATTGTGCTGACGATGGACCATGCGGATGCGGCCCTGCATGCCACGCAGGCGATACGGCGGGAATTTTCCGAGATTCCGCTGCTGGCGCGCGCGCATGATGAGGGTCATGCGCACTGCCTGCGTGAAGCAGGCGCGAACCTCGCGATGCCGGAGGCACTCGAAGCAGGACTACAGCTGACGGCGATGGTGCTGAAGACCATCGGCATGACCGGTGAACGCGCATCAGAGGCGATACGCGGAGAGCGCGACACAAGACTCAGCCGTGCCGAGCGGCGCTAGCGTCAGGCCCCTTCCTGCGGCGCGAACGCCCAGTTGCGGGCTGAGAAAAAGGTCAGCGCAGCGACCGCAATCAGCACCATGGCCAGCGCAAGCCGGTAATCCAGCTGCGTGAAATGCAGCAGTACCGCATACATCAGTTCATTAATCACAAAACTGAGCAGGGCCACCAAAAAAAACCGCAGACGCGAACGCGCAACCGGCGCCCCGGCCGCGCCAAAGGTCAGCTTGTGATGTCCCGCATGACTGACCTGGAAGGCCAGCAGGAAGCCGAGCACATTGGCGATCAGCGGCGGCAGACCCATCGGCACCAGCAGCAACGAAACGCTGCCCAGATGCACCAGCATAGCGGTCACGCCGACGATGCCGAACCAGATCAGCTCGCGCTTCATGCCTTGTCGTTCAGCGTCATTGGAGGGTTCATAGCGATGAAGCCTGAGGCGGGAAGTGGTGATCAGTGTTGAGAATTGGCGGAATGCGCGGACTGTATCGGCTCGGCAATGACCGGTCAAGCGAAGCGAGTCCTAGTAAAAAACAAGACGGAGCCGACTCGCGGACCATGGAGATTATGTTTTATAAAGCCATTTATCGATCGGCCAGATACATCCATCTCCCCGCGTTGCGGACTTCCGATCCGCCAGAACGCTGCGGATGCGCTGAAACTTACCGATAGTCAATCATATAATGCTTGAACATATAAGACGATTGCTGCATATTCTCGGCGAATCGATTATCATGTTTTCTCGTAAGAAACCAAGGTTTTAGAAAGATTCCCGTGAGCAAACGCAACCGTCCGGCAGACATTTATCTCCGTTTTTTGCAACTGGCTGAAGCCGTGCGCGCCATGCCGTCCCTGCCACCGCTGGAGCCTCTCGAAGAGCGCATCCTTGAATTAATCGCCTATGCGCGGCAGTCGCAGGAGCGACTGTCCGTCAAGGATCTGATGAGCAAACGCGAGCTCGGCTCGCCGGCGATGCTGCATGGCCGCCTGAAATCCATGCGTGAAAAAGGCTGGATTCTGCTGGCCGACACCGAAGACGCGCGCCGCAAGCAACTCGAGCTGACTCAGGCAGCCCTGCTGCATTTCGACAAGCTGTCGAAATGCCTGGTACAGGCCGCCAAAAAAACTGCCTGACCCTGTTGTAGCTATCGTCGCTGCAACCAACACCCCCCTCAGCCTGAGGTGGCGCCCGTTGCCACCTAGCTTCCTATCTCGTCTGGCCTGCGCTCGCTCACGTCACGCTGGCGCGCTGTCCTGATTCGCCCGATCAATCCCTTCCATCTATTTCCCGGTTCGCGGCAGGTCGGCCGCTATTCGGTGATTGAACTATTTCCGCCAATTACTGTCTTAATTTCCGGGAAGAATGATCTTTAGGGAAAAAGAGCCTGCACGCGCTTCGGTCGAAAAACTTTCTGAATTTCAATTGCGAAAAGTCAAATCGATCAGTGAACTATCCGCTGAACCTGAATCGGTGCCTGAGGGCCCATTCCGAAACCAGCCAAGAAAGCGATCCACGCCATGAATTATCCACGTCTCAGCGCAAGGATTGCCGTACCCTCCGCTCGCAACGACGATTCACAGCGTATCGCCCGCCGGGAGGAGCGCTATACGCAAATCGAAGCGCATGTACCGGGCCTGTTATTCCAGATGCGGCGGAGCACCCGTGGCCTACTGCAATTCGATTTCCTGTCTCAGGCCTGCCAGGACTTGCTCGGTAAGTCCTCTGAAGTGTTTTATGCCAATCCGACCCGCTTTCTGGCGCTGATCATTGAAGAAGACCGGCAGGACTGGGCCGACAAGCTGCGCGAATCAGCGCGCACACTGAAGGTCTTCAACTGGGAAGGCCGGATCTGGGTCGACGCATGGCAGGACATCAAATGGATCAATCTGCGAGCGACACCACAGGATCAGGGCGAAGATGGTCTGTTGTGGACGGGTCTGATGACGAACATCACGCACAGCAAAAATCTGCAGGAAGCAATCAGCGCCTCGCACCGGCAACTAGCCGAACTGACTGCCACCATCGATAACCTGCGTGAAAATGAACGCGAGCGTATCGAGCGCGACCTGCATGAGGAGCTTGGCGGCAATTTGTCAGCGCTGAAAATGATGCTCGAACATACCTGGAAACAAATCCCTTCCTCAGCGTTTCTGCAGGAGCAGCGCGAACGCCTGAATGGCTTGATTGATCGATCGATTGATTCAATCCATCGGATCGCTGCTGACCTTCGTCCCGGCATACTGGATGCGGGACTGGTGGCGGCCCTGGAGTGGCTGGCACAGGAGCATGAGCAGCAGGATGGCATCCCCTTCCTGGTTCACAGCAGTCACCCCGATATCCGCATGGACCCTAAGCTGACGAACTCCCTGTTTCGCGTCGCGCAGGAATCCTGCAACAATATCCGCAAGCATGCGGGTGCGACCCAAGTTGATATTCATGTGCAGGACGCCGGACATGAGCTGATCATGGAAGTGATCGATAACGGCTGCGGCCTGCCTGATCAAGCTAGCGATGACTCGCGCTCATTGGGGCTGCGCGGCATGCGCGAACGCATGCATGCATTGGGCGGTGAGTTTAGTCTGGTGTCACGTATCGGCAAGGGAACCCTGGTCCGCGTCACCGTCCCGCTGCGCGATCGTCCTCAGAGTACCGGGTGAACCTCTCCTCTTCCCGCATCATCCGTGTGCTGATTGCGGATGATCATGCGATCGTGCGCGAAGGACTCAAACAGATCATCGGGGATAGCAGCGAACTGTGTGTGGTCGGTGAAGCCGATACCGGCCATCAGGCCATACAGCGCGTACGGTCCGGGGGCATCGATGTGCTGCTGCTCGATGTTTCGCTGCCGGACAAAAACGGCATCGATGTCCTGAAGCTGGTAAAAAGAGAATATCCGTCGCTCGCCGTACTGATGCTGAGCATGCATCGCGAAGACCAGTACGCGATCCGCGCGCTCAAGGCGGGCGCCTCGGGTTATCTGAATAAGCAGAGCGCACCAGCTGAACTGGTAAACGCACTGCGCGAGGTTGCTGGCGGCAAGAAATACATTACGACCACGCTCGCGCAGGAATTGGCCAACCAGATCGGCGGCGACATCACGCGTGAGCCCCATGAAACGCTATCTGATCGCGAATACCAGACGCTGCTCCTGATCGCATCCGGCAAGACCGTTGGCGACATCGCCGGCGAGCTGGCACTGTCCATCAAAACCATTAGCATGTACCGCTCTCGGCTGCTGCAGAAAATGCGGATGCGGCACAACGCGGAACTGACCCACTATGCGATACGAAACCGTATGCTGCCAGACCACGCTGAATGATCGCTGACGGACTGGACGAATGCACCCGTTCCGTACCGGACTGGTACGGGCCACCAACAAAGTCATCGTCCGGCTGAATGGCGAGCCCGCAGGCTAGTGATCTGAATCAATCAGGATCAGCTCAGCCATCGCCGGCAAAGGTACGCCAAAGGAGCGACACAACAGCGCGTATTGCTGGCTCAGCTTTCGGTGAAATTCCGCGCACTTTACGCCAGACACACCACGCAATGCCTCTCTTTCCTGATCGCTGCATCCGGTCATCCACTGCTTGACCAGGCAGGAAGGCATGCGCTGCAGCAGACTGGCTTTCGGTCCACTCTGCATGGCTTCTTCAAAAGCATTCATGAAGCGAAGTGTATTGGTTTGAAACAGACCCATCGTCTTTGCTAATGACAGCAGCATCACCTCTCGCTCTGGTCCGCGGGCATCAAGGCGGATATGCGCCCACAATTCCAGCGTGGGACGCAAATCATCAAATTCCGTCAGACGTTTTGCACCCGCAAGCATGCGTTGAAATTCATTATGAGTAGCTGAACGCGATGCAGACACTGATGAGGATGAAGAAGATGATGATGATGATGATGATGATGATGATGAGGATGTCGCAGTCGGCTCACCTTCCTGCAGCACCTCGCGCATGAGGATCTGACGATTCATATCGAACACACAGAGCGAAAATGCCTGCGCCAGTTGCGCGTCCGATGCGCGCGTATTACCGCCTGCCAGCACGCGCATGATGCGATGATAGCCATGATGCAGCGCGATCAGATCATCAATCAGTCGCTGGTCGCAACCGAGCTTACGTAATTCCCTCCCTGCCTTATTGACGCCCGCATGATTCTCGCGCCGGATATCTTTCGCGATCATCCGCACGAACGCCATTTCGCGCCATCCGCTGGATAACGAAACGCCATAGTCACCGGTTGATGACGCGCGGCGCCGGATCACGATATCACCATTGACGCCCAAAACCGAGCGGACCAGGCCAGGATCGATATCCAGCGGTGAGGGTTCCAGCGCGACTCCACCCATCACTGGCTGTGCTCTGCGCAGGACCTCCTGACCCTGACGGCGTCGACCACCTTCCAGCGGCTGCAGCACACCACCGCCAGCCACCTGTCCTGCGCCTGCTTGTATATCCATGCCGATCTCCTGTTCCTCTCTGCCAGCGACAGATGAATGGGGTGATCGTGGGTCGTCTGAATTGACCGGCGGTTCCTTAGGATTGATTCATGCCATGGCGCTTGCTTAAATTTAAAGATGATGTGCCATCGGTGATCAGTCCTTTGCAAACATTGCATCGATCACAGCAAAGAATACGTTCACATCGCGCCGGACGCTTGATTTACGGATGACCTGGTGATTTTCCGATTACGCTGCGACATCACTACCGGCCACCTCAATTTTTTTCTTCTTGCCAGCGCGTGAAGGTGGATGACACAGACCGCAGCGATATCGGGCACGCATTTCGAAGGCATGACTTACAAAATGTCCCTGACATTCGCTACATCTGACCATCGTCATCATTTTGCTATCGAAGAAGCGGATCAGCGTCCACGCACGCGTCAGTGACATTAATGGCTCGCCATCCCGCTCGGGGGGCATCTCTTCCAGATAAAGCTGATACGCCTTGATGATCGCTTCGATACCGGCGACCTGCGTGTGGCGCAATAGGAAGCGATGAATATTCATGAACAGCGATGCATGAATATTCGGTAGCCAGGTAACGAACCAATCGGTTGAGAACGGCAGCATGCCCTTCGGCGGTGAAACGCCGCGCAACTCCTTGTATAGCTTCAGCAGTCGCTCGCGTGATAGCGTTGTTTCTGTTTCAAGCAACTGGAGACGCGCACCAAGCTGAATCAGCTCGATCGCGAGATGAATCTGCCGACACTCCGCTACGACGCTTTTCTCACGCATACGAATGGTCTCTGTAATTCGGCATTCTTACGAGAATGATTCCGTTGCCTGAGCCGCCATTAGGATAGCGGCGTGCGCATGCGCCAGCGAGCGCTCTTTGGAATGACAGGTCAGCATATCCAGGATGATCGGATCATCGAATCGAAAACGCGCCAACATCATGTTGCTCGATGCGAGTTTCACAATCTGCGACGGCGACAACTTGTCAAGCCGATCCGCCAGTGCGGCGCTGATTCCCAGCCGGAAAACTGCCATCGCAGGATCAACGCGCACGATTTGCTGCGCCAGCATCAGGTAGGAAAGATTGGCGTCGCGAATGTCCGCCATCATGTCGTTCATGTTCATGCGGCTCTCCCGGTTCTTCGTTCACTGACACAGGGATTGAGCTGTGCAGCGGAGAAGATTGTGCCTGTCCGAGGATCAGAGAGATATCAGCGGCGAACGGTGTTTTTTGTGAGCCTGTTGCGGTAAGGCTTGTCGGTGCTTGTCCTACAGACTATTTCAGGCGCTCGTGTCCACACTTTCGCGCCATCACCGTCGTGATGTTGTCTTGGTATCGTCCCTCATGCTTCAGGCCATAGGCCACAGAATGAACGATAAATTTGCTCAGACCATGGCATCGCAGCGACGATTAAATTTCGTAGGAATCCCGATCGCCGGCGAGTACCTGCTCGACCATCTTGCGCGACAGGTTGGGTGCCATCAGCTCAATAAAAGTGAACACATAGCTGCGCAGATAAGCCCCCTGTTTCAATGCGATACGGGATACATTCATGCCGAACAGCTGCCCAGCGGGTATTGCTTTGAGGTTGACGTCGCGCGCGGCGTTATAGGCCAGCCCCGCGATTACGCCGACGCCCATGCCCAGCTCGACATAGGTCTTGATCACATCAGCGTCGATGGCTTCGAGAACCACATCCGGCTTTAGTCCGCGTCGGGCAAAGGCCTGGTCAATTTTGTTGCGGCCCGCAAATGCGCTGTCATAGGTAATCAGCGGATAAGTCGCGATTTCCTCCAGCGTGAGCTCATTCAACCGGGTCAGCGGATGCTCATGCGGCACCACGACCATATGCTCCCATTGGAAGCAAGGCATCGACACCAGTCCGTCGACCTCGGCGATGGCCTCGGTCGCAATCGCGAGGTCGGCCTGGTTGTGCAGCACCATGTCGGCCACCTGCTTCGGATTGCCTTGCAACAGCGACAGCCTGACTTTAGGAAATTTCTGCGAAAACGACTGAACGACCGGCGGCAGCGAATAGCGCGCCTGGGTGTGCGTGGTCGCGATGGTGAAACTGCCACTGTCCTGCGCGGCGAATTCCTTGCCGATACGTTTCAGGCCTTCCACTTCCATCAGAATGTTTTCGACTGATTTCAGCACCTGCCGCCCCGGCTCGGTCAGCCCGCGGATGCGCTTGCCGTGACGCGAAAAAATGTCGACGCCAAGCTCTTCTTCAAGCTCGATGATGGCTTTCGACACGCCGGGCTGTGAGGTGAAAAGCGCCTTGGCGGCCTCGGTCAGATTGAAGTTCTGGCGCACAGCTTCGCGCACGAAGCGGAATTGGTGGAGGTTCATGGGGTCAGGCGCTCACGAAATCATTTCCATTAAGGCAACGTATGCCGCGGGAATTCGCTTATATCTGCAGATCATATAAGCAAATGATTCTTGTGTAGTTTGGAATAAGGAAGAAGTTTATTAGGATTCCGGGTTCCTTGCGCGAGGCTTTATGACTTTAACTTATGTAGTGTCCGGATTCGCGGTCGGCTTGCTGGTTGGCCTGACTGGCGTCGGCGGCGGTTCACTGATGACACCGCTGCTGACTTTACTCTTTGGCATCAATCCGACCGTGGCGGTTGGTACCGATCTGGCCTTTGCGTCCATCACCAAAAGCGCGGGCACGCTGGCGCACCGCGTTCGAAATACCGTCCACTGGGACATCGTGCGCCGGCTGTGCGCGGGCGCGTTACCGGCTGCGCTGCTGACGACACTGGCGCTGAAGTATTTCGGCGCACTGGACCAGCACATCGGCCAGATCATTCGCTATACCATTGCGTTTTCAGTGTTGTTGACCGCGATTGCGATCATCTTCCGTGGCCGGATGCAGGCATGGATCACCGCGCACCCGGAGCGACAGCTGCACGGACGCGCGCAGATGGCCGCCACCGTCGTGGCCGGTGCCGTGATCGGCGTGCTGGTTACGGTCTCGTCGATCGGCGCCGGCGCGGTCGGCGCGACCATTCTGGTATTGCTCTACCCGACGCTCAAGCCGGCTGAAATCGCCGGCACCGATATCGCGTATGCGGTGCCACTGACTGCGATCGCCGCTTTCGGTCACTGGTGGCTGGGCTCCATCAACTGGGAGCTGCTGGGCACTTTGTTGCTGGGCTCAGTGCCTGGCATCACGATCGGATCACTGGCGGCGCGCGCGGTGCCGGAAAAATTCCTGCGCGGGCTGCTGGCAACGACACTGACCGGTGTCGCGGCCAAGCTGGTGCTGTAAGCAGATTGAACAAGGAAGACCATGTACCGTTACGACCAATACGACCATCTGATCGTCAGTGAACGCGTCGCGCAGTTCCGCGGACAGGTGCAGCGCCGCCTGTCCGGCGAGCTGACCGAGGACGAATTCCGCCCGCTGCGACTGCAGAACGGCCTGTACATGCAGCGCCACGCGTACATGCTGCGCGTCGCCGTGCCCTATGGCTTGCTGTCGGCGAAACAGTTGCGGATGTTTGCGCACATCGCGCGCAAATACGATCGCGGCTACGGACATTTCACGACGCGTCAGAACATTCAGTACAACTGGATCGAACTCGAGCAGACACCGGAGATCCTGGCCGATCTGGCTTCGGTCGAAATGCATGCGATCCAGACCTCGGGTAACTGCATCCGCAACACGACGTCCGATCAGTTTGCCGGCGTCGCCGCCGATGAGTTGCTGGATCCGCGTCCCTATATTGAAATCCTGCGTCAGTGGAGCACCTTCCATCCGGAATTTGCGTGGCTGCCGCGTAAATTCAAAATCGCCGTCAACGCCGCGAAGGAAGACCGTGCAGTCGTCAAGGCGCATGACATCGGCCTCAACGTCGTGAAAAACGCGGCGGGTGAAGTAGGATTTCAGGTGCTGGTCGGTGGTGGTCTGGGTCGCACCCCGATCATCGGCAGCGTGATCCGCGAGTTCCTGCCCTGGCAGCACCTGCTGACCTATATTGAAGCCATCATGCGCGTGTACAACCAGTACGGCCGACGCGACAACAAGTACAAGGCGCGCATCAAAATTCTGGTCAAGGCACTGGGCGTCGAGGAATTTGCGCGGCAAGTGGAAGCCGAATGGGTCGACCTGAAAGATACGCCGGGCACGATCACGCCGGAAGAACTGCAGCGTGTGGCCGGCTATTTCACGCCGCCGCCTTACGAGCAACTCGACGATGCGACCGCGCTGCTCGCGCAGCAGCAGGCAGAGAACAAGGCGTTCGGCGTCTGGATGGGCCGCAACGTCAAGCCGCACAAAGTACCGGGCTACGCGATTGTCACGCTGTCCCTGAAAAAAACCGGCACGCCGCCCGGCGATGCCACCGCTGAGCAGATGGATTTCGTTGCCAACCTCGCCGACCATTACAGTTTTGGTGAGTTGCGCGTCACACATGAGCAAAATCTGGTGCTGGCTGACGTGAAACAGTCTGACCTGCTGAAGGTATATCAGGAAGCAAAAGCCCATGGTCTGGCGACGCCGAACATTGGCCTGCTCACGGATATCATCTGCTGCCCTGGTGGCGATTTCTGCTCGCTGGCAAATGCAAAGTCGATCCCGATCGCCGAAGCCATTGCCGAGCGCTTCGATAACATCGACTACCAGCACGATATCGGCGACATCGATCTGAATATCTCAGGCTGCATCAACGCCTGCGGTCATCATCATGTCGGCAATATCGGCGTGCTGGGCGTCGACAAGGATGGCTCCGAGTGGTACCAGGTATCGATCGGCGGCCGTCAGGGTCATGACAGCGCGATCGGAAAAATCATCGGCCCGTCATTCGCCGCCGGCCAGATGCCGGAAGTCGTTGCTCGCCTGCTCGATGTCTATGTACGCGAGCGGCAGGACGAAGAACGCTTCATCGATACCGTCGAGCGTGTTGGTATCGACCCCTTCAAGACACACGTGTACGCGACCCCGATTCCGGGTCAGACCTACCAGGCTGGAGAAGACGCGTATGCGTAAGATCATCAAAGACAAAACGATCGTCAATGACGACTGGAGCGTACTGACGCTGGCCGAGGGCGATGCGCCGGAGTCGGTGACTGTGCCGGCCGGCAAGCAGATCGTGCCGCTGCAGGTATGGCTGGCGCAGAAGACTCAGCTGGCCGCACGCAGTGACATTGGCGTCTGGCTGGCCAGCGACGAGCGTCCCGAGCAGCTGAAAGATGACACCAAGTCCCTGCCGCTGATTGCGGTGAATTTTCCGACCTTCGCCGACGGCCGTGGCTACTCGATCGCGTATAACCTGCGCGCGCGCCTCGGCTTCGACGGTGAATTGCGCGCGATCGGCGACGTGCTGCGCGACCAGCTGTTCTATATGTCGCGCGTTGGCTTCAATGCCTTCGCGACCCGTGAGGACCGCTCGATCGACGATGCGCTGAAGGGTCTGACCGATTTCTCCGAGGTCTATCAAACCTCATGGGACCAGAAAACGCCGCTGTTCCGCCGTGTGGCGCGCACCGCCTCGCAGGAGGCCTGATGAGCGCCGCCTACGAGCAGCTGCTGACGGATACCCGCGCAACGCTGGCGCGAATTGCGACCGATTTCGCACCGGCCGTGTTCGCGTCCAGCCTCGCGGCCGAGGACATGGTACTGACCGACCTGATCCTGCGCGCGAAGCTGCCTATCAAGATATTCACGCTGGAGACTGGTCGCCTGCACCAGGAAACGCTGGGCATGCTGGACCAGATTCGTGAAGTCTATGGCTATGACATCGAACCCTATCGTCCGGAAGCCGCGGCGGTTGAGGCCTATGTGTCGGTGCACGGCCTGAACGCTTTTTATGACAGCGTCGAGATGCGCAAGGAATGCTGCCGCATCCGCAAAGTCGATCCGCTGAACCGCGCACTGGCCGGCAACACGGCGTGGATCACCGGACAGCGCCGTTCGCAGTCCAGCACGCGCGCGGAACTGTCGGTGCAGGAAGACGATACGGCGCACAACATGCAGAAGTTCAATCCGCTGGCCGACTGGTCGGAAGACGACGTCTGGCACTACCTCCGTAGCAACGGGGTTCCGTATAATCCACTGCATGACAAGGGTTATCCGTCCATCGGCTGCGAGCCTTGCACCCGCGCCATCCAGCCTGGCGAAGACATTCGCGCCGGCCGCTGGTGGTGGGAAAGCCCGGACCAGAAAGAATGCGGCCTCCATGTCGTGGAACAGCCGGACGGCACCGTCAGACTGGTCCGGGCTTCGGTGAAGGCTAACGCTTCCGAAGGAAGCGTTAAGTGAGCGAAGCGAACGGCCGGAGCCAAAACCCGGCTCGCACCGAGACAAAATTTACAGAACCGAAAAGTATGAATACTGCCGTAGACAACAAGCATTTCATCGACGCCGCCAGCAACCGTCACCTCGACTGGCTGGAATCCGAGGCGATCCACATCATGCGCGAAGTCGCCGCCGAATGCGGCAATCCTGCGCTGCTGTTCTCGGGCGGCAAAGACTCGGTCGTGCTGCTGCGCATCGCAGAAAAAGCGTTCAGACCGGGCAAGTTTCCGTTCCCGCTGGTGCATATCGACACCGGCCATAACTTCCCCGAAGTGATCGCCTTCCGCGATCGTCGTGTCGCCGAACTCGGCGAGCGGCTGATTGTCGGCTCGGTCGAGGATTCGATCACGCGTGGCACCGTGCGTCTGCGCAATCCGCAAACGGACTCCCGCAATGCCGCGCAGGCGGTTACGCTGCTCGCGATTCACCCCGCTCATGCGTTTGCCGCCCGCATGGGCGGCGCGCGCCGGGACGAGGAAAAGGCACGCGCGAAAGAACGTATCTTCTCGTTCCGCGACGACTTCGGCCAGTGGAATCCAAAAGCACAGCGCCCGGAACTCTGGGATCTGTATAACACCCGCGTGCACCCGGGCGAGAACA
>JACCDW010574993.1_pt1 | contig 16229 bp, 23 predicted proteins | sample 7449781 | NCBI WGS metagenome assembly JACCDW01 (sample SAMN15323449, study PRJNA562643) | freshwater metagenome | isolation source: river surface water | place: USA:Blue River Watershed | collected 2017-08-18
GACTGGATATGTAAGCAATTCGGCGAAGAATTCAGGACTCAGAATCTGGGCCAATTGGAAGAATCTGAGCGGCTGCGCCTGCTCGTTCGCTTCGCCACCAGGATAAATGAACTTCTGGTAAAATTCGTAGCAGAACGTATCACTTTTGATAAACTCAGATTGTCTAAGAATATCAATGATTATACTCTACCTTCTCTGAAGAAGGCGATCCACGATGCAATATCATCGAAGGACCGCGAGGGCGACGGCGTCAAGAAAATCGGTACAACAGGTGCATACGCAGTCTATCTGGTGTCCGACGCAGACGCGCTAGCGCAGATTGGCGAGGGCACGAGTTGGTGCACTAGGGCATCATACCCAGCAGGTTCGAGAGCCGACCACTACATTAAACAGCATGACTGGCTATACGTGGTGCTCAAGGACAACAAGCCGTTCATGCAGATCTGCTCTAACCTTATGGAACCGATGGATGTAAGGAACCAGAGTGCACCAATCCCACCAGAAATATTTAAGATCATCCTGCCAACGTCTAAGCCAAGCCAGATGAGCTATGACACTTACCTTCAAAGGTACAGCAGCCTCAAGGATCAAGAAATAGTCTTTAAATTGATCGACTTAGCTCTCAGTCCTGGTTCCGAAGTCAACCATCCAGGAGTCGGTCTAAACGCGAGCACGCTCAGAGAAATTGGCAAATATCTTGCGCAGCTCACGTCAGATGTTGGTTCCGATGAGAGGAATAAATTACTAGAGTTCTGCCTCAAGTCGCAGCCGGCTCTGATGTTTGAGTACGCAAAAAATCTGCCGGAATCTTTGGACCAGCGCGAAGCGATAGGCGAGAAGATAAGAGCACACGTTGCCAATACTATTGACGGTAAGCTAGAACAGATCAATGGCCAGGAACCGGCTGAAGCCGCCGAGAGCTTCGCCAGAGAATTGAACTGGTTACTAGCTTACATTCCTGAGAGCAAGCTTACCAGTTGGCCAGCTCTCGACGACGCGCTCACGCTCGCATTGAGAGGTACTTCCCCCAACAGCAGGCACGGCTATCTATTGTTCGTGATAGCCGATCTATTCCTTGACAACATAGATGAAGCCGAGGCACGGCAAAACCCGCTGCAGAAGTTTACAGACGCCTGCATGGCCATTCTCAACGACCCGACAGCCAATCTTGAGACGGTGTCAATGTTCCTGAGACGCACAGCCATCTTCGGCACCGATCAGGAATCGCTCATGCGGGCGACACTACTGCGCACACCGCTCGCAGAGAATCTTGTCGGGCACTTCAGAGAGATGAATCAAAGATGGCCTGAATGGGAAGAAGCCGTCTTCCGATCATGGCCGAGCAACAGCGAGGATGAGGACGCCGCTGGCCGGCTGTCGCTGCTGTGTCTGGAATATTGCAATAATGTGCTGAGGAAGACGCGCTGGCCTAAGTTTGAGGAATGGCTGTTAAACAATCCTTGGGCAGAGGTGTCTGGACTGAGCTTCAGGGCCGGCGAGAGCGGGCTCGCCGCTGCCGCCTACGCGCACGTCGTCGGACTCAGGCCTTGGCCAGAGATGGCTGAGGCATTAGCTCAGGGTCTCGCATTTGATGCATACTGGGACCCGACGAGCACCGCGATCTTGGGCCTGTTAGAAGTCGCCTACGATGGCGACCAGTCTTCTTCAGAGGAGCGTGTCGCTCAGCTGTTCGACAAAGACCAGCTTGCCAGATATTTGTCGTTTTCCACCAAGTTCAATCCGACCGACAGCAGTGCGCCGCGCCTGAAGTTCTTCAATTACTTTAATCTCTATGAGGGATTTGATGACCGGTTGATCTTCTTCATACCTTCTCAGACAGAGAAGATGCTTGACAGTTTCGACGAGGGGCTTGAACAGATCATCACCAAGTATTCGGGGCGGCTGAAGAGACTCAGCAAGCCGACTGATAACGCCGGCGATCTGGAGGCGCAGCAGATACTGATGTCCAAGATTAAGGAGAAATACAAGGAAGAATTGTCTAGGTCTTTTGTGAATTACATGACCGCCATCGGCTTGAACGAGGAACAGGCGACGAACGTGCCGAATATCGGCACAAGGTTCAAGGCGTATACTGAGCGAATAATCCAGGTCTTCCCAGAGCTGTCTGGTCTCCGCACCCAAGCGGCAGCACTCTTGAACAATTAATCGTAGATATAATACCAACCAGGAGGCTAGTCTGTGGATCGTGAGCTGATCGAGTTCATGCGTGAGTTCACGCAGAAGGCTATCAAGAACAACTACGAGATCGAAAAGAAGGACATCAAGCCTCTCGTCGTCTTCGCAGCCTCGGCGTGCGACGAGGTGTCGAAGGCTGAAGACACGGCTAAGACCACCGAAGAGAAGTACTTGGCGATGAAGGAATACATCACCAAGGTTGTCAAGTTCCTATCGGCATCTGACACACTGCAGCCCGCCGCCAAGGATTTCGCAACATTTCTGGTGGCGAAGGCTAAGTCCTTCAGATAATCAGCTTGCTCAGCTTGCGTATCTCGTTGATATGCTGTTCGAGTGTGACCACGTCCTTCTTGTCATAAGCTTCCAAGATGTCGAACAATAGCGATAGCGCAGCGGCCTGTTTGCCCAGCAGGGTGTCGATCAGCTTGTCCTGCTCGCCGTACTTGGCTATAATCTCCTCGATGCAGTCAATGGGCTTGTCCTGCTCACCTACCGCCGCACTCGCATTGCATTTCAGATTGTCGATGTATTCCTTGAATTTGATTAGCTCGACGTGAAGCCTGGTGAGGTTTATGCAGATTTCATTGATGTTGTTCAGGGTTTGTTTTCGCGGTGGCATATCTTCTCTCCTGCTAATTCTAGTATGCTGTTTATTATCTTGGTCGTGCTCCTGTTCTTTAGACGACGGAGGATGCTAGCTGGATCGATTGCGTTTGTGTAGTCGAACTCCATCGACGCCATCTTGAACGAGCCCGTGATCTGGTAGACGTCCGTGTTGTCGGTGAACTCGCAGTCCTTTGACTTTGAACGGCTCTTCAGATTGTGGAACGCGGCGAGCATCGTGAGCTTCTCGCTGCGGCTCTCCGGCTTGGAGTTAAAGATCTCGTAGGCGACCGTGAATCGTCCGTTTTCTTTCTTCACTATCACCTGGTGTAGCATGTCTGGTGCCTCTTTAACACTCGGTCATTTTCCAGACGGTGAGCGTGAACCTGACGCAATAGAGTTTGCTGTGATGACTTGGTTAGACAATAATGGATTAGATCTGATCGCGAACGATTTGCATGCGTGCATTGAGGACAGATTCACCCGCATCAAGAAGAGAGATTTCATTAAGTATGCGATAAATTATGTACGCAGCCTACGCGATGACTGCGCGTACGAGGCATACAAGCAGTTGAGCATATTGAACGAGCACTGGTTCGACTACCTGAAGCTCTACAGCGAGTAAATATAGTGTTGAAGGGGGCGGGCCTCGGTTATGTCGGGCGGGTGTGCCGAGGCTCGTTCCCTTTACCAACGCAAGTCCTGCGCGTCGATGACAGACAGCTCATGCTTCACGTCAAGCAATTCAGACTTCATCCTCTTGATGATCTCATCCTTGATCCTGATCTTCTCATTGAGTGCCTCAATCTCCTTCTTGAGACTCTCGTTCGTTTCGCCAAGCAGAAGTGTGATCTCGGTGCCCTTCATCTCAATCCTCCATGAACTGAAGAGTAACGCGGGTTAAATACATGGCCCTTTACGTGGACGATCTTGATCGCGTCATTACCATCGATGACGTGCCTACTATATACAACGGTGTATATTCGACATCCGTCGAGGAACTGCTCTGCTTCTGTCAGTCCGCGCACATTGACAGCTCTTTGATCATATTGAGCCCTAACGTCACACACAGCATGGCATATATGCTGAAGAGCAAGAGGGAATGGATCAAGAGATTCGGCGGTAACATAGTGGAATTCGGCAGGAGTTTTTGGGTCAGAAACGAGCTCGATTGGGATTGATCAAAGTTAAAATATCAGATTGGAGCCAAGCATGGACATTTTCGATAGACTTTACAGCCAGAAGATCCTCACCGACGCTTACAAGGCGTTGCTAAACGAAGTGGCAGCCGCACCAGCGGCTCCTGCGAAGCCAGCCACCAAGCCGCCAGCTGCACCAGCCAAGCCAGCGCCCGCGCCCAACCGAAATCCGTTCAAAATCCCCAAGCCAGCAGTTGCCCCACGCCCGCAGAACCTGCAGGACGAGCAAGACAGTGGCACATATGTAGCAGAGGGCTTCCTTCGTGAAGCCTTCGAGGATGAGCCGACTCCTTCCAATCGCGGATTCTGGAGCGATAACGAAAGGGGTTTCAGGGACTGGCGCGGCGAAAACATGATCGGCAAGCATCCGATCATCAGACGCCACGGCGAGCAACTCGCTCGCGGTGCCTATGATCTCACCAGCGGCGGCGTGACGCAGCACGGCCTGCGTAATCCAGCCGACCATAGGCAACCAAATAAATTCACGCTTCAGGAGGTCGACAGGGCTTTCCACCAAATCCTGCAGATCGAGCAAAGACACCGCGAGCAGCTTGAACAACTCGCCAAGGACATTACCGTTCAGGTGTGGGGCGAAGAGGTCAGGCCGCTGCTTGAAGGCAGTCTTGAGCGGCCGAACGAGGAGACCGCTCCAGACGACCAAGACCCAGGCCAAGATCAAGAAGAGCAAACCGCAGAGGCCGGAGAGCACCTGGTGCAGAAGAGGGTGCTGGCCAACATGCTCACGCAGGGCTCTGCGATGCACCTAATGTTCCAAGCCCAGCACCTGATCACAGCTAGGCTCAACAGCATTGACCCACGACTCAATGCCTTGTACGCCAAATTCGCATTCGGCTCAGCGCACAATTACTGGTTGACTGACCTCGAGAGAGTGGCTCATCGGCTCTCCGGAATGGTGGTCGGCCGTGCAAAGGTCGAGTCTGAAGAAGATCAAGATGATCCGGAATCTGCAAACTTCACCATCAAGGCGCAGGCTGTGATGTTCCCGATCCTAGTGCAGGAACTGTGTAAGGGAGTAGCAAACTACCTGAGCATGGCTGGCATCGCCGGCGTCCCAGCAGCTGAACTCCAGGATCTGTTCAGCAAAGTCGACAATCCAGCAGACGAACACTATTACATCCAGGTCGGCCACGAACTCTGGCGCAGATTCCTCAAGGCAAAGCCACAAGGCGTCAGCGCGGCAAAGGCCACGGTCGCGATTCACAAGCTCGACGCTGAAGGCCAGAACAGAGTCATCGAAGCCTGCATCGCTAACCCCGAGGAAGCGAAGAGAATCCTCGCAGAGCTGCTCGCGGAGCCTGAGGCCACAGCCGATGATGTGCTAGATGATCTTGAGAGCAGCAATGAAGACTGGCGCTCCTCCCTCGATGACGAGGGAGAAGACGAAGCCAGCGAAGATGATGATTGGGGCCGCTCGGACTACGACTCCGAAGGCGGTCTCGCCGAGCCAGGCGAGGAAGACGACAAAGACGACGATTGGTGGCGCTGATTACTTCTTCTTGCCCTTTGGCTTGGACTTGTTGTTGACCACATAGTGCTGAGTCTTGGGGTCATGCTTCCCCTTGGCCTTCAGTTGTGACTTGATGTGGTCGACCTCACCAGCGACCCTGTACTCCGCGTAAGGGTCGTTGTTGTCAAGCGTGTAGACGTTCCTGTCTCTCGTCGTCCCGTCCTTGTCGAGGTATCCGTTCCCACGGATGTACGCCGTCACGTTGTGGTGCGCGTAGCTCTTGCTGCAATCGGTGCTGCCACACCTCGGGCACTTCTTAGCCTTCTTGAGCTCGTCGGGCGTGGGCTCCATGGCGTGGCTCGTCTCGAAGAGAGCAAGCTCCTCGTACTCCTCCTCGGTCACCTTGCGGTCGATCTTGGCCTCGCACTTGTTGCAGCAGTAGATGTAGATCGGCATTATTTCTTCTCGATCTTGCAGTAGAGGCTCTTGACGCTCAGCAGGATGATCTTCAGGTCCTTGTAAGCACCGTTCTCCACGCTCATGGTGTGGGCGATGTGCTTGGTGGAGTACTTCACCACGTCGCCAACCTGAACGTTGTGGACCTGGTCACCAACGCCGATGACGAGACCCTCGTCGCTCTTGAGGCCCTCGCCTGGGAGATGGATGGTGCTTGAGGTCTGGTAGTAGGGAAGCAGGGCCACGAACTCGTTGAGACATTGGATCGGTGAGAGCTTGGCAGGGTCGATCTTGGCAGGCTTGACGACTTCGTCATACCTGTTGTAGAACGCGACTTGGTTCTGCTGCTCTTCCTGCACCAACTTCTCACTCTTCGGCATCGCCATCTTATCGGTCTCCTTGTAAAGATCGGTATACTATTTACAATGCTTCCCTTACCATCATGGTGTTGTAGTCGATCGTGCACGTTATGAGCTCATGCTTCGGGCCGTTACGGTTCTTGGCGATGAACATCCGCAGGCGCGGCGGGGTCGACGTCCGGTCTGCGCGGGTCTGGTTCAGGCTCACGATGTAGTCAAGGGAGAACTGCTTGCCGAACGACTCTGCCGCCTTGGTGAGGTCGACGATCTCGTCCTCGCCAGCCCCCGACCTGTTGGTCTGCGTCGCGGTGAAGATCAGCACGTTCTCATTCTTGGCGAGGCCGCGAACCTCGTTGGCCACGTGCTTCTGCCTGGTGTAATCGTCCTTGTTGTAGGCTGGGTACCTGCTCGTGATCAGGTCCATGTAATCCAGAATGATCACGTCCGGATGCCAGTTGTGCTTGCGCCGCAGGTTGTCAAGCAGGGCGTAGATGTGGTTGACGCTGCACTCGTCGGGCGGCATCTCATAAATCAGGAGTTTCTTGCCGTAGGTCTTTTGCATCGACTCCATCACGCGCTTGACGTAGTCCGGCTTGGACGGGATGTCGTCCATCGGGATGCCGGTCGCGCTGCCCAGGATACGCATGGCAGTTTTGAAGACGTCGAGTTCGTACGTGATAAACAGCACGTCTTGGCCCATGTTGCCATCCTTGCCAGTGCCTTTGAGGCTGGAGATGGCGTTGTTACAGAGCATGACCGACTTGCCGACGTTAGTAGCGGCCAGCCAGCACACCACCTCTTTGGGAGATGGGCCTCCGTTGTTGAGGAAAGAGTCGAGCTGTGGGAATCCGGTGGTCCTGTGTTCGATCGTGTCCTTGTTGAAGAGCACGTCGAGGTTCTCGAAGAACCAGAACCCGCCGTCGCCGATGTCGGCGATCCGGTTGGCCTCGTTGATGATCGACTCGAGCTTCGCGTAGTCCTGATTGTGGTAGGCGTCCATCGCCTCGTCGCTGTAGATCAGGCCGTATGCTCTGTCCTTGGCCCATTTGAGCAGGGTGTTCTTGAGCAGCGGCACCTCGCGGTTGTCGCTCTTGCGGTCGATCACCGCCAAGATCGGCTCGAACGGGTCGTCGACCGACAGGCTGCGCTCGACCTCGTCCTTGAGCAGTGCGCGGGTTGGGATGACGTTGTGCTCGTTGAACGAGTTTAGCACCTTTGCCATGACGTACTGGCATTCAAGTCGCTTGAACATCTCGGGCTTGAGGAACCGCCCGACCGACGTGAAGAACTCGGGGTGGTCTAGGGCTAGTGAGACTATGGCTTCTTCTTGATATGGCCCGAAGGGCTGATCTGTGTCCTTGAATGAGTCCAGCTTGTCTAGTGTGTTCATGTTGTTCCTGGTCCGCACCCGTTTATCTCAATGGCTGCGTCTATCTTGTTCAATCTGTCCTGAAGGTGAGCCCTCATCATCGGAAGGGCTTCGCAGAGCGAGACAAACTCGCTCTCGCTGAAATACATGGTCGTCTTGTCTAGTAATGACTTCCTATCGCCGTAAGTGCTGTTTGGCACAACCGTGGGACCACCGGCATAAATGGTGTATATCCACTGACCCTGATGGGTGTGAAGGCCGCTGATCTTGGCTGTCTCGAGGAATCCGATTACCGCAGATGACCGCAGATAAACAATGTCGTCGACCTTATACTTCGGATTCGTCATCGTCTTTTTCCTCTGTCTGCTCTATGCGCTCCAGCTGTCCGAATTGCTCGTACAGCTTCTTGCGTATCTCTTCGAGCAACACAGTATTTTCCCTCAGAGCCTGGCTGGCGTTGTTCATGCCGTTGCCCAGCTTCACATCGCCGTATGCGAAGAATGAGCCGTTCTTCTTGATGATGTTGTTTTCGGTCGCCATGTCGATGAGGGAGCCGACTGAGTCGATTCCGCACACAGGTCTCTCTGGTAGGCCGAAGCAGATGTCGAAGCTCCCCTGCATGAACGGTGCGGCTACCTTGTTCTTGACCATCTTGATCGTCGGACGGAATCCGACGACGGTGTCGCCGATCTTGATGGATGACCCCTTGCGGACCTCCGCACGGATGGTGGAGTAGAACTTCAGGGCCCTGCCACCAGGCGTCTGTTCTGGATTTCCGAACATCACGCCGATCTTCTCGCGGATCTGGTTGATGAAGATCACTGTAGTGCCGGTCCTGTTGCACTTGCCCTTGATCTTGTTCAGGCCCTTGCTCATTAGGCGTGCCTGAGCACCCACGTTGGCGTCGGTTATCTCGCCCTCCAGCATGGCCAGAGGCACTAGGGCCGCGACTGAGTCTACGACGATCAGGTCGACCATCTCCGAGTCGACCAGCCGTTCAAGGATCTGGAAGCCCTGCTCACCGCTGTCTGGCTGGCTGATGATAAGGTTATCCATGTCCACGCCGATCTTCTCGGCCCACCTGGGGTCGAGGGCGTGCTCGGCATCGATGACTGCTGCTACGCCCCGCCGTTTCTTGTTGGGGAACATGTGCTTCTGGCAGGCGGCGACGATTGAGAGGCAGGTGGTAGTTTTGCCGCTGCTTTCAGCACCATAGAGCTCGATAATCCTGCCTAGCGGGATTCCTCCAGCACCAAGTGCGAAGTCGATTGCTGCTATGTTGGTGGGGAAGACCTCGACATCGACCATCTTACCGCGCCCGCGCATCAGCGATCCGCTGCCGAAGTCCTTCTCAATGTTCTTCAGGAGCTCATTGATGTCCTTGGGAGTTCCCTTGACCGTCTCTTTTGCCATTTTTGTCGCCTTTCAAGTAATCCATTATAAGATCTAAGTGACTTTCCTGTGCTTTCAACACATCAGCCCTTGGGATCAATACTACCATTTTGTCTCTGGTGATCAAAACGTTGTCATCCATGAGAGAGGCGACCGTCCATAATCCCTTTGGATCCACGGCGGAATTAGGAGGTGCTGACAAGAATAGCACACCCTTGGTTGAAGTGATATATACTATATCGAGTGGTTTCAGTTCCATGGCAAATTTATTTATAGTGGAGGAAGTGCCGTGTTGAACCAGAATGAACATGCGTTGCTAGAAGCTCTCGATTCCATGCTCAAGCAGGATGACGAACTCGGACTTGCCCATCATGATGATGAGAAGGCAAACGAGGCTGAGAGAGGCTTCGAATACCTCCATAACAACATCGACGACAGCTACATGGTCAAGGCCGCAGACCTGAGGCACGCCGACAGCGTTATCAAGGCCTTCAAGAACGTCCATAATTACAAGTACATCGACGACACCAGCTTCATTCCAGCCCTTAGGAAGGAAATGACGGCCATGGCCGTCCCAGCCGACGAGATGGCTAAGGCTGAGAAGTTCGTGATCGACGTGCTGGAAGACCTGAAGGACGGCGAAGACTTCGCAGAGAAGGACGCTGGTTTTAACCCAGACCTTGAAGAGATCCTCGACATCAGCAAGCCTGAGCAGTCCGACCAGGACTTCGAGATCATCGACAAGGACGGCTACATGGACGCCAACGTCGACTGGGACAAGGAAGACTTCCGCATGGGCAGGACGCCATCAAAGCCCGAATCCAACGAATGAAGCTGAAATCCATCGGTGAAGGCTTCATGTCGCAGAAGCTGCGCGAGGCCATACGTGGCGACGAGCAACTTGGCGGTGTGAATCGTCTTCCTGTTGCTGCGACCGGCTATGACGCCGGAAACAGGACCGCTGGCAGCACCCAGATGCCTACCGGCGTGCCACTAAAACCGCGCCACAGAAAGTATTTCGGAATGGAAGTGAAGCCATCAGACACTCCTAGCGTCTGATCAGGCTGGCAGGATGCCGCTGCCATGACACTTAGGGCAATCTAGCATTTTCTGCCCATTCTTGATAGTACCTTGGCCACGGCAGAACGGGCAGTCCTTGACCCCGGCAGAGTATCCACCGTGAGCAAAATCAGGTACTTTATCGTGCATACTGTCGCTAGCCATTTTCTTGAAGCGATTTTGTAGAGTTGCATCGCTCTCAGCCTTAATAATCTTGATCGTAGTGGTCCCAGTGCCATCAATTCTTTTGTCCGGGATGATAATCGGCTGTCCGGCGCGGCCCTCCATCATAGCCATGTGAGCCTTGCCCTTGCGCGCCTCCGGCGGCAGCTTGTCGGTCCCACCGTCCAAGTTGTAGTTCGTGAAGCTCTGGACCGGACCATACTCGGTATTGCCACCGGATGACACGAACGGCCTGCCCCTGTCGATTAGATCGGTGTCGACAACGTTCTCGCTGTCATCGAGCTCAATCGGTGCTGGCTCCTTGACCACAGGGGCTGGTGCTTGCTGCCTCATCTGTGGTGCTGGCTTGGCGGCTGGCTGTGCGGGCTGCATCGCTCCAAGGTCGAATCCGAGAGCCTTGGCCTGCTCCAGCAAGTCCTTAAGCTTACCCATCCTGTCGCTGTACGCCTTCTTGGCACTCTTGACGGTGGCATCCTCGGCGTGCTCATCGCAGATCTTGACCTGTACTTTCTGACCATCATCCAATGTGATGGTCATCTCTGTATTTAGAGAATCAGACGTATTGCAAAAGATGCAGGTCACCGTGAGATCCCCCGATGAAGACTAAGATCACCATTATCAATGTGGACCTGGGAGTCGCAGTCCAAGATCTGATTGACAAGGAAGTAGAAGTATTTACTGGAGAGACGAAGAAGCTGGTAGACAAGATGCTCGAACAACAGCGACATGTCGCGGCGACCAAACGCCAGATAGAGGATGATAAGAAGAAGCTGGTTGACATACTTGACACGATATACGAAGATCTAGACAAGGCTGGTGATGAGGGGCTGCCGGTTCAGGAAGTGTGGGAGCGGGCAAAAGAGGCGGTCAAGACGCCAAGTGCATTCACGCTCAAGATGAAGAACATGATGACCGAGAGGGGTAGCAAAAAGCTCTTCGTGCGGACCAAGGTCAACAAAGTCGAGCGGTACATCTTCAAGTAAGCCTCAGTAGATCGTAGTCGTCCTTGGTGTCAATGCTGATTCCCTCGTAGTTCACGACTGACACAACGATCTTCAGGCCGTGGTGCATCCAGGCCAGCTGCTCCAAGTTCTCGCGGCCGAAGCCCATGTTCATGATGTTGTCGTACTCGTCGAAGAATCGCCTCTTGAAGCCGTAGATCCCGACGTGCTCGAGGCAGACCTCGGCACCATACGGTATCGGGCTCCTGCTGAAGTACATCGCTCGGTTCTTCTCGTCCAAGACGACCTTGACCACGCTCGGCTCTGCGAAATGAACCGTCTTCCGGGCGAAAGTCGCAATGTCGCAATCCTCCTTCTGCCTGAGGATGTCAAACAGTTCATCGATGAGGTCGCTGCCGAGTTGCGGGTTGTCAGCCTGCAGGTTGATGACGATGTCGTCCTCCCTGAGCCCGAAGTCCCTCATGGCCTTTACCACGCGCTGGGTGCCGTTGTTGCACTCAACCGTCTTGATTGGGAAGCAATTCGCGCCATAAGTGCCCTTCGCCACGTTCAGTAGCTCGTCGTCTGATGACGCCAGGAAGACGTAATCCGCACCGCTGCCCACGGCGTTCTCCAGCACGTGCTTCACGATCGGCATGCCCTTATAAGGCAGCATAAGCTTGTTGGGTAACCTAGTCGATGCGAGGCGGGCAGGAATTACTACGATCTTCCTCATCATGACCTCTTGAACTTAATTGGCTGACCGGTGTTTGCGAAGTTCAGGATGCGCAGCATGGCACTGCCGGCGTCTAGGCACCAGTCCCACTGCGCGGTGGCACCGATGGCATAGATCCCGATCTGCTCCAATGCCGACAGGTCCGGCATCTGACCGGCTGGCAGGGCCCTCTTGATGCTGGTGCCATCGAGGATGTCGAAGTCCTGTCCGATTATGTTCAGCAGATACAGCCCAGGGTTCTGCAGTTCCTTGTTGAAGTAGAAGAGATATCTGTTAGGAGCGACCGCAGTAACCTTGTAGAAGTCTATCGACGCATCGGACACCAGGACTTGGTGGTGCCCCTCGAAGTCCAGCTTGTTGGTCTGGACGTGCAGATAATGAATATCGGTTCCGGGGACGGATATCGACTTGCCGACAAGCCCAGCCAAGACGTCCAACGGTATAGTGCTGACGATCGTGTTGTAATCAATTGCGGACTTGGCAAATTGCACCCGCCCATCTCTAATGGAGATCGGATCGCCCATCGCCAGCTGGCTTTTAATCTCGGACTCGTATTCCTGCAGCAGCTTAGCATATAGCTGGTTTAGTCTGATGTCGTACAGTTCTAGCTCAAACCTCGTCTTCAGCACGGACGACGACTGAGGCGGGACGTTCTTGCCAAAAAGCTTCGTGGACCAGTCCTGGTAAATGCCGTCGTCGTACTTGTTATGCAGCATGCCGCCGACCGACCACGCCACCTTATAAGTGTGACGGAATGTCGAATTGAGATATGGCTTTATGACATCAAAATATGACTCGTTATATGCTAGGTAATTGTCCTGCAATGCGGGATTATAACTATAGAATCGGCTTTTGCCGAATGGGATAATCTTATATTCGGCACCTAGGATTTTGCGAGCTAGTAGGCCGACAAGGCCGCTACCCAATATCAGTTTCATCGGATGTCTTCTTTTGCTTCTTTGGGGTCTTCTTTGCGCTCTGCTCGTCTGAAGCTGTGTCGGGGCCACTTGACGCAGCGGCCTCAAGGGAAGTATCTTCCTGCGCTCCCTCGAATGTCTCCTCAATCTCTGACGTCTTGTCAACAGTCCGCTTGAAGCGTTCCAACGTGAAGCCTTCTGCCGCTTCAACCGTCGGCTTGGTGCTGACCGGCAGATCGGTAGGTGCCAGATCGGCCAGAGTCATCCGTCCCGAAGCCACGGGATCGATAAAGGCACATGTCTCGACCGGAGCCGGATGGCACGATTCGCAGGAGATGGCGACGGCTGGGAAAGGCGGCTGGGGCAGGTCGATCTCAAGATCGAGTGGCTGGCCGCATTTCGTGCACATCGTGATGATGCGCTTAGGCACGACGAACTTGCCGTCAGAGTTGGTGCTCTTGACGACGTCCTTGATCTCGCTGTCGAGCTCAAGGACTCTGGCGTAGGAATCGACTCCGTCGATCTTGACCACCAGCAAATCATACGGATTATAACTCATGACTTTGTGTCCCAATCGTTTGGCTTCGGTTTATGTACGGACCAGGCCTCATATACCGACTTGTGGATGAAGAACTGTATGATGTCCTTCTGGATGTCCACCTTCGCCGGCCTGATGAATTTGGTGCCGCCGCAGGTGCACTTGGCCTCGCCGCTGCGCTTCTTGCAGGTGACACACACGTATGGCTGGCGGCTCGTGTTAACATCGACCTTCTGAACGTCCACCAGATAATATTCCTTCTCTGGCCTCAAGTCGGCCCGCGACACCTCGCACATGAAAGCCTTAGTGTTCTGGTACACCTTGTAGTTCTCGATGACCGCACCGCTGAGACCGTCGAAGCACGAGGCGCAGTAGTCTAGCGATTTCGCGACTGGAGCGCGCATGCACGTGCGGAAGTCTGGCCTCTGGCCCAATATCACCAGCCTTCTGATGTCCAGATTAAAGTATGTGAAGTCTTGGCGGCAGGCTAGGCCGCACTTGTCGCATCCGATGCCGCTCTTGTCTTCAAGTTGCAAGATTCACCTAAGCTTCTTGGCGAGTGCTGCGGCTATCGTGAAGGATCGCTCGACGAACTTGTCTCGCCTGATGTCGTATTCGGTGAGGGCGACGCTCTCGTCTATCACCTCCATCAGCTCGTCGAGGGTCATGTGCTCGAGCAACAGGACGTGCATGAACTTGGCAAGTTTGCTGATCTTGTCACCGTCGTCAGTGTCTTCCTTCTTCGGCATCGATTCTCTGCAGCCTTTCTATCACTTCGCCACGCGCCAGCACGAAGATGTGACGCTCTGGGTCGTAATTGACGAACATCCTGACGCCGTGGCCTGGCTCCAAGTTCTTCGCTATCTGCCGGCCGCACTCCTTCGCCCACACCATCACGGTCGTGTTGCTGATCCCGTCTGTCACGTTCAGTTTCTTGTACGGCTTGTCGTTCTTGCTGATCGCGTCGGTCACCTGATTGAGGATGACCTCCAACTCATGTTCGATTCCGTCCCCCTTCTTCTTGGCCGCAGCGATGGTCTTCGTGCCGGACACCTTATATACGGCAAGGGGGGAATCGACATAGAATCCGAGGTATGTCTTCTGGAACTCTAGCTTCTCTGTGATCGAGAAGTCTCCGTAGCACGAGTGGAAGTCGGCGAGGGTTGTCTTCGGAGTCGGTTGCCACTTCATCAGCTTGTCCGGCACCCTGATCCGCTTGGGATACAGCTTCCTGTACTCCCTGATCTGGCGCATCTGCTCGTCCTTGATCGTCTGCTCATTCCAGCCCTGGTTGGCCAGCAGTTCGGCCTTGATCTCCTTCTTTGGCTTGCTGTCGCTGCAGTGGTGGAACACGTAGTAATTCCACAGGGCCCGCCCGCGCTCATGCAGCGGCAGGCGCTTGAACGCCCCGAGCTTTATGAACCTCTCCATCGCTGTCTTGTTCTTGCGTCCCTCAACCTCGAGGAATTCGTCGATGCTCTTGCATTCGTTCTTGCCGCCATACAGGGCGGCGGCTTTCTCACCGATCCCCTTGATGCTGACGATACCCTGCATGATGCGGTTGCCGCTGACGGCGAAGCTGTTTGTCAGGTCGTTAATGTCGATTGTGTCGAACACAAGCGTCTTCTGCTCTGCGATCTTGGTGCCGCAGTCGGTGATCTCAGTCGGCTTCCAGCTCTCGCCGCGCGCCACGCCCATGTACCTGACCAGCTTGTCGGGGTGGCAGTCCGACATCACGGCTGCCCACCACTCCGGCGCGAAGTGCGCCTTCAACCACAGGCACTTGAAAGCCACCAGGCAGTATGCGACCGCGTGACTGTTCTTGTGGACAGTTGGTGAGTTGCCCGTGATATAGTTGTGCTCGTCACTCTTCATCTCTGGCGAATAGGTGTGCATCTTGCCCAGAGACGTCATGCGGACTATCTTCATCTTTCTCTCTTGTGGAATGCCATGGCGATCTTGAGATTCAGCTGCCCTAAATTAATCGGCGTGAAGCCTAACCGCTCAACGCTCACATTTGAATACTGGTGGGCGACCAATCCATTCTCGTCCAAGACCACCTTGGAGTGGATATGGCCGTGGATGTTGGCCTTACACCATCTTGGAAGCATGTCCGTGTGGATTGGCGTGTGCGACAGGAAGTATTTTTCGAATCTCACGATGCCGTGTATATCGTCAAATACCTTCAGATACTCGTCTATATCATACTCATCATGATTACCCTTGATTAGTATCTTCTTCCCATTGCATTCTGACAGGAGTTGCAGAGACTTCTTGGTCATGGCCACGTCTCCAAGATGGTAGACCGTGTCCTTCTTGCCGACGACGCCGTTCCAGTTTTTTACAAGAGCGTCGTTCATCTTGTCAACCGACTTCCACTTGTTGAATTGGCGGTGCCTGATCTTATAGACCTTCTTGTCGCCAAAGTGCGTGTCGGAGATGAAGAAGACGTCGCCCATGTCACATGTCCCAGGAGTCCTGCACTTTCTTGACGGTGACCACTTCAAGCTGCTTCCTGAAGATTTCCCACACCTCGTGGTACTCACCGTCTTCGCACAACAGCTTATGTTTGGCCGTGAGCCGCTCCTTCGTCCCGTCCTCGAACTCGATTTCGAAGACCTCCTGAACGCCGTTGTCATGAACGTCCACGCACTTGTCTGCCACGACCTGGCCGTCGTGATATGCCGCCATGTGGAACATGCTCTTCTCTTGGAACCGCTCTTGGATCGTCTTGCGCGTGCCAGCCACGGGATCGTAGACCATCGTGTCAGCAGCGAGGCACCGGTTGAACGCGTAGCGTCCGAACGTCGCCA
>JACCDW010596253.1_pt1 | contig 16229 bp, 16 predicted proteins | sample 7449781 | NCBI WGS metagenome assembly JACCDW01 (sample SAMN15323449, study PRJNA562643) | freshwater metagenome | isolation source: river surface water | place: USA:Blue River Watershed | collected 2017-08-18
GCACATGCAGGTGTGTGGCGTCGGCGCCGCTGAAGGAAATTTGTCCTGCATCGGGCGACTCCAAGCCCGCGATGATGCGCAACAACGTGGTTTTGCCGCAGCCCGAGGGGCCTAGCAGGGCGACGAGCTCCCCGCCCGAGATGTCCAAATGGATGTTGTCGAGGGCGGTGAATGCACCAAACGACTTCCGAATGTTGCGAATTTCAATGCTCATGACAAGACTCCATAAAAAGAAGGATCGGTGGGGTGGCTTGTGGGTTGGCCAGAATCTCTGCGCTCCCGCAGCCATTGGGAGAGCGACTGCAGTACCAGGGTCAGCAAGGCGAGCAAGGCCAAGAGCGAGGCCACGGCAAAGGCCGCTACCGATTGGTACTCGTTGTAGAGGATTTCAATGTGCAGCGGCATGGTGTTGGTGTAGCCCCGAATGTGTCCCGAGACCACGGAGACCGCGCCAAACTCCCCCATGGCGCGGGCGTTACACAAAATCACCCCATAGACCAAGCCCCAGCGAATATTGGGCAAGGTCACGCGGAAGAAGGTTTGCCAGCCGCTCGCACCCAACACCAGGGCGGCTTCTTCCTCCTCCGTGCCTTGGGCCTGCATGAGCGGGATGAGTTCACGGGCCACGAAGGGAAAAGTCACAAAAACGGTGGCCAAAATGATGCCGGGCACAGCAAAAATAATCTTGATGCCGTGAGCGGCCAGCCAAGGCCCGAGCCACCCCTGCGCGCCAAACACCAACACATAAATCAAACCCGCGACCACGGGCGAGACCGAGAACGGTAAATCGATCAAGGTGATGAGCAAGGTCTTGCCGCGGAAATCGTATTTCGCAATGACCCACGCGGCAGCCACACCAAACACCAGGTTCAGGGGCACGGCAATGGCTGCCACCCACAGGGTGAGGCGAATGGCGGACCAGGCATCGGGCTCTTGAAGCGCTGACGCATAGGCTTCCCAGCCTTTGCGCAGCGCTTCAGTGAACACCGTGGCCAGCGGCAAGAGCAGGAAGAGGGTCATGAAACCCAGCGCCACGCTCAACAAGAGTGTGCGCACCCAAGTCGGCTCTTGGTTGGGCGCGAGGCTTGGCGCCACGGCAATAGGTTCAGACAAGACGAGGGTATTCATGTGGGCATTCCCGTGCGCTGGCGCTGCCAGGCTTGCAGCGCGTTGATCAAAAGGAGGAGGGCAAAGGAGATCAGCAACATCACCACCGCCACGGCAGTGGCTCCGGCGTAGTCGTACTGCTCCAGTTTGCTCACGATGATCAAGGGGGTGATCTCGGAGACCATGGGCATATTGCCTGCAATAAAAATGACCGAGCCATATTCACCCACCGCACGGGCAAACGCCATGGTGAAGCCCGTGAGCAACGCGGGAATGATGGCGGGCAAGATCACGCGGGTGAAGGTTTGCAGTCGCGTGGCGCCTAAGCAGGCCGCGGCTTCCTCTAACTCTTTTTCCGCGTCTTCCAGCACCGGTTGAACTGTTCGCACCACAAAGGGTAAGCCAATGAAGATAAGGGCCACGACCACGCCGCCGGGCTGAAAAGCCAGGGCGATGCCCAGAGGCTCCAAATGTTGGCCAATCCAGCCGTTGGGCGCGAGCAGTGCCGTGAGGGAAATGCCGGCCACGGCGGTGGGCAGTGCAAAGGGCAAGTCCACCAAGGCATCCAGAATGCGTTTGCCGGGGAACTCGTAGCGCACCAGCACCCATGCGACGAGCAACCCAAACACCAAGTTGACGCAGGCCGCCAACAACGAGGCGCCAAACGTCAACTGATAGGAAGCGACCACGCGCGGGCTGCTCACCGCTTGCCAAAAGTCGCCCAAGTCCATGCTCAGGGCTTTGAGAAAGAGCGCAGCCAAGGGCAAGATCACCACCAAGCCCAGATAGAACAAGGTGTAGCCCAAGGTCAGTCCAAAGCCCGGAATGACGCGCAGGGGGCGCTGGGGCGCGGCCGCAACAGCGGGAGAGAGAACAAACATGGCGGAGCCTTTTAAGTGAGCACCAGTTGGGCGTGTGCGGGCGCCGCGCTCAGCGGCGTGCCCAGCAATGATTGCAACAAGGCCAGACCCAGAGGCCACTCGCCGTGCCCGGACTCGACATTGATGTGTCCCGCGTTTTGCAGGCGCACCCATTCGCTGCCCCAAGAGCGGGCGTAGGCCCCAGCGGTGCGTATGGGGCAATAGGGGTCGTTGTGGCTTGCCACCAAGACGCTGCGATAGGGCAGGGTTTGGTAAGGGACTGGTGCGAAATCAGCCAAGATGCCTCGACGCTGCGGATCTGCCGGTGCCACCAGCAAGGCCCCTTGAATGCGCGCGGCCACGGCCTCGGGTAAGTGCGCGGTGGTGATGCAGCCCAAGCTGTGCGCGGCCACCACCACCGGTCCTTCTTGTTGCAAGATCAATTCAGACAGCGCCTCCACCCACACCTTGCGCCGGGGAAATTGCCAATCGGCATCCGCCAGCGCCAAGCGCTGGGCCCCGGGCATGCGGGCTTGCCAAAGGCTTTGCCAGTGCTCAGGGCCGGAATCACGCCAGCCGGGGACCAAGATCAAAGAGAGGGAGGACATCGCGCAGGATTGTGGGTGAGAGTGTGGCCAAACCAAACAACTTTATGGTTGTGAGCTCATAACTGAAGGCAATAAGCGTGCACGCGTGGGTTTGGCCGAGGTTTGGGTATCGCGTGAATTAGCGCTTTTGATAAATCTGATCGAAGGTCCCGCCATCACTGAAATGGATTTTCTTGGCGTTGGCCCAGCCGCCAAAGGCTTGCTCAATGGTAAAGAGCGAGATCTTGGGAAACTGATGCGCGTACTTGGCCTGGGCCTTGGGCGAGATCGGACGATAAAAGTGTTTGCCCGCGATGTCCTGGCCTTCGTCGCTGTAGAGGAACTCGAGATAAGCTTGGGCCAAGGCGCGCGTCCCCCGCTTGTCGACGTTTTTATCGACGATGGTGACCGCCGGCTCGGCCAATATGGACAGGGAGGGAATCACCACATCAAACTTGGTGCCAAATTCCTTGTCGAGCAAATACGCCTCGTTCTCCCAGGAGATGAACACATCACCTTGCGCGCGTTGGGCAAAAGTGATGGAGGAGCCGCGCGCTCCGGTGTCGAGCACGGGCACGTTCTCGTAGAGTTTTTGCACAAAGGCCTTGGCTTTGTCTTCGCTGCCGTACTTGCGTTTGGCAAACTCCCACGCGGCGAGGTAGTTCCATTGGGCACCCCCCGATGTTTTGGGGTTGGGCGTGATGACCTTGATGCCTGGCTTGATCAAATCGTCCCAATCCTTGATGCCTTTGGGATTGCCCTCGCGCACCACCAACACAATGGTCGAGGTATAGGGCGAGCTGTTGTGGGGTAGGCGCTTTTGCCAATCCTTGGGCACCCATTGGCCATGGGTGTGCAAGGCGTCTGTGTCGCCGGCCAAGGCCAGGGTGGCGACATCCGCTTCGAGCCCGTCAATGATGGCGCGCGTTTGTTTTCCCGAGCCGCCGTGGGATTGCTTGATGAGCACATCTTGACCCGTCTTGCTTTTCCAATACTTGGCAAAGGCGGGATTGAATTCGGCATAGAGCTCGCGGGTGGGGTCGTACGACACATTGAGCAAAGTTTGCTGGGCTTGGGCGAGCAAGGACTGCAAACCCAGAGCGAGCGCGAGGAGGGCAGGGCGGAGTTTTTGGACGGACATGGTTTTCTCCCGAGGACAAAAATGACTGTTGTGGGAGAAATTCTGTGGGGCAAGTCTTCGATTCCAAACGACTGTTTTTTCGCATCGTTATGACCAAAACATCTAAGTCAAAAAATGAACCCTGGCGCGGTCTTGGGCCAGCGGCTGCGGTGGGCGGCTGTGGCTTTTTGGAAATTCGGGTTTAATCCATACCAAGAGGAATTGAGCCAAGCTCAGCCTGGCAACCGTGCGGGAGGCAGAAACCATGGGTTCGAACAAAGCCATTTTGGTGGTGGGTGCGGGCGACGCCACCGGCGGCGCCATTGCCAAGCGCTTTGCCCGTGAGGGCTATATCGCCTGCGTCACGCGGCGCTCGGCCGACAAACTCGCGCCCTTGGTGGCCGACATTCGCGCTGCCGGGGGGCAGGCGCATGGCTTTGGCAGCGATGCCCGCCAAGAGGCGGAGATGGTCGCATTAGTCGAGCGCATCGAGCGGGAGATCGCCCCCATCGAGGTGGCCGTGTTCAATGTGGGCGGCAATGTGCGCTTTGGCATCACCGAGACCACGGCGCGGGTGTACCAAAAGGTGTGGGAGATGGCCTGCTTTGGCGGCTTTTTGATGGGTCGCGAAGTGGCCAAGGTCATGCTCCCCCGTCAGCGTGGCACCATCATTTTCACGGGCGCCACCGCGAGCTTGCGCGGACGCGAGGGGTTCGCGGCTTTTGCCAGTGCCAAGCACGCTTTGCGGGCCTTGGCGCAGAGCATGGCGCGCGAGCTCTGGCCCAAGGGCATTCACGTCGCGCACACCATTATTGATGGCGCCATCGATACCGAATTTATCCGTCAACAATTTCCAGAACGCTACGCCACCAAGGCGCAGGACGGCATCGTCGATCCTGCGAGCATCGCCGAACATTATTGGCAACTGCACCAGCAGCCGCGCCATGCGTGGACGCATGAATCGGAACTCCGTCCCTGGATGGAAACGTGGTGAATAGACTCAGAAAGGACTCCCATGCGCAAGTCGCCCTCCGTGCAATTTCTTTTTGACTTTGGCAGCCCGAACGCCTATTTCTGCCACAAGGTTTTGCCTGACATCGAGGCCCGCACCGGGGTGCGCATCACCTACGTGCCCATTCTGCTCGGCGGCCTCTTCAAGCTCGCGAACAACCGCTCCCCCATCGAAGCTTTTGCCGGTATCCCCAACAAACTCGCGTATGAAATGTTGGAAATTCGCCGTTTTGTGCAAAAGCACCAGCTCGACCGCTACACGTTCAACCCGCATTTCCCCGTCAACACGCTGGGCATCATGCGGGGCGCGGTGGCGGCGCAGCACTTGGGTTGTTTTGAGCCGTATGCGGCGGCGATGTTCGCCGGCATGTGGGAGGAGGGCCTGAACCTGGCCGATCCTGCAGTGATCGCGACGGTTTTGAGCCGCCATGGCTTGGATGCCAAGGCCCTCATGGAAGCCACGCAAACCCCCGAAGTGAAAAACACCCTCATGGCCAACACCCAACAGGCCTTTGAGCGCGGCGCGTTTGGCGCCCCCACGTTTTTCGTGGGCGACGAGATTTTCTTTGGCAAAGACCGTCTGGGCGAGGTGGAGGCGGAAATCCTGCGCCAAGCGGCGGCGTGAGGCCGCAGCAGGGGCTCTAGCGCCCCCGTGCGCGTGAAATCAGCTGCACGGTTTCACTGATGCGGATATTGGCCCGTGCATTGATCACCTCTCGGTCGGTGCGCACGGGCAAGCCCCAGTCAGGGTCGACCCAATAGACCAGGGAGGCGCGGGTGCCCGTTTGGTTGAAGGAAACGTCCTCAATCTTGAAGGTGTTAAATTTGCCCGCGATCACCTCCACGATCTCTTGCTGCAGGATTTTGAATTTGTCTTCACGCAAATACTTGCGCTGGGTTTTGAGGTCGGTCTCCACATAGGCCCCGGTCCATTTTTTGCCGACCACCAGTCCGTCGGTGGGGATTTCCATCTTGGGCGGGTCGTAACGAAAGGACGTGACGGCGCTCACCACCAAAATCTTCGCGCCGTCGATGGTGTTGATTTCTTCATTGCCGTCGTTGGAGATGTACACCAGACCATTTTCAATTTTGGTGATGGTGCGCGTGAAGCGGCTCATCTCGCGGCCCGTGAGGTTGTCGCGGCGCACGTAGTGATAGCTGTCCCCCACGCGGAAGCGCTCGGGGTTGACGGCTTGCACCAAGCCGCTTCGGTCGGCCTGGGGTTTGATTTGGGCCACTTGCAGGCGCTCGATGGCGGCGGAGGCTTGAACGGAAATCAAACCGTTGGGGTATTTGAGCAAAAACGCATAGAAGTCTTGCGCGTTCTTGCTGTCCTTGATCCGATCCCACTCGGCCTTTTCTTGTGCGAACTGCTGCTCGCGGGCCGCCTCGGCGGAGAGGCGTTGGCGTTGTTCTTCCTCCTCGGCCTGCGCGCGCGCCAAGGCCAAATCCTGGAGGCGCTGTGCCTCTTCGGCTTGCGCGCGCGCAAGCGCCTCTTGGGCGGCTTGAGCCTTCTTGCGCTCCGCTTCGGCGGCTAGCGCCAACTCGCGCTCGCGCTCTCGGGCTTGGGCCTCGGCGCGCTCACGCGCCTTTTGCTCCGCAATGCGCTGGGCTTCAGCCAAGCGCAGGCGTTCCTGTTCGCGCAGCTGGGCGAGTTGGCGCTCGCGCTCGGCAGCCGCTTCGGCCTCGCGGCGAAGCCGCTCTTCACGGGCTTTGGCTTGCTGGATCTCGCGCTGATAGTCTTCCGCGGTGAATTTGAACTTGCGTCCATCGTTGAAGGCGAAGTCGTCCTCCAAGCTGCTGGAGTCCCAGGGAATTTGACGCCCTTGGCTTTTTTGGCGAACCTGCAAGCGCACCCGCTTGAAGACATCCTCAATTTTGGCGGGGCGTTGCAGCTCTTTGAGCAAAAAGTGGGTGAAGAGGCCGTTGCCCGTGGCTTCGTCGCCATCTTCGGCCACGTTGCCTGGCGCCGTGGCAAAGGCGAGGTAGGTGCCCGGTGGTGCCTCGAGTTGGGCCAAGCCCTTGCCGCTGGCGCTGCCCGCGAAGGGGTTGTCGCGGCAGGCGTCGAGCACAATGATGTTCATGCGGGTTTTGGATTCCTTGAACGTCTGGATGACCTGCTCGATGTCTACGGTCTGTTTGGGCACGTCTTCGGCTTTGTCGATGTTGGCGTCAATCGGCACCATGTAATTGCGCCAGTCCAGCTGCAAACCGTGCCCTGCGTAATAGAGCATGGCCACCGCTTGCTGGCCTTTCAAATCGTTTTGCAGTCGGCTGATCGCTTGGGCCATGCTGGCGCGGTCACCATCGATCACGTCAAAAACCTTGAACCCGAGTTTGCGCAGCACGAGCGCCATGGCCCGGGCGTCATTGACCGAATTGGAGAGGGGCGGAACCTTTTGGTAGGCCGCGTTGCCAATCACCAAGGCCACGCGCACATCCAAGGGCGCCTGCGCCACGCTGGCCATGCCGGTCAACAACAGGCCGGTGCAGACCACGCGCAGGGAATGGGTCGTGCGCAAAAACGGGCGGAGCTTCTTCCAAGGGGCTATTGACAAAGGCATGGCGCGTATCCGACAGGAATAAAAACAAAAACAAAAATCGGGCTTGCGGGTTGCACGACCCTCAACGATTGTCAATTAAATCGATATCAGTTTCTGTCGGTGGCTGGGGTGCTCTGCAGGGGCTTTGGCGATGGCCACATGAATTCCGATCAATTTACTGGGTTATTGGTTTTCTCCGTGAGGGGGCACACTATCATTGATTCTTAAGTGAATCACTGTTTCGTATTTAAAACAACCACGAGTGCATTGAATGACCACGAAAGCCGATCAGGCCGTCCCTGCCATCGAGTTCATCGAGGTCGAGAAGCGCTTTGCGGCGCGGGGCAAGTCCGGTGAAGTGCTCGCCGCGCGCGATGTGAACTTTGCCATCGCGCCAGGTGAGGTGGTCTCCATCATTGGCCCCTCGGGTTGTGGCAAGAGCACTTTGCTCAATATGGGGGCTGGGCTCTCGGCGCCGTCACAAGGCCGGGTCATGGTGGGCGGGGAGTGGGTCAAGGGCCCGAACCGTCACGTCGCCTTCATGCTGCAAAAAGATTTGCTCATGCCTTGGCGCACGATTGCGCAAAACGTGGAATTGGGCTTGGAGTTGCGCGGCGTGCCCGCGTCTGAGCGCAAAGCCATTTCGAGCCGACTCTTGGTGCAATGCCATTTGGCGGGGTTTGGCGAGCACTACCCCAATCAACTCTCGGGCGGCATGCGCCAGCGCGCGGCCATGGCGCGCACGCTGGCGGTGGATCCCCTGGTGCTGTTGTTGGACGAGCCGTTTTCGGCGCTCGATGCCCAAACCAAAATGATCTTGCAACAGGACTTGGCGCAAACCGTGAAGGCCCACGGCAAGACCGTTCTCTTCATCACCCATGACCTCGCCGAAGGCGTGGCCCTCTCCGACCGCATCTTGGTCATGAGCGAGCGCCCAGGCACGATCGTGGCGGAAATTCCCATCGACATCCCCGAGCGTGAGAACCCCATGCAGCGGCGCAAACACCCCCGTGTGGGCGAGTACGTGGCGCACTTGATGGATCTGCTCAAACTCGACGCCCAGTCCGATGTGCACTAAATCCGTTTTTTTCCTGTCCCACCCCAACCCATGGAGTCCGCGATGAAAACAAACAAGCCCCCTTTCTCTGCCCGCCGCCTGTGCCTGTCCCTGCTCGCCGCCGGCGCATTCGCGTTGCCCATGGCTTCGCAGGCCCAATTGCAGGAAGTCACCTATTTGTTGCCAGCGCCGGGCACCTTGCCGGCGTTTGGTCCCTGGATGCTGGCGCAAGCCAAGGGCTACTATGAGCAAGAAGGCCTCAAGGTCAACTTCGTGACGGCGCGTGGCGGCGTGGATGTGGCCAAGCAAATTGGCGCGGGCAATGCCGTGATCGGGGGCGCGATTGGAGACACCCCCATCATTGCGCGCGCGCAAGGCATTCCTGTCAAAGCCGTCGCCGTCTTGGGTGCGGGCTCGCTCACCCAACTCGTGAGCCACAAGGACGAGCGCATCGAGAGCCCGCGCGAACTCAAAGGCCGCACGGTGACCGTGCTCGCCTATACCGACACCACTTACTACGCCTTGCTCGGCATGCTCAGCAAGGTGGGCTTGACGAAAAACGACGTCAACATTCAGGCCGCGGGCCCTGCAGGCGTGTGGCAGCAGTTCGCCGCGAAGAAGGCCAGCGCCATGGCCGGGGTGCCCGATTGGACGGTGAGCGCCATGGATGCGGGCTCGCAGGTGGACGTCATGCCCGCCGATTTGTATTTCAAGAGCATGGCCCAAGCCATTCTGGCGTCCGATGAAACCATTGCCAAAAATCCGCAGCTTCTGCAAAAACTCGTGCGCGCCACCCTCAAGGGCATGAAAGACATCATGACCAACCCCAAGGCTGCGGTGGCCACCTACGTCAACCATGTGCCAGTGCACAAGGGCAAGGAGGCCAGTATTGAGAAAGCCTTTGAGCTCTACAACAAATATGTCTATGCAGCCCAAAAGGTGCCGGGCATGATGGACGAGCCGCGCTTGGTGGAATTGCAGAAGTTCTATGTCACCAATGGCATCGTTCCCAAAGAAGTGCCCGTCAAAGAGCTCTACACCAACCAGTTTGTGACGAAGTAAAGCCCGACGTCAGCGCGCCCCAACATGCAAAACGAACGTCTTGTCACGGCCGCCTGGAGTGTGGCGGTGCTCTTGGTCTTCCTCCTGACCTGGGAGTACGTGCCCGCGCTCTTGGGCGTGCCGGAATTTGTCTTGCCCCCGCCGAGCGTGGTGGTGCAGGAGTTGGGCCGGATATGGGGCGGGGAGCGTTTGCTCTGGCATGCGGGGGTGACGGCGCTCGAAGTGGTCATTGGCTTTGTGTTGGGCTCTTGGCTGGGCGCCATGATCGGTTACGCCCTGGGCGTCTCGCCCCGGGTGGAGGCCGTGCTCTCCCCATATCTGCTGGCGTTGCAGATCGCGCCCAAGGTGGCGTTCGCACCGCTATTTGTGATGTGGCTTGGCTACACCATTTACCCCAAGATTTTGGTTGCGGTACTCATCGTCTTCTTTCCGGTGCTGATCAATGTGCTCAGCGCCATGCGGGCGATGGACGCGGACCTGATCAACTTGGCCCGCTCGTTCTCCGCCACGCGCTTTCAGGTCTTTCGCATGGTCGAGTTTCCGACCACCTTGCCCCCGCTGTTCTCGGGCTTGCGCATTGCCAGCACCTTGGCCGTCATTGGCGTGGTGGTGGGGGAGTTGGTGGGCGGCAATATGGGCCTGGGTTATTTGCTCGTCTTCTTTGAAGGCCAGGGCAATACCGCGGGGGTGTTCGTCGTCATTGGCGCGCTCACGGTGATTGGCATCGTGGCCTATTACGCCGTGGTCCTGGCCGAGCGCCGGGTGTTGCATTATTTGCCCAGCGTTGAGCGCATGGGTGCATGAAGGGCCCAAGCGCATGACCGAAATCCAACTCCAAGGCCGCCGGGTGCTGGTCACCGGCGCAGCGCGCGGTCTGGGCGAGAGCTTCGCGCGCGCTTTGGTGGCCGCGGGGGCGAAAGTGGTGATCAGCGATGTCTTGCATGAGCGCGGCCGCGCGCTGGCCGCAGCGCTGGGCGAGGCGGCGGCTTATGTGCCGCTTGACTTGTCCGATGAGGCGAGCATTCGCGAAGGGGTCGCAGCGGCGGTGTCTCAGCTGGGAGGGCTCGATGGCTTGATCAACAACGCCGCCATCACCAACTCCGGCGGCAAGACCTTGGATGAGCTCTCGCCGCAGGTGTTTGATCAGGTGATGAACGTCAATGTGCGCGGCACCTGGCTCGTGACCCGCGAGGCGCGCCCTCATTTGGCGGCGAGTGGTTCGGGGCGGGTGGTCAATTTGGCCTCCGACACCGCCTTGTGGGGCCCACCGCGCTTGCTCGCCTATGTGGCGAGCAAAGGGGCGGTGATTGCCATGACACGTTCCCTCGCGCGCGAGCTGGGGGAGGACGGCATCACCGTCAACGCCATCGCGCCAGGCCTGACCTTGGTCGAGGCCACCGAATACGTGCCCCAAGAGCGGCACGCGCACTATTTGCAGGGGCGCGCCATTCGTCGTCCCCAAGTTCCCGAGGATGTGAATGCCGCCGCGCTTTTTTTGCTCACGCGCGCGAGCGGTTTCATCACAGGCCAGTTGCTGCCGGTCAACGGCGGCTTTGTGTTCAATTGAGGAGTTCCCGCATGAATGCCCCTTTCCCAACGGCCCCCGCCGCCAACCAACCCGTCTTCAACGCGCGCGGCTTGCAAGACGCCCAAATCCCCCCCGAAGCCGACATTCAGGCCGCGATGATGCAGCAGCCCGGACAAAGTTTTGAGCAGTGGATGGAGAGCCGCGTGGCGCGTAAGTCCACGCGCCGCTACGACTGGGATGCCCTCAAATTTCAGGCCGACTACGACCCACGCTACCGGCGCGCGCAAATGCGCTATGTGGGCACGGGCGGAACCGGCGTGGCCAAAGATGTCAACACCGTGCCTGCGGCCCACTTCACCTTCTCCACCATGGTGATTCCTGCGGGGCACATCGGCCCCTCGCACATCCACTACGACGTGGAGGAAATTTTCTTTGTCTTGCGCGGCGCGATGAAAGTCATTTGCGAAAAAGACGGCCAGCGCTGGGAGGCCGTACTGGGCGAGCGTGATTTGATTTCGGTGCCGCCGGGCGTCTACCGCGAGGAGCACAACATTGGCGATGAAGACGCCCTCATGTGCGTGATGCTGGGCTCGCCCAAGCCCATCACCCCGGTGTACCCGCCGGACTCCCCTCTGGCCAAGCTCAAGCGCTAAAGCCCCAGTCCTTCGTGTCCGACCCGACCATGACCGCTGCGGCCTCAACCGACGCTTTCCCCGCCCAACGCGTGCGCACGCCCTTCGGGACGGTGCAGTGGCGCGAATCGGGCCAAGCGAGTGCGGTCACGCATGTGCTTTTGCACGGCATCGGCTCGGGTTCGGCCAGTTGGCTCGCCCAACTCGCCTGGGCGCAAGATCGAGAGGACTTGCGGGTGCTGGCGTGGGACGCTCCGGGCTATGGGCAGAGTGACCCCGTGGCCAATGCGTCGCCCCAGGCCCAGGACTACGCGCGCCACCTCTGGGCCTGGCTCGATGCCTTGCACGCCACGTCTGCGGTAGTTCTGGTGGGGCACTCTTTGGGCTGCTTGATGGCCGCCAGCGCCGCGGCCTTGGCCCCCGAGCGGGTGCAGGGCTTGGTTTTGCTCGCGCCCGCGCGTGGCTATGGCGACGCGCCGGCGCCCGTGCGCGAAGATAAATTACGCACCCGCCTCGAGACGCTCGCGCGTTTGGGGCCCGAAGGCATGGCGGCCGAACGCGCGCACGCCATGCTCTCGCCAACCGCACGCCCCGAGCAAATCGAGGCCGTGCGTGCGACGATGGCGCAAATTCAGGTGGCGGGTTACACCCAGGCCGCCCACATGCTTGCCAACGCCGTGCTCGCGCGAGAACTCGCGCAGGTACATTGCCCCCGCTGGGTGGCCAGCGGTGAGGCCGACGGCATTACCCCCGCCTCAGCTTGCCAAGCGGTGGCGCAGGACGCGGGGGTGACTTGGCAAAGCCTCGGGCCCGTGGGGCATGCCTGCGCCATTGAGGCGGCCGCGGCGGTGCACACCCTTTTGGGGTGGGATCAGCCTGCACGATCGGAGCGGGTTGCATGAGCACGGACGACAAAAGCGACGACCGCTACACCGTGCCAGCGCTTGCCCGGGGCTTGCAACTGCTCACCCAGTTCAGTCGTGAGGAGCGCGAGCTGAGCGGCGCCGAACTCTCGCGCCGCTTGGGCTTGCCCCGCGCGTCGGTCTTTCGCATGCTCTACACCTTGGAGCAAGGCGGCTTTGTCGAGCGCGCCGACGATGGCGTGAGCTATCGCTTGGGCTTGGCGGTGTTGCGTTTGGGTTTTGAGTTGCTCGCGGCGATGGACTTGACCGAGCATGGCCGACCGGTCATTGAAGCGCTGCGCGACCAATGCGGTTACTCGGCCCATATCGTGGTGCGCGACGCCACCCAAGTGGTGTTTGTCGCCAAGGCCGCGGGCCGCAGTGCGTTGTTCCAATCCATTCAAGTGGGCGCGCGATTGCCCGCACACGCCACCGTGCTGGGGCGGCTCTTGATGACCGATCTCGACGCGCAGGCGCTCAAAACCTTATACCCCGACGAACCCCTGCAAGCCTTCACCCCGCGCACGCCCACGAGCCGCGCGCAACTCAAGGCCTTGATCGACGAAGACCGCGCGCGCGGTTATGGCGTGAGCATGGGCGGTTTCGAGACCGGCATCTCCACCGTGGCCGCGCCCGTGATCAACGCGCGCGGGGCGGTGATCGCCGCCATCAGCATTGCCGTGCCGGCCCAACGCATCGACGACGCGGTTCTCCCCGGCTTGGTCGAGCAAGTCCGCGCCGCTGCGGGGCAATTGTCCGATCGCATCCGCCACGCCCCGACGAGCGGTAGCGAGCGTCCCAAAAACAGGATGAATTCATGAGTACCCCCCCCACCATCACCGTTGGCGAGTTAGTCGCGCGCTTTTTGGAGCAGTGCGGCGTGAGGGCCGCCTTTGGCGTGATCTCCATCCACAACATGCCCATCCTGGATGCCTTTCATCGGCGTGGCCAGATTCGTTTTGTGTCCGCACGCGGCGAGGCGGGGGCTTGCAACATGGCCGATGCCTATGCCCGGGTGAGCGCCACCTTGGGGGTGTGCGTGACCAGCACCGGCACGGGCTGCGGCAACGCCGCGGGCGCGATGGTCGAAGCCCTCACGGCGGGCACCCCCTTGCTGCACCTCACCGGACAGATTGAATCGCCGTTTCTGGATCGCGATTTGGGTTTCATTCACGAGCACCCCGCCCAACTTGCCATGCTCAAGTCCGTGGGCAAGGAGGCGTTTCGCATTCGCGATCCGCAAACCGCGCTGGCCACTTTGCGCGAGGCGGTGCGCATCGCCCAAACGCCGCCATGTGGCCCTGTGAGCATTGAAATTCCCATCGATGTGCAGAAGATGACCTTGCCCCTGCCGCCCGATTGCGCGCCCTTGGCCGTGGCACCGCTCGCCCCGCAGAGCACCGCCGTGGACGCCTTGGCGCAACGTCTGATGACCGCGCGTCGGCCCCTGCTGTGGCTTGGCGGTGGCGCGCGGGGCGCGAGCGCTGCCGTACGCCGCTTGGTGGCCATGGGCTGGGCGGTGGTGAGTTCTGTGCAGGGGCGAGGCGTTTTGCCCGAAGACCACCCTGCCTCTTTGGGCTCGTACAACTTGCAAAAACCCACCGAGGCTTTTTATGCCAGTGTGGACGCGCTCTTGGTGGTGGGCTCGCGTTTGCGCAGCAACGAGACCTTGACCTATAAGCTGGCCTTACCCGCCACGCGTTACCGCATCGACGCCAATCCGCTCACGCAAAACCGCGCCTACGACAGTGCCTACTTTGTGTGTGGAGACGCCCAGCTCACGCTCGATGCCTTGGCCGATCGATTGGAGGGCCGCATGCAAATCGACCCGCAATACGCGCGCGATGTGCAACAAACCCGTGCCGCTGCGGCCCAAGCAGTCGATGCCACGCTAGGCCCCTATGTGGCCCTCAAGGACGCGCTGGCCGAGGTGGCGGGTCAAGCGCTTTGGTGGGTGCGCGACATCACCTTGTCCAACACCATGTGGGGTAACCGTGCGCCCGTGCTCAATCACCCGCGTGCAGGCGTACACGCGCTTGGCGGGGGCATTGGACAAGGCCTCGCCATGGGCGTGGGCACGGCGGTGGCCGACGCCACGCACCAATTGGGCCGCAAAACCGTGGCCCTGTGTGGGGATGGCGGCTTCATGCTCAACTTGGGCGAGCTCGCCTGTGCGGTGCAAGAAAACGCCAATGTGACGTTCATCGTGATGAACGACCGAAGCTATGGCGTGATTCGCAACATTCAAGACGATCTCTACGGCAGCCGGCATTGCTATGTCGACTTGCATACCCCCGATTTCGCGGGCTTGTGCGCGAGCATGGCCTTGCCCCATTGGCGCTTGAGCCAAGCTGATCAGGCGCACGCTGTCTTGGCCGAGGCCTTGGCGCACACTGGCCCGAGCGTGGTGGAGGTGGACATGGCGTCTTGGGGCCCCTTTGCCGTGAAGTTTGCAGGCCCCCCCAAACGTGCGGGAGATTAAGCGATGGCGAACAAAACACAAGATGTGGTGTTGGTGGGGTTTGGGTCCATTGGCTCGACCCTCTTCCAGCGTCTGCAAGGCCAGAGCGCCTTGCGCATCACGCATGTGGTGGTCTCGCCTGCGTCCGTCGCGCGGGTGCAGGCACAGCTCGGTGCGCACGCCCAAGCCGTGGACGCCGTACCGCCCTCGGCCCAGTTGGTGCTGGAGTGCGCGAGCCATAGCGCCTTGGTCGCGCATGTGCTACCGGCCTTGCGCCGGGGCGTGGAATGCGCCGTGCTCTCGGTGGGGGCGTTGGCGCAAGCCGGTTTGCCCGAGGAACTCGAAGCCGCGGCCCAAGCGGGTGGTACGCAGTTGCATTTGCTCGCCGGGGCGATTGGCGGGATTGACGCCATCTCGGCGGCCCGCCACCAAGGCATCGACGCCTTGATTTACACCGGACGCAAGCCCCCGTTGGGCTGGCGCGGCACGCCGGCCGAAGACGTGGTCGATTTGGCGCAGTTGACCTCGCCGGCGGTGATTCTCGAGGCCAGCGCGCGCGAAGCTGCACGCCTCTATCCCAAGAACGCCAACGTGGCGGCCACGCTCTCGCTCGCGGGCATTGGCTTAGACCGCACCCAGGTGCGTTTGGTGGCCGACCCAAGCGTGAGCGAGAACATTCATGAGTATGAGGTGCGGGGGGCCTTTGGCGAGATGCGGGTGACCATGCGCGGTAAACCGCTGGCCGAAAACCCCAAGACCTCGGCCTTGACCGTGCTCTCTGCTTTGCGCTTTTTGCACAACCGTGTAGCCCCCGTGGCCGTGTGAGACCCGCATGAGCGAACACCTGCAAACCTTTTTCGCCGGACGGTGGCGCGATGCCTCAGGGCCGCGCTACGCCACCGAATACCCGCATGACGGCTCCACCGTGGCCACTCTGCACGCGGCGACGAGCGCCGACGTGGACGAGGCCGTGCAAGCGGCCGAGGCTGCGCGCTGGAAACCCAACTGGGCGCGCCTCAAGCACCATGAGCGTGCGGCGCTCTTGCACCGAGTCGCGGCGGGCATTCGGGCCAACGCCGAAGGCCTCGCGCAATTGCAACGCCTCGATAACGGCAAGCCCATTCGGGAATGCCGCGCCTTGGTCGCCAGCGCGGCGGGCACTTTTCAGTTCTTTGCCGCTGCGGCCGAGACTTGGGAAGAAACCCTCACCCCCTCGCGGGGGGACTTCCTCACCCTGAGTGTGCACGAGCCCCTGGGTGTCGTGGGGGCCATCACGCCGTGGAACAGCCCCATCGCCAGCGAGGCGCAAAAGCTCGCGCCCGCACTGGCCGCAGGCTGCGCGGTGGTGATCAAGCCCGC
>JACCDW011893186.1_pt1 | contig 16228 bp, 13 predicted proteins | sample 7449781 | NCBI WGS metagenome assembly JACCDW01 (sample SAMN15323449, study PRJNA562643) | freshwater metagenome | isolation source: river surface water | place: USA:Blue River Watershed | collected 2017-08-18
TAGAATATACGATTTACCCGAATCCTTCGAAAGATGTTGTGAATATTCAGTGGTCGAATTTTGTGGATGGGGTGATTGATGTATTTAGTATGTCGGGCTTGAAGATTTATTCCCAACAAATAGAAGGTGTCAAGACGGCGCAATTCCCGGTCTCATCCTGGGCGCGGGGTAATTATTTCGTACAGTTTATGGGCTTGGATGGGAGAAAGGTGACGAAGAGGTTAGCGGTGAATTAGTGGTCAGTGGTCAGTGGTCAGTGGTCAGTGGAAAAGTTGCCGTAATATTCTTATTTACTCAATACATTGAATAATAATTTCCACTAGAGTTATATTAAAAGACTGATTACTGACGACTGGCTACTTAGTCGTGTAACACCCCCTCCGCTCCACCATCCCGATCTTGGGATAATAATCCATGGCTTTAGGTGCGGCAACGAGGATGATTTTGGCATTAGGCGTATGGGCTTTCATGTGGTCGATTAAGGCTTTTCCGATGCCTTGATGCTGATAGGCTTCGTCTACGGCTAAGTCGGCTAGGTAGGTTGTATAGGAGAAATCAGTCATAGCGCGGGCAATACCTACCAGTCTTTCCCCATCGTAAGCGCCAATGTACGCATTGGCATGGTCGAGCATCAATTGCATGGCGTTTAAATCATGTAGAGGTCTACGTTCGCCGAGCGTTGATTTATCCAAGATATTGATAAAATCAGTTAGGCTGAGACTAGGGTTAATGCGGTATTCGATGGCCATGAATAGGATTTAAAAAGGTTTCTATTTCAAATTTAGGAGGTTTGTGGATATGTGCCTGCATCGCGCGGTATATTCGTGACTTAAACTAAGCTCATGATCGCAGAAAAGTTCGCTAAAATCACGTCAGACGCCTTTACGCACGCTCAATTTTTAAATACACTGTCCTACATGGAAAATGTGGGCGCGAAGAAAATTTCAAAATTTGAACCCAAAACGGAGGTTAGTTTGATCGTGCTAAAGCATGCGGCGGAGGAACACCGACATGCCTATTATTTGAAGAAGCAAATCAGCAAGTTGTGGCCAACTGGTTTTGAAACGTATGCGGATGCCTGGTTGCTGAGTCCACAAGACTCACGTCATTACTTAGATATGTTGGACGTTCGCGTCTGTCAATATGCCAAAAAGGTCCTCGGCCTAGCTGGCGCCGATGTGAAATGGGCAGCTTATTTATTAGTCACGTATGCCATCGAGGTTCGAGCAGATATGCTCTACCCGATTTACCAAAAAATCTTAACTGAAATTGGCTCCAAAGTCCAAGTCAAATCCATCATCGTAGAAGAAGAAGGGCATTTGGAAGAGATGATTGTGCAATTGAAAGCCTTCTCTGCCGACTGGGAAAAACATGCCGCGATAGCTTGTGGATTTGAGGAAGAATTGTTTGCGGAGTGGATTGCGAAAATCGCTTAGCTGATAATTTGAGTCGCTAATCTTTTGGGCTACCTTTTCTTGGGGGACTCCTTTTCTTTTGGGACTCCTTTTCTTCGGGTAGCCCCTACCTTTGGGGTACCCCTTACTATAGGCGCCCTCTTACCTTTGGCAATCCTCCAAGGTTTGCCAAAGGTAGGGGGAAAGGCTGATATTTTAGTGCCAACAAACTGATAATCTGACGGTTAACACCAACTGATATCCCTCGAAAACCTTACCTTTGGCAAAGCTTAAAGCTTTGCCAAAGGTGTGACCGCGCCAGCGGTATGGACCCCACCAGAGATAGAGAAGCCCCAGAGATAGAGAAGCCCCAGAGCCAGAGTAGCGCCACAGACATCGAAACACCAGTGGAATCAGACAAGCCAGCGATGTCATGATTGACTAATTCACAGAAAAAGTATAAATTACAGGGTAATGGGCACAAGCCCAGCTAAACCTATGTCAAAAATCATTGTGATCGGTAGCTCCAACACCGACATGGTTATCGTATCCGAAAGGCTTCCGAAACCAGGAGAGACGATTCTCGGTGGACAATTTTTATTAAACCCCGGCGGCAAAGGGGCCAACCAGGCCGTAGCCGCAGCCAAACTTGGAGGCGAAACCCATTTTGTGTGCAAGGTAGGGAATGACGTTTTTGGTGAGATGGCGAGGAAGCAATTCATCGAAACTGGGATTCACAGCGAATTTGTACAAACCGACCCGAGTCAACCATCTGGCGTGGCACTCATCAACGTAGACGCACAGGGCGAAAATTGCATCACCGTCGCTTCAGGGGCAAATGGAACGCTAAGTAAGGCCGACATCGACAATGCCTCCATGCTTTTTAACAAAGAAAATATATTACTGATCCAACTGGAAATTCCGCTGGATAGCGTTTGGTATGCCGTTGAAAAAGCAGCCCATGCAGGCATGAAAGTCATTCTGAACCCTGCCCCAGCCGCCCAAATCCCAGACCATATTTATCCCTACCTTTTTGCGATCACTCCGAACGAAACGGAAATCGAATTGCTAACAGGAATAGCCGTGACGAATTTGGAAGAAGCCAAAAAAGCGGCCAAAGTACTTTTAAATAAAGGCGTCCAAAACGTCATCATTACTCTTGGAGCGCAAGGAGCATTCTATCAATCCGCCCACGACGAACTTTTCGTACCCACCCAAGCCGTAAAAGCCGTAGATACCACGGCCGCTGGCGATTGCTTTAATGGGGCGTTGGCAGTGGCATTAAGCCATCAAAAATCCTGGTCGGATGCGCTCACATTCAGTTGCCGCGCCGCCACCTTTTCCGTCATGCACGCAGGCGCCCAAGCCTCCATGCCCAAGCTCAGCGACCTATGAAAAAAATCATTTACTTGATTTTCTTGAGTTTACCCGTTTTCGCCCAAAAGCCGAGTCAAGCTCCTGCGAAGCAAAAAATCATCTTCGACTGCGACCTTGGCGATGACATCGACGATGCGTATGCACTTGGATTATTGCTAACGATGCAAGACCGATATGAGATTTTGGGCATCACGACCTGTTACGGACGGACCGAAGATCGTGCCCGTTTGGCAGCTAAATTTCTCCAAGAAACGCATCAAAATATTCCGATTTATACTGGTAGAAATACGTCGAAACTAAATGAGCGAGCCAACTGGTTTGCCGAGCAATTTTATTGGTCACAAGGATTCAAACCAACTACACCCATAAAAACGAACGCAGCAAACTTCATTCAAGCCCAACTCAACCGCTACCCCGGCGAAGTCATCATTTTCTCAGTGGGACCAGTCACCAATATGGCCGATGTGTTGGATTTGGAACCTAACATCTTACACAAGGCGAAAGCTATCTACGCGATGTTTGGCTCGTTCCGCTTAGGCTACGATGCCACATCAAAAGTCCATGCAGAATGGAACGTGGCCGTGGACATTCCCGCAGCAAAAAAATTCGTGAATTCAGGGGCAAATATCATTTATGCAGGACTCGATGTGACGGCAATGGTAAAACTGGACCCTAACAAACGTGCTCAAATTTTACAACGCCAGTCTCCTTTAACCAATGCGCTAAGCGGTTTATATGTCCTTTGGGGACAAGAAACGCCTACTTTATTTGATCCCGTGGCCATTGGCATGGAAGCATATCCCGAATTATTTAAAACGGAAGAAGTACATATTCGCGTGGACGATGCTGGCTATACGCGCATTATACCCAACGAAAAACCGAACGCCCGTATTGGCATTCACATAGATCACGCAGCATTTATAGAGCGGATCATGCAAAAATATCTATACCAAAACCTATGAAAAAACTCGTATTTCTATTCGCGACTTTAGTCGCTTTTGGCCTACATGCCCAAACGAAAACCATCAGTAAGGCCGAATTGCGTAACAAAATTAAAGGCGGTTGGGCCGGCCAAACCATCGGCGTGACCTTCGGCGGTCCTATGGAATTCCGCTACAACGGGACGATGATCAATGGTTACCAACCGATCCCGTGGTACGACGGTTATTTGAAAAAGACGATGCTCGAAAATCCGGGGCTCTACGATGATTTATACATGGATTTGACATTTGTGGAGGTGTTTGAACGCGAAGGGTTGCAAGCTCCGCTAGCCTCGCACGCAAAATCGTATGCGCAGGCAGGTTATGCACTTTGGCATGCGAATCAAGCAGGACGGTTCAACATTTTAAACGGGATGCTGCCGCCCGCATCTGGACATTGGAAAAATAATCCGCACGCAGATTGCATCGACTACCAAATCGAATGCGACTTTGCAGGACTGATGTCGCCAGGTATGCCAAACGCCGCGTCCGAAATCTCCGAGCAAATCGGCCACATCATGAATTACGGCGATGGCTATTACGGCGGGGTATATTTGGGTGCAGCATACACATTGGCATTCGTTTCAAATGACATCAATTATATCGTTTCTGAAGCGCTAAAGACGATTCCCAAACAAAGTAAATATTACCAATGCATCTCCGATGTGATCCGCTGGCATAAACAATATCCCACCGACTGGCGTCAAACCTGGTTACAAGTTCAGAACAAATGGTCGGATGACATCGGTTGCCCGGATGGCGTTTTTGCCCCTTTCAACATCGACGCGACCGTAAATTCAGCCTATGTGGTGATTGGCTTATTGTATGGACAGGGGGATTTTGGCAAGACGGTGGAAATCGCGACGCGTTGCGGACAGGATGCGGATTGCAATCCATCTTCGGCGGCGGGAATTTTAGGGACGATGCTGGGCTATGACCGCATTCCGGCCTATTGGAAATTGGGCTTGAAGGAAGCGGAGGACATTGATTTTAAATACACGTCGACCTCGCTGAATGATGTATATGAAATTGGGTACCAACATGCCTTGAAAAATATCCTAGCACATGGGGGCAAGGTGACGGCGGATGCGGTGGTAATCCCAGCGGAAGCACCGAAAACGGTTGCTTTTGAGGAGAGTTTTGCGGGCGTGTATCCGACGGAGAAAATTGGCATTAATAAAGATTTGACGCAGGATTACAGCTTCTCATTTGAGGGAAAAGGTTTTGTGGTTCGAGCGGATATGGCAAAATGGGCGTCTACGGATCCGCATGCTTTTGAGGTGGATGTTTATGTGGATGGGAAGGTTTTTGAGCAGGTCAAATTGCCTGTTAATTTCACCACGCGCCGCCATGAATTAACGTGGACGTATGATTTACCGATGGGGAAACACGATGTACGTTTGGTGTTAAAAAACCCAAATCCGAATTATGTCTGTAAACTGATGGATGCAATCATCTACCGCGATCAGCCCATGTTAAAGACCAATGACCGATTTTATCGTTTAACTAATTAGCTATGTTTATAATCGAAACCTATTCGACGGCGGTGTTATTATGCCTGGTGACCATGCTTTGCTGGGGGTCTTGGGCGAACACGCAGAAAATGACTAGTGCGGGATGGCGCTTTGAGTTGTTTTATTGGGATTATGTTTTGGGGATTTTGTTGGCCTCTTTGGTCCTTGCGTTTACCCTAGGCAGCTCGGGAACGGAAGGCCGCGGATTTTTGGCGGATTTGAGCCAAGGCAGTTCCGAGGCATTGCGGTCGGCATTTATCGGCGGGGTCGTTTTCAACGCGGCCAATATCTTATTGGTGGCTGCGATTGGAATCGCGGGGATGTCGGTGGCCTTCCCGGTGGGCATCGGTATTGCACTTGTTTTAGGTGTATTGGTGAATTATTTGGACAGCCCGGTGGGAAATCCGTGGGTGATTTTTGGTGGGGTGGCTTTGATTACGGTGGCGATTTTGATGAATGCGATGGCGTATCGCCAAACGGGAAGTTCGCGTGCAATGTCCACGAAGGGCCTTATGCTTTCGGTGATTAGTGGGTGTTTAATGGGCTTGTTTTACCGCTATGTGGCGGCAGCGATGGCGCTCGATTTTACGCACCCGTCGGCGGGCTTGTTGACGCCATACACCGCGCTCGTATTATTCGCATGTGGTGTTTTTGCGAGTTCGTTTGTGTTTAACACTTGGCAGATGCTGCGGCCATTTTCAGGAGTATCCTTGGGTTTTGGGGATTATTTTCGGGGGCTATTCCGTGATCATTTGATTGGGATATTGGGCGGTACGATATGGTTTGTCGGGATGGCGATGAGTATTTTGGCTTCGGAAAAGGCGGGTGCGGCTGTTTCGTATGGCTTGGGTCAAGGCGCGACGGTGGTGGCTGCGGTGTGGGGAATTTATATTTGGAAGGAATTTAAGGGTGCGTCATCTGGGACACAGCAGTTGTTGAAGGTGATGCTGGGATTGTATGTGCTGGGATTGGGGTTGTTGATTTATGCGAAATAAGTAAGTTGATAAATTAAAATGGCGTGGCTTAGAAGTCCCGGAAACCCCTTACCTTTGGCAATCCTCCAAGGTTTGCCAAAGGTAGGTGGGATGGGGATTTTTTCTCTAAATATAAAAATCAACTGCTTGATAATCTGTTAATTACGACCCGTGATATGCGGCGAATCCCTTACCTTTGGCAAAGCTTAAAGCTTTGCCAAAGGTGTGACCGCGGGAGCGGTATAGCCGCCCGAACACATGACCACTTTGACACATGGCCATTCTGGCCCTATGTCCGCTTCGGTACAATATCCTCTAAATCACTAAGACCACGAAATCGATAGGGTACTATCCTCTACTTCCAGCCCCCATTCACAAAAACCTTCGGCTTACCGCCCCCAGGACGTGTCAATGAATATTTGACAACTTTACCTTTATCCCAGGTCATAGTCAGCGTATAGCCTCCGCGGGTTTTCAAACCAGAGACCGATCCAGATGCCCATGCCTTTGGTAAAGCAGGTAATAGATACACCGCGTCTGGGGTGGATTGCACCAACATCTCCGCGACTGCCGCAGCACCACCAAAGTTCCCATCAATTTGGAACGGCGGGTGCGCATCGAATAAATTCGGATACGTGCCTCCGCCGCGCTGGTAATTCACCTTCACGCCATCCGGCTCCACATATTTCAATAATTCACGGTACATCTTATACGCATGGTCGCCATCCTTTAAGCGGGCCCATAGGTTAATCCGCCAGCCTTTGGACCAACCGGTCGTCTCGTCTCCCTTCACCTCCAACGTCTTCTTTGCCGCAGCCGCAATCGCCGGCGTCCCCTCCAAAGTCACGTGCGTCCCCGGGTACAAACCATACAAATGGCTTTGGTGACGATGCTTCGGATCCTGATCCGCCCAATCGTGATACCACTCTTGCAGATGTCCCGCCGCGCCGATTTGGTATGGCAGAAGCTTCGCCAAAGCCACACTTACCTGCGCAGCAAAGGCAGGATCATTTTTAAGCACTTTTTCAGCCGCCAGTACATCCAAAAACAATTCCCGAATCATGGCGATGTCAGCCGTGGCACCGTAAGCGGTTTGGCCAACGTAACCTGTAGGTGTAATGAACTTATTCTCCGGCGAGGTTGACGGCGACGTCATTAAACGTCCTTTCGCATCTGGAACCATAAATGCCAAACAAAATTCCGCCGCTCCCTTCATCAATGGGTACGCCTTCGCACGTAAAAAATTCAAATCCTGTGTGAATAAATAATGTTCCCACAAATGCGCAGAGGCCCAGGCGGCACCCATCGGCCAGTTGGCCCAACTAGGCTCCCCGTTCCCAAAATCCCCCACCGGATTCGTCATCGCCCAAATATCCGAGTTGTGATGACACACCCAGCCCGGCATGTTGTAAAAAGTCTGCGCCGTCACGCGACCCGTCTTCTCGAGGTTCTCGAGAAAGCCTAAAAACGACTGATGCATCTCGGGGAGGTTGGTGTTTTCGGCCAACCAGTAATTCTCCTCCGCATTGATATTCATCGTATAATTACTGCTCCAAGGCGGTTGGATGTGTGGATTCCACAAGCCTTGCAAATTAGCGGGGACACCTGGAGTCCTGGAACTACTGATCAACAAATACCGGCCAAACTGAAAGTACAGCGTCTCCAAATACGGATCCGACTCCCCTTTGGCATAACGACGTAAGCGCTCATCTGTGGGCATATCGGGCGCTTGTGTCCCGCCTAGTGTCAATGAAACACGCTGATAGAATTTTTGATAATCAGCCAAATGGCGGGCCTTCAATACCTTAAGTGGCACTTGGCTCGCAGCCTCCAATTGCTTTTGAGCAATCAAATCATCGTTGAGCCCCTCCTTCGAAGGACTCTTGTCAAAGCCATTGAAGCTCGTGGCCATAGACACCAGAACGACAGCCTCTGTCCCACCGGTAAATGAAAGACTCGAATCCGTACGTGATACGGTGCCATCTGTAGATTGAATAAGCACATCGGTCGAAAAGCGAGTCCCTTGATCCGGGCGAAATTGAATCGGGTTGTCTTTTTTACGGATATAATTCGGGTCCGCACGCACGGGAGCAGTGCCATTTGCGTGCAGGTGATTCACGGATGAATGGATGGCAAATTTAAGTTTCGAGTCGAAGCGAACGCGAAATGCCAATGTTCCCTTCTCCGAACTTTTCAGATGAATAACAAAAACCTTGTCGGGATGCGACACGAAATATTCCCGTTGGATCGTATGCCCCTGCGTTTCATAGGATACATGCGCGGTAGCTTGATCGAGACTTAGATCGCGCAGGTATTTACTTGTATTTTCATGGTCAAAATCAAGGTAAAGCGTCCCCAAAGGCGCATAGGATTCCGAGAATTTACCTTGCAGTTTACGCACGAGCGAATCTGCAGCAGGGTAGTTTTCTTTTTGGAGGGCGGCGCGAACGGCAGGCAGGTGCTTGTAAGCTTCTGGATTCATGCGGGTGTTCATGGGCTCACCGGACCAAAGCGTAAGGTCGTTGAGGTAAATTTGGTCTGTTTTCGTTCCACCAAAAACCGTGGCGCCTTGCTTCCCATTTCCAAGCACGAGTGCTTCCTCGAAATACTGGGCAGGTTTATTGTACCAAAGTTTGAGTTTTTGTGGGGTTTGGGCGTGGAGTTGGGCAGTAAGTGCCAACAATAAGAAAAGGGTATGTTTCATAGCTTGCAATACATTAAGCGATTAGGGCCTTCATTTTTTGGTAGCCGTTGCGGGCAACGACCAACGCATCTTGTTTGTAGAGTTCTTTGTTGAATAATTCGAGGGAGATGACTTCGGGTTTCAGTAAATCTAAGATTTTGCGAATGGGTGCTTCCCCATCGCCTACGTAAATACGATCAGCGTCTGTGATTTGATCCGGTGCCAACGAGGTGATGTAATCATTCACGTGGAAAACCTCGACGGCGTCCTGGCCAACGGTATGGAGGCAGTCCACGGATGATCCTCCTTTGTAAATGTGGAATACGTCGAGCAATAATCGGGCGGATGGGTGGCCGGCTTCTGCGGCAACAAACAACACATCCGCGACGCGGTTCAAATTTTTCGAATGTCCCCACATTTCGAGTTGAGGGGTGACGCCCATCGTTACCCCCAGTTCTAAAATGACGCGGTAGCGTTCCGCGGCGCGATGCAGGTCGAGGCCGGGTTCTTTGGTGGCGCCCATGGGTGGTGCGGCGGTGCGTGTACAGCCGAGCTGGGCTAATAGATCCATCTCGCGTTTGAGTTGTTCGACCCCAGCGGTGCGAACCTTGTTATCATCCACGATCCATTGGGCGAAGCCGATGGCGTTTTGGATGCGCAGGCCGAGGTCGGATAAGCGTTTTCTTGCATCCGCTATGGTTCCCCCTGATTTCAGATAGGCATCCAGTGTAGGCATCCAAATCTCGCAGGAGCGGAAACCAGCTTGGGCACAGACTTCGAGTTCACGAATGAAGCCGAGTTTTTGGCCCATGATGGTGGACATATTCAAGGAAAGTTCGGGTTTAGTTGCCCGAGCGATAGAAACTTGAGTCGCGGCAGACGTGGAAAAAGGTACGAGCGCAGCTGCTTTGAGCAGGTTGCGGCGGGAAAAATCGTTCATAGGGGAATAGGTTTGTTTGCAAGATAAAACATTCTGAGAAAAATGTTGCAAGGGCAAACAAAAAGGCCCAAGCTTGCGCAAGGGCCTTTTCAAATTGAAGTGGTAGATCCCGGACTCGAACCGGGGACACACGGATTTTCAGTCCGATGCTCTACCAACTGAGCTAATCCACCTCAATTGCCCGTAGGGTAACGGGACTGCAAAAATAGGAGAAAATTTAGTTAATCCCAATCACGCCTCTAAAAATTGTCAAAAATTCTTCAATCAGACCAAATCAAGCAACAAATCAACCGTTCACTAAACACCGTTTGACAAATTCAAGTAAAACTCCGTACTTTAAAATTAGATTGAACCAAATCCAATGATTCTTAGCATACTCGTAAGTCTTTTTACTACTCTCGTTACCCCGGTTGATACCAGCATTCACACTACAGTAGAAGCTCAGGCCATCGTTTCCGATGCAGGCGTAACTCCTTTCTGGATGCGCAGTTTGCAATATGGTTCGGTCCCAATGGAAAATCCAGGCTTAATTTTACGGGCTTGGAATGGCAAGGCTTATAATCTCAAAAAGAAATACGATTGGAAATACGAGGTCGAAGCGACCGGCTGGACAGGTAAGCAGAACGACTTCTGGCTAACGCAAGCCTATTTCAGCGCACGTAGAGGCAAATGGGAGCTTTGGGCGGGCAGAAGAAAAGAGGTGTATGGTTTAGGAGATACGACAATGACTGGCGGATTTTATGCCTGGTCTGGAAATGCAGTACCTATGCCAAAGATTCAATTAGGGACTCGGGATTATTTGAATTTTGCGAAAGATTGGCTAGGGGTGCACATGACCTATTCACATGGCTGGTTTGATGACAAAGGCGTATTAAAAAATGCTATGTTACATCAAAAATCCCTATATGGGCGTCTCGGCAAGCCAAATTCGTTTATAAATATATTCGGTGGATTGAATCATCAAGTGTCTTGGGGTGGTGAACTAAATCAAAAAACTGGTGGACCATTTGATTTCTATCCATCTAGTTTGAATGCCTATTTTTATGTTATTACATTATTGAAGGATAGAACTATAGTAGCAGTTGATGCGAATACCTCTTGGGATGATGCTAATAATCAGTACGGCAATCACCTTGGATCGATTGATTTAGCTTTAAAATTACAACCAAATTGGGGGACTTTATTGATTTATAAACAAACTGCGTATGAAACTGGACGAGTTTTTTCTTTAAGTACAATAAACGATGGAATTTGGGGATTATCTATTAAAAGCAAAAAGAACAGGATAGTTCAAAAAATAACTCTTGAATATGTATATACGGCAAATCAAGGTCTTTATGTATCAAAAATTTCAAAATTATTAAACCTGAAAGATTCACATTATCCAGAGAATGAAAACTACTTTAACAATGGTGCACGAGGGGGATTTTCTTATCTTGGTAAGGCAATCGGTACTCCTGTAATTATTATAGACTCAGAAAGTAGGCTTGGAGGAGGATATACTTTCAGAAGAAATGGCGTAAAATCAATATTTATAGCAATTAGTGGCGAATTACCTAAAAAAATTACTTGGTTTGGAAGAGCTACTATAAGTCAACATGGTTATATTGAGAGTGGAGAAAATTACCCATCTTCTCGTTATTTTAATTTTATTCCTCAATTTTCATCTCAGCTAGGGTTTGGTAAATCAATTACAGAACAATTAAGCTTGCAAACAAGTTTGGGATATGATCGTGGGGAAATTTTACACAATAGTATAGGAATACAAATAGCTGCAAAATATCAATTATTTTAAATAATCATCCATAAACACCGGCTTAGGATTCCAACCAAAATTTGCTCTAGCAAGTGAATCATCGAAAGTCAATTCAGATGTGATTTTTTTAAGTTTATCGGAGTTAAATGGAAATTTAGGACCTAAAAAATCTCCAATTTTAGCAATAATTTTAGCAATCCAAAGTGGCAAATTAGGAATTGATTTTCGACCAATAGAAGCCCCGATAAAATGACTAATTTCTTTAAAACTTGGATGGTAACCGTCTGTAAGATGATAGATTCCTCCGACCTCAGATGCAGGTAAAATAAATCTGGCTACGTCATCAGCGCGGACCATACTTTTGCGTGTATGTCCACCAGAAATGTTAAAATAATACCCTTTTTTAATACCCTGAATCATTGAATTTAGATTACCTGGAGGATTCTCGCCATAAACAAGTGGCAGGCGAAGAATTGTACATATTACATTATGTCTAATACTCCAATCTAAAATATTAGCTTCAGCTTGAATCTTACTTTGACCATATGGATCTAGTGCCAAAACGGGAGTATTTTCATCTAATAATACTCCATAAGTTTTCCCATATACAGCCACAGTACTAATAAAAACAATGCGTTTCGGAGGATTCTCTTCTAGAGACCTTAATAAGTTTTGGGTTCCTTTAACATTAACATCCCAAAAAGATCGGATGTCGGATTGACTTCTGGGGAAAATGTGTGCCTTACCTGCAATGTGAATAACATAATCTATATTGTACTTTCTCAATGAGAACTCAGTTTCAATATTTACATTAATGTCTGAATCTTTTTTACCTAGGGCATAAATCTCATGTCCAATTTTCTTGAATTCATTAACTACATACCTACCTAAAAATCCTGATGCCCCAGTTAGCAAAATTTTCACTGTATGAATTGTTTAATTCTACTTATTAATTTTAGTGGAAAAAAATAAAAAGGCATTTTTATATTATTTAATTTCCAAGCTTTATATATTTCAAAGTTCCCTCTAATTATATTATTTATACTTTTATTAGTGGCTCCACCTAATCTCATTTTGACAATTGTTTCAGGAAAATACTTAGACTTAAAATTATGATTCTTAAAAAGACGCAACATAAATTCAAAATCTGCTGCGAGTTTAAAATTCAAATTAAATAACCCAGCTTTATCATATACATGCCTACGTACAAACAAAGTAGGATGAGGAGGAACATTACCTAATTCAAAATAATTTGAGAAAAATTGTTTTGATCGCCATATCCTGACTGTAATATTGACATCATTTTTTGAAACATACTCTAAATCCCCGAACAGTATATCCAAATCTGGATCTCTTTCAAACTCTTCAACTACATTTTGTATTGTATTTTTATCAAAATAAAAATCATCAGAATTTAAAATTCCAATAACTTGACCGATCGAGTTTTCGATCCCTTTATTCATTGCATCATAGATACCCTGATCTTTTTCTGAAATAAACTTTATATTTGAATTTAAATTTTCTTTAATTAGAGCTACTGTGCCATCCGTTGAACATCCATCAACAATTACATGTTCTATATTTCTATAACTTTGAGAATTAATACTATTAATATTACTAATAATATCAATTTGATTATTGTAAACTGGAGTAATTATAGAAACCTTCACTTGGGAAAAAGATCAAAGTTATTAAAAAATGATTTTAGCTTCTTGTCAAAGATAAAACTTGAAAAATTTTGTTCGAAAAACACTTTCCCATTATTAGCCACTTGCGTATAAAGTCCAATATTTTCAAAAACCAGATTTATCCGATATGCAAGATTGACTGGAGTTATTTCATTTAAAAGTATTCCTGTCTCATTATCAATTATCATATCTGGAATTGCTCTATAATCAGATGCAATTACAAGCATATTGTTACTTAATGCCTCTAATATTGAAAGAGGCTGAGCCTCCACAGGATATTTTGTTGGCAAAATGAATACGTGAGAATCTTTTAAGATTTTTTGTTTTTCTTCCCCAAATACAACTCCACCATATTTAACATATTGAGATAATTTTTTTTTCTCAATTAATGCCCTGAATTCATTTTCTAATTCAGATTCGTTTTTTGAATCCTCCGAAATAAATTTTCCAAAAAAATGACATTCAAAATCTGTTGCCCTATATGTTGATATAAGAATTTCAACGGCCTGAAGTAAAATCAAATATCCTTTTGATGGAATCATATTTGATAAAAATACTAGTTTTATGAGTTGGGATTTTTTAATAAATCCTCCTTCACTCCCTTCCATACTATTGGTAATAGAGTTTGGAATGATAACAATTTTATCTTCAGGAATTAGTAACTTTTTGAAATTGGTTAATAATCTAGAGCTTAAAAAAATGTGAAAATGAACTTTAGAAAAGGTTTGTTTATATGTCGATTTAACAAAAAAATTGGCGGTTGACAAAAAATCATCATAATCACCACAATGATAGTGTAAAACTATTTTATTGTTTAGGAAATTAGCATAATGAATAATTATAAAATTTCTTAAATAACCTAAATTTGACCTTGCTGGAGATAAATAAATAATTAGATTTTTACTAGAACACTTTTTGAAAAAGTTATAATAAAAAAAAATATAATTGACCCATTTAGACTCTTCAATTTGATTAAATGCAATTTTTAGTGGTTTTGCCCCCCAAACAATAAGTTTTTCAAAAATATATTGTGTAATCAAAGACTGACCTGTGATTACAGGAGGGAATTGACCAATAACTACAATTTTACTTGTCATAAATTAGGCCATTAATTGATTCTGCCCATAATTCAGGTTTAATTGATTTACTTAGTTCAAATGATCTGACTTTGAATAAATTAATTTTTTCTTCAGAAAGATTTATTGCTTTAAATAAACAATCATACAAGGCGGAAATAGAGTTAGATTTAAATACAAATCCATTGTAGTTGTTGATCACAAAAGACCATCTTGCCCCAACACAATCAGAACATAAAATTGGAAGGCCAGCAGCTGCCATTTCATGAATCACAACACCCCACGGCTCGTACGTACTAGGAAGAATAAAAAAATCAACTGTTGGTAGCAATTCAAGTAGTTTTTTTTGCTCCATAAATTTGAAGTATTCTACTCGAACTTCGTCTTCCACATCAATACATAAAGATCCATTGCCAACCATAATTAGTTTTAAACTATCCGAACTGAATCTTTTAATTGTATTTAACAAAATTCGTATCCCTTTTTCTTCTTCCAATCTACCGACAAATAATATTACCTTTTGGTCACTTACTTTTTTCTCTGGATTTTTTAAGTAATTTGAATTAAATAACTCTGTATTGGCAGTATAGGCCCCAAATAGAATTTGTTTTTTTTTAAACCCTAAAAACCTTAAAAATTCATATTGAGGAAGACCTGTAGCAAACATAAAATCAAAGTATCTTCTATATAGAAAATACGATAAAAGCTTTTTAATGCATTGCCGAATACTTGGGATTAACTGTTCATCTGTTTGCCCCACAATTAAAATATTGTGCATTTTTTTTGCAAACATCGCTAATTTTAAATACTTCTTTTCTCTTCGATTACACACATAAATTAAAGAATAGCTACTCTTTAAATAGAACTCAAGAAGTTGCGAATACGTAAAATTAAATTCAGAATAATAATTAATTCTTTTATTTTTAGGTGGGCAGTATGGAGTTAATTTTTTGTTATCCCCCCAGCTAATTACATCAATAATTAATTCCGAATTTAATTCTAATAAGGCCTCCATTGCAATCACATTGTAAGGCATTACTTCACAATAAAGATACAATATCCTATACATTGTTTTTATTATACTTTAAAAGTAAAAATGGCAAATACAAATAAAATAAATGCATCAAAAATTGAGAAAAATACCCTCTAGTGTAGAGTTGAAACAATGCAAGCACGACAACTAATTTAGAGACAAAATAAACTGAATCTGAAGTTGTTCTAGTTTCCATTTTCTTAACTATGAAACCTAAAATGATACTGAATAAAAACAACCCCAAAAAAGAAAATCCGTAAAAACTCATTCCTAAAAATGAAACTGCCTGACCGTATTCACGCGGTACATTTAAAGCTTTATCAATTGCTAACATCTGAGGTGCTGGATATGGCTTTAATCCGTCTTTAAAAAAAGAGGCTGGCATTATTGTTATAAATGGATATAGAAAAATAGTTTCTCCCAAATCAACATTTTGCTTACCATCTATAATTGAATTCTCAATCGCGAAGTCAACAATTGAGCCTTGTGCATTATAATAAATATTATCATAATCAAATTCTAAAGGATTGAAATTAATTTGTTCATATTTCCCTGTATAAAATGGAACTCTATTTTCAGAAAAAAACATAAAAGCAACAAACAAAAAAGAGGAACATATGGCTAAGGTTGAAACCCGAACTTTCCTAAACTTAATTAGATACAAAATTATTCCAAATCCAAAAAGGATAAATCTATATCGAAACCCAAGAATTAAAAATATAATTAATGATATAAGCACCGAAAAGACTTTGAAAAAGGCACTTTTATCCAATAAAATCAATAAAATATTTATCGTAATTAATGAGTCGGCCA
>JACCDW012042316.1_pt1 | contig 16225 bp, 14 predicted proteins | sample 7449781 | NCBI WGS metagenome assembly JACCDW01 (sample SAMN15323449, study PRJNA562643) | freshwater metagenome | isolation source: river surface water | place: USA:Blue River Watershed | collected 2017-08-18
CAACAGCAACTCATGCTCAGTCAAATCAAACGCCAGATGACCCGAGCCACCCCAGCCGAGCAACGCCTGCTGGCCGAAATCGAACAACGCATCCAGCTGGAAAACGCTCGCCCCCGCACGCGCTACCTGGGCCCGTCGACCCGCGAGGTGGTCTATGCCGAGTATTACGACCGCCTGCGCCGCAAGATCGAAGCGCAGGGGACGCGCCATTTCCCGGTTCACCAAGGCCGGCGGCTGTACGGTGAGCTCACACTGATCCTGACGGTGGACGCCGCAGGTCGCATGGTATCGACCGAGTTGGTGGGTCCCTCGGGACAAAGCGAGCTCGACCGGCGCGCGCGCAGCATCGCCAGCAGCAGCGCCCCCTTTGGCCCCTTCACCCCCGCCATGAAGCAAGAGGCCGACCAGCTGGCCTGGGTGGTGCGCTTCACCTTCAGCGCCGAATCGGGTCTGCAGACCCAGTCCATCGACCCAACCTCACCGGGGCGGCAACGCCCATGAGCACCCAGACTTGGCGCCAACGCTGGCTCTGGCCCCTGTTGCGCGGCCTGCTGTGGCTCGCCCTGGGCTTGCAACTGGTTTTTCTGATCCGCATCGCCAGCCTGATCGTGATCGACCCCGCTTCAACCGCTTTCGAACGCACCGAAATGGCTCGTCTCTCGGACAACGGCCTTGTCCCGCGCTGGCAACAGCAGTGGGTGGATCTGGATCGCATGTCGGTGCACCTGCAACGGGCGGTCATCGTCTCCGAAGACGATTTGTTCTTGCAGCACCAGGGCGTGCAGTGGTCGGCCTTGGAAAAAGCCTGGCAACGCAACGAGCGCGCACAGTCGCACGCGCAGCGACAGGGCAAACAAGCCCGCCTGGTCGGCGGCTCCACCATCACCCAGCAGTTGGCCAAAAACCTGTTTCTATCGGGTGAGCGCACCTGGTTGCGCAAAGGCCAGGAGTTTGTGCTGACTCTGATGCTGGAGACTCTGCTGAGCAAGCGCCGCATCCTGGAGATTTACCTCAACCACGTCGAATGGGGCCAGGGCGTGTTCGGCGCTCAGGCGGCGGCACGCCATTACTTTCGGAAAAACGCGTCAGAGCTGACCGAATGGGAGGCCGCCCGATTGGCCGTGATGTTGCCACGCCCCAAATGGTTTGAGCAGCATCCCGACTCGCCCTATTGGGCGGATCGCACCGAGGTGATCTTGGCCCGCATGGCGGGCGTCAAGACCCCCTGATCGAGCAGCACATCGGCCAGTACCGCGTCCACCTCGTCCTGCCAAGTGGGGCGCTCGCATCGCCAGGTTTGCGCCCAAAGGGTGCCATCCAACTTGGAATTCAAAGGCCGCCGTGCCGGCGTCGGGTAATCGTCCGTGGCGATGGCCTGCACCTGGTCGGCGCGCACGCGCAGCACCGCCCCCCACTGAGCGGCGCGTGCGAGCACATGCTGGGCATAGGCGTGCCAATGGGTGTGACCGGCGCAAGTCAGGTGATACAGCCCCCAGCCCGGCGCCAGTCCCCGGGACTCGGCCTGCACCGCCAGTTGACACATCCGCAGGCTTTGCGCCGCCAGCATTCGGGCCGAGGTGGGCGTGCCCCACTGATCGGCCACGACCTTGAGTTCGTCGCGCTCCTGCGCCAAGCGCAACATGGTTTTTAAAAAATTACCGCCTTGTCGGCCAAACACCCAACTGGTGCGGATCAGCAAATGCCGAGGGGCCAAGCCCTGCACGGCCTGCTCGCCGAGCCATTTGGTGTGACCATAAACGCTCTGCGGATGGGGCACATCGGTTTCTCGGTAGGGTCGGTCCAGGCGACCGTCAAACACGTAATCGGTCGAAAAATGAACCAGGACGGCAGCGCGGTGTCCGGCATGGCGCGCCAGCTCGGTCACCGCGTCGACATTCACGCGCCGGGCCAGGTCGGGCTCGGACTCGGCCCGATCCACCGCCGTGTAGGCCGCCGCGTTCACGATCAGGCCTGGACGCACATCATCCAACAGTTGCCTGATCTGTACAGGATCGCTCAGGTCGACGCGGTGCCGATCGATGAAGTGCCATTGCCGCGCCAGACCACTGGCTAGACCGTGCTCGACGGCGAGTTGGAGTTCGCGCCCCAGCTGTCCGGTGGCCCCCAGCACCAGGGCCACGGGGATCGCGCTGGTCTCAGCCATACTGGCGGTGAACCCAATCGCGGTATGCACCACTGGTGACACCCGCCACCCAGTCCGGGTGGTCCAGGTACCACTGCACGGTTTTGCGGATGCCAGTCTCAAAGGTTTCTTGTGGCCGCCAGCCCAATTCACGCTCGATCTTGCGGGCATCGATCGCATAGCGGCGGTCATGCCCGGGTCGGTCGGCGACAAAGGTCATCTGACGGGCATAGGGTTGACCATCGGTACGCGGCCGCAGCTCATCAAGGGTGGCACACAAGGTGCGCACCACGTCCAGGTTGGTTTTCTCGTTCCAGCCCCCGATGTTGTAGGTCTCGCCCAAGCGCCCCTCCTCCAACACGCGCCAAATCGCCCGGCAGTGGTCCTCGACATAGAGCCAGTCGCGCACCTGCAGGCCATCGCCATAAATCGGCAACGGCTCGCCCTGCAACGCCCGATGGATGACGAGTGGGATGAGTTTTTCAGGGAAATGGCAGGGGCCGTAATTGTTCGAGCAATTGGTGGTGAGCACCGGCAGGCCATAGGTGTGGTGCCAGGCTCGCGCCAGATGATCGGCCGCCGCCTTGGTTGCCGAGTAGGGGCTGTTGGGCTCAAAGCGGTGGGTTTCCGCAAAGGGCGCCGCATCGGGCTGCAAGCTGCCGTACACCTCGTCCGTGCTGACCTGCACATACCGAAAGGGGGCTTGGGGGTGGGCCTGCATGTGAGCGCGCGCGCATTCGAGCAAGTTGAACGTGCCCTGCACATTGGTGCGCAAAAAATCGGCTGGCCCATGAATGGACCGATCGACGTGGGACTCGGCAGCAAAGTGAATCAGGGCTTGCGGTTGGTGGTGGTTCAGCAGATCACGCACCAACGCCTGATCGGCGATGTCGCCGCGCACAAAAACATGTCGAGGGTCGCCTTGCAGGTCCGCCAGGTTGGCCAGATTGCCCGCGTAGGTCAAATTGTCCAGGTTGACGACGCGCACCGTCGAGTGGGTACGCAGCGCCACATGGACGAAATTGCTGCCGATGAAGCCGGCACCGCCCGTCACCAGCACGCATGTGGGGGAGAAACGCTGCGACATGGCGGTCAACTCTGGGGCCAGGGTCAGCCGACCGGCAACTCAGGCTGAGGGGCCTCGCCCAACACGGTGCCACGGACCATGTCGCGCAGCAGCTTTTTCTCGTGAAAACTCAGGGTGCGGTCCAAGGCCTTGCGCACACGCAGCAACAAATGGCGATCCACTTCCTGGGGAATGCCACGGCTGACCTGCAATTCCTCGCGCAAGTCTTCACGCAAATCCTCGGGTTCATCGTTCCACCACGCCTGCACCACCTCGGTCAAGATGGGGCGGATGGTTTCAATGTCATCGGCCGGGGCCTGGCGCGGCCCGGCTTTGACGAAGCGTTGTTGGGTCAGGTCGCGAACGGCGTGGTCGTTGAGCAGCAAGCGGGTATCGGCCTGAGAGAGCAGATCCGCCCATTCGGGGTCGTCTTTGCGCAAACCCTCCAGGTTGCGAGCGGCCTCGTCGGCCAGGATGTGCACGGTCACCCCATGCAATTGGGCGTCGTCGATCGCCGCCAACAAACGTTGGTCGTCGCTGGCCAAGACCAGGTGACGATAGGCCTTGCGCTCAGCCAGGGCCTTGAGGTCGGCGGTCATGGCGGCACGAACCGATGCGCCCGAATCGCTGTCGCGGGCGGCCACCTGTCGGTGAATCAGACCTTGAGGCAAGGCATCGTCGCGCACATCGGAATACCAGTACACACGCTGCACATCCGCAGCAACCCCCGCTTGCTCAAGCACACCCGAGAGCACGCCAAACAAGGCGTAGCGGTTGATGGGCTCCGACTCGGGGGTCGATCCCAGCAACCACGACAAGTAGCGCTGATCGATCAGGGCCACACAGGGTTGGGGGGACGCGTCACGCCGCAAGTGGTGGGACATCTCTCTTTTCATCATGGAATAGGTCAGAAAAATTAATCGAAAAAAAGTTGAATAAGTTTTCAACTTTGAATCATTCTAGCATCTACCCCTTCAAGCCGGACGTTCAAGCCACTGTGGGTTTTCTTCGGCGACCTGATCGTCGGTGCGGCCAAAACGCCGCACGCGTTGGCCATACCAGAGCAGGGCCTTTTGCAAATGCGACTCGGAAAAGTCGGGCCACAGCACGTCGGTGAAGTACATCTCGGTGTAGGCCATCTGCCACAACAAAAAATTGCTGACCCGGGCCTCGCCGCCGGTGCGGATGAGCAAGTCAGGGTCTGGCAGGCCTGCGGTGCTCAGGTGCTCGGACAGCGCGGCGGGGGCCAAGGCATCGAGCGCCTCGCCCGGGTGGGCCTGTTGCCACTTTTGAACCGCCTGCAAAATGTCCCACTGCCCGCCATAGTTGAGCGCCACCGTCAGATGAAAGCGCTGGTTGCCACGGGTCTTTTCCTCGACCCGATCGATCCACTGGCACAACTCGGGGCCCAAGGGGCGGCGGTCGCCGATGACTCGCAACCGAATGCCCTGCGCCTGCAGGTCGAACAACTCTTTTTGCATGTACTGCACGAACAGGTCCATGAGCTTGCTCACCTCGTCGGGCGGACGGCGCCAGTTTTCGGTGCTGAAAGCAAAGAGCGTCAGGTGATCCACCCCCGCGTTCACGCAAGCCTGAACCACCTTGCGCACAGTCGCGGCCCCTTTCACATGCCCCACCGTTCGCGGCAGCATGCGCTTCTTGGCCCAACGGCCGTTGCCGTCCATGATGATGGCGATGTGCTGGGGTTTCATGATTGAAAACATTGTAATTCTTTGCAGGCTCACCCCCGCTTTGGCTTGAGCCACCCGCCCCAGTTGGGTATATTGGGGCCACGGAGACGCTCACCCATGCCCAAAAAAGCAGCCCCCACCCCACCCGACGCCCAAGCCGACACCGCCCACCAGATCTGGCTGGCCGGACTTGGGGCGTTTTCCCAAGCTCAGAAAAAGGGGTCGGAAGCCCTGCAAAAAATGCTCCAGGATGGCCTGGACATGCAGCGCCAGGCCCAGCAAACCGCTGAGCAAAAAATCGCCGACGCCACGGCCAAGATGAGCGCCATGGCCCAGCAACTGGCTCAAGGCAAAACCGCCATGCCCAAGAGCGGCGCGCCTGCCAGTCCTTGGGATTCGCTCGAAGGGCTGTTTGAACAACGCGTCCTGCAAGCCTTGGCTCGCATGGGCTGGCCCACCCCACAAGAATGGCAAGACTTGACCGAGCGCGTGGCTGCGCTGGAGCAGCAACTTCAGGCCAAGGGGCGCACGGCGGCCCCCGCCAAAAAACCCCGATCGGCCAAGAACGCCCGCAATGGCTAAAAAAGCGCCGCGCCGGACCGCCGAGCGCATCCTGGAAGTCACGCTCTCCCTCTTCAACCGGTTTGGCGAGCCCAACGTCTCGACCACGCTGATCTCCAACGAGTTGGGCATCAGCCCGGGCAACCTGTATTACCACTACCCTGCCAAGGACGAGTTGGTCAACGCGCTCTTCACCCGCTACAAGGCCGCCTTGCTCGAATTGCTGGTGTCAGCCCCGGAGGTCAGCCACCTCGATGACGCCTGGTTTTTCATCCATCAGCTGATGGAGACGGTTTGGGCGCACCGGTTCATCTACCGCGACCTCAACGACCTGCTCAGCCGCAACCGCCGTCTGGAAACCGAAATGAAAGACGTCTTGCAACACAAAGACACCTCGTTTCAGGTCATGCTCAGCCACCTGGCCCACAGCGGGGTCATCCGCATGAACGATGCCGATCGCGAGAGCACCGCCCACCAGATGGTGCTGCTGTGCACCTGGAGTCTGAGTTACGCCTACGTGCTCAACCCGCGCGGCGCCCTGGAAGAAGACAACGCCCCGCGCGCCATGGTCGATGCGGCACGCCGCATGCTGGCGCTGATCAAACCCTACGCCAGCCCCAAGCAGGGGGTCGCGTTTGAGCGACTCATGGGGGCGATGACGCCGCCGACCAACTCACGCTAAAGCCAATCAAGAGGCAAAAAAACATTTCGTCGATCGGATTTAAGCATCACGATTTATCCACAAAATGCAAGATAAATCTTCTCCCTCTGACTCACTCGAACCGACTTCCAATCGCTCTGATCAAAACTTGCGAGAAAGTTCCTCGGCTTTGTTCGAACGAGCGCTCCTCCTTCTCCAACAAAATCGTTTTTCTGAATCAAATGACATATGCGAATTTTTAATTAAAGATCACCCAGAAAATTTTCATGTGCTTCAGTTGTCAGGTGTTCTGGCATTTCAACTGAACGATCCTTCCAGAGCTGTACGCCAACTGGAGTCGGCAATCAAAGTCAACTCCAGGCAATCTGATGCCCACAACAGTTTAGGCGTGGTTTATCGGGCGCTCAGTGAACCAACTCGCGCATTGAATTGTTTCGATAAGGCGCTCGCCTTAGAGCCTGAGTTTGTCGAGGCTCATCACAACCGAGGACTTGTTCTACATGATTTACGACGGTTCAATGAAGCCATAGAGAGCTTTGAAAAGGCCATTACCCTGTACCCTGGTTTCGCAGACGCCCATCAGGATATGAGCCTGACGCTCAAAGAGTTAAAACGTTTGGATGAATCTTTAGTCGCAATTAATCAATCCCTAGAAATCAGACCGAACCATCCAGAAACTCTTAACAATAAAGGTGTTCTACTGCTTGAATGGGGCAAACTGTCTGAGGCTATCGAATGCTTCAATCAAGCGATTGCAATTAACCCTGATTTTGCGCAAGCCTTTTTTAATCGCGGCAATGCTCTACAGATGCTTAATAAATTGGAAGCAGCGTGTAGCGACTACGATAGATCAGCTTCACTTAACCCTGGCTTGGTGGGTGCCCACTTGAATCTTGGGTTGGCATTGGTGAAGCTAAATCGACCTGATGAGGCATTGAAAAGTTATGGCAAAGCCCTTGAAATGGATCAAAGCTTTCCACAAGCACATACCAACCTTGGAAATTTACTTAAAGATTTGGGGCGACTCAATGAAGCAATCCTCCATCACAGCCAAGCGATAACCATAAAATCTGACTTTTACGAAGCCTTCAATAATCGAGGGATGGTTCTTTATGAAGCCAAACGCTTTGAAGAGGCACTCAAAGATTTTGATAAAGCCATTCTACTGAATCCAAACTATTGTGAAGCCCATTTTAATAGAGGCAACACTTTAATGGAATTAATGCGTCCCGACGAAGGTATACAAAGCTTTGACTGTGCTATTTTGAGTGACCAGAGAAATCCAATTTTTCGTTTCAGAAAAATTAATGCTACTCTACCTATCGTCCCACAAAATTCTGAAATTGCAAATGAAGCGCATGCGAATTTCAAAAAAGCGATCAAAGAATTTGAAGCCTGGTTTGAGCATAACCCGTCGAGACAGATTAGATTAAGTGACTTCGCAGCGATCTCCACGCCGTTTTATCTGGCATACAGACAAGGAAATCATTGCGAAACTTTATCTGAATACGGCAACTTACTTGTCAAATCTTCAGTAAATTCAAATCCACGAAATGTATTTAATATTCCTAAGAGATCCAAAATACGCCTACTGATCATTAGTGCTCATGTCAGAAGACACTCTGTTTGGGATGTCGTTCTTAAAGGCATCATTAACAATATTGACTTAAATCAATTCGATCTAGCCCTTTATCACACCACTCGAAATCTTACCGATAAGGAAACAATCTGGGCAAGAAATCATGTGCAAATTTGGCGTGATGCTACAGAAATCAATCAAATCGAGGGCTGGATTGATGCAATTCAAATTGATCAACCAGACATTATTCTGTACCCAGAATTGGGCATGGATCCCGTTTGCGCAGCCTTGGCAACCCAGCGGCTCGCACCTCTTCAACTCGCCAGTTGGGGACATCCAATCACCACCGGACTTCCAACCATCGACGCTTTTATATCAGGTGAATTGCTTGAAGGTCCTAACCCTCAAGAGCATTATCGAGAGAAAATTTATACACTGCCTGATACAGGCTGTTGCATTGAACCTTATGATACTGAAAAGGCACCGTTACCCGACTCTTTGTTAATGACCGTTCGCAGGTGCGGCCCACTTTTCCTTATTCCCCATAAGGTTTACAAGCTTGATCCTGCCTATGATCTGGTCTTTGTAGAAATTGCAAAGCATTTTGAAGCATGTACTTTTCTTTTTGCTGAATGGACAGGCGATGTCGCATTGGTCCAAGGTTTCATTTCTAGACTGAATTACACTTTCATTTCCAACGGTCTAGATCCTGATTTGTATATCAAAACCTTTAAATCTCTCAGACAAGCGGAATTTTTCTCATTGCTTGAATCATCTGATGTTTTTTTGGATTGTCCTGGGTTCTCTGGCTACACCACAGCTTGGCAAGCTGTTCATCAAGGACTGCCTGTGGTTACCTTAGAAGGTGAATTTTTGCGTCAGAGATTGGCTGCCGGCATTTTGAGACAAATTGGACATACGGACACCATTGCAAACAACACAGACGACTACATTGAAATTGCAGTTCGACTCGGCCGTGAATCATTGAACAAAAAGGCCTACTCTTTACGGAAAGAACAATTGAGAACCGACTCTACAAAACTCTATCACCGCGTTGATATCATCAGGTCATTAGAAGCATTACTTAAAAGGTTATCTGCTCGGACTTAATGATCTGAATCAGATTTCGAGTTGCTCGATGAAGGACACGATCAACTGCACACTTTGGCGACATATTAATCAAACCCTTCTTGGCTGCGTCTATGCGCCGCATGCCAATGTTCGGACATCGACGTCTGGCTGAAGGCTCTGAAGCAAGGCGTACCCAGCGTGTAGTGCACCAGGGCGGCATCGGGATTTTCCGGGTATTCGACGGCAAGCCAGTTCCAGGTCTTGTCGATCTCGCCGATGTCGGCATCGTCCAGCCAGGAGAAACGGTGCAGGTAGGAGCCCGGCTTGTCTTGCACGAATTCGGGTGTCAGCACCCGATTGGCCGGATGCCCACAATTCCACAACACCACACTCGACCAGTTCTTGCGCGGGTAATTCTGGTTGATGTTGCCCAGGTATTTGACGCTGGCCTTGGTCTGGTAATCGTGCTTGACCACTTGCACCGCCTTGCTCGGGTCTCGCAGGGCCCACAACTTGGCTGGGTCGTCCAGCAGGATCATGTCGCCATCGGCAAAGATCGCCCAGCCCTGATAGCCCATGAGAAACGGCGTCAAAAACCGGGTGTAGATGAACTTGTTGCTGCCGTCCGAGTGCGTCTCGGTATAGATCGATCGAATCGATGGCCCCAGCGGCAAGAACGACACGGGGACACTGCTGTGGTCCATCACGCTTTGACAAAACACGTGATAAGCGACAGATTCGCGCTGGTCAAAACCAACGACAAATTGAATGAGGGAGTCCATGGCTGTCCTTGAGTTTTGATGAAGTGGGCATCAGTGCTTGCCGCTATCTGCCAAATGTCTCTTTAGGTGCTGATCGACTTCATTTAAAACGTGTGCCCACCCCTCTTGTTGTTGGCAATGAACGATGGTCAAAGAAGGATACCAGGAGGAGGGGCCATCTTGAGTATGCCAGTACCATAATTTTCCTTTGTTATAAGGAACCATCACCACACCACGCTGGCCGATGGCCCCACATAAATGGGCTGTTGAGTTGCTGGTACTGATCACGAAGTCACAGGCTTGGATCATGCGCATCAAACCTTCAAGATCATTGAATACATCCAAACCTGGAATTTGAAGGATCTCGATACCCAATTGCATCTTCACCTGTTCGATTTCCGCACTGACGTCCCCGTACTGCAAATTCACCCAATCGACATCAATCCCTTTAAATTGAGTCATTGCGTCAAGCAAAGAAATAGATTTATCTGTGCTGTTCTTGGTATTCGCGCTTTTCCAAGACAACCCGACCAGCGGACGTTGTGTCTGTCTGGATAAAGGGAGCTCCGCAGGTGCTTGAGTGATCAGAGAAGGGCGCGTCACTAAGGCATCGACCCGGGGGTCTAGCGACATCAGCGCAGCTAAGTCTGCCATGCCCAACTGGACATCAAAGTCCAAAGGTTTTAAGGACACACGATCGCTTTGTGGCCAAAAATGAATCTCGGGAAATGATCGCCGCATGACAGGAATCAAGCGATCATCTACCGTAACACAGGCCGGTGATCCGTGGCGATTGACATAGAGCTTCAACCATTTGCTGTGAAACACTTGGTCTCCGACACCTTGCTCACCAATGATCAGGATGCGACCGTTCAAAGCACCACCCCGCCAGACAGGCAAACCGGGCATCCAGACAACAGTCATGGAGGTCTTGATTTGATGCCGATATTGATACAAAGACCACGCCTCTTTGAAGCGCTGCTGCTTGAGCAGCCACATACCGTAGTTGTAGGCAGGCTTGATGTTTGACGGATCCAATGCCATGGCCTTCAAAAACGCCTCTTCGACCTTCTCGTGGTCGTGAGTGTCTTCACACAAGCTGGCATAGAGTGACCACCAGGTGGCTTGGACAACAGGGTCGGCGATATCCCTCGCTTGTGCATGATCTTTTAGTGCGGCATCCAGGTGACCCAGCTCTCTATGGCATGACGCTCGATTTATATAAGCACTGTTGTATGTGGGGTCAATTTTCAGAGCGAGGTCAAAATAGTCGATGGCCTGCTCATATTGATCGCACTCTTTGTATGCCACCCCGAGCGTAAAAGACATGACTGGGTCTTGAATGACCCAAGCTTTTTGATTCAACAACAATTCAATCGCTTGCTTTGCAAGCCCTTCATCGATGAAAATTTTTGCCAGATTTACTCTTGCCGGATGATGGTCTGGGTAAAGCTCTAATAATGTTCCATATAGATCGACAGCGATATCTAGACGCTCAAGTATCACCTCTACTTTCGCCAGATTAAAAAGTGCATCTGGATGACTTGGCGACAAAGCCAGTGCTTTTTGAAACAGCAACTTCGCCTCTTGTGGGGCTTGCATTTCAAGACGGCAATTGCCCAGATTATTCAAAATATCTGGTTGACTGGGCTCGTGTTGCAGAGATTTTTCGAAAAGTTTGATGGCCTCTGGAAAGTTTCTCGATTGTGCATGGATTACACCCATACTATTTAAAGAAAGAATATGGGCGGGCTCAAGAGATAATAGGTGACTGAATACATGCTTGGCTTCTTCGACCTGGTTCAACTGCATGAGCATCAAGCCCCAGTTGTAGTGAGCAGATGAATGTCTTGGAGCAAACATGGTGATGCGCTTGAAGTATTCACTGGCCGCTTCAAAATTCTTCCGCTGCGCCATGATCACCCCTTGCATCATGTGCGCGTCAATGAAGTATGGATCGATCTTGAGAATCTTTTGACATGCCAACAAAGCCAATTCGTTCAAGCCTTGCTTTTGGTGTTGAATGGCTTGACCAAAAATACGTTCACATTGATTACGTCGTGACGTCGATCCGGAGAAATTGACAGAACTCATGATGGTCGAGGAATGATCACTGAAATAAAAAATCGGTTGGGACTACACCATCATACGACGACCAGTTCATACCCTAGTTCTTCAGTAACTCTTGTTCTAACTCCAGCATCACACTCTTCCAATCCCTCGTTTCGGATTGACGCAGCAGTTTCAAGCTTGGATACCAGACGGTTTTAGGTCCACGAACCCCCCAACGCCAATCACATACATAGGGCAAAAGCACATATCCCTGTCTGCCCATTGCACCTGCCAAATGCGCAACGCTCGAGTCGATCCCGACCACCAAATCAAGGTTTGCACAAATCGCGGCGGTGTCTTCAAAGTCGCTGATTTGATCAGATAAATCTGTCACACTGAAATCAAGCAGCGCCCTTTTTTCCTCCTCTGTGGGAGCGAGTTGTATGCTAAACAAGTCGACACTCTTGGGCATCGCTCTAAGTAAGTCCATTAGCGATACCCGCCTTGTTGCCATGCTCCTTGAGTAAATCTTGCTTGCTGGCGTTGAGCCTCGCCAAAATAGGCCTACTTTTCTTCCTGTCCCAGTGATGTCCCTCTTCCATCGACTGACTGACTCATCTTTTGGGAAAATATATGGGCTCTCACCTGCCAAATCCTCTGCTTTCTTGATATCAAGTATTTTTGGCAATGAAACGACAGAAACCAAATAGTCCGCTTTGGGCGCATCTTCACCTCTTACCACATACTCAAAATCGCCTGGAAGCGACCGTATGATTCTAGAAAATTGTTGATCTATTTGAAGCAGAACTTTACATTCAAGCTGACTTAACTTCGGGATGAATCTTGCAAATTGAATGAAATCCCCGAGTCCTTGTTCATTTATAACCAACAGTTTTTTACCCTTTAGGCTCTGTCCAGTCCACCTTGTAACATGAAGGTTATGACGGTCTAAATATGACTCTAGGTTTGCCCACCTGGCTTCAAGATCCGAAAATCCCTCTGCATAATTTCCTAGAGATAATTTGGAGAGTGCTAAGTTCACCTTGGCATTGGTAAAGCTCGGAACCAACCGAATAGACTTCAGATAGGAAGAGATCGCACTTTCATAGTCTAGATGTTCCTGTTCGGCATTGCCCTTGGCAAAGTGGTATAAGGCGTTATCAGGCTCTATCTCAACGGCCTTTGTCAAATCTTCTAACCCTTGCGCATACTTACCAACTTGAAGGTATGCATGCCCTCTGTTATAAAAAGCTTGAGCAAATTTGTCGTCATGGCTGATTAAATCGTCAAGTACCGCAATTGCCTCATTGACTGCGCCAGACTCGACAAGAGCTGCAGCTAAATTCAATTTAACCCTTTTGTCAAAGGGATCGATCGAAGTGGCTATTCGGTAATATTGGATCGAACGGGTAAATTCTTCAATATCAAAAAAAGCATTCCCTAGCTCTAGGTTGATCCAGAATTCACCCGGGCACTTTTCGGAAACTTTCTCCAATGTCAAAATGGTAAAGTGAGGGTCCTTCTTTTGCTCCAACAAATGCTTGATATTAGCCTTCGCTTGCACATGCAAAGGGTCAATATCAAGACATGTCAAAAACTGCACGCCAGCCTCATCGTATTGCTGATTAAGCATCAAAAGCAAACCATAGTCGTTTCTAAAATCGGGATTTTGGTATGCTTTTGAAATATCCCTAAAGTATCGCTCTGATTTTTTCAGATCCCCCATGATCGCGTACGCAAGTCCTTTAAAGTGCAACAGTTGGTCCTTGTAGTCGGGGCCGTGGCGCATTGCGATTTCGATCAATCGAAGTGCCGAGTGAGCATCGCCTTTTTCTAGAAAATGTTTTATTTCAAGAATCCGATTGTTCATGATGTCTGAGCGGTCAGTTAATTATTTGCTTCATTAAACGGTTAAGCAAAGAAAAAACCTCGCCTTGTTTCCAAGGCGAGGCTTGATTCGAATCTAACTGCTTTACAGCAGCATCGAATTAGAAGGACTTGCTGAAACCAAAAGCGGTACGCTTCTGATCCGAGCCGTCATAACGGGTGGTGCCGTTAGAGTTGTAGTTGATGCTGTCATAACGAACATACAAACGTGCAGTTTTGCTCAGGTTGTAGTTCAGGCCCAGACCCGTCAGCTTACGATCCATGGAAGCTGTGTTGTTGGTGCCGGAACCAGTAGCAGTGCTGCTGTCATCCACCTTAACCATCTGTGCCAACAGGTCGATTTGGCCCATGGTGTAGGTGACGCCATACTGGGTGCTCTTGCCTTTGTAGGTATCGGCAGTAGAGGTGTAGCTACCAAAACCAGCATGCAGCTTCAGAGCAGGGTTAACAGTATAGGTGGCGCCCAACAGATTCTGGGTGTTGGTGCTGTTGGCGAAGTTGGTGGTGATACCGTTGGCATAGGTGCCAGGGCCAGTCGAATACTTGATGGTGGTATACATCGCGTCAATCGGGCCGTTGGTGTAACGGAGTGCGTATTCATCAACGCCAACGGTATCAGCCGTGGTGGTGGCGGAGCCAACCGCTGCCTGGTCGTTTTTCAACGACTTACCCAGATGCACGCTGAAGCCGCTGAAGCTGGGAGAAGAGTACTGGATGGTGTTGTTGATGCGGATGGCGCGCTGACCAGCGTTGGACACAGAGTACTGGCTGTCGATGGAAGCACTGCGGTTCACGACGCCAGCAGCGCCTTGAGTACCAGTTCCGAGGCCGTTGGCGATCGAGAAGTTGGTGCTGTAGGAAGAACCGATACCCGTCGAGAAAGCGGGCGCAGCCACAGCGGTCGCGTTGGTCAACGTGAAGTTGTTGGGCGAACCCAGACGCAGAACGCCCATGCTTTTGCTGGTCAAGTGAGCAAAACTTTGGCTGTTGGCAAAGCCACCAGCTTGCACGGTGTTACCGTTGGTATTGTTGTCTTGGTTGGCGCTGGCCAAATCAGCCCAGTCGGTGTTGACACTCAAGCCCACGGCCAAGTCAGAGCTCAGGTTTTCGACCACTTTAATGCCGATGGTGGTGGTGCCTGCATTGCTACCAATGGCTTTGGAGTCTTTGGTGTTGATGGTGTTGTTTGTGACGGCGTACGAGCGGTCGAAATAACCGTCGATGGTCACTTGAGCGAAAGCGCCGGTGGCAGCCAGGGCAGCCAGTGCAACTAGGGATTTTTTCATGTGAAGTTTCTCCAAGGTTTAACAAAGGGCTCCGGTTCAAGAGCGGTTTCCCACTCCCGGATCCCCGGGCCAACCTCCTTTGATGGAAGTTGACGCTATTGCACCAGATCGCCGGACCAAAGGCCATGCTTAGGGTCAAAAATAGGGGTTTTACGTTGCTTAGGTGCAACAAATTGTGGTGTTTGCGCATCAATCCCCGGCGGTCATCCTGGGTAACCCCGTCTTTTACAATGTAAAAAATGAACAGTCCTTTGCGCCACTCCCTGCCAACCAGCCCCCTGGATCGGGTCCTGACCCTGGCCGACTCGGCCTTGCGCACCATCGGATCGCGCCACCATGCCCAACGCCCGTGCCCGGGTGTTTCGGCTGAGCTCCCTCTATCCGCCGCCGAAAAAGCCCAGTCGATCGCCCTGATGCGGGTCAACCACGTGGGTGAGGTCTGCGCCCAAGCCCTGTACACCGCGCAAGCCGAGGCCACGGGCAACGCCTCGTTGCGGCGCCACTTCCTGGCCGCCAGTGCCGAAGAAACCGATCACCTGGCCTGGACCGAGCAGCGGCTGTCCGAACTGGGTGGGCGCACCAGCCTGCTCAACCCGCTTTGGTACGCTGGGGCTTTTGCCATTGGCTGGGTGGCAGGCAAAGCGGGGGGCGACCGGGTGAGTTTGGGTTTTGTGGTCGAGACCGAACGACAGGTCGAGGCGCACCTGGCCAGCCACCTGAACCTTTTGCCAGAAGCGGACCAAACCTCGCGTGAGATCGTGCGCCAGATGCAGGCCGATGAGGCCCGCCACGCCATCGACGCGGAAAAGGCCGGTGCGGTTCCTTTGCCAGCCCCCGTGCAGGGCCTGATGCGGGCCGCCGCCAAGGTCATGACGACCGTGGCCCACCGGCTCTAGTTCTAAAGCCCGTCCAGTCTAGGTTTGCAATACCTCGAAGCTGGTGGTGATGGCGGCCGTTTTGCCCAACATGATGCTGGCCGAGCAGTATTTGTCGTGGCTGAGCGCGATGGCGCGCTCGACCGCCCCGGGATCCAGGCCATCGCCCGTGACTTTGAAATGCATGTGGATGGCGGTAAAGACCTTGGGGTCGGTTTGGGCCCGCTCACTGGTGATCTGAACGCTGCACCCACTGACCCGATGGCGGCCTCGCTTGAGGGTGAGCACCACGTCGTAGGCGGTGCACCCGCCGGTGCCCGCGAGCACCGTTTCCATGGGACGGGGGGCCAGGTTTTGCCCCCCATTTTCAGGGCGCTGGGCATCGGGCGCGCCGTCCATGACCAGCACGTGGCCGCTGCCGGTTTCGGCCACAAAGCCCATGCCCGAACGGGTGCCGCTGTGTCCGGTCCAAGTGACGGTGCATTCCATGGCGAACAGATTCCTTTCAAAATGTTGGGGAATTATGCGACACAGTTGCGAATCGATGCCGACCCGATAGAATAATGATCAATTGCTCAACAACTGTTCAAGC
>JACCDW010131759.1_pt1 | contig 16224 bp, 13 predicted proteins | sample 7449781 | NCBI WGS metagenome assembly JACCDW01 (sample SAMN15323449, study PRJNA562643) | freshwater metagenome | isolation source: river surface water | place: USA:Blue River Watershed | collected 2017-08-18
ATCAGCATCTTCCATACTTGGGCTCTTCGTCCGGGGCGTACCTGCGGCAGTTGATGAAGCAAACGCTCAAGCAACGCCCCAAGGCCATTCACCTGAACCGTGTGTACGAAACCGACATGTCCGAGGGCCTCAAGGCCATGGCCTTGCAGGGGCACGGCGTGGCGTTTTTGCCGTTCAGCGCGGTGGAACGTGAATTGGAGCAGGGCAAGCTGGTCAGTGCGTTGCCCGCGGGCCTGGAGCAGTTGCAAGGCACCTTGCAGATCTGGGCGTGTCGGGCCCGCCCCACGGCACGCCACCACGTCAAACCCCTGGTGCAATCGTTGTGGGATTTTCTGGTGCGCCAGGCCCGTGAGGCGCAGGCGGCGCATGGGCGACAATCACGGCCATGACCGACCTCCTCACCCTCACCCGTCCCGACGATTGGCACCTGCATGTGCGCGATGGTGCGCCGCTCAGCACCGTGGTGCCGCACACCGCCGCGCAGTTCGCCCGCGCCATCATCATGCCCAATCTGAAGCCTCCGGTGACCACCGTCGCGCAAGCGCTGGCCTACCGTGAGCGCATCCTGGCCGCTGTGCCAGCGGGTGTGTTGTTTGAGCCTTTGATGACGCTCTACCTCACGGACAACTTGCCTGCAGAGGAACTGCAGCAGGCGCGTGAAGCCGGTGTCGTGGCGCTCAAGCTGTACCCGGCGGGTGCCACCACCAACAGCGACGCAGGGGTGACCGATATCCGCAAAACCTACCGCACGCTGGAAGCGATGCAGCGTCACGGCCTGTTGCTGCTGGTGCATGGCGAGGTCACCAGCCCCGACATCGACCTTTTCGATCGTGAGGCGGTGTTCATCGACACCCAACTCGAGCCGCTGCGCCGTGATTTTCCTGAACTCAAGATTGTGTTTGAACACATCACCACGCGCGAGGCGGCGCAGTATGTGCAGGCGTCAGCGAGCCATCTGGGCGCCACCATCACCGCCCACCACCTGCTGTACAACCGCAACGCCATCTTCACTGGCGGCATTCGGCCGCATTACTACTGCCTGCCCGTGCTCAAGCGCGAGGTGCATCGCCAGGCATTGGTGCAAGCAGCCACCAGTGACAGCACCAAGTTTTTTCTGGGCACAGACAGCGCACCCCATCCCGCGCATCTGAAAGAACATGCCGTGGGTTGTGCCGGCTGTTACACCGCGCACGCGGCACTGGAGCTGTATGCCGAAGCGTTTGATCAGGCGGGGGCATTGCATCGGTTCGAGGCATTTGCCAGTTTCAATGGCCCAGACTTTTACGGCCTGCCACGCAACACGGGAACGGTGACGCTGCGTCGCGAGAGCTGGACACCGCCCGAGTCTTTCCGCTTTGGTGAGGCTGAGCTCAAGCCCCTGCGTTCCGGCGAGACGCTGGCCTGGCGGCTGCAGGCCTGACCCGGGCTTGAGGGTGCCGGAGGCCGTGCGGTTTGTGACGAGCCTGGAGTTTTCACATGGCTGCCTACCCTCCTGACTGGTCACGCCCTTGGTGGCGTGGTTGGCAAGCTTGGGTGGAGCCCGTGTGGGGCGAATGGCATCAACTGAGCAGCAATCAGACGCATGACACCGCCGTTTTGCCGGATGTGCTCAAGCGCGTGGACCCTTCGTCACCGGTGCGTTTTGTGCCCCAAGCGGCGTTGCCGGACGGACAGTCCTACGAGGATTTCATTTTTGCGCATCGCCAGGTACCTACCCGCGACAATGTGCACGATCTGTTCAATGCGTGTTGCTGGCGACGCTTTCCGCTCACCAAATCACGGCTCAACGCCTTGCAAGCCCAGGTGATTGAGCGCGACGGTGTGGGGGCCACCCGTGGCCCCTTGCGCGACGCCTTGACGCTGTTCGATGAAAACGCCTTGTTGTTGCAAGCACCGCTGGCGGTGTGGGATGCGTTGCAGCAGCATGACTGGCATACCCTGTTGGTGGTGCACCGACGCCATTGGGGCGAGACGGGTCTGATCCGTCCGGTGGTGTTTGGTCATGCATTGCTGGAGAAGCTCTGTCAGCCGTACAAGTCGATCACGGCCCATGCGTTTTGGGTAGACCCGCACGTGCCGGCCATCGAGTCGGCCTGGGATGCCTGGCTGGCTGAGCGTTTGGACGCGACGTACATGGCCACCAAGCCGTTTCAGCCGTTGCCGGTCATGGGCATACCGGGCTGGTGCCAGGAGAACGCCGATCCGGCGTTTTATGCGGATGTGCAGGTGTTTCGCCCCCTGTCCGGTCGCGCACGTCTCGCAGGGTAAACACGCAGGCTCATCCCCGCGCCGTTCAGGGGTATTCCCCCGCGAACCTTGATTTTCGGGGGGCGATCCCTACCATCCCAGCCATCAGCCAACATCTGCCCCCCTTGGGTGTCACCCAGAAAGGTTTTTCATGAAACGCATCCTGCTCTTTGTTCTCACCAACCTGGCGGTCATGGTGGTGCTGGGCGTCGTGGCCAGCCTGCTCGGTGTGAACCGCTTTCTCACCGCCAACGGGCTCAACCTGTCCTCCCTGCTGGGCTTCTCCCTCATCATGGGCTTTGGTGGCGCCTTCATCTCTCTCTTGATGAGCAAGCCCATGGCCAAGTGGAGCACGGGCGCACAAGTCATCACCCAACCGCAGTCAGCCGACGAGCAATGGATTGTGGACACCGTGCGCCGCTTGTCCGAGAAGGCGGGCATTGCCATGCCCGAGGTGGCCATCTACGAAGGCGAACCCAACGCCTTTGCCACCGGGGCTTTTCGCAACTCGGCGCTGGTGGCGGTCTCCACCGGCTTGCTGCAAGGCATGACCCGGGAAGAGGTCGAGGCGGTGCTCGGCCATGAAATTGCCCACGTGGCCAACGGCGACATGGTGACACTGACCCTGATCCAGGGTGTGCTGAACACGTTTGTGGTCTTCCTCAGCCGAGTGATTGGCTATGCAGTCGATACCGTGTTGCGCCGCAACGACGAAGAAAACGCCGGCCCCGGCATGGGCTACTACATCACCAGCATAGTGCTGGACATCCTGCTTGGCTTTGTGGCCAGCATGATCGTCGCCTGGTTCAGCCGCCAACGCGAATTCCGCGCCGACAGCGGGGCGGCTCAATTGATGGGATCACGTCAACCGATGATTCATGCGCTGTCTCGTCTGCAGCAGATGCAGGCGGGCGAGCTGCCCAGCAGCGTGGCGGCGATGGGCATCACCGGCAACCTGGGCAAGTGGTTTGCCAGCCACCCTCCGCTGGAGGAGCGGATTGCGGCCTTGCAGTCCGCGCAGCAGTAACAGCGGCGCGGGATGTGCATCAGCCCCGAGTTCTCTCGACCCACATCCTCGCCACCGCCTCCCCCACCTTGATGCCATCCACCCCGGCCGACAAGATGCCCCCCGCATAACCGGCACCCTCTCCCGCAGGGTACAAGCCGCGCATGCCGGGGCTCTCATAGCCCTCGTCTCGGTGAATGCGCAAGGGCGATGAGGTGCGTGTTTCCACGCCGGTGAGCACCGCGTCCGGCAAATCAAATCCCCGAATCTTGCGACCGAAGACGGGCAGTGCCTCGCGCACGGCCTCAATGGCGTAGGAGGGCAAGGCGGAGTCAAGGCTCACGGGTTTGACGCCTGGGCGATACGAGGGTTCCACTTCGCCCAGCGAAGTGGACGCACGGCGTGAGACAAAGTCGCCCACCCGTTGCACCGGGGCCTCGTAAGTGCTGCCACCCAGCACAAAGGCGTGGGATTCCAGCTGGCGTTGCAACACGATGCCAGCCAGCGGATGAAACCCCCCAGGGGCATCCTGGTCGTGCAGCCGAAGGGCGGGCAAGGGCAGTGCTCGGGGCGGCGCGGCGGTGGTCGATCCGGTGCTGTCTGGGTGTGGTGAGACGGTCTGCTCAACTGGCGCAAAGGCGGCTTCCAAGGAGGCGGCATCCTGAGGGTAGTCGCGCGGATCAATGCCCACCACGATGCCGGCATTGGCATTGCGCTCGTTGCGCGAATACTGGCTCATGCCATTGGTGACCACACGACCGGGCTCGGACGTGGCAGCCACGACGGTGCCGCCCGGGCACATGCAAAAACTGTAGACGGCGCGCCCATTGGCTGCATGGTGCACCAGCTTGTAATCGGCCGCCCCCAGCAGCGGATGGCCGGCATGCACACCCCAGCGAGCACGGTCAATCAAACCCTGTGGGTGCTCGATGCGAAAGCCCACCGAGAAGGGCTTGGCCTCCATGGGTACGCGGTGGTGGTGCAACATGGCAAAGGTGTCACGCGAGCTGTGACCCAGCGCCATCACCACCTGACGGGCCGGCAAGGTGGTGCGCGTGCCATGCGTCTGGTCCAGCACCACCAGGCCCGTCAGGCGTGGCACACCGTCTGGACCCACCTCATGCTCGATGTCGATCACGCGCTGGTCAAACCGCACCTCGCCACCCAGCGCCTTGATTTGCTCGCGCAGGTTTTCCACCACCTTCACCAGTTTGAAGGTGCCGATGTGCGGGTGCGCGGCATACAGAATGTCGTCGGGCGCCCCGGCTTGCACGAACTCTTCCATCACCTTGCGCCCCAGGTGGCGCGGGTCCTTGATCTGGCTGTAGAGCTTGCCGTCCGAAAACGTGCCGGCGCCGCCTTCACCGAATTGCACATTGCTCTCGGCATGCAACTGGTGTCTGCGCCACAGGTCCCAGGTGTCCTGGGTGCGTTGACGCACGGTGGGCCCACGCTCCAGCACGATGGGCTTGAAGCCCATTTGGGCCAGCACCAGGGCGGCAAACAGGCCACAGGGGCCAAAGCCCACCACCACCGGGCGGTCTCCGACCCGTGTGGAAGCGTCGCCCAGCGCTCGGATTGGGGCTTGCACCGGCGGGTGCCAGGTCATGTCGGGCGTGGCTTGCACGTGCGGGCGCTGCGCATGGGCTTGCAGCCACCGGGCCTCCGCGTCGGGCGTGCTCAGCGCCACATCGACGATGTAAACCACACGCAGTTGCGACTTGCGCGCATCAAAGCTGCGCTTGAACACCTGCCAGTGTTGAATTTCGCTGGCGGGCACCCCCAGGGTGGAGACGATCAGGTCCCACAGCGCTGGCGGCGCCAGGGGGGCGGGAGAGGCCGCGTCGGGCGGATCGAAGGAGGCGTCGAGCGGGAGCTTGAGCTCGGAGAGTCGAATCATGGCGAGGGGCCCGTGGTGATCGGGCAGGTCATGGATTGAAGCGTGATTATCGCTCCAGGGAGATAATCAGAGGGTGAAGCTCGCCAGGCCGTCGCTGGTGCAAGCCGCAAGGCCAGTGCGCAAGCACTGGGTGGAAACACCGCACTGGAGGAACGTCCGGACTGCACAGGACGGCGCAGGAGGTAACGCCTCTCCACCGTGAGGTGAGGATCAGAGCAACAGAGACGAGTCGCACGGGGCAACCCGTGCGGGTGAAACGGGCAATCTCTGCGCGCAGCAATACCAAGTAGGCCCACAAGGTGCCGCAAGGCGCTCCCCCATGGTTCCGTGGGGTGTGGGCGGGTAGGTAGCACCGAGCCGGGTGGGCGACCCCCGGCCCAGATGAATGGCGGTCACGCGGGGGCAACCCCGTGCACAGAATCCGGCGTATCGGCGGGCTCCACACTTTTTACATGATCTCTTTGATCCGCTCGACATGGGCGGTCAAAGATCGCATGGCCACTGGCCACAGGCGAGGCGGCACGTCGTCATACGCGCGCTCCACCCAGTCCTGCATGCTGCCGTGGGGCAGGGCGCGCATCACCCCCAGAATCTTGGCCTCACGTTGCAGGCGATGGCCCTTGAGGCGGCGGATCACATCGGCAGCGTCATGGGCACGGCCCGCTTCGTTGCCCAACACATAGCCATGCGCGGGCAGGATGAACTCGATGCCATCACTTGCGCAAGCCGCCAGCAGTTTGTCCAGCGAATCGAGGTAGTCGCTCATGTGGCCATCGGGCGGATCGACCACGGTGGTGCTGCCATTGAGGACATGGTCACCGCTGAAGAGCAGACCGTCTTCTTCGAGCACCAGGCACAGGTGGTTAGCGGCGTGTCCCGGGGTGTGCAGCACGCGCAGGGTGTGGGTGTACTCCGGGCCGGACAGCACCAGGGTTTCACCGTCCTTGAGTTCACGGTCCGGCACGAAATGGCTGGCGGTGCGCGCGGTGGGCGCCGAGCTGAGGCCCAGTACCGGGGGCTTGGCGCCATGGCGTTCGCACAGCGCTTGCAAGGGCTTGGCGCCTGGCGAGTGATCCGGGTGCGAGTGGGTGCAGACGATCAAGCGAATATCACCGCCCGCCGCGCGCCACAGCCGCTCCAGGTGCTCGGTGTCGTCAGGGCCCGGGTCGATCGCCACATAACCACTGTCGGGGTCGCCTACCAGGTAGCTGTTGGTGCCGGGGCCGGTCATCACGCCGGGGTTGGGGCAGGTCAGGCGCTGCAGGTTGCGCAGCAGCGGCACGGGTTGTTCAGACTGCCAGTCCAGGTGGTGCAGCAGTTGCCCGTCGGGGCAGGTGAGGGCCAGTTCGCCAAACGGACTCTCGTGTTCCATGTAGCGCTCTTCGCGTCCCGCCAGAAAACCTGCGCGTGGGCAGCTGGTGAACCAGGGTTGCTCGCTGGCACACGCAGCCAGCACCGCTTCCACGGTGGTGAAGGCTTTCAAGCGTTGCAGGGTGCGGATGGTGGGAAAGATGATGAAGAACTGTCCGTTGGCATGCCGCTCCAGCGCGTCAGCGGGGCGCACCCACACCGGCTCGAACTGCTCGGTCTCATCCGCCACGGGCGTTTGTCCCTCGGGCATGCGAGCCACCAGAAACGGCACGTCGAAGCGGCGCGGCAAGTCGCGGTCGGTGATCCAGTGGGCCAGCAGAAACACCTCATCAGCAGCCAGGGTGAGCTGGTGTGCCAGGCATTGCGGGAGAAAGGAAGCCTGGCGGTCAAGACGCGCAATGTCGTGGGTGTCGGCAGGCGAGCCATCCGCCCGTCGGGCCAGGAGAATGCCCAGCTCCTCAAAACTTTCGCGAATGGCCGCAATGGCCTGCGTGAGGCACTCGTCGGTTTGGGTGGGGCGCCGACGCGCCTGTGCATGGGCTTGCGCATCGGCGGCATCAATGCCGCCGCCTGGAAAAACGTAGGCACCGGGCGCGAAGCTCGCCGTCATGGCGCGGCGCGTCATCAGCACTTCCAGGCCCTCAGGGCTGTCGCGCAACAGCAGGACCGTTGCGGCAGGGCGTGTGGGCGCAGGGGTGCGAGAGGCGTGGAGGCGTTGTGAAGAGCGGACCATGGCGCATTATGACCAAGCAGCTCAGTCTTCCGGCTGTATGCCGGTGGCAATGAGCACGCGGGCCACCATGTTGTAGGCCGAGATGGACATGGTCAGTTCGACCAGGCCCGTGGTGTCCAGGTGCTGCTGCAAGGCGGCAAACAAGGCGTCGTCTACCTGGATCTGGCGCGTGATCTGTGCGGCGTATTGGACGATCAGCCGCTCCACGGTCCCCAGGCCCGGGTCGTCAACACGCTGGCAGGGGTCGGCTGCGATCACGCGCTCCAGGGCGTCGAGTTCCTCAGGCTGGCCCCCTGCCGACAGAAAGTCCGGTCGGTGGTGGTGGTACTCGTAGCGGGCCCCGGTCAGCAGTGCCACGGTGCAGATCCCCAGCTCCAGCCATTTGCGCTCGACCGATAGCCCGGTGCGCACGTTGCCCATGAAGGTGTTCCAGCCCCGCGCCACGGGCTCGCTCCACAACAACACGTGGTCGAGGTTGAGCAAGCGGCCTTTGCGTCGGGCCAGGATGGTGTCCACGAGCTCGGCGGGTTGGGGTTTGAGCTCGGGGGTCCAGGGCGTGATGCGGGGGGTGGTGGACGTGGGAGAGGTCATGGTGAGGGGTTGATGCAGCAAGGAGACGGTTGAGTGGGGCGGTGGACTCTGCAGCAGCCAGCGTGCGAGACACCGGCTGAGTTGATGAATTACACCGCGAGAGGGGGAGGCTGTCCATGGCGCTTACGCCTGTCGGCGACAACGCCTGCGCATGGCCCGATAATGCTGGCCCATGCACATCCGTTTCACCAAGATGCAGGGTGCTGGCAACGATTTCATCGTGCTGGACGAAACCCGCGGTCGCCTGGGGCTGAGCACAGCCCAGTACCGCTGGCTGGCTGACCGTCATTTCGGCATCGGGGCCGATCAGATCCTCAGCGTGCGTGCCGCGCCCCAGCCGGATGTGGATTTTGAATACGTCATTCACAACGCCGATGGCGCCGAGGTGGAGCACTGCGGCAATGGGGCGCGTTGCTTTGTGCGTTTTGTGCGCGAGCAAGGGCTGACCGACAAAACCTCGGTGCGCGTCAAGGTCCACGGGGGCGTGATTGCATTGCATGAACTGAGCGATGGTCAGGTGCGGGTGGACATGGGCGCTCCCGTGTTCGAGTTGCCCCGCGTGCCCTTCGACTCGGCCCACGCCACCCGCGTGCCGCAACCGGACGTGGGCTGGGAAACCTGGCGCTTGCGCCTGCCCGATGGCAGCACAGCCGAGGTGGCCGTGGTGTCCATGGGCAATCCGCATGCGGTGCAGTGGGTCGACAATGTTGACACCGCGCCAGTGCTCACCCAGGGCCCTTTGATCGAACACCATGTGGCGTTTCCGCGCCGCGTCAATGTGGGTTTTCTGCAAACCCTCAGCCGCTCGCACGTGCGCTTGCGTGTGTTTGAGCGCGGAGCCGGCGAGACGCTGGCTTGCGGCACCGGTGCCTGCGCCGCCGTGGTGGCGGGTATCCGCCTGGGGCGTCTCGACCCCGAGGTGCAGGTGCACACCCACGGGGGCGTGCTCACCATTGCCTGGGACGGTGTAGGCACCTCCACCGCGGCCTTGTCGCACCCTGTTTTCATGCGTGGCCCAGCCACCACTGTCTTTCACGGCGAGATCGATATTCCGAAATGAACCCTTCCTCCATGAACCCCATCACCGAAGACGACATCGCCAACTTTCTGGTGAACACGCCGGACTTTTTTGCGCGCCATGCCGAACTGCTCTCGGCGGTTCGTTTGACCAGCCCGCACGGTCAGCGCGCGGTCAGCCTGCAAGAGCGTCAGGCCGAGATGCTGCGTGAAAAGATCCGCGCGCTCGAGCTGCGCATGATGGACATGATTCGCAATGGCAACGACAACGCCATACTGGCAGACCGTTTGCATCGCTGGTCGCAAAGCCTGTTGCTCACGCGGGTGAGCCGCGATCTGCCCCATACCCTCGCCGAGCAACTGCAGGCGCAATTCATGGTGCCGCAGGTGGCCCTGCGCGTGTGGGGCGTGGCCGATGAGTTCACCATCGAACCCTTCGCACAAGGCTGCAGCGAGGAGGTGCGCACCTTTGCCAGTGGCCTTCAGCAACCGTACTGCGGTGTCAACACCGGTTTCGAAGCGGTGCAGTGGCTGCCTGAGCCTGCCGTGGCCCAGTCGGTGGCGATGGTGGCCTTGCGCCCCCACACCGAGCCACAACCCGCGGCCTTGGGCGGTGCACCCGAGCGCACCACCCAACCCCCGGCCATTGGGCTGCTGGTGCTTGCCTCACCCGACCCGCAGCGTTACCACGCGGGCATGGGCACCGAGTTTCTGGAGCGCATGGGTGAGATCGCCAGCGCTGCCCTGAGCCGACTGCGCTGAGCGGCCCCGCCATGGCCCGATGTGCCACCCGGCCTGACGCTTGCTGAACAGCTCGACAGACCTGGTCATGCGCTCAACGCCCGCACCGCAGGACGAGACACCCGACAACCTGCCACCGCTCGTGCGGCGTTACCTCGACCATGTGCAATTTGAAAAGCGCCTGGCCGCTCGCACCCTGGCTCTCTACACCGAAGACTTGCGCAAGCTGTGCGCGTCGGCGCAACAGGCCGGTGTGCAGCTGGAGCAGGTCCAGCCTGCTCACATCCGGCGCTGGATGGCGGGCATGCACGCGTCCGGCCGCAGCGGTCGCGGCATTGCGCTGATTCTGTCGGGGTGGCGTGGCTTTTACACCTGGCTGGCGCGCGAAGGTCACATCTTGGCCAACCCGGTACAAGGCCTTCGGGCCCCGCGACAGGCCAAGCCCTTGCCCAAGGCCCTGAGCGTGGAGGAGGCGCTGCAGCTGGCCAACCACCAGGAGCCCGACGCCGACCCCTGGGCGGAGGCTCGTGATGCGGCCATGGTTGAGTTGCTCTATGGCAGTGGGTTGCGCGTCGGCGAGCTGGTGGGCCTGGACCGTGCCCCCTCTGACCAGGCGCGGGGGTGGCTGGACATGGGGGCTGGGCTGGCCCATGTGCTGGGCAAAGGGAGCAAACGTCGCAGTGTGCCGTTGGGCGCGCCTTCGGTGCAGGCGGTGCAGCGCTGGCTGGCGGTGCGCATCTCGGCTGCACCCCCTGGCATGGCGCTGGATGAGTCGGCGCTTTTCGTGGGTCCGCGTGGGCGGCGCATCACCGCCCAGGCCGTGTGGCAGCGTTTGCGTACCCGCAGCCAGCGCGCCGGTGTGGCTGTGCCGGTGCACCCGCACATGCTGCGGCATTCGTTTGCCAGCCATGTGTTGCAGTCCAGTGGCGATTTGCGCGCGGTGCAGGAGTTGCTGGGCCACGCGAGCATCAGCACCACCCAGGTGTACACGCGACTGGACTTTCAGCACCTGGCCAAGGTCTACGAAGCGGCCCATCCCCGGGCGCGCAAGAAACCGTAGGTCGGTCGACGGGGTTGTCTGGCTTGACCGGGTTGCGGTCGCCGCGTGTCTGACTTCAGCGACAGGGTTGCCGCTGTCACACCCATTGGCACAGTGCCTCGGGTGAGGCACTGCGAGCAGCCAGCCTGAAGGACAATAGCCGGCATGAAAACGATCAAACTGCGTCCCGGCAAGGAGCGCTCGGCGCTGCGCCGACATCCCTGGATTTTTGACAGCGCTGTGGGGCGTGGCGGCGCAGACCCGGGCGAGACGGTTCGGGTGGAGTCGGACACGGGGCAGTTTCTGGGCTGGGCCGCTTTCAGCCCCACCTCCAAGATCCGTGCGCGTATCTGGAGCTTTGACGAGACCGAGCGCATCGATGCGGGTTTCTTCGAGCGTCGGCTGTCCCAGGCCCTCGCGGCGCGCAGCCGCTTTGACATTCGAAGCGACGGCCAGCGGCTGGTTCACGGTGAATCCGACGGCCTGCCGGGTCTGATTGTGGACCGTTATGGCGATACGCTGGTCGCGCAATTTCTCTCCAGCGGCACCGAGCGTTGGAAAAGCGTCATCGCCGACGCCCTGCTGTCGTTGACAGGCCTGACCCGCTTGTACGAGCGCTCGGATTCCGGCGTGCGCCAGCTCGAAGGCTTGCCCGCTGCCACCGGTTGGCTGCGCTGCCCCGCAGGCGATGAGGGGCGCACCGAATTGACCTTGCGCGAGCACGACTGGCAACTCACGCTGGACATCGTCGAAGGCCACAAAACCGGCTTTTACCTGGATCAGCGCGACAGCCGGCACCTGTTTGCCGAGCATGTCGCCCGCTTGAACCTGGCCCGCGTGCTCAATTGCTACTGCTACACCGGGGGCTTCAGCGTGGCGGCCTTGGCCGGCATGCGCCGAAGCGGCCTGCTGGCGCAAGGCGGGCACGTGACCTCGATCGACTCGTCGGGGCCCGCCATCGCCCGTGCCCGCGGCAATGCGCAGCTCAATGGCTTTGAGGAGGCCAACGCCACGTTCCTCGACGCCGACGTCAACCAGTCTCTGCGCCAATTCCACCGCGAAGGTCGCACGTTTGACGCCATCGTGCTCGACCCGCCCAAATTTGCCCCGACGGCGGCCCACGCCGACCGTGCCGCCCGCGCCTACAAGGACATCAACCGGCTGGCCTTCAAGATCCTGGAGCCGGGCGGCGTGCTGTTCACCTTCAGCTGTTCCGGCGGCATTGGGGCCGAGTTGTTCCACAAGATCGTGGCCTCGGCGGGCACGGACGCGGGGGTGGATGGCTATATTTCGGCGCGCCTGCAAGGCGCACCCGACCACCCCATGACCATCACCTTCCCCGAGGGCGAGTACCTCAAGGGACTGATCGTGGTCAAGAAAGCGGGCTGACCCGGCGCCAGAACCCGTTCAACCTCAGCGCTGGGGAGAGTTTCAACGGGCAGCCGGCGATGGCTGGCTGGGTGCGATACCGCACACAAGCCAGCCGGGGAGCCAAGCCGGCCCGTATGGGCTTCAAATGGCGGCTACACTGCCGGATTGACCTGTTTGTGCCCCACCGGGCCTACTCAAGACTGTCTCCCCATGCTGATTCCTGCCACCATCCTCACTGGTTTTCTGGGCTCTGGAAAAACCACCCTGCTCAAGCGTGTGCTCACCGAGGCCCACGGCCAGAAAATTGCCGTCATCGAGAACGAGTTTGGCGAGGAAAACATCGACAACGACATTCTGGTGTCGGACACCAACGAGCAAATCATCCAGATGAGCAACGGCTGCGTGTGCTGCACCATCCGCGAGGACCTGCGCACCACCCTGCGTGACCTGGCGGAAAAGCGCCGCAAGGGTGAACTGGACTTCGAGCGTGTGGTGATTGAAACCACCGGTCTCGCCGACCCCGGCCCCGTGGCCCAGACCTTCTTCATGGACGACGAAATTGCCGAAGGTTTCCTGCTCGACTCCATCCTCACCCTGGTGGACGCCAAGCACTCGGCCCAGCAACTCAATGACCGCCAGGAGGCGCGTCGCCAGGTGGGGTTTGCCGACCAGATCTTCATCAGCAAGTCGGACCTGGTGTCGCCGCAGGAGCTGGACGCCCTGCAACACCGCCTCAAGCACATGAACCCGCGCGCGCCGCAACGTCAGGTGCATTTTGGCGAGGTACCGATCGCCGAGGTGTTCGACCTCAAGGGCTTCAACCTCAACGCCAAGCTCGACATCGACCCGGATTTCCTGAACGACGGGCACGACCACGAGCACGGGGAACACTGTGACCACCCGTCGCATCAACATGGCCACGACCATGGCCATGCGCATGGCGACCATGACCATGACCATGACCATGACCACGAGCATGGCGAGCACTGCGACCACCCCTCGCACCACCAGGGCCATCACCACCATCACGATGACGACGTCAAGAGCTTTGTCTTCAAGTCGCCGCGCGCCTTTGACCCGGCCAAGCTCGAGGACTTCCTGGGCGCCATCGTCAACATCTATGGCCCCCGCATGCTGCGCTACAAGGGCGTGCTGAACATGAAAGGCACCGAGCGCAAGGTGATCTTCCAGGGCGTGCACCAGCTCATGGGCAGCGATTTGGGGCCGGCCTGGGGGCCGGATGAGGCCCGGATTAGCAAAATGGTGTTCATTGGCATCGATTTGCCGCGCGATATTTTTGTCCAGGGTCTGGAACAGTCCTTAGTCTGAGTACAATCCGCGCGCCGCTCACGCCGGGGTCTTGATGTCCCGGGTCGTCTGGGGTACCTATTCCGTAGAACATGCACGACACCCACAGCGCCATTGACACAGCCCTTTTGAGGCAGCGCTGTCGGATCGTGAGGAGACGCCTGTGAAAGCCCCTGCCCGTTCCCATACCGCCAAGGCCACATCCCCCGCGCGGCCCGCTGCCTCGACCAAAGCCAAGCCTGTTGCCAAAAAGCCAGTGGCCAAAGCGGTCACCAAAACGGCCGCTAAACCGGCGGTGAAGCAGGCTGCAAAGCCGGTAGCCAAGGCGGCGAAAGCAGCGGCTGGCAAGTCGCCCAGCAAAGCCGCGGGCAAATCTGTCAAACCGGCGGCCAAGCCCCAGGCCAAGGCGCCGGTGAAGACAGGCAGCAAGCCAGCCACGCGGGTGACGGCGAAAGTCCCGGCCAAGGCAGCCACCAAAGCCGTCCCGAAACCAGCGGCGAAGGCCCCTGCCAAAGTGCCAGCCAAATCTGCGGCCAAACCCGTGGCCAAACCCGCGGCTAAACCCGCGGCTAAACCCGCGGCCAAGCCAACATCAAACGCAGGAAAATCCGCCGTCAAAGCCTCCTCCAAAGTCGCATCCAAAACAGCGTCCAAGGCCGCCCCGACCGTTGCACCCAAGGTTCAACCTAAAGCCCAACCCAAGGCCGCGGCCAAAGTCCCCACCCCCAAGGCCGTGAGCCAGCCAACTGGCAAACTTGCGGCCAAGCCCGCTGCGGCGCCCAAAGCCCCCGCCAAACCGGTGGCCAAGGCCGCCGCTGTCCCGAGCAAGCCTGTGGTTGCACCGGTGGCCAAGGCTGCCCCAGCACCCGCAGTGACCGCCACAACTCCTCCCGTTGCACCAGATGCCACGCCGCGCAAGTCCTCCCGGGCTGCGAAGGCTGCCGCGATGGTGCCCCCTCCTCCGGCCCCCGTGGTGGCCTCCACGGCAGCGAAAGCCAGCTATGGACCTGCCAAAGCCCCACCCCCCTCATTAGTGCCTGTGATTCCCAAAAAAGACGCCAAACTCGCCAACAACTGGAAGACCAAGTCGATCGAGCAGCTCACCGATGCCGACCTGATCGCCATGCCCGATGCCGAGTACATGAACGACGTGCAGATGGCCTACTTCCGTCGCAAACTCGTGCAACTCAAGCAGGACATCCTGGCCAATGCCGGTGAAACCACCGAGCACTTGCGCGAAGACACCGTGATCGTCCCTGACCCGGCCGATCGCGCCACCATCGAAGAGGAGCATGCCCTGGAGCTGCGCACCCGCGACCGCGAACGCAAGCTGCTCAAGAAGATCGAGCAATCCATCCAGCACATTGACTCGGGTGACTACGGTTACTGCGATGAAACCGGCGAGCCGATCGGGGTGGGCCGTTTGCTCGCACGCCCCACTGCCACTTTGTCGCTCGAAGCCCAGCAACGCCGCGAATTGAAGCAAAAAATGTTCGGGGATTGAATTCCTGCTGTATTTCTGCGTGCAGGCGCTTTGTGGGCGTCGCCACATTCACAAGCCTCCTGCGGGAGGCTTTTTTATTCCTCAAGTCCCACATTCAGTGGGTTTTCTAAGTACTTAATTTAGAACGAAAAATTGTCTCGATCGGCTCGGCGGAGTCGACTCTAAGTCCTTGATTTCATTGAAAAAAATCGCATTCCACCCCTTGCGGCCGTGTAATTTCCTGTTACAGTGCAAGAAAGTGCAATTAAGTGGTGAAAAGTGTCATCTTGACTTTTCACCACGGGGTTGCTGTTGTTTCCAACAGGGTCGAAACAGTCGTGTTTCAAGGTGCATCTTCGCTGAGTCTCGATGGCAAGGGTCGCTTGTCGGTGCCAACGCGTCATCGTGACGTGTTGCTCGCCACTGCACAGGGGCAGTTGACCATCACGCGACATCCGCACGGGTGTCTGATGGTGTTCCCGCGTCCCGAGTGGGAGAAATTCCGTGAGCGCATCGCTTCCCTGCCGATGAGCGCCCAGTGGTGGAAGCGTATCTTCATGGGCAACGCCATGGACGTGGACATGGATGGCACTGGTCGTGTGCTGATTTCCCCTGAGTTGCGCAGCGCTGCCGGTATTCAGAAAGACACCATGCTGTTGGGCATGGGCAATCACTTCGAACTGTGGGACCGCGCCAGCTACGACGCGCAGGAGGCGCAAGCCCTGCAAGGCGAGATGCCGGATGTGTTCAAGGACTTCTCTTTCTGAGAGCTGGCGGTGGATTCGACATGGACACACACCACGGTTTTGTTGCAAGAGGCAGTCCAGGCGCTGCAGGTGCAACCGCAGGGCACCTACGTGGACGCCACGTTTGGACGTGGCGGGCACTCGCGCCTCATTCTGTCGCAGCTGGGGCCCCAGGGCCGCTTGATCGTGTTCGACAAGGACCCGGAGGCCATCGCGCAGGCGCAGGCACTGAACGATCCCCGCATCACCATTCGGCACGAAGGCTTTGCAGCGCTGTCGAGTTTGCCGTCCAGCTCGGTGGCCGGCGTGCTGATGGACCTGGGCGTGAGCTCACCCCAAATCGACAACCCGGCGCGGGGCTTTTCCTTTCGCGCCGATGGACCGCTGGACATGCGCATGGATCCCACGCGCGGTCAGAGTGTGCGGGAGTGGCTGGAGACAGCGACACAGCAGGATATTGCGGAGATCATTCGTGACTATGGCGAAGAACGGTTTGCTGTTCCGATTGCAAAGGCGATTGTTGCTCGCCGACAGGAACGGGGCACTCCTGCAACCACCGCTGAGCTGGCCCAGCTCGTGGCTGGCACGGTCAAAACCCGCGAGCCGGGCCAGGACCCTGCAACGCGCACATTTCAGGCTTTTCGGATTTTCATCAATGCCGAGCTTGAAGA
>JACCDW011126609.1_pt1 | contig 16222 bp, 11 predicted proteins | sample 7449781 | NCBI WGS metagenome assembly JACCDW01 (sample SAMN15323449, study PRJNA562643) | freshwater metagenome | isolation source: river surface water | place: USA:Blue River Watershed | collected 2017-08-18
ACGTACAAGACTCCCGCAAAAGCGAAGGGTCCATAGCGGTAGGATCCTCCGTTCGCCAGCAATTCCACGCGCTCCACCGCTCCCATGGGGACGGCCAAATTGAAGGCGTGGTGGCCGGTTTGCGGGTCGTACTGGGGAACCCCGTCTACCACTACCAGCACTTGGTCAAATGTGCTTCCACGGACAGACAAGTCCGTTTGTACGTCGGAACCTCCGCGTTGCCGCAGGTCGAGGCCAAACGTCCCTTCCAGCGCTTCGGTCAGCGAGGCGCCCGGAAACCGCATCCGAAGTTCATCGCCCTGGAATCCGACCACGGTTTGGTTTTGGAACTGGTCCCACAGCGGACGCACCGGTACTTCGGGCAAGACCAAGATATCGATCCTGGGAACGGTATCCTTTACCGGGGTTACCCCCATCGAGGTAAACGGTTGGGCAGAACCACCAAAAGCGGACAGCACAGCCAATACCAAGGACGCCCGACGGGTCAATAGGGCAAAGCGGGCTGCTGGGGAAGTGAAAGGAATGAAATTCACAGGTACAAGGTTCAAAAAAAAAGCAGGACACTTGCGCATCCTGCTTGTAAAGTTCGGCAAACCCGCAAAAAGGGTTACTGCGCCAATACAGACAACACGTTGTTGGAAACCTCCACAACACCGCCTTGAACAGCAATGGATGTGGTTTCTCCCTGTGCCGTCTCGATGCGGATATCCCCCGCGCGCAGGGTGGCAATCAGCGGAGCGTGGCCGTCCAGAATCTGGAACAATCCATCGGCACCGGGGAATTGCACCGCTTTGGCAGCGCCAGCGAACAACTTCTTTTCAGGGGTGAGTATTTCCAACTGCATGGTTCGAAAAATTACGCTTCTGCCAACATTTTCTCACCGGCAGCAATAACCTCTTCGATTCCCCCTTTCAAGTTGAAAGCAGCTTCGGGGTATTGATCCAAGGCGCCGTCCATGATCATGGTGAAACCTTTGATGGTCTCTTGGATGTCGACAAACACACCGGGAATGCCGGTGAACTGCTCGGCCACGTGGAAGGGCTGCGACAAGAAGCGCTGTACGCGGCGGGCGCGTGACACGACCAACTTGTCGTCTTCGGACAATTCTTCCATACCCAAGATGGCGATGATATCCTGCAACTCCTTGTAGCGCTGCAAAATACGCTTAACACGTTGGGCGCACTCGTTATGTTCGGTGCCCACAACCTCGGGGGTCAAAATCCGGGAAGTGGAGTCCAAAGGATCCACCGCAGGGTAGATGCCCAATTCGGCAATTTTACGGGACAGTACCGTGGTAGCGTCCAAGTGCGCGAAGGTGGTTGCAGGGGCTGGGTCGGTCAAGTCGTCTGCAGGAACGTAAACGGCCTGAACGGACGTAATCGAACCGTTTTTCGTAGAAGTAATCCGCTCCTGCATGACGCCCATTTCGGTGGCCAGGGTAGGCTGGTAACCCACAGCCGATGGCATACGGCCCAAAAGAGCCGATACTTCGGAACCGGCCTGGGTAAAGCGGAAGATGTTATCGATAAAGAACAGGATGTCCTTTCCTTGCCCAGCGCCGTCGCCGTCGCGGTAGTACTCGGCCATAGTCAAACCTGACAAAGCGACGCGGGCGCGGGCGCCGGGGGGCTCGTTCATCTGACCAAATACGAAGGTAGCTTTCGACTCTTCCAGCTCGGCCAGATCGACCTTGCTCAAGTCCCAACCGCCTTCCTCCATGGAATGCTTGAACTCTTCACCGTAGCGGATAATGCCCGCCTCGATCATTTCGCGCAACAAGTCGTTTCCTTCACGGGTACGCTCTCCGACACCGGCAAATACCGACAAACCGCCGTGTCCTTTGGCGATGTTGTTGATCAATTCCTGGATCAATACGGTTTTACCTACGCCGGCACCTCCGAACAAACCAATTTTACCGCCCTTGGCGTAAGGTTCGATCAAGTCGATGACTTTGATTCCGGTGAACAGAACTTCGGTGGCCGTAGAAAGGTCTTCAAAACGAGGAGCCTCGCGGTGAATGGACTTCAAATGGGTGCGATCGATGCGGCCCAAACCGTCGATGTCTTCGCCAACCACGTTGAACACCCGTCCTTTGATCTGGTCGCCCGTGGGCATGGAGATCGTAGAGCCCTGTGCTACCACTTCTTGACCGCGGGTGAAGCCGTCGGTGGAGTCCATGGAGATGGCACGAACGGTGTCTTCACCGATGTGCTGCTGGGTTTCTAAGATGACTTGTTGGCCGTTGGGGCGGGTAACCACCAAAGCTTCATAAATCTTCGGAAGGGCCGTAGCGTTGGGGAAATAAACGTCTACAACCGGTCCGATCACCTGGGCAATTTGGCCTTTGATCGAGGACATGGAATGTTGCTTTAATTCGGGTGCAAAGGTACGAAAGAATTCAGAATTCTGATAACGCGTTCTGCTTGGGAGGGTTGGAAATTTGCTTATAAACCCCAAAACCAATAAGCAGCACCAAGGGGAGGATAATGGGAAGGAGCAGAAAGCCCGACACCATGCCCCAAAAAACGAAGAATGCTTGAGCGAACACCACCAAAGGAAGCCACCAATGGGTGACCCCGTCGCGGATGGAATGCACCAGCGATTCCCGGATTCCCTTGCCCTCCAAAACCACACGGTAAGGTGCTGTGAAGGCCATGCCCATCCAGACCAAACCCAGTAGGAGCAGGGCCAAGGTCTCGTACAAATGGGCCATCATCCGGTCCAAAAGTCCAACTTCTTCGATCACCTGCATTTGTTGTTCTGGGGAAAGATCCATGTATTCCGCTTGCATGCCGGCCAACTCCGTTGCAGCGTCCACGAAAGCGGTGTCATTCATGTAAAGCGCAATTTGAATGCTCATCAAACCCACCAGAACCAATCCGTTCACGGTGGCCAGACCGATCAGTCGCGGGGCGCGGTGGATTCCGGCAAAGAAGTCCGCTATCCGCGGGGTTCTCCCGAGCGAATCGATGGACAAAACCGTTTCGTTGGGTTTGCGGTCCAGGTCGGTGCCGTGCAGGAACGTTGCGCTCCCCATGTTCATCCACGGCAAGACGGCCCACAAAACCAACAGATTGAGAATGGGCACAGCCAGCAACAAGTGAATGGCCGTCAAAACAACCCCAAAAATCAGCCATTTCCAGCTGTGGGCGTTAAAAGCTTGGCCTATAAAACGAACGAGATTTCCCATGCGGCCAAGGTACAACCAAAGTATATTTGCGGGGTGAAACGAACCCAAGGGATGGAGGCCTATGTGCCGAGCGGGCCGACAGCGGCAACTACGGGCACCTTTGACGGCGTGCACGCAGGGCATCTCCGTATTTTAAAGCGCCTCCAAGAAGTAGCGCATGCGCTGAACGGTTCGTCGGTGGTGGTCACCTTTGACCCCCATCCCCGGAAAGTGATTCATCCGGATTTCCCGTTGCGGCTCTTGACTACGCTTGACGAACGGGCCGACTTGCTCGAAGCAGCGGGCTTGGACGACCTGGTGGTGCAGCCTTTTACGCCCGCCTTTGCCGCCTGGTCGTCGTTGGATTTTGTCCGACGGGGCCTGGTCGAACACCTGAATGTAAAGCGTTTGGTGATCGGTTACGACCACCATTTTGGCCGCAATCGGGAGGGTACATTCGCCCATCTTCAGGAATTTGGACCGGTTTACGGGTTTGAGGTGGAAGAAATTCCTCCGCACGACGTGGAAGCCGTGCGCGTGTCCAGCACGAAAATCCGCACGGCCTTGGAAAGCGGCGACGTCGGTCTGGCGGCGCAGTGGCTCACACGTCCGTATTTCTGTTCCGGTGTAGTTGCCCACGGGTCGCGACTGGGTCGCGATCTGGGCTATCCTACCGCCAATGTAGGATCCATCGACCCCGACAAACTCTTGCCCAAGGACGGGGTTTACGCGGTTTGGGTGGAGCGGTTAGACCCAAAGCACCGCGGGGAACGCCTTCCCGGGGTGGCCAATTTGGGTGTACGGCCTACGGTGGACGGGTCGTTGTGGCAGTTGGAAGCCCATGTTTTGGACGTTCCCGTCGAAAATCTCTACGGCCAGGCGCTCCGGGTGCACTTTGTGGCGCGCCTGCGCGACGAACACCGGTTCCCAGACACCGAGGCGCTCAAGGCGCAAATTGCCCGGGATGCCGATGCAGCTCGCGCGGCTCTCAGAGCCGCGCTTTGAAATCCATCGCCTGCCGTCGAAAATACTCGGCAATCGCTCCCTTTATTCCAGCCGAATCCGAACCGTTGCCATGCATTGCACACCGGCCATGGGGTACACAAAATTCTCGGTCGTTCGGTCGCCAGCGTAGAGGTAGCCCCAGGTGTAGCCGTTGGGTGCATAGTGGGCATTGGTGGCATTGACGATGTCCAGTTGGAATTCGCCAAATGCCGTTTGACGCACCCACCGAAGGTCCAGGGTGGTATAAGCGTCCAACGAGCGTTCCAGGGCACCGGTGTTGTCTAAGAATTGACGTCCCACATGGCGAAGGGAAGCCCGGAGACTTCCTTTGGCCAAGGATCTGTCAAGATGCAAAGCTGCTACGCGTTGCGGCGATAGGGCAATGGGGGTGCGTTCGTACACCCGAAGGACTTCAGCGACGGGGTCTGCCGCATAGTCGTAAAGTACTTCGGTGAAAGAGGCAATGCGGTTGTCGCTCAGTGCGATGGAACCGCCCAAAGTCCAGAGTCGGCTCGGTTTCCACGCGGCATCTAATTCTATTCCGCGGCGCCAAGACACCGGCACGTTCACGCGCAGGGCTGCACCGACGTCGTTCAGTGCGCCGGTGGGAACCAACTGGTTTCGGTATTCCATGGCGTATGCATTGAGCTCCACGAAATAGCGCTCCTTCCGCACGCGGTAGCCCATTTCGGCATTCAGCAGCTGTTCGGGGAGGGGAGCGGTTCCGCCGCGTGCGTCAATGAAGTCAGATCGGATGGGTTCTCGGTGGGCCACCGCCAGCGAAGCGTACCCCATCCCCGTGGACAATCGCCCTCGGCTCACACCCAGTTTGGGGTTGAAAAAGGTCCGGTTAAAAACACCGGATTGTCCCTCCCCTTCGTAGGCGTAGGCCACGCTGCGCACTTGCAGGTCCGTGTATCCGTGCCAACCGCCTCCCAAAGCGCCTTCCATGCGGGCAAAGGCACTGGCTTCCAATTTGGTGCTTCGGTTATTGTAGTACCTGCGCTCTGTGGCTTCGTCAAATGCCCCATTCCCCGCAAAGGGGCCTTGCGCGGCCCAGTCGCCGGACGCCGTGCCCATCCAAGGAAGGGTGCCAAAGTGGTCGCCCACGTAGGTGTAGGCATTGTACCCAACGGTCAGTTCTTGCCCACCCCATTTCTGGCGTACTTGCCCATTGCTGCCAAAGAGTTGATTTTGCAACCACCGGCGTCGAACCAAATCGGTTGTGGTAACGGTATCTCCTCCCACGACGGGGTTGGGCAAACCGTAATCGGCAAAAGACTCCCCGCGTTTGAATTGTTCGAAATATCCGCGCCCCGTCACCGCAAAGAGATTGGCATGCAGGTGGGTGCGTTCCGACGCCCGGTGGTTCCACTGCACCTGGTAGTGCGTTTGGCGGTACTTGTCGATTTCGTTGGCGTAGGTGTAAGCGTTGTAGGTGCGGTTTCCGGAAGTTCGCAGGTTGTTCGCATCCTCCTCGCTCAAATAATTCCTGGCAATATAGGCCTCAACACCCGCAGAATCTCCGCGGTATTTGGCCTCGGGAATGCCGTACCACGCCTGCTGGGTGCGTTCCTGCCCGTCCAGGTAGAAAAATCGGATTGTTCCCCCTCTCTGCGCGTTTTGATCCTTTTGCTGAAATCCGTAGCGGTAAATACCGCTGAAGGCTGCACTCTTCAAGTCCATGCCCGACCGGTCGATGTACCCATTTGCTTTTTGCTGGGTCAAACGTCCGTTGTAGGAAATGTTTTTGCGGGCCCCGATCCATCCGCTTTCCCAGATATACGATGCCCGGTACCCCATTGGAAGACTGCCGGTGGCCACCAAGGTTTTCTGTTTTCTTCCCGATGGGGCGGCAGTTTCAAGCGATACCGATCCTCCAAATGCTCCTGTGCCAACGGTCGAAGTGCCCACTCCCCGTTGGATTTGAACGCTTTCCAAGGAAGACGTTAGGTCGGGCGTATTGACCCAAAAAACGCCATGCGATTCCGGGTCGTTTAAAGGCACGCCGTTGAGGGTTACGTTGATGCGGGTTTGGTCGGAACCGCGTAGGCGGAGGTACGTATACCCCATTCCGGTTCCAGCGTCGGAAGCCACCACCGCATTGGGTACATTTTGCAAGAGGAAAGGAATGTCTCGGGCATTGTTTTCCCGACGAAGCACGGCCGCAGGCAATACCGTGTACGTCATGGGGGTTTGTTCTTGAGCGCGGGTGCCGCGTACTTCGGCAGATTCCAAGACTACCGAGGTGTCGGGTTCGTTTATGGGATGGGAATGAGCGCTCGTCGCCACGCCGTACAGGGCAACAAAGGCAAAAATTCCAAATCGGAAGGGGGCAGGTAAGGAGAAAGCAGATACGACCATGTTGCTGAAATTAAGCGTTTTGTAAACCAACGCACAGCAGGGCCGTTGCGACTTCCTTGGCGGCATAACCCGCCCAGGTTCGAGGGTATGATCTCAGCCTTTGCTCTCGCTCGGGCACCCCTGTGCTTTGCAAAGATATAACAACGGCCACCGATTTTGGTTCGCTGTTCGGGCGATTTCAGATCCTTCCAGTGTTTGGGCCACCTCCCACCAGTCCACCCGTTCGCCTCCTGCCTCGCGTTCCACGACCGCGGCGTGGAGGGACGCAATCCGCAGGCGGTCGGCGAGGTCGGGGGCTTCCCGTAGGGGGTCGGGTTCCCAAGTCTCCAAAGGGGATAGGACGGCTACCCAGCGGTCCCGTGTGGCCGTCGGCCAGGCGTCGGTAGGTTGCCAGTTTTCGCCAAAGCGCACTTGCAGCCACACGTCGTAGTTGACCGTGTCCGTGTCGACTACAGCGGACGCGTTTCCTGCAAGGTCTGCTTCTAGCCCGACTTGTTTTCGCCCCCAGGTCCGCACGTCATCCGCTGTGTAGTCTTCTCCCGGAACCATCCACTCCCGGGCACCCTCCGGAACCAGCGCCACGTTCAGCCGGTGGGCCAAATCGCTCGCCCAAGTCGATTTTCCACTGGATTCCGAACCGGTGATTACCCAGCGAAAAGGCGCCGTCAAAAGGTGACGCGGCTCCGGCAATAGCCCCCAAACAACGCATTGGTCGTCGGCGTCCGACCGTCCCCACAGCGCCTGACCGCCTGGGAAAAAAGCGGTGCCGGGCCCCTCCGGACCGGGCGAGGATTCCCACAGCAGGTCTTTGGCAAAATGCAGACCGGGGAGTCCCGAGGCCTTGTAGAGGGCTTCTTTCAGGCCCCAAAGCGCGCGCAAATCTTGGTGGGCTTCGTGCTCCGCGACAAACTTGGAGGCCACTTTGGCCAGCTGCGCGCGCGGCCCCTCGGTGTCAATCCCTACCGGCCGGGTGGGGTGGAAGGCCGCTGCCGCATGGGTAGCGGAGTGGGAAAGCGCCACAAATCCCCTCCCAGCCGGAAGCATCGGCCGCCCTTCGGACGAATACTGCAGGGTATTCAAATCGTCCAACCTGCCGACTCGTTTCAAGACTTCGAACAAGGCAAAACGCGCCGCCGAAAAGGCCCGAAGACCCGCCTCGCTCCGGCGCAGCTCCCCGCGTTCTTGGCATGCAGCGGACCACGGCGCGTTGCCGCACCCCGCTTGTTCCACCACCAAAGCGACGCCGTCGTCGGGAAGTTCAATCCACACAGTTGCCGTACCTTTGCCGCAAATTAACGACAAACCTTCCTGCCATGGCCTACGTTCCCTTCAAAGTCAAAGACATGTCCCTTGCCGACTGGGGACGCAAAGAAATCCAATTGGCGGAGGCCGAAATGCCCGGACTGATGGCTTTGCGCGCCGAGTACGGCGTTTCCAAGCCCCTTGCAGGAGCGCGGATTGCCGGTTGCTTGCACATGACCATCCAAACGGCCGTGCTCATTGAAACGCTGGTCGAATTGGGTGCCGAGGTTACCTGGTCTTCCTGCAACATTTTCTCCACGCAAGACCACGCCGCAGCCGCCATTGCCGCAGCCGGCATTCAAGTATACGCCTGGAAGGGCATGACGGAAGAGGAGTTTGACTGGTGCATCGAGCAGACCCTGCACTTTGGCGAGGGCCAGCAACCCTTGAACATGATTCTGGACGACGGCGGCGACTTGACCAACATGGTGTTGGACCGCTACCCCCATCTGGCTGCTGGAATTGGCGGTATCTCCGAGGAGACCACCACCGGCGTACACCGCTTGTACGAACGCATGGCCAAAGGAACCCTTCCGTTGCCCGCCATCAACGTCAACGACAGCGTGACCAAGTCCAAGTTTGACAACAAATACGGCTGCAAAGAATCGGCTGTAGACGCAGTTCGCCGCGCAACCGACCTCATGATGGCCGGTAAAGTGGTGGTGGTTGCCGGCTACGGAGACGTGGGCAAGGGCACCGCAGCTTCTTTCCGCGGCGCTGGAGCCCGGGTCATTGTGACCGAAATCGACCCCATTTGCGCCCTGCAAGCGGCCATGGACGGATTCGAAGTCAAGCGCATGGACAACGCCGTTCCCCGCGCCAACATCGTGTGCACCGCCACCGGCAACAAGAACATTGTGACCGAGCGCCACTTCCGCATGATGAAAGACAAGACCGTAGTCTGCAACATCGGCCACTTCGACAACGAAATTGACATGGCTTGGTTGAATGCCTCCTACGGCAACACCAAGGTGGAAATCAAGCCCCAGGTAGACCTCTACAACATCGACGGCAACGACATCATTGTTTTGGCCGAAGGCCGTTTGGTCAACTTGGGTTGTGCAACCGGTCACCCCAGCTTTGTGATGTCCAATTCCTTCACTAACCAAACATTGGCCCAAATCGAATTGTACACCAACAAGGGCAAGTATCCCAACGAGGTGTTCACCCTGCCCAAGCATTTGGACGAGAAAGTGGCTGCCCTGCAGCTTTCCGCCATTGGGGTAGAGCTCGACACCCTTTCCGAAGACCAGGCCTCCTACATCGGCGTGACGGTTCAAGGCCCATTCAAGTCCGACTCGTATCGTTATTGATTGGAGCGAGATCGCCTTCCCCCAATCGGGGCTAAACAAAAAACCCGGCGCACGCGCCGGGTTTTTTGTGCTCCCAAACCGGGAGCAATCGCTCAAAATCAAAGACCAAAAGCAGCGCGGATGGCGTCGGTGGAATCCAACTTTTCCCAAGTGAACAGGTCGACGGTCATGGACTTTTCTTCCACTCCGTTGGCTCCTGGGCGCTTGAATACCTTGGTCACGGTTTCTGGGGTGCGTCCCATGTGGCCGTACGCGGCGGTTTCGGCGTAAATGGGTTGGCGCAAGCCGAATTTTTGCTCAATGAAGTAGGGGCGGAGGTCAAACAAGCCGCGGATGCGGTCGGCAATGGCTCCGTCGTTTAGCTTCTTGCCGTCGGCGCCTTTCACCAACGCGGTGTTGTAGGTGTTCACGTAGAATCCGACGGGTTCGGCTACGCCAATGGCATAGGCCAGTTGTACCAACGCCTGCTTGGCCACGCCTGCAGCGACCAAGTTCTTGGCCACGTACCGCGCAGCGTAGGCCGCGGATCGGTCTACCTTGGAAGGGTCTTTGCCGGAAAAGGCCCCGCCCCCGTGGGCTCCCTTGCCGCCGTAGGTGTCCACAATGATCTTGCGGCCCGTCAAACCGGTGTCCCCGTGGGGCCCTCCAATGACGAATTTGCCGGTAGGATTGATGAGGTACCGAACGTCGGCCGTGAAGAGCTTTTGGATCTTGCGGGGCAATTGCTTCTTCACGCGGGGAATCAAGACCCGGAGGATGTCAGCGGTAATGCGCGCTTGCATCTCTGCGTCGGCCACTCCGAAGTCGTCGTGTTGGGTGGAAATAACGATGGTGTCAATGGCTTCCGGCACGTGGCGGTCGGAATACTTGATGGTTACCTGGCTTTTGGAGTCGGGGCGCAGGTACTTCATGGATTTGCCTTCTTTGCGGATGGCGGCCAACTCGCGGAGGAGCAGGTGGCTGATCTCCAGAGCCAAAGGCATAAAGTTGGACGTTTCGTCCGTGGCGTAGCCAAACATAATGCCTTGGTCACCGGCGCCTTGGTTTTGCAGGTCGGCCTTTTCAACGCCCTGGTTGATGTCTGCGGACTGCTCGTGGATGGCGCTCAAAATGCCGCACGAATTGGCCTCAAACATGTATTCGCTCTTGGTGTATCCAATTTTGCGGATAACGTCCCGGGCAATTTCTTGGGCGTCGAGGTAGGTAGATGATTTGACTTCGCCAGCCAACACCACCTGACCGGTGGTCACCAACGTTTCGCAGGCCACTTTGGAAGACGGGTCAAACGCCAAGAAGTGGTCCACCAAGGCATCGGAAATTTGATCGGCAACTTTGTCGGGGTGCCCTTCGGACACCGATTCGGAGGTAAATAGGTAGCTCATGATTCATTTATCGCGTTAAGCGCAAAGAATCTGCTCGGTAATGCAACTGGCAAAGTGCTCAAGATCCGGTCTTTAGCATTTTTTACCGTGGTTGCAATCGGAGCAAATCCTTCCACGTGGTTACAAAGGTACGTTACACAAGGGGATCCAAAGCGTGTTTGAGGTCGGCAATCAAATCGTCGGGATGTTCAATGCCCACGCTGAGGCGCACCATGGCTGCGGTCAGGCCCAGCGACTCTTTCTCGGCATCGGGCATGTCCGCATGGGTCATGTGGTAAGGGTGCTGGGCCAGGCTTTCGTTGGAGCCCAAACTCACGGCCAATTTGATGTGCTTCAGGGCATTCAAGCAAGCAAAAGCTCCGGCTTCGCCTCCGCGAACGTCGAACGAAATCATGGCGCCGGGGGCGGTGCACTGCTTCGTGTAAATCGCGTTCTGCTGCGCTCCTTGTTCCGGGAATCCGGGGAAGTACACGCGTTCCACGGCAGGGTGCGACTTCAAGAACGCGGCCACGGCCTGGGCATTTTCGGTTTGCTTGGCCATGCGGAGGGCCAACGTTTCCAAAGAACGGGTCAACAACCAGCAGGTAAACGGTGACGCCATGTTGCCAATGAAGGTGCGCAATCCTTTGACCGCGGCCAGCACTTCCGCGCGACCTACCACAGCGCCCGCAATCAGGTCGGAATGGCCGGAAAGGTATTTGGTGGCGGAATATACCGACAGGTCAGCGCCCCATTCCAAGGGTTTCTGCCAGATTGGACCCATGTAGGTATTGTCTACGGCATACAGCACGGACGTCCCGAAGGTCTGCTCCAGCCGGCGGCGCAAGGCGTTCAGCCCTTCCAGGTCCACCATGGCGTTGGTGGGGTTGGCCGGGGTTTCGGCATGCAGCACGCGCACTTGGGCGCCTTCGCCGCTGGCAATCAAGGCATCGCCCAAAGCGACCAAGTCGGTGGTGGCGTCGAACGGGGTCACATGCACCCCAATGCTGGTGAGGTAGTGGTAGGCAAAGTGGTGGGTTCCTCCATAGACCGGGTTGCTCAGCAGCAAGCGGTCACCCGGTTTGAGGTAAGCCAGGAAAACCGTGGAGATGGCACTCATTCCGCTCTCAAACACGGCGGCCTCGTCCGCGTTTTCCCAGACCGCCAAGCGCTCTTCCAAAATTTGGAGGTTGGGGTTGTTCAGTCGGCTGTAGATAAGCCCCGGAACCTCGCCTTCGCGTTGGGCCTCCTTGCCGTACGCCACCGCAAAAAAATGCTTGCCCGCTTCCGCATTGGGGAAGGCAAAGGTGGACGTCAGAAATAAGGGCGGTTTCACGGAATACTCGCTCCAAGACGGCTCGTAGCCGTGGGACATCATCAGGGACTCGGGGTGGTGTGCAGCCATCCGTCAAATTTGGGAGGCGGGAAGAAATGGGTTCCGTTTATTTCGGTATATTTAGATAAATTTTCTAAAAAATGCATCAATTTCAGAAAATAGATCTAGACGAAGTCGATATGACCTTGCTTCGGGCACTGCAAGAGGATGCACGGCTCAGCACCAAAGAACTGGCGCGTCGGGTCCACAAGTCCACCACCGCTACCTACGAGCGCATCAAACGAATGGAGGCCGCCGGGGTCATTGCGGGGTACCGGGCCGAGGTGCCCCCCGCCGCTTTGGGCAAGGAGCTCGTCGTTTTTGTAGCCGTTCGCCTCAAGGAGCACCGGGACACCATTTTGGAGGCTTTTCAATCCGACCTCCGCGGCCTGTACGAGGTAGAGGAGTGGTACCACATCACCGGCCCGCACGACTTCATGCTGAAAGTGGCCATGCCCTCTATGGACGCCTACCACCGGTTTTTGAACAAGAAGCTCGCCGCCCTCCCCAACATCTCGACGGTGCAAAGTTTGATTGTGCTGCATCGGGGGAGGTAGTAAGCAAATTTGCTTAAAAAAACCACCTGCGTTCAAGCGGCCCGCGCATAGAAAGGTCGTTCCGATTTTCCTACCCCATCGTTTAAATGCGGGGTCTGCATTTTGGCAATTGTCGTATCTTTGCATCGCTTATCCAGAAAGACCGAGGGAATGGGCCCTACGACGTCTTAGCAACCCGCACAGGGCGGGTGCTACCTCCCGCTGCCGCCGGCCACGTGCCGAGCTGCAGGTAGATGAGCGCTGAGAGCCCGTTCGGCTTCGGTCCTTCTGCATAAGCGTATCCTAATTAATGTGCGCCGCATTGGACTCCAACCATCCCCTTCTTCAACGTGCCCGTGAACGCGTCTTGATTCTGGACGGCGCCATGGGCTCCATGCTCCAAACCTACCGCCTGGACGAGGACGGGTACCGCGGCACCCGGTTTGCGGACTGGCCCCAGCCCCTTCGGGGCAACAACGATCTGCTGAACTTGACCCAGCCGGACATTGTCCGAAGCATCCACTGGGCCTATTTCGAAGCTGGAGCAGACCTTGTTGAGACGAATACCTTCAACGCCCAGCGCATTTCGATGGCCGACTACGGCATGGCATCCCTGGTGCGGGAGATCAACCTGGCCGGCGCCCGGTTGGCCCGCGAGGCCGCGGAAGCGCGCGCCACTACCGAACGTCCCTGTTTTGTAGCGGGTGCAATCGGCCCCACCAACCGCACCCTGAGCCTGAGTCCGGATGTGAACCGCCCCGGGTACCGGGCGACCACCTTTGAAGAACTGGTGGAAGCCTACCAGGAACAGGCAGAGGCTTTGCTGGAGGGGGGCGTGGATGCGCTGCTGGTGGAAACAATTTTCGACACCCTCAACGCCAAAGCGGCGCTGTACGCCATCGAAGAAGCGTTTGCCGCCAGCGGAAAAACCGTCCCGATTTTGGTCAGCGGCACCATCACCGACGCCAGCGGCCGCACGCTCAGTGGCCAAACCACGGAGGCGTTCTTGATCAGTTTGAGCCACATGCCGTTGCTGAGCATCGGATTGAATTGCGCCCTAGGAGCGCGGGACCTGCGCCCGTACCTGCAAACCCTGGCTGCGGAGTCGCCTTTCTTGGTGAGCGCCTACCCCAATGCCGGTCTGCCCAATGCCCTGGGCGGGTACGACGAAACCCCCGAACAAATGGCCGACGCGGTGGAGGAGTACCTCCAACTGGGCTTGGTCAACATTTTGGGTGGATGCTGCGGCACCACCCCGGACCACATCCGGGCCTTTGCGGCCAAAGCCGCCCAATACGCCCCCCGTCCCTTACCCGCCGCGCTATGAAACTGAGTGGACTCGAACCCCTGATCATTGGCCCGCACAGCAACTTTGTGAATGTGGGCGAGCGGACCAATGTGACCGGCTCGCGCGCTTTTTTGCGGTTGATTCAGGCAGGCAAATTCGATGAGGCCGTGGCCATTGCTCGGGACCAGGTCCAAGGCGGCGCCCAGATTCTGGACGTCAACATGGACGAAGGACTGCTGGATGGCGTCGAGGCCATGACCACATTTTTGAACCTGTTGGCGTCGGAACCGGACATTGCGCGGATTCCCTTTATGATTGACTCGTCGCGTTGGGAAATCATCGAAGCGGGATTGCGGTGCCTCCAAGGAAAGGGAATCGTCAACTCCATTTCGCTGAAAGCCGGGGAGGACGAATTTTTGCGCCAAGCGCGGGCGTGCCGTCGGTACGGAGCCGCCGTGGTGGTCATGGCGTTTGACGAGCAGGGGCAAGCAGACACCTTGCCGCGCCGGATCGAGATCTGCGAGCGGGCCTATGGCTTGTTGGTGGCGTCGGGATTCCCCGCGGAAGACATCGTCTTCGACCCCAATATTTTCCCGGTGGCCACGGGCATGGAAGAACACCGGCGGAACGCACTGGATTTCTTTGAAGCCACGGCGTGGATCAAGGCCCACCTGCCCGGAGCCCTGGTTTCCGGCGGGGTGAGCAACGTCAGTTTCAGTTTCCGCGGCAACGACGCCGTGCGCGAAGCCATTCACGCTTGTTTTTTGTACCATGCCATTCGGTATGGGCTGGACATGGGAATTGTCAACCCCGGTCAATTGGTGGTGTACGAACAGGTGGACGCTGCGTTGCGGAAGGCCATTGAGGACGTGCTGTTTGACCGCGACGCGGAGGCCGGTGAGCGGTTGTTGGCGCTGGCGGAGTCGTTCAAAACCAATGGACGAAGCGCAGGGGAGCGGCAAGACGAGGCCTGGCGGTCGTTTCCGGTAGAAAAACGCATGGAGCATGCCTTGGTCAACGGCATCGACGCTCACATTGAGACCGATGCGGCCGAAGCGCTGGACGCCTTGGGCAGTCCGTTGGCCGTCATCGAAGGCCCGTTGATGAGCGGCATGAATACGGTGGGGGACCTGTTTGGTTCCGGAAAAATGTTTTTGCCGCAGGTGGTGAAGTCCGCCCGCGTGATGAAGCGCGCGGTGGCGTGGCTGGAGCCGCATTTTGAGGCGGCCGCCGGCGAAGCCGGCGGCACCCCCCGCAAACAAGGCAAAATTCTGCTGGCCACCGTCAAAGGCGACGTCCACGACATCGGCAAGAACATTGTGGGGGTGGTTCTCCAGTGCAACAATTTTGAGATCATCGACTTGGGCGTGATGGTGCCCACCCAAAAAATCCTGGACGAAGCCCTGGCCCACGGCGTAGATGCCATTGGCCTCAGCGGTCTCATCACCCCGTCCCTGGACGAAATGGTCTTTGTGGCGCGGGAGATGGAGCGCCAGAACATCCGCTTGCCGCTGCTCATTGGCGGCGCCACGACTTCTCGGGTGCATACCGCGGTCAAAATTCAACCGGCCTATTCCGGCCCTTTGGTCCACGTGAACGACGCTTCCCGGGCCGTCCCCGTAGTGCAAAAGCTGCTGGGCAACGACGCTGAGGCCTATCGCGCCGAGGTCCGGGCCGATTACGACCGCCTCAAAGGGCAATACGAGGTTCGTCAAAAGGAAAAGCGGTTCGTGGCTTTGGAAGCTGCCCGCGCCCAGCGGTTCCGTCCCGATTTCACCCAAAAACCCGCTCCCCCCAAGGAGCTGGGGGTGTTCCCGTTGCGCCATTATCCCTTGGCCGACTTGGTGCCGTTCATCGACTGGACGCCCTTCTTTCAAGCCTGGGACCTCCACGGAAAATACCCAGACATTTTGCAGGATCTGGTCGTAGGAACCCAAGCGCAAAGCGTGTTCGACGATGCCCAAATTCTGCTAGACAAGATCGTGGAAGAGTCTTGGCTCACGGCCCACGGGGTTTATGGATTCTTCTCAGCCACCCCCCACGACGACGATATCGAAGTCACGGCTTCCGACGGCACCGTACACCGGTTTTTGGGACTCCGGCAACAAGGAGAAAAAGCGGCCGGCCAGCCCTACCTCTGTTTGACCGACTACCTGGATCCCGCCGGCGATGTGCTCGGTTTGTTTGCCGTCACGGTTGGGCACGGGGTGGCCGAACGCGCGCAGGCCTTCCAAGCCCAAAACGACGACTACCAAGCCCTTTTGCTCCAGGCGCTGGCCGATCGGCTGGCCGAGGCGTTTGCCGAACGGCTGCACCAACGCGTGCGCACCGAATTTTGGGGCTACGCCACCGACGAAGCCTTGGATAATTCCGAGCTCATTGCGGAGCGGTACCAAGGAATCCGCCCGGCACCGGGCTACCCGGCCTGCCCGGACCACCTGGAAAAAGACCTGCTTTTTCGCTTGCTGGAAGCCGAAAAACACACGGGACTGGTGCTCACCGAAAGCCG
>JACCDW012106579.1_pt1 | contig 16221 bp, 18 predicted proteins | sample 7449781 | NCBI WGS metagenome assembly JACCDW01 (sample SAMN15323449, study PRJNA562643) | freshwater metagenome | isolation source: river surface water | place: USA:Blue River Watershed | collected 2017-08-18
ACGTCTTCAACTTCGGCCTGCCGATGAAGGCCGAGGACTACACCCACCGCATCGGCCGCACCGGCCGCGCCGGCCGCTCGGGCCTGGCGGTGACCTTTGCCGAGATCCGCGACCGCCGCAAGATCGGCGACATCGAGTTCTACACCAAGCAACCTTTCAAGGCCGAGGTGGTCCCGGGCCTGGAACCCAAGCAACGCTTTGACGCCCCGCGCAAACCTTTCGGTGGCAAGGGCGGCAAAGGCGGCCGCAACGACCGAGGTGGTTTTGGCGGCCAGGCCAAAGGCTGGGGCAACCGTGGCGGTGACCGCTTCGAACCCCGCTTTGACGCCCGCAAGGACGGCGGCCGTCAGGAGCCACGCTTTGAAGCCCGGCATGACCCACGCTTCGAACAACGCCAGGACCGCTTCAGCGGCGATCGCGCCCACCCCGGCCTTGGCGAACAGCGTTTCGAGCGCCGCGACGAGCGTGCGCCGCGCGCCTTTGGCAACTTTGACAAGCCCCAGCACGCCCCGCGCGGCCCAGCCCGCGCCACTGCTGGCAATGACCGTTTCGGCGACCGCAGTGCACGTGGCCCCAAACTGGTGGGCGGCGGCTTCAAGCCCCACGCACCCAAGCGCCGGGGCTGAGGACGCATGGATCCTCGGGTCAAGCCCGAGGATGACAAAGCCGTGTCATGGCCCAGTCTCATCTTGTCATGGCCCGGCCCGTCTGACGCTGTCATTGCCCGGCTTGACCGGGCAATCCACTTCCCCACACCCCCCAAAGAAAAACCGCCAGGGCTTGCACCCTGGCGGTTTTCTTTTGAAGCAGTCCCGAATTACTGGGCGGCCACGGCAGCTTTGCGCTGGGGCAGCTTTTCCTTGATGCGGGCCGACTTGCCGCTGCGCTCGCGCAGGTAGTACAGCTTGGCGCGGCGCACATCGCCACGGCGCTTGACTTCGATGCTGGCGATCAGCGGGCTGTAGGTCTGGAACGTGCGTTCCACGCCTTCGCCGCTGGAGATCTTGCGCACGGTGAAGCCGCTGTTGAGGCCACGGTTGCGCTTGGCGATCACCACGCCTTCGTAAGCCTGCACACGCTTGCGGTTGCCTTCCACCACATTCACGTTCACGATGACGGTGTCACCGGGGGCGAACTCGGGGATGTTCTTGCCGAGGCGAGCGATTTCTTCTTGCTCGAGGGTCTGGATCAGGTTCATGTTGAACTCCGTATTCTCTCGTTCATGCCCGCTGCACAAGGGGCGTTCCTGGCGCTCATCAAGAGACTTTCGGCTGCACATGCAGCAGGCCGGACCGCGGCGGGTAGAGGACCGAAAAGCCTTGGATTATAGCTTTTTTCAGCTTTGCCCAGTTGCAGCGCCGTCCAGGCCGCGCAAAAAGGCCTCGTCGCCTGCGCTCAGGCGTCCGGCCGCGCGGGCCTGCGCGATCAGCTCCGGGCGGTGACGCGCCGTCAGCGCCAGACTCTGCTCGCGGCGCCAGCGCTCGATGCGCGCATGGTGGCCCGAGAGCAATGCCTCGGGCACGGCTTGGCCTTGCCAGACCTCAGGGCGCGTGTAATGCGGGCTGTCGAGCAGGCCGTCGAGCGCGGGATTGAAGCTGTCGAGCTGGTGGCTGCCTTCGTCGTTCAGCACACCCGGTTGCAGGCGCGCCACGGCATCGAGCAAGGCCATGGCCGCGATCTCACCACCCGAGAGCACAAAATCGCCCAGGCTGATCTGCTGCGTCACGTGGCGGTCGATGAAGCGCTGATCCACACCTTCGTAACGGCCGCACAGCAAGACGGCGCCCGCGCTGTCGGACCAGCTTTGCACGCCCGAATGCTGCAGTTTTTGCCCGATGGGCGAAAACAGCACTAGGGGCGCCGGTTCGGTCTCGGCGCGCTCGGCACGGATCGCCTGCAAACAGCGCTCCAGCGGCTCGGCCAGCATGACCATGCCGGGGCCACCGCCAAAAGGCCGGTCGTCCACGCGGCGGTAATTGCCCTCGGCAAAGTCGCGCGGGTTCCACAGCCGCACATCGACCTGCCGCGTCTCAAACGCACGGCGCGTCACGCCGGCCTGCAGGAAAGGGCCAAAAAGCTCGGGGAACAGGGTGATGACGTCAAAGCGCATGGGTGCGCCCGGCCTTCAGTAATCGGGTTGCCAGTCCACGGTGATGCACCGTGCGGCCAAGTCCACCTGATCCACGAAGGCGGAAACGAAGGGGATCATGCGTTCCATCGTTTTGCCGCCCTCTTCGGCCTGCAGCACCAGCACCGTCTGCGGGCCGGTGGCCATGAGGTCGCGCACGGTGCCCAGCACCAGGCCCTCCCGGTTGCGCACATCCAGGCCGATCAGATCGACCCAGTAATACTCGCCGTCTTCGGGTGTCGGAAAGCTCGCGCGCGAGACGAAGATGCGCGCGCCCTTGAGGCTTTCTGCGGCATTGCGATCGGCAATGTCGGCGCTGCTCGCAACCACGCTGTCAGAGTGTTCCCTGGCTTCACGCACGCGCAGCAGCAGGGGCTGCGTCCAGTCTTCGCCAGCAGCTACCGCCTCTGTCGGACGTCGCGGCTTGGCGCTGCGCTCGGGCGGCAGCAAAAACCAGCGTTTGGAAGAAAAAAGCGCCTCGGGCGAGGCGCTGTGGGGCAAGACCTTGAACCAGCCTTTGATGCCCCAGGCGTCCAGGATGCGTCCGACTTCGATGGCGTCGGCCGGCAATTCGGCCGTCTCGAGCGGGGGACGCATCCGGGCGCGGGGCCGATCAGGCGGCGGCCTTGGCGGCTTGCTTGATCAGGCGTTCCACGGTGGGCGAAGTCTGGGCACCGACGCTCTTCCAGTAGGTCAGGCGGTCCTGGGCGATGCGCAGGCCCTGCTCGCCTTCGACAGCGGACGGGTTGTAGAAACCGATGCGCTCGATGAAGCGGCCATCGCGACGCACGCGCTTGTCGGCGACAACGATGTTGAAGAAGGGACGGGCCTTGGCACCGCCACGGTTCAGACGAATAACGACCATGATTTATCCTTGGGTGGTTGGCACGCTGCGGCTTGAAAAAGCAGCGCGCCGAATTCCTTCAGCGTTTGAGACACGCAACTGGCCACCCGGCCAGTGACACACTGAAAAGCTTTTGATTATAGCGCCCGCGATGAGCCGGGTGCGAAAACACCCATCTGCGCGCCCTGGCAGACCCCTCAGCCCCCCTGCCGCATAATCGCGCCCCATGAAAAACAAGACGCTCGCCACCTGGCTGACTTTTTTTGGCGGCCCCTTGGGCCTGCACCGCTTTTACCTGCGCGGTCTGGGCGATCTGTGGGGGTGGCTGCTGTCGCTGCCCACCGCCCTGGGGCTTTACGGCATAGAGCGTGTGATGCAGTTCGGACAGGATGACCAGCTGAGCTGGTGGCTGATCCCGCTGCTGGGTTTCAACATCGCGGCCTGCGGGCTCAATGCCATTGTGTACGGCCTCATGAGCCGCGAGCGCTGGAACGCCCGCTACAACCCTGGCGTCGATCCCGAGCACCTGGCCGGGCGCACCACCTGGTTCACGATCGGTGGGGTGGCCGTGGCCCTGCTGGTGGGCACCGCCATCCTGATGTCGAGCATCGTGTTCAGCTTCCAGCGCTATTTCGAATACCAGATCGAAGAAGGCCTGAAGATCAGCCAGTGAGTCTGGATTGCCCGGTCAAGCCGGGCAATGACGTTCTCTGGGTCATCCATCGCCCGGTCAAGCCGGGCAGTGACGTTCTCTGGGTCATGCATGGCCCGATCACGCCGGGCTATGACGATCTCTGGGTCATCCTCGGGCTTGACCCGAGGATCCAGGCCGTCGCGCGCGTCAGAACAGCTGCAGGCTGGCCCAGTAAGCCACTGCCGCCACAAAAGCGCTGGCGGGAATGGTGAAGATCCAGGCCCAGATGATGTTGCCGGCCACCCCCCAGCGCACCGCGCTGGCGCGTTGCGTGGAGCCCACGCCCACAATGGCCCCGGTGATGGTGTGGGTGGTCGAGACAGGAATGCCCAGACCTGTGGCCAGAAACAGCGTGAGCGCGCCGCCGGTCTCTGCGCAAAAACCACCCACGGGCTTGAGCTTGGTGATTTTTTGGCCCATGGTCTTGACGATGCGCCAGCCACCAAACATGGTGCCCAAGCCGATCGCCAAGTAACAACTGACGATGACCCAGGTGGGCGGTGACTTGTCGGCCGCCGTGGCGTAACCGGTGGCCATCAACAGCATCCAGATGATGCCAATGGTTTTTTGCGCATCGTTGCCACCGTGGCCCAGGCTGTAGGCACCGGCCGAGACCAATTGCAGGCGGCGGAACCATTTGTCGACCTTGAGCGGTCTCGTGCGGCGGAAGATGTTGGCCACGATCACCATCATCAACGAGCCCAGCACAAAGCCCAGCAACGGCGAGACAAAGATGAAGGTGACGGTTTTGAGGATGCCAGCCGAGAGCAGCGCACCCGTGCCTGCCTTGGCGATCACGGCGCCCACGATGCCGCCGATCAGCGCGTGCGAGGAGCTGCTGGGGATGCCGTAGTACCAGGTGATCACGTTCCAGGTGATGGCGCCCAACAGGGCACCGAACACCACGTGGGTGTCCACCACACCGGGCTGCACGATCCCTTTGCCCACCGTGGCGGCCACGCTCAGGTGGAAGATGAAGATGGCGATGAAGTTGAAAAAGGCCGCGAACACCACGGCCTGCGTGGGCTTGAGCACGCCAGTCGAGACCACGGTGGCGATCGAGTTAGCCGCATCATGAAACCCGTTCATGAAGTCGAAAGCCAGCGCCAGCGCCACCAGCAGCATCACCACCCAAAGAGCGGTTTGTACGGTTTCCATGGATCAGGACCCCGCTGCCGAATCAGGAGTTCTCGAGGACGATGCCCTCGATCTGGTTGGCCACGTCCTCGCACTTGTCGGTGATGGTTTCGAGCAACTGGTAGATCGCCTTGAGCTTGATGATTTCGCGCACATCGGGCTCGTCGCGGAAGAGCTTGCTCATGGCGCTGCGCATGACGCGGTCGGCGTCCGATTCGAGGCGGTCGATTTCTTCGCAGGTCTTGAGGGCCGATTCGGCCACGGCCGGATCGCCGATGCGTGCCAGCAGCTTGACCACGTCTTGCAGACGCTCGCAGCAGCGCACCGACAGGTCGGTCAGGCGCGTGATTTCCTCGGTCATGTGCTTGACGTCATACAGCGCCATGGTCTCGGCGGTGTCCTGGATCAGGTCGGCCACATCGTCCATCAGGTTGATCAGCGCATGGATCTGCTCGCGGTCGATCGGCGTGATGAAGGTGGTGTGGATCAGGCGGTTGACTTCGTGGGTGATGCGGTCAGCCGAATGCTCGGCGTTGTCGACCTCGCGGTTGTACTTCTCACGCAGGTGCGTGTCGCTGTAGTTGGCCACCAGGTTGGCAAAGGCGCGGGAGGCCTCGACGATGCGCTCGGCATGCTGGTTGAACAGTTCAAAGAAATTGCCCTCTTTGGGCAGCAGTTTGCCGAACAGCATCGAAAAGCTCCGGTGTATTTGACATCCAGGTGTCAGCAGGATGTCGATTGCATGACATCGGGAGTTTAACCGCTCAAGCGTTTCTAAATATGAAATACACAGCCCCCACCATACACAGCGCGGCCCACAGGTAATCGAGCTTGAAGGGCTCTTTGAGGTAGAGCATGGCAAAAGGCACGAAGACCGTCAGCGTGATCACCTCTTGCATGATTTTGAGCTGCCCCACGCTGAACTGGCCATGGCCAATGCGGTTGGCCGGCACTTGCAGCAGGTACTCAAACAGCGCAATGCCCCAGCTGACCAGGGCGGCGGTCCACCAGGGGGCACTGGCGAGGCTGCGCAAGTGCCCATACCAGGCAAAGGTCATGAACACATTGCTGGCCAGCAGCAGCAAGGTCGTCTGCAGGCCCACGGGCCAGGATTGGAAAGCAGTGATCAGGTTCATGGCGCATCCTCAACAGGGGCGATCGCTTGGTCTTTTACGGCGGCGAGCGCCTGCGGGCTGACCCGCTCGGGCGCCACCTCGGCCAAGGGCCTGAGCACAAAAGCGCGCTCGTGCAGGCGCGGGTGCGGCAGCGTGAGCTGCGGGCTGTCGATGCGCGCGTCACCGTAGAGCAGCAGATCGAGGTCGAGTGTGCGCGGGGCATTGCGGTAAGGGCGCTCGCGACCAGCCGCGAGCTCCAGGGCCTGCAGTTGCGCGAGCAAATCGGGTGCCGTCAAACGGGTTTCGAGCCGCGCCACCGCGTTGATGAAATCGGGACCCTGAGCCTCATGCGGCGCGCTGCGGTACAGGCGCGAGCAGGCCAGCACACGGGTCTGGGGCAAACGGTTCAGATCGGTCAGCGCCTGCCGGACGCTGGCCAGCGCGTCGCCAAGGTTGGCGCCCAGCGCCACACAGGCCGTGACCGGTGCACGGCGCATGGCTTATTCGGCGGCGGGGGCGTCGCCACCGGCGGGCTTGCGGCGACGGCGGCGGCGTTTTTTGGGTGCGGCCTCACCTTCCTGCACGTCCTCGGTGGGCGCAGAGGCAGCGTTGCCCTGCCCGCCCTCGGCCACCGCCGGCCTGGGCGCACGGCGCACACGCGGTGCGCGCGGCTGGCTTTGCTGCTCGGTGCGCGCCTGCTGCACCAGGTCTTCGCGCGTGGCGTCATCGGCCAGGCTGAATTCCTGCCACCAGTCGGCCAGGCCTTCGTCCACCTCTTGCACATCGGCGCGCAGGCGCAAAAAGTCAAAGCCGGCACGGAAACGCGGCTGCTCCACCAGGCCGAACGGCGTGCTGCCCACGCGTTTCTCAAAACGCGGTTGCATCATCCAGATCTCGCGCATGTCGGCGCCGAGCTTCCCGCGGCCCGAGACATCGCCGATGCGGCTGTCAAAAACCTCGTCGATGGCCTCTTGCAGCGCAGGAAACGGGTGCGCCTTGCGGGCCAGACGCTGGGCCCAGCCCTCGCGCACATCGGCCCAGAGCACGCAGGCCAGCAAAAAGCTGGGCGCCACCGGCTTGCCCTCGCCCACGCGGCGGTCGGTGTCGGCCAGCGCGGCCTTCACAAACGGGCTGTCGGCGCGCTCGACCACGATGTCGAGCAGCGGGTAGATGCCCTTGGCCAGGCCCAGGCCCTTGAGCTGCGCGATCGAGGCCAGGGCGTGGCCCGTTTGCAGCAGCTTGAGCATTTCATCGAACAAACGGCTTTGCGGCACATCGGCCAGCAAGGCCTTCGCTTCGGTCAGGGGTTTGGCGGTTTTGCTGTCGAGCTTGAAGCCCAGGGGGCTGAGCTTGGCACCAAAACGCACGGCGCGGATGATGCGCACCGGGTCTTCGCGGTAGCGCGTGGCGGCGTCGCCGATCATGCGAAGCAGCTTCTTGCGTGCGTCTTCCATGCCACCGTGGTAGTCGACCACGATTTGCGTCTCGGGGTCGTAGTACATGGCGTTGACGGTGAAGTCGCGGCGTGTGGCGTCTTCGTCTTGCGGGCCCCAGACGTTGTCGCGCAGCACACGGCCACTGGAATCGACCGCGTGCTTCATGCCAGCGAGCTCGCTCTTGCTGGTGCGCTCATTGCCCTTGACCTGCTCGGCCGCCGCGTTGTCCAGGTAGGCGCGGAAGGTGGAGACTTCGATCACCTCATGCTCGCGGCCACGGCCGTAAACCACATGCACGATGCGAAAGCGCCGACCGATGATGAAGGCACGCCGAAACAGGCCCTTGACCTGCTCGGGTGTGGCGTTGGTGGCCACATCGAAATCTTTGGGACGCAGGCCCAGCAGCAAATCGCGCACCGCACCGCCCACGATGTAGGCCTCGTGGCCGGCGTTTTGCAGGGTGCGCACCACGTTGACGGCACGCTCGTCCACGAGCGAGGGGTCGATGCCGTGCACGCTGGCCGGCACCTCGGTGCGTTTGCCAAAGTGGGGTTTGCTGCTGGCCGGCTTGCCCAGCAGCTTGGTGATGAGTTTTTTGATCATTCGTCTTGAAAAAGGTCCAGGACTTTCCAGCCCCGTTGGAGGGCCCATTGTCGCAGGCGGGCGTCGGGGTTGGTCGCCACCGGGTGCTGGGCCTTTTCCAGCAGGGGCAGATCGTTCATCGAATCGGAATAAAAACTCATCTCGACATCGCCCCATGCCAGGCCCCGGGCGGCCAGCCACTGCTCGACGCGGGTGACCTTGCCTTCGCGAAACGAGGGGGTACCCCTGATCTCGCCGGTGATCCAGCCGTGTGCATTGCGCTCAAGCTCGACGGCGATCAGTTCGCTCACACCAAAGGCCTGCGCGATCGGGCGCGTGACGAATTCGTTGGTGGCGGTGACGATCATCACCGTGTCACCCGCGCGCTGGTGGCCGCGCACCAGATCCAGCGCCTGCGGCAGGATGCGCGGGCGGATCACCTCGTCCATGTAGCGGCTGTGCGCCTTGGCCGCTTCGACCGGGCCGCGCACGCAAGCCGCCTCGGTCGCAAAGCGCACGTAGTCATGGATGTCGAGCGTGCCCGCCTGGTAATGCGCGTAAAACGCGTCGTTGCGCGCGCGGAAGGTATGCGGGTCGGTCCAGCCCAGCTCGATGGTGAATTCGCCCCAGCTGTGGTCGGAATCGATCGGCAAGAGGGTGTGGTCGAGGTCGAAAAGCGCGAGTTTCATTCGTTTTCCAGCATGGCACGCACCAGGGGAATGGTGAGTGCGCGCTGCGTTTGCAAAGCGTATTGATCCAGGTGGTCCAGCAGTTGCATCAGGCTGCCCAGATCGCGCGAGAAGCGGCTGAGCACATAGCCCATGACCTCATCACTGAGGAAGAGGCCACGCGCATCGGCCGCCTGGCGCAGCACGGCACGGCGCTCGGACTCGCCCAGCACCTGCAGCGCGTAGACATGGCCCCAGCCCAGGCGGGTGCGCAAGTCGTTGCGCAAGGGCAGATCGGCCGGCGGCAGGCTGCCGGAGGCCAACACCCAACGCGGGCTGCCGCTGCGCGGTGTGAGCGCGTTGACGAACCAGTTGAACGCGGTGTGCTGCTGGGTCAGGTCGTACAGGTGAACGTCGTCCATCACCACCGCGACCCAGTCCTCTCTGAATTCGGGCGGGTTCCAGCTGTGGGCGTCAAGCCAGCCCACCGGCTGGCCTTGCTCGGTGAGCGCGGTGTGCACCGCCTGCAGCAAATGGGTTTTGCCCGAACCGGTCTCGCCCCAAAGGTAGGTGGGCACCGGCGCGCGCGTGCCGCCCGAGGTCCACAGGCGCAGGTGGTTGAGTGCGGCTTCGTTGGGGCCACTGAAAAAACTCGCCAAGCTTGGCCGCGTCGACAGGCCGATGTCCAGCGCCAGCTGCTTCATGGCGCGTCTGGGCCGCCTGGCCCGTGGCGGTAGAGGCTGCTGCTCAGGTAGCCCTGGCGCAGGCGGCGCAAGGCCACCAGCAAGACCGCGCTGGCCGGCAGGGCCATCAACACACCCACAAAACCCAGCAACTGGCCAAAGGCCATCAGCGCGAGGATCACGGCCAAAGGGTGCAGGCCAATGCGCTCACCCACCAGACGCGGCGTGAGCACAAAACTCTCGATCTGCTGGCCCAGGCCATAGACCACCGCCACCACCAAGAGCGCGTGGCCCGGCTCGAATTGCAGCAAGGCCGCCAGCAACGCCAGCGCCAGGCCCAGACCAAAACCCAGGTAAGGCACAAACACGGCCAGGCCCGTGAACACGCCGATCGGCAGCGCCAGATCAAGCCCGAACAGGGCCAGACCTGCGGTGTAGTAAACCGCCAGGGCCAGCATCACCAGGAGCTGGCCGCGCAGGTACTCGCCCAGCACCGCATCGCACTCCTGGGCAAAGCCATCGACCGCCGAGCGCCAGCGCGGTGGCACCAGCTCAAACAGCTGGGCGAGCAGCCGCTCCCAGTCGTGCAGCAAAAAAAACAAGGCCACCGGCACCAGCACCAGATAGCCCGCCACGGTGAGCGCAGCGCTGCCCCCCACCTTGAGCGAGGCCAGCAGCGGAGCCATCCAGTCTTCGCGGTTGGCACTCAGCCACTCGCGCAGCTGGGCCTTGAGGTCTTGCAAGTCCAAGGAAACCGACACACCCAGGCTGGCCAGCAGGGGCTGCAAGGCGCCGTCCAGCCGGTCGAGCAGTCCCGGCAATTGCTGGCGCAGCAGTGGCCACTCTCGCACCAACACAGGCACCAAAAGCAAGACCAGGCCCAGCAAGGCGGCCAGGGCCAGCAGCTCGACCAGCACCACCGCCAGCGCATGGCGCCAGCCGCCACGGCGCGGCCCCGCCAGGCGCAGCACCAGCGGGTGCAGCGCATAGGCCATCACCGCCGCGACAATGAAAGGCGCCAGCACCGGTGCCAACAGCCACAGCAACGCCCCCAGCAGCAAGGCCACGCCCAGCCAGACCAGCAGGCGATTGACGGGAAGCGGCGCGAAATTGGACACGGTGTGGGCGGTGCTGTGAAAGATGGTTGGCGCTGCAATGCCGCCAGACTGGGGGGAACCCTTAAAATTGCGCTTGATTTTAGTCTGCCTACCGTTTACCAGGCCCCTTGTTTCGAATTTTGAACGCCCCACCCCAGGGCCTCTGACATGAGCCAAACACCCCTCTCCTACAAAGACGCCGGCGTCGACATCGTGGCCGGCGATGCACTCGTCGAGCGCATCAAACCCCTGGCCAAGAAAACCATGCGCGAGGGCGTGCTGGCCGGAATCGGCGGTTTTGGCGCCCTGTTCGAGGTGCCCAAGCGCTACAAGGAGCCGGTGCTGGTGAGCGGCACCGACGGCGTGGGCACCAAGCTCAAGCTGGCGTTTGAGTGGGACATGCACGACACCGTGGGCATCGACCTGGTGGCCATGAGCGTCAACGATGTGCTGGTGCAAGGCGCCGAACCGCTGTTCTTTCTGGACTACTTTGCCTGCGGCAAGCTCGATGTGGACACCGCCGCCGCTGTGGTGGGCGGCATCGCCAAAGGCTGCGAACTCTCGGGCTGCGCGCTGATCGGCGGCGAAACCGCCGAGATGCCGGGCATGTACCCGGCGGGCGAATACGACTTGTCCGGCTTCGCCGTCGGTGCGGTCGAGAAAAGCAAGATCCTGACGGGCCAGCGCGTTCAGGCCGGCGATGTGGTGCTGGGCCTGGCCTCGGCCGGCGTGCACTCCAACGGCTTCAGCCTGGTGCGCAAGTGCATCGAGCGCGCCGGCAGCGCCGCGCCCGCCACGCTGGATGGCAAGCCCTTCAAGCAAGCCATCATGGAACCCACCCGCCTGTATGTGAAAAACGTGCTGGCCGCGCTGGCTGCACACCCGGACACGGAAGATGCCTCTGGCATCAAGGCCCTGGCCCACATCACCGGTGGTGGCCTTTTGGAAAACATCCCGCGCGTGCTGCCCGATGGGCTGGCTGCGCACCTGCAACAAGGCAGCTGGCCGCAGACTGAACTGTTCGCCTGGTTGCAAAAAACGGCAGGCATCGACGACACCGAGATGAACCGCACCTTCAACAACGGCATCGGCATGGTGGTGGTCATCGCAGCCGACCAGGCCGATGCTTGCGCCGCCACGCTGCGCGGCCTGGGCGAGACGGTCTACACCATCGGCCGCATCGCGCCACAGGGCGCGGCCGCGCAGGTGGTGGTGGCCTGAACGCTTGACCAACCCTCACCTTCCGGCCATTGCCCAGCCAGTCTCGGTCATTCCCCGGCTCGGTCTCGGTCATTGCCCGGCTTGGTCTCGGTCATTCCCTGGCTTGGTTCCTGTCATTCCCTGGCTTGGTTCCTGTCATTCCCCGGCTTGACCGGGGAATCCATGGATCTTCGGGTCAAGCCCGAAGATGACAAAGCAGAGAGATCCGAGGATGACAAAGCAGAGAGACTCGGGGACGACAAAGCATAGAGACTCGAGGACGACAAAGCAGAGAGACCCGAAGATCGCGAAGCAGTGCGGCCCGAAGACGACAAAAATTGGCTTCAGGTGCGGCTGTGCAGCGACAGCAGATCACCAGCAGTCACACCCCGGTCGGCCCTGAAATTTCCTTCATACGCGCTTGCAAGGCACCATGGTCTGGCGCCAGGGGCTCGGCCTCCAGATAGGCTTGCAGATCGCTGAGCGCCTGTCCCGCATGCCCAAGCTCGGCGTGCACCAGACCCCGGTCGCGGCGCTCCTGCATGTCGCGGGGCAAGAGCAGGACCAGCCGCTCCATCACCGCCAGCATGCGTGGCCAGTCTTCCTGGCTGCGGAAAATTTCCTTGAGGTTGCGCAGCATGCGCGCCAGGATGTCGCGTGGCGGGCAGGCCTGCAGGTACAGGCCCAGTGGCGTCTCACCCTCGTCCAAATCGGCGCCAGCATGGCGATCGACCGCCTCGCGGTAGGGCGCCAGGCGCTCGGCCAGGGTGTCCACACCGAGCGATTCGCCCGTGGTCGGATCGATCACCACGAGCCCGGCTTCGAGCGTGACCTTGACCAGAAAATGCCCTGGAAAACCCACGCCCTGCGCGTCCAGGCGCAAGCCTTGCGCCAGCTCCAGCCAAATCACGGCCAGCGAGATCGGGATGCCGCGGCGCGTGCGTAGCACCTCGTGCAGATGGCTGTTCTCGGGCGCGTAGTAATCGTTGGCATTCAGGCCAAAACCCATGTCTTTGTAGAACACCTGGGTCAGCACCGCCAGGCGCGTGAGGTCATCGGCCTTGGGAAAGAGCTTGGCCTGGACCTTGCGCAAGAGGCGGTCCACATCGGCCAGCACCTGCTGCACATCGAGCTCGGGCTCTTCGTCCTGCGCGATGCTGGCGGCCGCTTCGAGCAAGGGAATGTCCTGCTCGTCAGCGACCAGTTGGGCGAAGTATTCGAGCGGCGTAGGCCGGTGGGCAAACGACAGGTCCATGGTGATCAGCGTTTCAAAAAGGCCTTCAGGCGCACACCCAGCGCCCACAGCACACCGAAATACAGCAGCGCACTGGCCGCCAGCACCGCCAGCATGTGGCCGATGCGCAACCAGGGTTGCGCACGCATGGTGACCCAGGGCAGATGCTGGGCAGCAAGCCACAGCAGGCCCGTGAGCAAGGCCGTGGCCAACACCACCTTCAAGCCAAAAGGCAACCAGCCTGGCTGCGGCCGGTAGCTGCCGCGCCGCAGCAGGCCGATCAAAAGCCACAGGGCATTGAGCAAGGCCCCCAGGCCGATCGAGAGCGCCAAGCCCGCGTGCTGCAGCAAGGGCACCAGCACCAGATTCAAGGCCTGCGTGATCAGCAGCACCACCACCGCGATCTTGACCGGGGTGCGGATGTCCTGGCTGGCGTAAAAGCCGGGGGCCAGCACCTTGATCGCCACCAGCCCCAACAAGCCTACGCCATAGCCGGTGAGCGAGAGCGTGGTCTGCTGCACGTCGCGGTCGGTGAAAGCGCCGTAGTGGTAGAGCACGGCCACCAGCGGCTGGGCAAACACCAGCAAGGCCGCCGCGCAGGGCAAGGCCAGCAAGAGCACCAGGCGCAGGCCCCAGTCGAGCATCTCGGCATAGCGCTGCTGGTCGCCTGTGGCTTTGGCCGCCGCCAGTTGCGGCATCAGCACCACACCCAGGGCCACGCCCAGCATGGCCGTGGGGAACTCCATGAGCCTGTCTGCATAGCTGAGCCAGCTCACGCTGCCCGGCGCCAGGTGCGAGGCGATCTGGGTGTTGATGAGCAAGGAGATTTGCGCCACACCCACGCCCAGCAAGGCCGGTCCCATCAGGCGCAGGATGCGGCGCGTGGCCTCGTCCTGCCAGGCGCGGCGCAGGGCCTGCGGTGCCAGGCGAATGCGCGGCAACAGGCCCAAGCGCTGCAAGGCAGGAATCTGCACGCCCAGTTGCAAGAGGCCGCCCAGCATGACCCCGGCTGGCAGTGCATAAATCGGCTCGACGCCGCGCGTGGCCAGCCAGGGCGCGCCCAACCAGGCCGCCGCGATCACGCTGACATTGAGCAACACTGGCGTGGCCGCCGGCACAGCAAAACGCTTCCAGGTGTTGAGGATGCCGGCCGAGAGGGCCACCAGCGACATGAAGGCGATGTAAGGGAACATCCAGCGCGTCATCGTGACGGCGGCGTCAAAACCCGGGCCTTGCTGCAAACCACTGGCCAGCGCCCACACGAGCCAGGGCGCGCCCAGTACACCCAGGAGCGAGAACAAGAGCAGCACCCCCGCCAGGGCCGTGGCCACGTCGTCGATGGCGCTTTTGGTGCGCTCGTCGCCATGCTCGGCCCGCGTGGCGGCCAGCACCGGCACAAAGGCCTGGCTGAAGGCGCCTTCAGCAAACAGGCGGCGAAACAGGTTGGGAATGCGGAACGCCACGTTGAAGGCGTCGGTCATGGCGCTGGCGCCAAAGGCCGCCGCCACCAGCAGCTCACGGGCCAGCCCGGTGATGCGGGAGGCCAGCGTCCACAGGGACACGGTAGATACAGATTTGATCAAGCTCACGCCGCCAAGTGTAGCCCCCAGGCCCGCCCGGCCTGGGCGGCGCTGTCGGGCGATTTGGCCCGCCCGGGCGTTACTGGTACAATCGCGGGCTTTGCTGACAACATCCTCAGACACAAGGAATACTTAACATGGCATCTGGAAAACCCAAGAAAAAGAACCCACGCCTGGCGTCGGGCCGTAAACGCGTCCGCCAGGACGTCAAGATCAACGCAGCGAACACCTCCCTGCGCTCCAAATACCGCACTGCGGTGAAGAACGTGGAAAAAGCAGTTGTGGCTGGTGACAAGACCAAAGCCGCTGAACTGTTTGCCAAGATGCAAGCGGTCGTCGACACCGTCGCCGACAAGGGCATCTTCCACAAGAACAAAGCAGCCCGCGACAAGAGCCGTTTGGCTACCAAGGTGAAAGCCTTGGCACTCGCCGCCTAATCACTTAGGCAATCGCACGAATCCTGCTGGTCAGGATTCGCCGTTTGTAGTGGGTGCGCTGTCAGCAAAAGCAAAAAAGCCGTTCATCTGAACGGCTTTTTTGTTTCTGGGTCCTCTGCAGGATTTGCGCCTGGCGCAGAGCTATGCGCGCGGAGGAATTTCAGGACGTGTTTCGCTGACCTGCAACTCGTTGTCACGCGCGAAGTTCAGGCAGAAGTCCCAGGCCATCACGTCGTAGTAGCGCAGGTCGCTGTGCACGATCACGCACTTGGTTTGACCAATCGAGGTGGGCACACACCAGGGGGAGTAACCCAAGTGGCTGCCCGGCTGCGGGCCACCAGGGCGAAACTGGCTCATGACACCTGCCAAGCGCTCTGCCCAGTCGCTGGGGCGAAACGTCTTGCCTTGCAAGGTCAGTCCCAGGATATAGAGTTCTTTGGAAGGTGTGGAGGCCATCGGGTTGAGAATAAAAGCAGCGGAACGCAATAGCCAGATGCCGTGCTGCGCCGCACAAGATTCTACCCGCTCCGCTGTCGTCAGGATGACAAAGCAGCGATGCCGCCGCGCATCACTGTGATGTGTATTTGTCACGAAACTGGTATGGGCCATGCGCCTAAAATCAGGCTTCAACGGCCCAACCTGCCTTTGTTCAAGTTGGGCCGCCTTGTTTTGTAACCACCCCGGAGTTATTGCATGACCGCCGCTCTCGCCACCTCGCCGTCTTCACCCCACGTGATGAACACCTACGGCCGACTGCCCGTCGCCCTGAGCCATGGACGAGGCTGCCGCGTGTGGGATGTGAATGGCAAGGAATACCTGGACGGGCTGGGCGGCATCGCCGTCAACACCGTGGGGCACAACCACCCCCAACTGGTGGCTGCACTGCAAGACCAGGTCACCAAGCTGATCCACACCTCCAACTACTACCACGTGCCCTTGCAGGAAGAACTGGCCAAGCTGCTGGTCGAACGCTCCGGCATGACCAACGTCTTCTTCTGCTCCACCGGTCTGGAAGCCAACGAAGCCGCGCTCAAGCTGGCGCGCAAGTTTGGCCACGACAAGGGCATTGAACGCCCAGAAGTGGTTGTCTATGAGAAAGCCTTCCATGGCCGCTCCATTGCCACCCTCAGCGCCACGGGCAACCCCAAGGTGCAGGCTGGCTTTGGCCCGCTGGTGGAAGGCTTCATCCGCGTGCCGCTCAACGACATCGAGGCCATCCGCAAGGCCACGGCCAACAACCCCAACGTCGTGGCGGTGTTCTTCGAGGCCATCCAGGGTGAAGGCGGCGTCAACCCCATGACCCCCGACTACATGCAGCAGGTGCGCGCCCTGTGCGACGCCAACGACTGGCTGCTGATGATCGACGAGGTGCAATGCGGCATGGGC
>JACCDW011463271.1_pt1 | contig 16218 bp, 18 predicted proteins | sample 7449781 | NCBI WGS metagenome assembly JACCDW01 (sample SAMN15323449, study PRJNA562643) | freshwater metagenome | isolation source: river surface water | place: USA:Blue River Watershed | collected 2017-08-18
GCCGGGATGATCTCGTAAACCATGAAACCTGTGCACACATAACTGCAGACAACAGTCGCAGTGATTTCGCACTAGCTGCATAAGCTAGTCCCAAATCCGTCAGCCTAGGGGCGCTCTCGCTCTAGAATCTGGCGTCGTTAGAGAGCTCTTCATCTACGTGGCGTTGCGAACGCGTGGAGAGAACAGTTTCGCAAATGAGTTCGTTGAATACTTGTGTTTGAGAGATTCAGGACTGAGAAAACGTAAATAACACTACACACGTAGAAGCCCTGTTTGAGCTCTGAAGGACCCGGGTTCGATTCCCGGCACCTCCACGACGAGCGAGGAATGAAAAGTGCTTGCACTTTTCTTCCGAGCGAGGAGAGGGGGTTGAGCGCACAAAGTGCGCGAATACCTCCACGACGAGCGAGCCAAGAATCGTGCTTGCACGAAATTCTTGGCGAGCGAAGAGTGGAAGGTTGATGCAATCTCTGATTGCGGAATACCTCCACTTACATATCTATCTGCTCTTTGCGAACTTAATCTCTCGCTTGAGTGCATAGAAATTGCCACCTATCGCGATCAAAGAAAACAACTTTGGTCCAAGTGGCGTTGTCTCATACATAAATGAGATTGCGATAAAGACGCCAACTACGGCAATTGCCAAGAACAATAATCTTCTAGCGGCAGTAAATCCTCTGCGAGCAGCACAGAAGTCTTGAACTCTACGGCTAGTAAGCCCAATATTGATTGGACCTGAGAGCATCAGGATTGAGAACATCACCAGAACCAAGAATGCGAGTGATTCCATTACTTCTCCTTCACCACTGAGTACAACACCATATCGATTTGGTTGCCATTTGGCTTAGTAACGCGATTGCGCAGCAAGGCATCACGCACCATTCCCGCACGTTCCATCACTCGCTGTGAGGCTGAGTTGTCGAAATCAGCCATGGCTTCAATACGGCGAAATTCCGCAATATTGAGAGCAAAGTCGAGCAGGGTCTTTAAAGCTTCAGTAGCAATACCTTTTTCGCGATGTGATTTCTCAATCCAGTAGCCGACTTCAGCGCAATGGTCTGTCAATTGAATCGAGTGAAGTCCGATGGTCCCTGCAAACGATCCGTTATATTCGATTGCAAATACAACACTTTGGTGAGCTCGATATGCAATATCGCTTCCTCGAACAAACTCCTCCGCTAACTCCCGATCATAGGGATATGGCACTCGCGTAAAGGCGGAGATAGTTGGATCTTGGCAGGCTAAGAAAATTGGCTCGATATCTGCTTCTCGAAGCGGCCTGAGAACGATTGTGCGGCTTGATGATGCTGCGCCGATAGTCAGGGTCGGTTGGTTGACCGGCCAATTAATCACGGTGCTTGGCCTTAGCCAACGAATTCGCGGTCGCGACGCTTGCGATTGACTGTGTGATTGCAGGTTAAGTTGCTTGGCAGATCAGCACAGGTGTCACAGAGAAGAATCAACTGGTGGCAGCTTTCAGAGTTACAGTTGCGGAAGTGCTTTGTAGGAGCGTTGCACTTAACGCACTCGCCAATGACCTTAGTCTTATCTGAGAAGTCATGGACCATGCGATCATCAAAGATATAGAGCGAACCTTCCCAGAGTGAGTCATCACCAAACTTTTCACCGTATTTAACAATGCCGCCATCAATTTGGTAGACCTCTTTAAAGCCATTCTCAATCATCACGGCAGAGAGAATCTCGCAGCGGATTCCGCCAGTGCAGTAGGTGACTACTGGCTTATCTTTAATGTCGTCGTACTTGCCGCTCTTAATCTCTTCAATAAAGTCATGGGAAGTCTGAACATCAGGAACAATCGCATTCTTGAACTTACCGATCTTTGCTTCATATGCATTGCGGCCATCGAAGAAGACGACATCATCGCCGCGCTCTTTAACTAGCGCATCTACCTGTGCTGGGCGTAGATGCTTACCGCCATTCACAACGCCGTTCTCATCAACCTTAATTGCATCTGGATTTCCAAACCCAACGAGCTCTTTCCGAACGCGTACCTGTAGGCGAGGGAAATCGGATCCGGTGCCGTCAGACCACTTAAAGACAATCTTCTTAAAACCTGGATATTGGCGAGTCATCTTCACGTACTTCTTGACCGCAGCCATATCGCCACCAACAGTGCCGTTGATGCCGTGCTTCGAGATGATGATGCGACCCTTAAGTCCCAAACTTTCGCAGAGTTGCTTCTGCCAGAGCTGAATCGCAGCAGGATCCTCCAAAGGTGTGAATCCGTAATAGAGGATTACCTTTGGGATGGATGGCGCATGCTTGTTCACGAGGAAGATTCTAAGCCAGAGGTTTTGTATCGCGAAATGAGCCCTATACAGGTTCATGGGCAGGGCGGGCTGGCGTGAAGAACTCTTTTCCGAAAGGGGACCGCCAGATACAGGAGCCATCGGCAAAACTTTCGAGCCGCCAGCCATGATGGGTCTTCATTTTATGGTGACGTCGGCAGAGTGCACCGAGATTTTCCGGAGAGGTTTCACCGCCGCTGCGCCAACTTTCAGCATGATCTAGATCTGCAAGAATCGCAGATCTTCGACATCCGGGGAATCGACAAGTTCGGTCTCGAGCAATTAGAAAATCTTTAAGTGCCTGCGGTGGTTCGTAATGCTCTCGCCCGAAGTCGAGGAGATTGCCAGTTAATGGATCGGTAACGAACCGTTTCCACCGTGCATCTGCGGCAATCTCTCGGGCAACCGAAGCGGGAATCGGGCCATAACCCGCAAGTTCGCCAGGGTTTTCGGCCAAACCCATCAAAGTTGGAAGATCAATGGTGACATTAACTGTTAAGGGTCGACGATGAGGTTTGACCTCATCTAAAGTCGAAGCAAGAAAGCTAGATGCAATCGCTGCTAGTGCATCAGCGCGCAACATATCTTTGGAGAGCTTATTGCTTTTTTCTTGACCTGAGCCATCGCCTATATTTACTGTGCTTCGGAGGATGTACGCCTCGAGCGCGTTCATAACAACCTTTGCCTCATGGGCTGGGAGGAGCGCGATAATGGTTGACATTCCATTTGGTTCATCAAAACAGGAGACGCGACGTTCTTCGTGAGCAGAGAGGACAGCATCCTCAAACTCTTCCGGTGCGCGTTGCGCAATTACTTTACGGACCAAATTTCCAACTTGAGATGGAGTATGAAATTCTGCGTATGCAATGGCTCGGTTTTCAATTTCAAAAATGACGGTTTCTGGGAGTCCGCGATTGAGCGCGGATACAGTTTCTCGTGCGATTGCATTGGCATGTGCTGATGAAATTTCACCCACTGCTAAGGCAGAACATGTATTGGGCAGATGGTTTGTAAGTGCGCGGGCGATATCAATTTTGATCTGAGCTCCATTAGGGGAGAGGCGTAGGGCGGTAGAGATATCTTCCCGCTCGGCATCATCAACCCCAAAAGTTGGGTCTGGGTTCTCGGATGAATCGCGCCCCGCCACAGCGACGATTGCACGTTGCATCAAGGCCTGTAGCCAGGATTCCTGTCGCTCGATTGCAGAGAGGTAATCAATGCGAGAAGCCATCGGTAAGGAGTTGGGATCAATGGAGGCGAGCTCGGCGAGAACCGCAGCAGATGGAATAGAGCACAGGAGCTCGACGACCCGCTCCTCAGGAGTGGCGCGGCCGGCGGCCTCATCAACTCTTGCTGCAAATAATTTGCTCATGGGGGCGATATTTCTGGGGGCCACCGACAAAAAATGAAGATATTCCTCGCAATTTGTTCACATGATGTAAACGGCTGGCGAGAGGAATACCCTCAGTTAAAGAAGTAAAGAGCAAGATTTACAAGTTGTAGGTAGTTGAAAGTTCAACTATTCTAGGAAATGTAACGGGGTGTGCGACAGAAGATTTCTCCTAACGACCACTTTGTAAAAGATATTGAGAAATGAGGATTCAATGCCTGCAGTAACCGTCAGTGACATCACCGTTCTTCCACGCATCAGCGCGGGAACAAACCTTCGTGCGCGCTCGATCAAGAGCATCACAACTGCGCCGCAAGGTTATGAAGGTGAAGGTTTCCCGGTTCGTCGCGCATTCGCTGGTGTTGATCTGCAAGAGCTTGATCCGTTTATTCACCTCGATCAGATGGGTGAAGTTGAGTACGCACCAGGTGAACCAAAGGGAACTCCTTGGCACCCACACCGTGGCTTCGAAACAGTTACCTACATCATCGACGGAATCTTTGATCACCAAGATTCAAATGGTGGCGGCGGAAGAATTTCAAATGGCGACACGCAATGGATGACAGCTGGCGGCGGAATTCTTCATATCGAAACTCCACCTGAATCATTGGTGATGTCCGGTGGTTTATTCCATGGATTCCAATTATGGGTCAATCTGCCTGCTGCAAAGAAGTGGTCACCTCCTGCATATCAAGATGTTCGCGCAAATGATGTTGCTCTACTTTCCACTCCGGATGGCGGATCTCTCTTACGCGTCATTGCCGGTGAAGTCGATGGACACTTTGGTCCAGGCAGCACACAGACACCAATCACTTTGCTACATGCAACTGTTGCACCTGGTGCAGAACTTCGTCTTCCATGGCGCAAGGATTACAACGCGCTCGTCTACACAATGTCAGGTCATGGCTTTGTGGGTGATGAACAACGTCCAGTAACAATGGGACAGCTCACTGTCTTTGGTGATGGCGACGCAATTGTTGTGCGTGCTGCAAAGCAGCAAGAATCACGCTCTCCAAACCTCGAACTCTTTATCCTTGGTGGTCAGCCGATTAAAGAACCTGTTGCCTGGATGGGACCATTTGTAATGAACACAAAGCGTGAAGTCCTCCAGGCCTTTGAAGATTTCCAGAAAGGCTTATTGGGATCAATCCCAGCGCTCTATAAGGAAGATGCGAAGCGTCCCCTTAACCGCACAGATAAGTTAAGCGGCGATGTGAAGGCGGATTCAGTCAAAGCGCAAGAGGTGCTCGATGTTCATGGTGCACCGACTGAACTTCAAGAAGGCTAAGCGCCCTTAATTTCTCCACGAGTTAAGTGATAGAGCAACGCCTGAATAGTTGTACGACGGTGATATGCCTCGCGCCAAATAACCGATTTCTCTCCATCAATCACCGATGCTGCAACCTCTTCACCACGGTGAGCTGGTAAGCAGTGCATAAAGATTGAGTCATCTGCAGTAAGTGACATTAAACGATCATCAATGGCAAACGGTGAGAGCGCTGCAAATTTCTCTGCTCGCTCTGATTCTGGATCGCCCATCGACATCCACACATCGGTATAGAGAACGCTGGCATCTTTTGCTGCAGCCTCTGGATCATTGGTGACTTCAATAGTTGCACCTGACTTGGCTGCAATCTCGCGAGCTTTTGCAACCATTGCTGCATCAGGAGCGAATTTTCCAGCAGGTGTTGCGGCGACAACGTGAGCACCCATGATGGCTCCCATCATTAGCCATGCATGAGTCATATTGTTGCCATCACCAAGATACACAAACTTGCGCCCTGAAATATCGCTGCCAAAGTTTTCGCGAATTGTTACCCAGTCAGCGAGAAGCTGGGTTGGGTGGTCATCATCTGTCAGTCCGTTAATGATTGGGATAGATGCATTTGCGCCAAGTTCGTCGACATCTGCCTGGGCAAAGGTTCGGATAATCATTGCGTCACAAAAGCCACTGATGATTCGAGCGGTGTCAGCAATAGTCTCGCCACGACCGAGTTGGAGTTCATCACCTCTGATAAAGATTGGAGTCCCGCCTAGATGGGCAACAGCAGTCTCAGATGCGAGGCGGGTACGAGTTGAAGGCTTCGTCATGTAGATCGCAACAGATTTATTTGCCAGAGCGGTATTTGCGCGCAGCGGCTGAGCCGCAAAATCGCTAGAAGTTGCGAGTATGAGTTCGACATCTTCTCGAGAGAGATGTTCGGTTCTGAGTAAATCCTTCATTACAGAATTCTACCTGCCGGCAGCTCTGGTCGAAGACGCAATTAAATGGCCAAAGAGAGAACTAATTTCTAAAGACCTTCACAGGACTTTTGGAGAGTTATTAAGCCCGCCCGACTATCCTTTCGCCATGGGCATTTTCACGCGTGGAGATAAAGGAATCGGTATCGGCACAGATACAGATACTTTGACCCGCACCGAAACTTCGCCCGACTATCAAGAAGATGATGGTGGGCATGATCGCTTTGCCCACTACATCAAGAAAGAAAAGATTGTTGAATCCGCTGTCACCGGCAAAGCGGTCCGAGCGCTCTGCGGAAAGAAATGGGTTCCTTCACGCGACCCATCGAAATATCCCGTCTGCCCGATGTGCAAAGAGATCTTCGAAGGGTTGCGTCCTGGCCCCGAAGATAACGAGTAATTGAAGAGCGAATAGAAATGAGAATTCGAGGGAAGTTCTTTCTCCCTGCACTTCTGATTGCATTAACTTCATCGTTATTACCTGCTGTCTCGTCATCAGCAAGTGCAGATAACCCACCGCGCAAGATATTCTCTGGTTGGATTCCATATTATTCAATCAAAACCTCTGTACCGGCGGCGGTAAGCAACGGGGATCTCATCAAGGAAGTGATGCCGTTTTGGTACACCTTGAAATTTAACGGTAAGACACAGAGCACGGTGGTCACAGACTTATACACCCCAGCGAACCCAAGCATTCCGATGGCACAAACAGTGGGCGCGCTACGAAGCGCAGGTTTCACTTTGATTCCCACAATCACCGATGGCACAGCGAAAGATGTCCTCGCAGGATTGCTCGCAAAGCCAGCTGCACGAGCCCAGATCGTGCAAGCAATTACAACAATGGTGGTTTCAAATAACTTTGATGGAGTTGATCTAGATTTCGAAGGTTTTGCTTTTGTCGATAGCAACAAGACTTGGCCGAAGACAGCGCCGCTGTGGACAGCATTAGTAAAGGAACTCAGTGCATCACTTCGAGCGCAGAATAAAATTCTTTCAGTCTCTACGCCATACGTGCTCGACCCAGCAGGCAAACAGCGTGGCTACTACGTATACGCATGGGCTGCAATTGCGCCATATATCGATCGTTTGCGAATCATGACTTACGACTATTCGGTTTCAAAGGTGGGACCGATTGGACCGATCTCTTGGGCAGAACGCACTGTGCAATACGCCGTTAAGGTGATGGCGCCGTCAAAGGTATTCGTTGGTATTGCTGGATACGGTCGAGATTGGGTGACATCAGTGACAGGGGTATGTCCGGCCAACGTTGCTTCAGTAATCAAACCAGGAGCAAAGGCAGCGACATTCTTAATGCGCAACGCTCAAGATCTTGCAGCGACGTATGGTGTGACTCCTACATACGATGCAAAGTTTGGGGAATCTACCTTTACCTATCAGAAGGTTTATAACGGAAACACTTCTGGCGGTCTCGCCACATCTTGTACAGCAACACGAACTGCCTGGTACCAAGATGCCCAGAGTTACGCTCTTCGTGCTGCACTTGTCGACAAGTATCGATTAGGTGGCCTCGCGGCATGGACAATCGGAATGGAAGAACCGCTCGCTATCGAAGGAATTCGTAACGTTGCTCGATCAATTGCTCCCGATAAAGTCTCGGCTGCGATTACCATCGACAAAACTGCTATTGAATACGGAAACCCAATAGCAATTTCTGGAACATTTACAACGAAAGATAATTCGCCAGTTGCAAACCTTCCAATTCGCATCGAAGGTAAATCACCGGGTGATAGCAACTGGAGAGTTCTGACTCAAGCGACTACTGACTCTTTAGGTAAGTTTGCCAAGCCGCTATTAATTGGTAAGGCGACAACAATTCGCGCATATAGCGAAGGCACATGGGAACGCGGCGAGGGAATATCAAATGAAGTTCCAATAACCGTTGCTCGAGTGATTTTCCTTATACCTCCTGCATCTGCCAAGTCTGGTGAATCTTTCACCGTCACTGGATCAATTCGTCCTCGCTCTGCCGGATCATTTATCCAAGTTGAGAAGTTCGCGTCTGGTAAGTGGCAACCTTTTGGAACTCCGATTGTCACTGACGCAGAAGGTGCCTTTGTCATTCCAGTCACTCCACAGAACAAGGGAGTTTTGATGCTCCGCGTCAGCGCTGCAGCAGAAGCTAATTGGATTATTGCGACAACTCCGCCTTTCTCAATTCTTATCCGTAGCGTTGGGTCTTCAGAGTTGGTTAAATAACTCCATGGTGAAGATTGCCGATGCACTTGAAGATCAATTGCGTGAGATTTTCTCTGGGGATACTCCTTGGGTCACCATCGTTTGGGATGATCCTGTAAATCTGCAAAGTTACGTCACATATGTCTTTATGGAGCTCTTTGGCTACTCCAAAGCGAAGGCAACTGAGCTGATGCTGCAGGTTCACAACGATGGCAAAGCAATTGTCTCCACCGGTTCTCGAGAAGAAATGGAGCATGACGTTGCCAGGCTTCACGAATACGGCCTTTGGGCAACCCTCCAGCGGGGAGATCAGATTTAATGACTGCCACTGAAGGTTTCAAGCGACATGGCGCACATTCGTATGTCGCAACCTTTGATGCGGCAGAGAAGGAAGTTCTGCTTAATCTATGTGAACAGATAATCGAACTTCTTGCAGAGCGTGTTGATCATGGCCACGAAGATCCATTGGCGGCGATGGTTGGAATTACCTCTCACGATTCACCGCCAGAGGATGAAGTACTTCATCGGCTATTGCCGAATGCATACGCAGATGATGTTGATGCCGCAGAATTTCGTCGATATACCGAATCAACTCTTCGCGGTAAGAAGCAAGCTCATGCAATGTCTATCCGAATGTTGCTGAAAAGTTCACCCGAAGGCGATGTTGAACTCGATCATCAAGGTGCAAATGATTGGCTTGGTGGCCTCAACGATATCCGTCTTGCATTAGGAGTTCGTCTCAAGATTGAGAGCGGAAACTACGAGCATCTCGAACTCCTCTCACCTGATGACCCTCTGCGCGGAGTGTATGCCGTTTACTCATGGCTAGGGTGGCTGCAAGAGACTTTATTAGAGGCTCTCATGGATGAAGTAACCGAGTAAAAATCTCCCTTAGACTAACCTCCATGTCACTGACTATCTCACGTGCAATTGTTGATGCAATTCTCGAACAATCTCGAGTCGAGTATCCCGATGAGTGCTGCGGCGTAATTCTTGGGCCAGTCGGCGCAGATACGCCAGTACGTCTAAAACCGATGATTAATGCGGCCCACTCACCAACGTTTTATGAATTCGATCCAAAAGATTTGCTCGCTCTTTATCGCGAAGTAGACGATAACGATGAAGAAATAGTCGTGATTTATCACTCCCATACAGAGACCGAAGCTTTTCCATCTCGTACGGATATTGCGTATGCAGGTGAGCCTGGTGCTCATTACGTATTGGTCTCTACCCGCGAAGAGATTGCACCTGCAACAGAATTTCGTTCATTCCGAATTATCGACGGGGTAGTGACCGAGGAAGACGTTTCAATTACCGCCTAACGGCTTTTTAAGCCACAATACGGCTATGTCTATTGAAGTTCGCATCCCAACAATCCTTCGACCATATACAAAGGATGAGAAGACCGTTGCTGCCAGTGGAGCAACACTCTCTGCGTTGATCTCTGATCTTGATGCACAGTACGCCGGTCTTGGTGAGCGCTTGCTTGAAAATGGTGAGCTACGCCGCTTCATCAATATCTATATCAATGATGAGGATGTTCGCTTTCTCGGTGGACTTGAAGCTCCACTCAAAGACGGTGATTCAGTCACAATTTTGCCTGCAGTCGCAGGCGGCGCAATCGATTCCCTCTAAGTAATTCTCACGAATCAACCTGGAATAGATAAACCATGGCCCGCTATGAATCGCTCGCAGCATCAGTAGGTAACACTCCGCTGATTGGCCTGCCGCGACTTTCGCCCGCACCCAATGTGCGACTTTGGGCAAAGATGGAAGATCGCAATCCCACTGGTTCAATCAAGGATCGCACAGCCATCTCTATGGTGGATGAGGCAGAGAAGAGTGGGCTGCTAAAGCCAGGGGCAACAATTCTTGAACCAACAAGCGGTAACACTGGAATCTCACTTGCGATGGCGGCAAAAGTTCGCGGTTACAAATTAATTTGCGTGATGCCTGAGAACACCAGCCCAGAACGTCGTCAGTTACTTGAAATGTGGGGCGCAGAGATCATCTCTTCTCCTGCAGCAGGTGGTTCAAATGAAGCAGTACGAGTTGCTAAAGAGATTGCAGCTGCCAATCCTGATTATGTATTCCTTTATCAATACGGAAATCCTGCAAACACACTCGCGCATTACAACGGAACCGGCCCTGAGATTTTGCAAGATCTTCCAACAATCACTCACTTCGTTGCCGGACTTGGTACAACAGGAACGCTGATGGGCGCCGGTCGTTATCTTCGCGAACATAAGCCAGATGTCCAGATCATCGCTGCCGAACCTCGTTACGGCGAACTCGTTTATGGCCTGCGAAATATCGATGAAGGTTTTGTGCCAGAGCTCTATGACGCATCAGTGCTCACTCGTCGATTCTCCGTAGGTGCAGAGGATTCCGTAAAGCGCGTTCGAGAATTACTCCATGTTGAAGGCATATTCGCAGGCGTCTCAACCGGTGCGATCCTCCATGCAGCGATTGCAATGGGCAAGGAAGCGATTCGCGATGGCCGTGACGCAGATATTGCATTTATCGTCTGCGATGGCGGCTGGAAGTACCTATCTACTGGAATCTACGGCAGCGAGGTTGATGAGGCGACAGAAGGTCTCGACGGGACTCTCTGGGCTTAATTCTCGGTTTCAACACCTCACCTCGTACGATTAGCGCATGAGCAACGCACCTATTGGAATCTTCGATTCTGGCGTTGGCGGATTAACTGTTGCAAGAGCAATACTCGATCAACTCCCACATGAATCTGTTCTTTACATAGGTGACACAGCTCGAGGTCCTTATGGTCCGCGTCCGTTAGCGGAGGTTCGTGACTTCTCTCTTGAGACTCTAGATTTCTTAGTAGACCAAGGTGTCAAAGCGCTCGTGATTGCCTGCAACACAGCCAGCGCTGCGATGTTACGCGATGCCCGTGAACGCTATTCAGTTCCAGTGATTGAAGTGATTCAACCTGCGGTGCGTCGTGCAGTTGCGGCAACACGTTCTGGAAAAGTAGGAGTAATCGGTACTCGTGCGACCATTGATTCGCAGGCGTATCTTGATGCCTTTGCAGCAGCACCTCATCTACAGATTACCTCCACTGCTTGCCCGCGTTTCGTTGAATTTGTAGAACGTGGAGAAACTTCTGGCGAAGCAATTACTCAAGTTGCACGTGAGTATTTAGCGCCCATGATCGCCGCTGATGTCGATACTTTGGTCCTAGGTTGTACGCACTACCCACTTCTTACTGGCGTTATTTCTTATGTGATGGGCAACTCAGTCTCATTGGTTTCTAGCGCAGAAGAGACTGCAAAAGATCTCTATCGCGTGCTCGTTGAGGGTTCTTTACTACGAGACGCTGATGCCGCAGCACCAGTGCACCGATTCTTGGCAACAGGGGATGCAAAGGCTTTTGAAGGATTAGCACGCCGTTTCTTAGGTCCAGAAGTGGGATCTGTTCAACACCAAGAGCTCTAAAAGTACGCACTTCAATTTCTATCTAAGCCCGGTAAATGCCGCGGCACAATAAAGGAAAGAGGCAACAATGGCACGCAACGATGGACGCTCTGTAGATCAGCTTCGCGATATCAAAATTACTCGCGGCTGGCTCGATCATGCCGAAGGATCTGTATTAGTTGAGTTCGGAAAGACTCGTGTCCTCTGCGTTGCATCATTTACGCCAGGTGTGCCTCGTTGGTTAAAAGATAGCGGCACAGGATGGGTGACTTCTGAGTACTCAATGCTTCCTCGCGCAACTCACACACGTTCTGATCGTGAATCAGTAAAAGGCAAACTTGGAGGTCGCACGCAAGAGATCTCACGCCTCATTGGTCGCTCACTTCGCGGAATTGTAGATATGAAAGAACTTGGCGAAAATACAATCGTCATTGACTGCGATGTTTTACAAGCAGATGGTGGAACACGCACAGCTGCAATTACTGGCGCATATGTGGCATTAGCGGATGCAATCGCATGGGCACAACGCGAAGGTCATGTTAAGGCTGGCGCAAAGCCACTTGCAGATTCTGTTGCAGCTATTAGCGTTGGCATTATCGACGGCGTTCCAATGTTGGACCTTTGCTACGAGGAAGATGTCCGAGCAGAAACAGATATGAATGTTGTGTGTTCTGGTGATGGTCGATTTATTGAAGTGCAAGGAACTGCAGAAGGTGCACCATTTGACCGTGCTCTTCTTGATTCACTCCTTGATCTCGCAGTAGCTGGAACGCAGGCTCTTACCGATTTGCAGAAGAAGGCTCTTAACGCGTGAGCCATAAGCTTTTACTTGCTACCCGCAATCAAGGAAAGATTGTCGAATTTCGTCGAATTCTTGATGCGATTGCACCAGGTTCAATCGAACTCGTTGGACTAGATGCATTTCCAAATCTTCATGATGTAGACGAGACTGGTAAAACATTTGAAGAGAATGCTCTGTTGAAGGCACGAGAAATGTCGGAGGCGACCGGGTTACCCGCAATCGCCGATGACAGTGGATTGTGTGTAGAGGCTCTCAATGGAGATCCAGGAATTTTCTCCGCACGTTGGGCCGGTGTTCATGGAAATGATCAAGCAAATCTTGAAAAAGTCTTGGCGCAGTTGAAAGATGTTCCGGATGAGAAGCGCGGTGCTTACTTCATCTGCGTCGCGGCTCTCTACCTTCCAGATGGTCGCACCTTCTGCCAGGAAGGGCGCTTTTACGGTTCCATCCTCCACGCACCCGTTGGAGAAAATGGTTTTGGGTATGACCCCATCTTCGCGCCTGAGGGGTTAGATATTTCTAGCGCGCAGATGAGCTCTGAAGAGAAGGATGCGGTCAGTCACCGCGGAAAAGCCCTTCGGGCGATTGCGCCAGTAGTGATGAACTCCCTGAATTCTCTAGGCTAAACTAAGAACATACGACCCGAGGAGATAAACGTGGCAGTAAAGAAGAAGTCAGTTGCCAAGAAGGCAGCAGCAAAGAAGCCGGTAGCAAAGAAGACAGCCGCTAAGAAAGTTGCCAAGAAGGCAGTAGCGAAGAAGTCTGTTGCCAAGAAGGCAGTAGCGAAGAAGTCGACCGCGAAGAAGGTTGCCAAGAAATCTGTTGCTAAGAAAGCAGCAGTGAAGAAGGTTGCTAAGAAGGCTCCTGCGCGCAAAGTTGCAACGGCTTCAGTAGTTCCAGCAGCTGCCTCAACTCCTTCACGCGATCGCGTCAATGTTTCTACATCATCTCCAGCACCTGTTAAGGCTTCGGCTCCAGCAAAGCCATCAGCTGCACCTCGTCAGGGTTCATCAAAGAGCGTTCTCGTCGCAGTACTTGTTGGCGTTGCAATCTTGGTAGCAATCGTCGCTTCACAGCAGTCAAAGACTGATTCTGATGTTGCAGAGACACCAGCGGTAACTGAGACAGCATCTCCAGAGGCATCAGCAACTCCAGAAGCAACTGAAGAAGCTTCAGCAGCAGCGACAACCGGTGAGGCACCATCACGTTTTATTGGTAACTGGAAGGATGCATCAACCAAGGAAGTCCTCGTACTTACTTGGCGCGCACCTGCAGGCGATGTCACCGGTTACAAGGTTGAGATTGCACCAAACGGTGGAGCATGGCAGGAAGTTTCAGAGATTCCTGCAACACAACTCTCATTTGAACTCACAAAGACAACTGATTCCAAGTACACATCATTCCGTGTATCTGCTGTCTATTCAGATGGTTCAGTTGGAGTTGCGACACCATTCGGTTTCGCAGGTCTATACGAATAACCAAGGATTTTGTAAGAATGCCCCGGCCATTCGGTCGGGGCATTCTTATGCGACAGACAATGAACTTACGAACGATTTCAGCGGTAGCTGGGAGATTAATCTAAGTAACGTGATATTTCAGCAACATAGACTGCAACGCCGGTCGGTACTAAATGCACTCCATCGGGGGCAAAGTATTCTGGGCGACCTTCAGATGCCTTCGCCCAATCCACAACGGCGACATTGGCATAGCGCTCTGCAACTGTACGAATAATCTCGTTATTTCCATCGCGCCATGGACGTGGCACGGCAGTATTGACGACGATCACCTTCTCTTTAGTGGCAAGTGCATTGAGGATTGCTACGACATCGCCCTCTCGGAGCACATTGTTATTACCTAGATTAAGGACAACTGGGCCATCGGGAGAAGTCTTGAGGTCGCGTTCAATCTCCTTTAAAAGCTCTGGCGCCTGCCGACCCACTCTGGCATTCACTAGACCGATCTCGTGGTTCTTCGCCAATTCATTGCGGATTCCGAGAATCACGGAATCACCCGTGAGCCAAATGCCTACAGGTGTGGTTGGAGTGCTGATGGTTCCAGCCTCTATATCCTGCACAATCTTGGCCCGCTCTTCATTTCCAATCGAAATTGCTCGCACTGTAATGACTGAGGTGGAGATAGCAAGAACTAATGTGATCGCAGCAATTTGAATCTTCTGACGCTTTTTCTCAGCGGGGGTGCGGTACTTAAGACCTTTCACCCAGTAACTCACTACACCGCGGCGCACAGGCAGTTCTACATAACGAAGAGAAATATCTGCGAGTGCAAAGACAATCAATATGCGAAGAGCGAGAAGCGCCCACGACTCACCTGCGAGATCTACATCAGGTCGAGTGACTTGAAAGATAACCCAATGCCAGAGATAGATTGCGTAAGAACGTTCGCCAATCCAAAGCAGAACTCGGTTCTGGAGAATCGGCGCAAATCGTGATGCTGGATGAACAATTGAAGTGATGATTGCCGTGCCAAATAATCCCGCGAGCGGGAATGCAATTTTGTAGAGAGTTGGATCGCTTTCATTGATGAGCAAGAAGGTAGCGAGGATTCCCAGGAATCCAAACACTCCAATGCCGTCAATGAAGTCTTGGGCTTTTCGGCTTACCTCTCTGTTAAAGTTTTGTGGAATCCAATTGACCGCAAGTGCAGCGCCGAGGAAGAGACCGATGCTATGCGTGTCAGTTCCAAAGTAAATATGGCTAACTTTGGAACCGCTAGCTGAATCTAATGAGAAGGAGACAAGCATCAACGCGACGCCCGAAAATCCCGCAATGATGAGAGCAACGAGTGAAATGCGTTTCTTACCTGCAAAACGCAGGATCAAGAGCAAGATCAAGGGCCAAAGAAGGTAGAACTGAGCCTCCACGGCGAGCGACCATGTGTGTTGCAACAATGGCGGACGGCCAATGCTTTCAAAGTAATCCAGTTCTCGCCCTACCAGCCACCAGTTCATCGACCCAGTCAGGGCAAATGGCGTATCAATAAGAAAACGCTTGATGGTGTCGGGAGCCCAAATGCCAACTGCGATAGCTGTCGTCACCAACATGAACGCGAGAGCGGGCAAAAGTCTGCGCAAGCGAGCGAGGTAAAAGGCGCGTAAATCAAGGCCTCCACTGCGCTCGATTGAGTCTAAGAGCAAGCGTGTGATCACATATCCGGAGATGACGAAGAAGAGATCTACTCCAAGAAATCCGCCAGGGATCCAATCAAAACCGAGATGATAGAAAATGACAGCTATGACTGCGATGGCACGGAGACCATCAATGGCAGGTATGTATTGGATACCGCGTTTGGTAGCCATAGAAATTACTTGCGCTTAGCAGTAGTTTTCTTAGCAGTCGACTTCTTCGTTGAGCGCTTTGGTGCATCAAGCGCTGGAGATGTACGACGACTTTGGACAACCATCGGCTCTTTACGACGGACTGTGCCATCTTCATTCAATGAGTCGTTAACAACTGCCTGCATATTAGCCAGACGAGCAAATGCACCATCGAGACGTTGACGTGACTGGGCAATTGCCTGTTCTGCTGCAACGAGTGCCTGTGATTGAACACGATAGAGGCGCTCTGATTCTGCAATTACCTCAGCTAGCCAGCGACGGTATTCAATAACTTCGTTCGCTGCATCAGCAACAATACGCTCTCCCTCACGACGTGCAGCTGAAGCAACTGCAGCTGCCTCACGACGCTTGGTCTCAATGATGGATTCAGCTTCGCGAGTTGCTTCGTTGACAAGATCTGTCGCCTCAGCCTCTGCGGTAGAAATATATTTGCGACCTCGCGCTTCTGCTCCAGAGAGAATGCTTCGAGCTTTTGATTCAGCGCCTTCTA
>JACCDW010104386.1_pt1 | contig 16211 bp, 15 predicted proteins | sample 7449781 | NCBI WGS metagenome assembly JACCDW01 (sample SAMN15323449, study PRJNA562643) | freshwater metagenome | isolation source: river surface water | place: USA:Blue River Watershed | collected 2017-08-18
CTCAATGATGATTATGCGGTTGAAAGAAAATCTGCTTTGAAAGAAGTAAAGTTGACCATACTAAAAGAAAATACATTTATGTCTTTTATGGAAAGTAAGGGCAAGGTAGGTGGACAACATAAATTTCCAAGGGTGATTAAAGGAGATTTATTAAAAGAGTGGAAAGCCTTTATTTTAAATCAATAACCATGTTTGCCCCCATTTTAAAAGGCCTTCTATTGGGTCTTATTTTAAGTATCTCTATTGGTCCGGTAATATTTGCTATTATCAAACAAAGTTTAACCAATGGCAAGCGAGCTGGATATGCTTTTGTGGCGGGGGTTTCCACAAGTGATATAAGTTTATTATTGGTTTGTAATTTATTTACAAGCTTATTTGAATTGGTACTAGAACACAAAGCCACTATTGCTTTATTGGGTGCAGGATTTTTATTAATTACTGGTTTGTATACTTTGTTTTTTAAAAAGATCGTGATCGAAAATCCTGAAGATGCTAGTGGGGCTTTTTCTAGTAAAAAAGATTTGATTAAAAGTTTTTTCTCCGGCTATTTAATGAATACCCTCAACCCAAGCGTTTTTTTATTTTGGTTTGCTTGGACTGCCGCCATTGGTGCTACGGCTGCAGATAGTAAAAGTCCCCTTCAATACAAATTGATTGTTTTTGGCACCTGTCTGGTTTTTGTGTTGATTTCAGATTTATTAAAAGTGGTTTTAGCAGGTGCTTTAAGACCCAGATTAACCGAGAAGAGTTTATTATGGATTAACCGAGCTTCTGCTATCATTATTTTAACATTTAGTGCAGCATTATTTTATAGCGCTATTCGTTATTATTAAGTAATTTGCTGTTGTGAAAAAACTACTATTCCTACCATTCTTATTACTGTTTTGTTTTACAACCCTTTTTGCACAATCTGATCGTGTATTGGTATTGAAAGACAGAAACATTGTCGTTAAAAATTTTACTGTTGGTAATCATATCAAATTTGAATTTAGCAATAGCCAGTGGATTACTGGTTATATCTCAAGAATCAAGGCTGATACCATTGATGTGAAACAATATAGTTTACAACCCACCATGACCATGTGGGGTACAAAAGATTTTGACACCATTAAATTGGGTACATTGATTTTGGGCATTGATGAAATAAAAGCATTTCCAAAAGAGTCTAGTCAATATACCAGTGTTTTTGGAAACGGAGCGCTCTTACAAACTGCGGGGGCTGGTTATTTTGTGGTAAATGTGGTGAACTCATTAATTAGAAAAGATCCTGTTTTTGAATCCAGTAATTTGCCAAAAATGGGTGCGGGGATTGGTGCATTTATATTAGGGAAAATTCAAGCAAAGAAAAATCCCAACTATCGTCCTATTGGAAAAAGATTTAGCGTAGCCATTTTATAATATTGCCGTGTTTAAAATCATTCGAAAAGTTTTTTTGTACCTATTCCTAAGCTCTTTAGCTTATGTGGTATTGATTAAGTTTGTTAATCCTCCCATTACCATTACACAAATCACCAACGCTTTTGGGCTTGGATTAAAAAGAGATTATGTATCATGGGAAGACATGTCTTATAATATTAAGCTAGCTGCTATTGCAAGCGAGGATCAGGTATTTCCAGATCATATTGGATTTGATTTTGATGCAATGGAAAAAAGCCTTCGTCCAAAAAAGAAGAAAAAAAAATCTAGAATACCGCTTGGAGGTGGCGCCAGCACTATTACACAGCAAACTGCTAAAAATGTTTTTTTATGGCAGGGGGGTAGATATGATAAATATATTAGAAAGATCCCCGAGTTTTATTTTACTTTTTTAATTGAAATGATCTGGGGTAAAAAAAGAATTCTTGAAGTGTATTTAAATGTCATTGAAACAGGGCCCGGCTGTTTTGGTGTAGAAGCTGCGGCGCAACATTTTTTTCATAAATCTGCTAAGAAATTAACGCGTGCAGAAGCGGCGATGATTGTGGCTGGTTTTCCTAATCCTAAAAAATTCACTGCCGTTCCAATGAGTAGAAGGGTGGCTTGGAGATATCCTCAAATTTTAAGAGAGATGAATAATTTAGAAGACGACGAAGATATCCGCGCTCTTTTAAAAAAATAAGATTTTATATTAATCCTTAAGATCCTGAATTATTGAGCACAATATTGATCAATAAATTTCATGGCATTCTTTGTTCTTGCTTCTCCTGTTCCTGAAACAATTGCCCAAGGTGTTTCCTGATTCATTAATAATTCTTTATACAATGCGAACAACTCTTTTCTTGGTTGCTCGTCTGGATACTCGCGCATTTCATCTGCAGTCCAGGGAAGATCAATATCGCAAAGCAAATACAAATCATATTTTCTTTGACTGATCTCTTCTAAAATATATGGATGACAATTATTAAAAACATATTCACACCAAACCTTCATCACATACATATCTGTATCAATAATTAAATGAGACTTGTTTTGCTCTATTGCTTTTTTTGTGGCCCTTTCTTCATTCGCTATCTGACCTTCTGCAATCGTCAGTAAATTTTCAAAACTATAGTCGGTTCCGTTTTTTGAAAGATATTCTCTTGCGTACTCTTCACACCAAATTGTATCATACGCTTTAGACAACGCCTCGCAAAGTGTTGATTTACCTGTAGATTCGGGACCTAATACCACTATTTTTTTTAGCTTACTCATTGGTTTCTTTTGATTTTTGATTCCAACTGATCCATCCAGCAATGGCTAAAATTAATAATACAATAAACTGTACGCTCGTAAACGCATATCCTTTTATAAAGTATAATGGTATGGATGCGATATTGGTTAATATCCACCAAATCCAGCTCTCTACTTTCTTTTTAGCCATTAACCACATTCCTGTATATGCAGTAGCACTAGCAAATGCATCTGCCCATGGAATGGCTTCTGGTGCAAATGCTGTTTTTGCATAAGTCAATAATAAATAGATGATAGCATAGATTACTCCAAAAAATAATAATTGTTGTAGCCATTCTTTTTTATTGCTACGGGTAATTTGTAAAACAAAGTTTGTTTTGTCTTCGGTTTTCCTGGTCCACAAATACCAACCATATAAGCTCATTATGGTATAATATAAATTCACACTTGCCTCTCCAAATAAATGTCCTTTAAAACTTAGATAAATATATAAGGTGGTATTGATAAGACCTGTTGGATAAACCAAGATGTTTTCTTTCCTACTATACCAAACCGATACTATCCCCATGATCACAGCAACCGCTTCGATAGGGGTGGTTTGTATAAGGCCGTTGTATATAGATTGGAAAAGTTCGTTCATTATTAATTTTAAAAGATAAAGATACTTATTTAGCAGCTTTCATTTTTTCAAGCTGTGCTTCTAATCGGAACATCTCGTCTCTCAATTTTGCAGCCTCCATAAAGTCTTGTGCTTTAGCAAATTTTTCCATTTGCTTCTTGGTTTGCATAATTGCTTTTTCTGTTTGTGGAATAGTTGCGTAATCTGATGCGTCTTCTGCGGCCATATTTAAACCATCGGTGGTTCGAATATTCATATTATTTAAGTCAAAGCCTTTAATATCCAATACTGCTGTTTGCGCCATTACCTGTTCAATACTTTTCACCACTGTTGTTGGTGTGATATGGTGTTCGGTATTGTATTTAATTTGTTTGGCTCTTCTTCTTTCCGTTTCATCCATGGTGCGTTGCATACTCTTGGTAATTTGATCTGCATAAAAAATTACTTTACCATTCGCATTTCTTGCCGCACGGCCAGCTGTTTGGGTTAATGATTTTTCGTTTCTTAAAAAACCCTCTTTATCTGCATCTAAAACCGCTACCAGCGTGACTTCTGGAAGATCTAATCCCTCTCTTAAAAGGTTTACCCCCACCAGTACATCTATCTCTCCCAATCTTAACTCTCTTAAAATTTCAACACGCTCAAGTGCATCAATATCACTGTGTATATATTTGGATTTGATTTGGATGTTCTTTAAATAACGATCCATTTCTTCCGCCATTTTTTTGGTAAGTGTGGTTACTAAAATCCTACCGCCCTTTTCTACCTGTGCGCTAATTTCATCTAATAAATCATCTATTTGATTTTTGGTGGGTCTTACTTCAATTGGCGGATCTAATAATCCGGTGGGTCTAACCACCTGTTCAACAATTAATCCGTCTGTTTTTTCTAATTCATATTCTCCTGGCGTCGCACTTACAAAAACAGACTGTCCAATAATGTTTTCAAATTCATTAAAATTTAATGGTCGGTTGTCCATAGCGCTTGGAAGTCTAAAACCAAACTCAACCAAATTCATTTTTCTACTTCTATCTCCTCCATACATTCCTGAAATTTGTGGAATGGTTACATGGCTTTCATCTATTACACAAATAAAATCTTTTGGGAAATAATCCAATAAACAGAAGGGTCTTGTGCCTGGTTTTCTTCTATCAAAAAACCTTGAATAGTTTTCAATTCCGGTACAATATCCCAACTCTCTGATCATTTCAATATCATATTCTACGCGCTCCTTAATTCTTTGGGCTTCAATGGGTCTTCCAATTTTTTTAAAATATTCTACCTGAGCGCGCATTTCGTCTTGAATCTCATAAATAATCTCTTGCAACATTTCTTTCGGTGCTAAATATAAATTAGCAGGAAAAATAGCCGCGTTCTCCATTCGCTCAATTCTTTTGCCAGACTCGATTTCAATGCTTTCTATGGTTTCAATTTCATCTCCAAAAAAAGTAATTCTATATCCATAATCCACATAAGGAAGATTGATATCCACCGTATCTCCTTTAACTCTAAAAGATGCTCTATCAAATTCTGTTTCTGTTCGGTGATATAAACTATTCACCAATGCATGCAGAAAAGCCTGTCTAGAAAAAGTCATTCCTGCTTCAATTCTAATAATACCGTTTTCGTATTCGGTTGGATTACCCATACCATATATACAACTTACACTAGCTACAATGATAATATCCCTTCTTCCGCTTAATAATTGTGCCGTTGCTTGTAAACGAAGTTTGTCTAACTCTTCATTGATGCTTAAATCTTTTTCGATATATACTCCTGATGTGGGTAAATATGCTTCTGGTTGATAATAGTCGTAATAGGAAACAAAATAACCCACTGCATTTTCTGGAAAGAATTGTTTGAACTCTCCGTACAATTGTGCAACAAGTGTTTTATTGTGGGTTAATACCAGCGTGGGCCTTTGAACATTTTGTACCAAATTAGCGATTGTAAAGGTTTTTCCGGAACCCGTTACGCCCAGTAGGGTTTGATACCTATCTCCATTCAAGACCCCTTCTGTGAGCTGTGCAATGGCCGCAGGCTGATCACCAGCAGGGGTATAGTTAGAGTGTATCTTAAAGGGCATTATACTTTTCTATTTAGATAGTGCGTGTAATTAGGTAATTCGTATGAATATGCTTCTTGCATAAATCTAGAAGTCATTAAAAAGTCTGCAGTAGTTCTGTCACACGCCATAGGCAGGTTCCACGCAACTGCCAATCTAAGTAATGCTTTAACATCACTATCGTGTGGTTGTGCTTCCATAGGATCGAAAAAGAAGAAAATCACATCTATATCACCTGTAGCAATCATGGCGCCTATTTGTTGGTCACCACCCAATGGTCCACTTAATAGTTTTACCACGGGCTGGTCCAATGCTTCTTCAATTAATTTTCCGGTAGTACCAGTTGCTACTAAAGAGTGTTTAGATAATTCTGTTTTATTATGAACCGCCCACTCTATTAAATCTTTCTTTTTATTATCGTGTGCAATTAAAGCAATCTTTTTTCTTTTTTCTAAAACGCGAATATTTTTATTCATTTTGGATATTTTATGATATAGTGCTTTTGCTTAGCAAAGGTATGGCGATTAGTATTATTAATATAGTAACCGTACTTATATTAAACTGTGATAAAATAATAAATAGAATTAATAAGAAAAACGGATAGGTAAATAATAATAGCGCAAATAATACAGAATCGTAAAAAACAGATCCTTTTGTTTTTTTATCTACAAAACGATGAATGATATTGAAATAAGGTTTATGAAAGAAATACCAGAAGTTTTTATGTATTACCGTCTTTTGTGTAGGAACTAAAATATTTTCATTTAAAACCTTACAAACATGGTTATTAAATGCCACACGGTCGTGGGCGCTTTCTATTTTTTGATCAAACAAGAATTGTGTAATAATTAAATTAACCTTTTTTCCAATTCCTCTAAAATTATTATAACCAATTCCCGCGATATGTATTATCGGAAATACATTTAATTGGTGTAGCCCTTCTAAAATTCTTGCGGTTCCTTTTTTAAATGGTTGTAATTGATGATCATTCACACAAACCCCTTCAATAAATATTAATACTGATTCACCTTCTGATATCAATTGTATTGATTTTCTTATCGCATAATCATTTAGATGTAAAAACTCTTTCCCTTCTCTTAATCTATATACCGGAATCATATTTAAGGCGTTCAAAAAAAATCTATATACTTTCTTTTCAAATACATCGCCTCTTGCTAAAAAATAAACTCTTCTATTATAATATGCACCAATTATAATTGCATCTAAAAATGAATTTGGGTGATTGGCAATAATAAATAAAGGCCCTTTTGTATCTAAAAGGTGTTTATTTTTTACATGAACTTCTTTACAAAAGATAGATAATGCTAAACGAATAAAGAATTTTAAAATATAGATCAACCTTTTTTTTATAAATATAAAAAAACCGCACCAATAATGATGCGGTTTATACTTACTAACTAACTAAAAACCCAAAAATTTTAAGCTTTTGCTTCTTCTACAGCTGTAGCTATTTTAGCTCTTATTTTTGCTTCAATTTCGTTGGCCATTTCTGGATTATCGTGTAATAATTGTTTTACAGTTTCTCTACCCTGACCTAATTTATTTGAATCATAACTAAACCAAGATCCACTCTTTTGAATAATATCCAATTCTACACCCATATCAATAATCTCTCCAATCTTACTAATACCTTCTCCAAAAATGATTTCAAATTCTGCAGCTCTAAATGGAGGAGCAACTTTATTTTTTACCACTTTTACTTTCACTCTATTTCCAATAGCTTCATCACCATCTTTAATTTGAGTCATTCTTCTAATATCCAATCTCACAGAGGCATAGAACTTTAATGCGTTACCACCAGTAGTAGTTTCTGGGTTACCAAACATAACTCCAATCTTCTCTCTTAATTGGTTGATAAAAATACAAATAGTGCCAGTTTTGTTAATTGTTGCTGTTAATTTTCTCAATGCTTGAGACATTAATCTTGCATGTAATCCCATTTTAGAATCACCCATTTCACCTTCTAATTCGCTCTTTGGAACCAATGCTGCAACAGAGTCAATAACTAATACATCCACTGCACCTGATAAGATTAATCTATCTGCAATTTCTAAAGCTTGCTCACCATAATCTGGTTGAGAGATTAATAAACTATCTACATCCACACCTAATTTCTTAGCATATGCACTATCAAATGCATGTTCAGCATCAATAATTGCACAGATACCACCTTTCTTTTGTGCTTCTGCAATTGCATGTATTGCTACAGTCGTCTTACCAGAAGATTCTGGTCCATATATTTCAATAATTCTTCCTTTTGGTAATCCACCAATTCCTAACGCAGTATCTAATCCAATAGATCCAGTTGAAATAACTTCTTGTGGTTCTTGGCTTCTTTCATTCATCATCATTACACTTCCCTTACCATAATCTTTGTCGATTTTATCCATGGTTAATTTAAGTGCCTTTAATTTTTCTGCGTTACTCATAGCTTGTCGTTTTATTAGTTTCTTGTATAATTTATGTGAAGGTATGGATAAATTGTTAATAAACTAAAATATTTAGTAAAAATTTACTAATTTGATTAGTTTACTAATTAGTTTGTTCTCATTTTTTATATAAATTATTGATTTTCAATTATTTAATTTTTAGTATTATTTTAGTATTTTTCTTATTTTGTAAATATATGGAGATCATTTTATTAAAAATTAAGTGTTTTTACGCTGTTTTTGAAGGAGAATAAAAGTAATTGAATTTGTTAGACTATCCTATTTTGTCCTCTTTTTATAGATGTGGATTTCTATTGTAGTATTCTAAAATAATACATTTATATAAACAAACTAATACTATTACCCCTGTTAATATCTTAATATCTTATTTATTCACATTACAAATAATGCTTTTATAAATAAGTTTAGATATTAGTATTCTTTAAAATATTCCTCTATTTATCTAGTTTTTAAGAATAAATTATTAGCATAAAACGAAGACTAATATGTTTAGTATTATTTTATTGAACAGTTTATTCACTGTTAATTAACGGTATTAATTTGGTTGATTTTTATGGTATTTTCCAGTTATCTGCTTCTAAGGTTTAAGTTATTCTTTTTTAATCCACAGTTTTTCACACAAATATTGGGGTTATCAACGAATTTTTAATTTATCCACTCCCTTATTGTGTATTTTAAAATACTAATAACATTATTAAATACTAATTAGAATACATTAAATTTGCCTTCCTACAATTATAGTATATATGTCAATTATTCAGAACATTAGAGAAAAAGGTACTTGGATTATTTTTGGAATCATAGCACTAGCATTGATTGCGTTTATATTACAAGATGGTATTGGTAGAAATAATAGAAATAGTAATATTTCTACTATTGCAACTGTAAATGGTGATCCTATTGATAAATTATCTTTTGATGAAAAAGTAGATTTACAAGTTCAAAATTATGCTTCACAAGGAGTGAAAAGAGAACAAGTAATTGGATACCAATTTAATCAAGAAGTGGATGCTTTATTATATAAGCAAGAGATTAATAAATTAGGATTAATGGTTGGTACTAAAGAAATTTCTGATGTATTATTTGGTAGTGAATCTCCTTTTAAAAATGAGTTTACAGATCAAACAACTGGAGAGTTTAAAGTGAACGATGCTAAAAATGCAATTGCACAACTTAAAAAAAGTAAGAATGCCGAGCAAATTAAGCAATTAGAAAAATTTTATATTGAACCTTCTATTGAAAATAGAATTAGAACAAAGTATCAATCTTTATTAATTAAAGGTATTCAATTACCAAAATGGTTAGCAGATAAGTCTATTGCAGAAGCGAATAGTATAGCTAGTGTTTCTTATGTAGGTGTATCTTATAATAGTGTTTCTGATAGTGCTGTTAAAGTGACTAATGATGATATTGCAGCTTATATTAAGGATCATGCTCCTGCATATCAAAATGAAGAAGCTTCTAGAAGTATAAGCTATGTTGGTTTTAATGCCGCAGCATCTACGGCTGATTCAGTTGCAATATTAAATCAATTGATTGCTTTGAAAGATGAGTTTAAGGCTACAACCAACGAGGCATCTTTCTTAAATAAGGTAGGTTCTGATTTACCATATTATAATTCTTATGTAAGTAAAAAAACATTACAAATTCCTAATAAGGATTCTGTATTATCTGTTGGTGTTGGTAATACATTCGGTCCATATATTGACGGTAAGAATTTTACCATCGCTAAAGTGGTTGGTGTAAAATCTTGGCCGGATAGTGCAAGCGTTAGACATATTTTAATTGCTACTGTGAATCCACAAAATGGACAACAAATAAGAGATGATAGTACTGCAAAGAAATTAATAGACAGTATTAAAAACGCAGTAACAGGTGGCGCAAGCTTTGAGGCCTTGGTTACTAAATATTCTGATGATGGTGGTTCAAAGGCAAATGGTGGTAAATATGAAATGTTTGCACAAGCACAAATGACTCCAGAATTTAATGATTATAGTTTTGATAATGCTGTTGGCTCAAAAGGTGTTGTAAAAACAGATTTCGGTTATCATTATATTGAAGTTTTAAAACAAACCCCAAGGGGTCCTGCATATAAGATTGCCTATTTATCTAAAGCTGTATTACCAAGCAACGAAACATTAAATGCTGCTTCTACTGCTGCAGCTCAATTTGCAACCGCATCCAAAGATCCTAAGTCTTTTACTGCAAATGCTGTTAAAGAGAAAAAAGAAGTTTTCCCGGCTGCTAATATCAAAGCGAATGATAATGAAATTCCAGGAATTGGAGAATCAAGACAAATGGTTCGTTGGATTTTTGAAAACGATATCAATGATGTTTCAGAACCATTTGAAGTGGGTGATAATTATGTGGTAGCTGTGATTAACTCTGAAGAGAAGAAGGGTTTAATGAGTGTTGAAGCTGCTAAACCTACTGTTGAGAATATCATTAAAGATCAAAAGAAAGCAGAAATCATTAAGAAAACTTTCAAAGGTACAAGCTTAGAAACTTATGCAGCTTCTGCTAAAGTGACTATTGCAAGAGCAGATAGTATTAATTTTAATTACTCAATGGTACCAGGCTTGGGCAATGAGCCAAAGATTGTTGGTGCTGCTTTTAATAAGTCTTTAGTTAATAAAGTTAGCGAACCATTCGCTGGTAATTCTGGTGTGTTTGTGGTTTCTGTTAATTCTATAGGTGCCATTCAATCACAACAAGATCCTAATTTGTTCAAAGATGAATTATTAAACAGAACAAGATCGATCTTCTTTAGATCTTCTGTAGGATTAAGAAAGGCTGCAAAAATTGAAGACAATCGTTTTAAGATTTATTAGATTTTTCTATAATAGTAAAGACCCTCCATTGTGAGGGTCTTTTTTTGTGCTTTATTCTACCTAATTTTGCAATATGTCAACTCCCATAATTAATAAAGTTGCCGAGAGTGGTTTGGTTAGTTTAGACCTTACTAGTTTTTTGGATACAACTCCGATTGTTTTATTTGATATAAAACAATATTTATTTATGGAATTAATCTTAAAAGAAAAAGATTTCAGAGCTGCATTGGCTGCTGCTGATTTTTCAATGTATCAAGATAAAATTGTTGGAATTTGTTGTAGTGTGGATGTAATTATTCCTATGTGGGCAAATATGCTTATTGCTTCTGCCCTACAACCGTTTGCTAAATCAATTTATTTTGGTGAAGAAAATAGAGTAAGAGAACAAATGCTTTTAGAAGCTATAACAAAAATAGATACAAAAGATTACGCCGATCAAAGGGTTGTTGTAAAAGGTTGCGGTGAATTGCCAATTGGTGAATCTGCTTATGTGGCGATTACCAATAAATTAAGACCGGTTGTTAAAAGTATTATGTATGGCGAGCCCTGTAGCACTGTACCTGTTTATAAAAAGAAATAATTATAGATTTTTAAAATAATTATTGTTTTCAATTTCATCCTTCACTTTATCTGGTACTAGATATCTTATAGTGATTCCGTTTTTTCTATTGTTTCGTATGAGTGTTGCAGATAGTTCTAACATGGGTGCTTCCAAATAGGTAATATCAGCACCATAAGTTTCTGTAATATCAAATCCCGGTCTTCTATAAACTATAAATTTGTAATTTTTCTTCAGTGCTTCAAAATTTTTCCATTTAGGAAGATTTTGAAAACTATCTCCTCCCATAATTACAGAGAATTCGTGTTGTGGATATTGCTCTTGTATATAAGTTAGTGTATCTATTGTATAAGAGGGCTTAGGTAATTTGAATTCAATATCAGTCACTTTTAATTGAGGATCTCCTTCTATAGCAATCTGTGCTAAATGCAAACGATCATATTCGTTTAATAAACTTGATTGAGGTTTATGAGGATTTTGTGGAGATACCACCAACCAGACTTGTTTTACATCTGTATGATTAGCAATATAACTTGCTACCATTAAATGTCCATTGTGAATAGGATTAAAAGAACCAAAAAATAAGCCTATTTTCATCTTAAGTAATTGATAATCAGTGATTTAATCTTTTGTAATCCAAATGCTATCAGCCTCGTCCTTTCTTAAGCTCAATTGGTAACCCGCGACACTTATACTAATTGGATCACCCAGTGGTGCTATTTGTTCAACAGTAATTGCTTCACCAGGAATACAACCCATCTCCATTAATTTTAAAAAGATATCATCGTTTTCAAAAGAATGAATTACGCCTGCTTCACCAATATTTAACTCACTTAACTTCTTCATAGAATACTACAAATATAAACTGCTTTGAATGATATTTGGTTACGAGATTAGAACAATATTTTTGTCCAAAATTCGTATAAGTATTTGAATAACATAAGACTATGTGTATGACCATTTCTTTTAATAAGGCAGATGCAAATGCAACCCTGGCTAACAGGGTGGCCCTAAAGTCTTTTATTGAGAAGAGAGTAAAGAAAGGGGGTTATACAATAGATTCTCTTACTTATGTTTTTTGTTCAGACAAATACTTATTAAAAATTAATAAAGATTTTTTATCTCACGATTACTATACTGATATAATAAGTTTTGATCTATCAGAAGTGCCCGGACAGCTTATTGGTGAGGTTTATATTAGTGTGGATAGGGTTAAGGACAACGCTAAGACACACGGAACTAGTCTAAAAGAAGAATTACACAGGGTAATCTTTCATGGTGCCCTACATTTTTGTGGCTATAAGGATAAAAAACCCACAGACGCCAAAAAGATGAGACAAATGGAAGATGCTTGGCTTTCTGCTTACATGAAATTATAATGTGTTCCACGTGGAACAAGAGGACGCGGACGAGCGTCCGATGAAAGAACTGAAATTTCTAAAATAATAAACAACTGTTCCATGTGGAACGCTTTTGTAATAAATACGATATTATCTTTGCAATCTTATGTTTCCTAAATACAATATAATAGTGGTAGGTGCTGGGCACGCGGGTTGTGAGGCGGCGGCGGCCGCAGCAAATATGGGCAGTAAAGTGTTATTGGTAACAATGAACATGCAAACTATCGCCCAGATGAGCTGTAATCCTGCTATGGGAGGAATTGCTAAGGGACAGATTGTAAGAGAGATTGATGCGTTGGGTGGATATAGTGGAATTGTATCAGATCTAAGTACTATTCAGTTTAGAATGTTGAATAAGAGTAAGGGGCCTGCTATGTGGAGCCCCAGAACTCAAAACGACCGACATTTATTTGCAGCAAAGTGGAGGGAACTATTAGAACAAACGCCTAATGTAGATTTTTACCAGGATTCGGTGAATGAATTAATCATTAAGAACGGTAAAGCCTTTGGAGTAAAGACTAGCCTGGGTCATTTAATAGAGTCTGATGCGGTTGTTATTACCAGCGGAACCTTCCTAAATGGTATCATGCATATTGGGGAGAAACAAATTGGAGGCGGAAGAGTCGCAGAAAAAGCCGCAACGGGAATTACCGAGCAATTGGTTTCCTATGGAATGGAATCAGATAGATTAAAAACAGGTACACCACCAAGGGTAGATGGAAGAAGTTTGGACTATTCAAAGATGGAAGAGCAGAAGGGTGACGAAGAAGTGGTGGGATTCTCTTATTTAGATATACCAAGAGTAAAGCCAGAAGATCAAAGGTCTTGTTTTATTACCTATACAGATAATATTGTACATGATATATTAAAGACTGGTTTTGATAGAAGTCCTATGTATGCGGGTAGAATTGAGGGCGTTGGTCCTAGATATTGTCCGAGTATTGAGGATAAAATCAACAGATTCGCAGATAGAGAAAGACATCAGTTATTCGTGGAGCCAGAGGGATGGAATACCGTAGAGATTTATGTAAATGGTTTTAGTACAAGTTTGCCAGAAGAAGTACAATACGAAGCACTTCGTAGAGTTCCTGGATTTGAGCAAGCTAGAATGTTTAGACCTGGTTATGCGATCGAATATGATTTCTTCCAACCCACTCAATTAAAATATACTTTAGAAACCAAGGCTATTGAAAATTTATTTTTCGCTGGACAAATTAATGGAACTACAGGATATGAAGAAGCGGCTTGTCAGGGTTTGATGGCGGGCATGAACGCACACCTAAAAATCAACCATAAAGAAGCATTGATCTTACAAAGATGTGATGCATATATTGGTGTGTTGATTGATGATTTAATTGGTAAGGGAACCAACGAGCCTTATAGAATGTTTACTTCAAGAGCAGAGTTTAGAACATTGCTCAGACAAGATAATGCCGATTTAAGATTAACCGAACTAAGCCACAAGCTAGGACTAGCAAGCGATACAAGAATGCGTCGTGTTGAAGAGAAACAAAAAAATGTTGCAGAGATTCGACAAATATTAAATGCACATTCTATTGAACCAGATGAGATCAACGCCTTTTTAACAGAAATAGAATCTGCTCCTTTGGTAGAAAAACAAAAGGCCGCGAAACTGGTTTTACGCCCTAATATTAGTTTGCAACAAATATTAGATAACAGTGCAGCGCTACAAACCAAATTGGCAAACCAAGAAGTGGAGTTTATTGAACAAGCAGAAATTCAAGTAAAATACGAAAGGTACATAGAGAAAGAAAAAGAGATTGTGGATCGTATGGCCAATTTAGAAAACCAATTGATTCCAGATAGTTTCGATTATGATAAGGTAGCGGCACTTTCGATTGAGGCCTTACAAAAATTCAAAAAAATTAGACCCCTTACACTTGGGCAAGCAAGCCGAATCAGCGGTGTAAATCCAAGCGATATACAGATTTTAATGGTGTATATGGGCAGGTAGCCATTTATCAAAAAAGCTAATTTTCACTATTTTATAATCGCATAATTTCATAGCTTTAGAATCATTCTTTAAGTAAATATTCTAAACAAAAATTATCGCGTATGAAGAGGATTTTTTTATCCCTTCTTTTACTCGTTACTGGAGCTGCTGCTTTTGCGCAGGAGACTTTCCCTGTTAATGGTGTGAGAGATGTAAGATCGGGTAGTTATGCATTTACAAATGCAACTATTATCCAAAATGCAAGTACAAAAATGGAGAAAGCAACACTTGTTATCAAACAAGGTAAAATTGTTGCAGTAGGTGTTGGAATTGAGATTCCCAAAGATGCTGTTGTAGTTGATTGCAATGGTAAATTTATTTATCCAAGTTTTGTGGATCCATTAACCGACTATGGTGCTGGTACTCCAAAGAGAACCAATGCAGGATTTAATTTTGGTGCACCAGGACAATTTTTGTCTAATAAGCCAGGTGCTTATAACTGGAATCAAGCAGTGAAGCCAGAAGTAAATGCGGTAGATGGTTTTACATTAGATGAAGCCGTTGCAAGTTCTTATAGAAATAACGGATTTGGTACTGTCTTAACACATGTTAAAGATGGTATTGTTCGTGGAACTGGCGCCGTGGTAACATTGGCTAGCACCAACGAGAACAATGTTATTTTAAAAACTAAAGCTGCGCAATTATTTTCTTTTGATAAAGGAACATCTACACAATCTTATCCAAGTAGTTTGATGGGAAGTATCGCTTTACTTCGTCAAACTTATTTAGATGCTAAATGGTATGCAACAAAACCAGCTGGCGAAGGAGTTAACTTATCATTAGAGTCTTTTAATTCAAACGCAAGCTTACCACAAATTTTTGTTGCGGATGACAAATGGTCTACATTAAGAGCAGATCGTATTGCTAAAGAATTTGGAACACAATACATTATTAGAGGTGCCGATAATGGTTACCAAAGAATAGATGAATTAGCAAAAACAAAAGCAAGCTTTATTATTGGTGTAGATTTTCCTGCAGCATTAGATGTGGAAGATCCTAACGATGCGCGCTTTGTTTCTTTGGCAGATATGAAACATTGGGAATTGGCTCCAACCAATCCTGCTGCATTTGAAAAAGCAGGTATTAATTTTTCTATCACTAGTACTGATATGAAAGATAGCAAGCAGTTTTTAGCAAATCTTAGAAAGGCTGTACAATACGGTCTTTCTGAAACAAAGGCCTTAGAAGCTATCACTAAAACACCGGCTACTATTTTAGGCGTATATGATCAAGTGGGTTCTTTGGATGCAGGCAAGTTGGCTAATTTTATTATTACTACCGACCCTCTTTTCAGTAGCAATTCAAAGATTATTGAAAACTGGATTCAAGGAAACAAGTATGATGTGAATCCAAATGAGTGGAACAACTATACTGGTAAATACAGCTTAGCGGTAAATAATAATGGCGCTACAACAACCTATTCTGTTGAAGTGAAAAAAGACTTATCTGCTTCTATTATTGGAACAGATACTTTAATGGCTAAAATCTCAATCAATGATGCAATTGTAAAAATCAGCTTCCCAGAGAAAAAAGGTCGTATGGCAGAAACTATCCGCTTGGGTGGTGCTGTGGTTGGAAACAACTGGTCTGGTTTGGGTCTTGA
>JACCDW010547994.1_pt1 | contig 16211 bp, 18 predicted proteins | sample 7449781 | NCBI WGS metagenome assembly JACCDW01 (sample SAMN15323449, study PRJNA562643) | freshwater metagenome | isolation source: river surface water | place: USA:Blue River Watershed | collected 2017-08-18
GTAAATTCAAAACGACTGTAATCTCAAACACAGATGAAAAAAAGTTACTTGAAGACGTAAAAAAAACATTAGTCAAGTGTGGAGAGATGGGGTATTGGTTGTGTGGTCATAACGTCAAGAACTTTGACATTCCTATGATTGGGAAAAGAATGGTAATTAATGGAATTATGCCACCAAAAATCTTACCTTCGTATGACACAAAACCATGGGAAGTTAGAGCGGTAGATACTCGAGATGTTTGGCAATTCGGTCAATATGCGTCGATATCTACATTGGATTTAATGTGTGGGGTATTAGATATTGAATCACCAAAGTCAGATGAAATGGACGGGTCTAGAGTTCATGAAGTTTTTTGGAATGAGAAAGATTATGATAAAATAAACAAATATTGTGAAAAGGACGTTGTGCAGTTGTATGAAGTAGTAAATAAACTTGTAAACCTTAAATAATGGAAAATAAAGACATGTTCAGTCAAATTCTTTCAGAATTTGAAAAAATTAAAAAAGAATATAATATCGATTTTAACGATATAAAGCCAGAACACATTTCGCAATTACTCAACGATTCTTTAGGTGATATGGGTAAAGAAATGTATGACGACAGTATCACGTTTGATTTTAAAGTGCAACGAATTGTCGAAAACGCAGTACTTCCAAAATACGTATTTTCACAAGATTCTGGATTCGATTTACACTCTACTGAGGATGTAAATATTGGTCCATTCGGTAGAGAATTGGTTCCAACAGGGTTAAGGGTCAAAATACCTGAAAATTGTGAATTACAGGTTAGGCCAAAAAGTGGATTAGCAATAAATAAAGGTTTGACAGTATTAAACACGCCAGGTACTGTAGATAATGGTTATACAGGGGAAATCAAAGTGATTGTTTTCAACACAAACAATTTTGAAGTAAAAATTGAAAAAGGGTCTAAAGTTGCCCAAGGAGTAATTTGTCCAGTTTTTTATGGCCAGTTTATTAAGGTAGTCGAGGTTGAAGATATTGAAAAAACGGACAGGGGGGATAACGGATTCGGTAGTACGGGATTAAAATAAAAAAATATGTCATTAACAGTAGGGTACTCAACAAGAATTTCAAAACCCCCTTTTGTAGAATATTTAAAATCAACTTCAGGTATAAAAGACATTACTGTAATCGAAAAGGTTAATAATGGTGAAAAATCTTTGAGTCAGGTTTATAATGAAATTCTATATGAATCTGCAGATGATATCGTAATTCTGTGTCACGACGATATATATTTTGATTCACCATATTGGGCGAAAAGAGTTATTGAACATTTCAAAAAAAAACCTGAATATGGTATAATAGGATTAGCAGGCACAACTTATTTCCCATCTAATGGTTGTTGGTGGTCAGTACAATCTGAGATGGTGGGACAAGTAAGCCATCAACATGAAGGTAAAAAATGGTTATCCAAGTATTCGGAGTCTGTTGGTGATAAAATAATCGACACAGTAATTGTGGACGGATTGTTTATTGCAATAAATAAAAAATCTATAAAGTACAATTTTGATGAATCTGTCGAGGGATTTCATTTTTATGATATAGATTTTTGCTTCAATAATTTTATTAATGGTGTCAAAATTGGAACCGTAACCAACATACCAATCACTCATATGTCTATTGGTATGACAAACGATAAATGGGAAAAAAACAGAAAATTATTTGTTCAAAAATATTCAAGACAATTACCACAGAAACTGAATTCAATATATAATTTTAACAAGATTAATCATAAAATACCTTTGGTTTCTGTTATAATCCCAATTTATAACTATGGAAATAAATTCCATAAAACATTGGAATCCGTTTTCAACTCAAAATATGATAACATCGAAGTAATTGTTGTAAACGATGGTTCAACTGACGAGTATGTTATCAAAAAACTACAGTCTTTGGAGCATATTCAAAATCTCAAAATATTTACGATTGAAAATAGTGGACCTTCAAAAGCTAGAAATTTTGGTATATCCAAATCAAGCGGTAAATATATTCTCCCTTTGGATGCCGATGACATGATAAGTCCAGAATATATACAAAGCTGTGTTTCTATTTTAAAAAATAATAATAATATTAGTCCTGTATATTGCGACACTAATCACATAGGTGAAATATCAGGGTTGGAAAAAAGACCTGAATGGTCTTTCGAAAGATTACTACAAGGACCATTTATTGTTAATTGTTCCATGTTCCATAAAAATGCATTTGATTTGTGTGGTGGATATGATGAAGATTTGAAAGGATGGGAGGATTATGACCTTTGGATAAGAATGGCAAAAAACGGATTTATTGGAAAAAGAATTCCTAAGCCGTTATTCACATATTTTCACCATGAAAAAGATGGTACAATATCTACTGAAGCAAATAAAAATCAACAAGAACTGTACAATAAAATAATAACTAAAAATTTCAAAAATGAGGTTGTTTGATAGGTTTGATAAAGTATTTTGTGTAAATCTAGATAAAAGAACTGATAGGCTTTTAAATTTCGAAAATCAGGTAAAAAAATATGATTTGGGTGAATTCTCTAGAGTCAGCGCTATCGATGGTTCTACTATTGATGTAAAAAAATATACAAACAAATTGAGAGCTGGTGAGTTAGGATTAGTAATGACTAATCTTGAAATTATTAAAGAATCGAAAAAAAATAACTATAGAAATATACTAATAGTTGAAGACGATTGTTTCTTTTCCGAAGAAATCAAAAACATCGAAGAATATTTTAATTTACTTCCCTCAGATTGGGACATGTTGTATATGGGAGGCAATCACAACACTCACATGAGGGTCCCTCCTCCAATCGAAGTAAATGAGAAAGTAGTAAAGTTACATTCAACTTACTCAACACATTTTGTTGGAATTAAAAATACATTATACAATCATATTGAATCCATAATTTCCAAATATCAAGAACCTTTGGATTTGTCTTACGTCAGACTTCAAAAATCATTCAACGTTTATTCTTTTTCACCTGCAATTGCAAGTCAAATAGTAGATTTTTCAGATATACAAAATAATATTACTGATTATCGTTGGTTAATAAAATAAGAGTAATGAAAGTTTCAATATGTGTACCGACATGGGAACAATACGGACAAGGTCCCCTTTTTTTATCTCATTTGTTACAAACGATATGTTCTCAAAACTACAATAACTTAAACGTTATAATTTCAGACCACAGTCTGAACGAAGACATTAGAAGTGTATGTCAGATATTTGAAAAAAAAATCGAAATACTTTATTTAAAAAATGAACAAAATAGAGGTAACAGTCCCTCGAATACCAATAACACAATATTTCATGCGGATGGAGACATAATAAAAATTATGTTTCAAGATGATTTTTTTTATGATGAAAACGCACTAACTAAAGTTGTTTCAACTTTCGAAAAAGAGAATTGTCAATGGATAGTGTCAGGTTCTAATCATACATATAATGACGGAAAAACATTTGAAAGATTCATTATTCCAAAATGGAACGATGAAATAATTTTTGGAAAAAACACAATCAGCTCTCCATCAGTTCTTTCATTTAAAAATAATTTGAATATTTTCTTTGATGAAAATCTAGTTATGATGATGGATTGTGAAATTTATTATCAATTTTTTATAAAACATGGAAAACCCGTAATTATACAAGACCCTTTAGTTACAAACAGAATACATAAAAATCAAATTAGTAGAATGTATAACAAAAACATCTCAGATGAGATTACATATATAAAAAATAAATACAATTTAATATAATAAAATGGATAGATTACAAATGATGTATGAAACCAAAGTTTCGACACAAAGCGATATTAATCAACATCTTCCCACCTTAAAAAGGTACTCTGATGAGTGCGATATTATAGTTGAACTTGGAGTTAGAACCATAGTTTCTACGTGGGCTTTTTTGTTGGGAAATCCTAAAAAATTAGTTTCGGTAGACTATAAACATCCCACTGAATACAATTCATCGGACCTACCTCTTGTAGAGTTAATTGCAAAAGAAAAAAATATAGATTATAGTTTTATTCTTTCAGATAGCCGAGAAGTGAACATACCAGAGTGTGATTTACTTTTTATTGACACATTACACACATATAATCAAATAAAAGAAGAGTTATTAGTACATCATCAAAAAGTCAGAAAATTTATCATTTTTCATGACACAGAAACTTTTAGAACAATTGGAGAAATCAATAATGAAATTGGTATTTGGCCAGCAATTCAAGAATTCTTATCGGAATATCCCGAGTGGAAAATACATGAAATATTTGAAAACAACAATGGTTTGACTGTAATTAAAAAAAATTAAGAAATGGAAAATATCAAACTAAAACTATTATTCATTCAAAGAGTTCTGACTGATACTGTTGGAGATACTCAGATATTAAATGATTATTTCATTAAAGGTATTTTTCCCACAGATGAAATTATGGACCGAGTAGTATCTAAAACTGTCAATGAAGACAGGTTATACGGAAAGGATTGGCCGAAATCCGCACACACTATGATTGGTTTAAAAAGGATGGATAACTTACACGAATCTTTAGACTATGTCAGAACCAACAATATCGAAGGAGATTTTATAGAAACTGGAGTTTGGAGGGGGGGTGCATCAATTTTTGCAAAAAAATATTTTGATTTATACGGTATGAATAGAAAAGTTTTTGTTGCAGATTCATTCAAAGGTTTACCTCCACCACAAGTACAGGAAGACTACGGCGACCCTCATCACAAAATTGATTTTTTGAGAGTTTCATTATCAGATGTTAAAAATAATTTTAAGATGTACCAGGCGCTCGATGATAATGTAATCTTTTTAGAAGGTTGGTTTGAGGACACACTACCAAATAACGAACAAATTGAAAAACTAAGTATTCTAAGAATGGACGGTGATATGTTCAAATCTACGATGGATGTTTTTGAATCTTGTTATCATAAAGTCGTTAATGGGGGTCGTATAATCATCGATGATTACTGTATTCCTAATTGTAAAAACGCCGTAAAAAAGTTCAGAACTGACAATTCATTCGACGAGGAAATTACCGTAGTTGACCAATGTGGAATTTATTGGACAAAAAAATAAGCCTTAATGTATAATTTATCTATAATCTCAAATTTTGGTTTAGATTTCCAGTTTCAAACTGAATTCCCTTGTGAACTTTATGTTGATATAGTTCCTGTTACATCTAAAAATTCAGTTAGAGTTTTATGGGTTTTGGAACCTGATGAAATCTCCGTGGTCAAAAGGAAAGTAATAGACAATTATGATAAATTTGATTTAATTCTAACATGGGATGAAGAGATAATCAAATCTTGCCCAAATTCTAAAATTTTTCCGTATGGTACAACGTGGGTTAAAAATTTTAATTTTCCTCTGAATAAAGAGTTTTCGATAACAACATTGGTAGGAAACAAACGACAATGTGTTGGACACAACTTAAGACATAGGTTAGTTGAAAACAGAAATAACATACAAAACCCACCTTTACATATATTCAATAGTCAAAATTCTTCATATCGTGAAATATCAGGAATGAAGATGATGATGAACAAACATTTGAAAAATGAGTTATTTTATTCTCAGTATCACATAGTCATAGAGAATGTAATATCGAATAATTGGTTTACAGAAAAAATAATTGATTGTTTTCAAACAAAAACCTTACCAATTTATATCGGATGCCCAAACATAGGAACATATTTTAACGCCAAAGGGATTTTTCATGTAGAAAGTTTAGAGGAGTTGTTCGATTGTTGTAAAAATATTACCGAATCAACGTATTACGAAAAAATTGAATATGTCAACGAAAACTACAAAGAGTCATTCAAATATATTGACCATGAAGAAAGAATAAAAAAAGAAATTGAAAAGTTTTTAAATCCTTGAAGAAATGAATATAGTAACAACTAATTTAATTGGTGGTTTGGGGAATATGCTATTCCAAATTGCCTCAGGTTATGCAGTATCAAAAAGGGATGGTAAAAAATTAATCTGTGAAACTAAAAATATGTTAGTTATACACAAACCCTACACGGAATACATTCAAAATATTTTTAGAAATATTGAATTTTCAGATTCAGTAAATTACGATGTCATTTTACAAGAAAAGGGTTTTCATTTCGATATGATTCCAATTGTAAATAAAAATATAAAACTTTCGGGATATTACCAAAGTGAAAAATACTTCATCGATTATAAAAGTGAAGTTTTAGATTTGTTCCAAATAGATGACCTAACCTTAGATTACTTAATGAAAAAGTACGGAAAATTACTCGAAGAAGATACTTGTTCAATTCATATCAGAAGAGGGGACTATTTGAATTTACAAAATTATCATCCGATATTATCAATTGATTATTATATAGAGGCAATTAAACTTGTAGGAGAAAATAAACATTTTTTAATATTTTCGGACGATATTATTTGGTGTGAAAATAATTTAGGTTTTATACAAAATAAAACTTTTATCAAAGGAAATAAGGATTATCAGGACATGTATTTAATGTCGATGTGTAAAAATAATATTATTGCAAATTCATCTTTTAGTTGGTGGGGAGCTTGGTTGAACAATAACGAAAATAAAATAGTGATATCATCATCAAAATGGTTCGGTTCTTCATATTTCAAACACGATACTAAAGATTTATATCCTCAAAAATGGATAAAAGTGTGAAAATCACTCAATATATCTTAATTCGGTCAACTTGTAAAACAAAAAACTATTTATAAAAATAAATCACAAAACAAAAAATTATGATAGATAAGATGGTTAGTGTTATTTTCCCTAGTAGAGGAAGATTTAATCATTTAGTTAAAACACTAGATTCAATAATAGATAACTGTTCAGATGTTACTAAAATAGAGATTTTAGTAAAATTAGACGATGATGATTTTGAAACATTAGAAAAAATTAATTCATATAAAAATATAGATTTAATAAATGTTCGTATATCTAACAGAAAAAAGGGGTATGAATCATTAAATGAGTTTTATAACGAACTTTATGAAGTTTCAACAGGGGAGTTTATTTTTTGTATTAATGATGATGTGATAATTGAAACACAAAATTGGGATAAATTAATTGAAGTATATTCAGGTCAATTAGTTTGTTTACACCATAATCCAACTTACCCACACAACGACGGATGGTATTTTCCCATCGTATCCAAAAAAATCTTGGATGTAATTGGTTGTGTATCGAAATCCGTTTTTTATGATAGTTACATTCTTAAATTATTAGAAAATTTAGATGTATTCAGAAATATAAACTTATCAATAAATCACTCTCTCATTCATGATTCAACTACATCAGAAAAATGTGAATCGATTAAAAAAAATAGAGAGTCTACTGAATGGGAATTTTTTTACGAAAAAAAACCACTACTCATGATTGATAGAGAAAAAGTTATTAATTATTTGAATGAAAAAAGGTAACAAAGTATTAATAACAGGTGGGTCAGGTATGGTTGGAAAGTCGTTGATAAAATTGTTACCTGACGCAACATACATTTCTTCCAAGGATTACAATTTGACCTCGGAATCACAAGTAATTAATATGTTTGAAAAGTACCGACCAACTAAAGTAGTTCATTTAGCCGCTAAAGTAGGAGGTATCGTTGACAACATTCAGAATCCATATCAATATTTCATAGAAAATATAAAAATGAACTCATACATGGTAGAGCAATCTTTCAAGTATGGAGTAGAGCAGTTTATCGGTATGTTGTCAACGTGTATATATCCTGATAAAGTATATGAATACCCTATGGACGAATCCGTATTACACTTAGGACCTCCAACCGAAACAAATTTTTCATATGGGTATTCAAAGAGAGCTATGTCGGTGCAAATAGATGCATTGAATCGACAATATGGGACTCAGTACCAATATTTAATACCCTGTAATCTGTATGGGGAGAATGATAAAATGGGACACAATAGTCATTTTGTTGGAGCACTTTTGAAAAAAATTATCACTGCAACAGAAAAAAAAGAAAAAAAAATAACTTTGTTTGGTTCTGGGAAGCCCCTTAGACAATTTTTACACTCGGATGACTTAGCTTGGGTAATATTTCAATGCTTAGAAAAAAATATACTTGAAAGTTTTAATGTTGCAACGGAAGAAAATATATCAATTGAAGATATGACAAAAAAAACCTTGAATGTGTTAGGTCTAAATCATATCGAAATTGAATTCGACCACACCAACCCTGATGGTCAATACAGAAAAGATGTTAGTATTATTAAATTAAAGAGTTTATTACCTACGTTTCATCCATTATCTTTTGAAAAAGGTATAAAAAAAGTATATGATAAAATTAGTAAGTGACACTATCGATAAAGAAGACATTAAGTTTTTAATTGAATGGTTATCCCAGGATAAAATTCCTAAATTAACCAAAGGTGAAATTACAATAGAGTTAGAAAAAAAGTGGGCAGAAAAAATAGGAACAAAATATTCAGTATTTGTAAACTCAGGCTCGTCATCAATTTTATTAACGTTATCGGCACTTTTACAGAGTAATAAACTTAAAAATAAAAAAATTGTAGTTCCTGGTCTAAGTTGGGCAACAGATGTAAGTAGTCCAATTTTATTGGGATATCAAACATTTTTGTGTGACTGTAATTTGGTCGACTTATCATGTGATTTACAACATTTAGAAAATATTTTTTTGAATGAATCTCCATCGGCATTAATACTTGTTTCCGCTTTAGGATTGGTTCCTAATATGGAAAAAATTATGGAACTATGTGATAAATATGATGTTATTCTTTTGGAAGACGTGTGTGAAAGTATGGGGTCTAAATATGATGGAAAATATTTAGGTACGTTCGGTTTTGCATCATTTTTTTCGATGTACTATGGACATCATTTATCAACTATCGAAGGTGGATTTATAAATACTAATGACGAAGAGTTTTATCACTTACTCCTTATGATGAGGAGCCATGGGTGGGATAGAGATTTACCGCAAACAAAACAAAAAGAACTTAGAAATAAATTTAAGACAGACGATTTCGATTCACTTTATAATTTTTATGTTCCAGGAATGAACCTTAGGTCAACTGATTTACAGGCTTTCATAGGAATACGAGCAATAGATAAATTAGATTCTTACTCTTACAAAAGAAATGAAAATTTTATATTATATAAAAAATTAATCGAAAATAACAAAATTGTCTTGAATCAAAGAGAAACCGATTTTATTTCTAGTTTTGCAATACCCATCCTAAATGAAAAAAGAAAAAAAATTGTAAAAAAATTAATTGCTGAGAATGTAGAAGTACGTCCTCTTATTGCAGGTAACATGGCAAAAAAACCAATGTGGTTTTTAAAATATGGTGAAACTAATCTAGAAAATTGTGATAAAATAAATCAAATGGGGTTTTATGTCCCAAATCATCAGGACCTGACTAAAAATGATATTATAAAAGTGTGTGATATAATTAATTCCGTCAAATAAAGAATTTTGATGAAAAAATACCATATCAATCACACCTATAACTGTGAAAGAAAAAGTAGAATTATTCGAGAATTATCTGTCTCATAAAAAAATATCGCAAACTCTGGTAATAAAAAACAAGTGAGAAAATTACCGTAAGTTGGATTTATAAACATGGATTATTATTAACAAATAATAATTTGGATAAGAAGATGAAAAAATAATGTGAATGGGTAAAACAACCAAAAAAACCGTGATGAATCCTTCTTTTGAAGAACATCCTGTAATGAGAACTAAAAAAGATTTAATTTGTTCCGTAATTAAAAAAAAGACTAAAGAAAAATTTTTATCAGAGAGTCAAAGGGAATATTACGATAAACTTACTAATAACGAGATTACTATTTGTTCTGGTCCTGCTGGAGTTGGTAAAAGTTATGTTGCAATGAAATCTGCAATAGATTTACTGTCGGACCCTACAACACCTTACGAAAAAATAATAATTGTTAGACCTGCAGTTGAGGCAGAAGAAAAATTAGGCTCCCTACCAGGAAACGTAGAAGAAAAATTAGACCCATATATTTTTCCCTCATATTATCTTTTGAATAAGATAATAGGGAAAGAAAACAGAGAAAAACTCAAAGAGATAGAGGCAATCGAAGTTTTTGCCTTAGCATACATGAGAGGTATGAACATAGATAATTCAATATTAATATTCGAAGAATCTCAGAATTCTACACCAAGTCAAATGAAACTGTTGTTAACAAGAATTGGATTCAACTCAAAATTTTTTATTTCCGGCGATTTGGAACAATTTGATAGACATAAAGATAAAACACAGACAGGTCTTTGGGACGCTATCAAAAGATTTAAAAATATGAGTAGGGTTGCAATACACGAATTTGGTGAAGGTGACGTGGTTAGAAACCCACTCATTACTCAGATTTTAAAAAGATATGAAGAATGAGAATCGGTATTGATATCAACAATGTTCTAAGAAACACCTTAGGTAAAATTGAACAGGTCTACGAAAAATGGTACATAGAAAATCCATTTTTAGAAGAAACAGAATTCAAATATGAAATAATTTCTACTGTAGATACATTAGATTTAAAATCCCATCTAAAGTTTCCTGATGACGAAAGTTTATATAACTTTTTATATAAAGAATACACAATGGAAATTTTTGGGCATGCTGCATCTGTAGAATATTCTAGCATGAATGAATTGAATGATTTTTATTTGGATTTCAGAGAAAATAATGAAATTATTATAGTATCTGATGAAATTGGAAAATCTAAACCAGCAACATTGTTCTTTTTGTCCAAATTTGGATGTTTGGTCGAAAATATTAGGTTTTATTCCGAGCAAACTAAAAAAAATATGTGGGGTACAATTGATATTTTACTTACAGCGAATCCTGAACTATTATTAAATGTCCCTGAAAATAAAAAAGTGATAAAATATCAAACTTCATATAATCAAGAAATAGATACAGAATATCAAATAAAAAGTTTAAAAGAACTAAAAGACAAAATTTTATCAATATGATTCCAGTTATAGACAAAAATTATTATTACATAGATTTGGACGAAGTTGAAAATTATTTGGATATGAGTGAGGATGGAAAGGACACTATATCTGGTGAAACCGAACAAAAAGTTAATTTAATAAAATTCGAACTTGTCAAAATGTTGTTGGAAGTCGTACTTTCAGAAGACATGGAAATGGATGATAAATTAGGACTCAAAAGTTCGAATGCAAGTGCATCAATCCCTTTCAGATTAGCATTCAATACATTACTAAATAAAAAATTAATCAATCATTATTAAAATGGACAAAGACTTAAAACAAAAGTTATTAGTTTCTATTGATAACTTAAAGAATAAAAAAAGTAGGTTGTACTTTATGGTACAAGATAGTAAAGGTAATGCAAAGGCATCAATTAGATATATATACCAAATTGCCTTAGTTCTAAAACGTGATGGCTTCAATGTTATTATTTTACATGAAAAAAACGATTATCAAGGAGTTCAAAGTTGGTTATCTGAAGAATACATGAATGATATACCTCACAAATCACTAGAACAACAAAATTTAGAAATAAGCCCAGAAGATTTCATAATTATTCCAGAAATATTTGGATACGTAATGGAACAAATAAAAAATCTTCCATGCGGTAAGATTGTTATTGCACAGTCTTATAGATATCTGTTAGAAACTTTACAACCTGGTCAAACTTGGAATCAATTCGGTTTCCTAAAATGTTTGACAACAAACCTGAGACAAAAAGAGTATATTGAATCTGTGATGAGAAATGTAAGTATTGATATACTTCAACCAACAATATCTGAACATTTCATCCCACAAGAACTTCCACCTATGCCAATAATCGGTATTCATACTAGAGAACAGTCTGACGCAGTCAATGTTATAAAAACATTTTATTTAAAGTTTCCTCAGTACAGATGGTTCACATTCAGAGACTTAAGAGGATTATCTGAAAAAGAATTTGCTTCTTCATTAAGAGAATGTTTTTTAAGTGTTTGGATTGATAACGAATCAGGTTTTGGAACGTTCCCAATCGAGTCGATGATATCTGGTGTTCCTGTAATTGGAAAAATTCCGAATCTATCTCCTCAATGGATGACAGAAGAAAATGGAATTTGGGTTGACGATGTAGTATTGATGCCAGATTTTATTGCAGACTTTATTCAAAATTGGTTAGAAGATGGAATCAAACCAGAGTTATATGAAAATATTAAGAATTCTACAGAATCATTCAAAAATATAGAAGAATTCAAAAATAAAACTCTTGAATTATTTAATGGTTATATAAACTCAAGACTTGAGGGATTTGAATCTCAAGCATCTAAAATAGAAGAATAATGGAATCAATATCTTTATCAGTAATTATGCCTATAAAGTCATCAGTTGTTAAAGACTTCGATGAATATTTTCAGAAATCAATTAAATCAATACACTCTAATTCCACTAAGATTCTCGAACTTGTTATTGTTCATACAGAAGAAGAACAACTTATGTCTTACTTGAACAATTTTGACTTTGAGGGTTTATCTGTAAAAAAAATATTATACAAAGGGGAACCAAATTATGCCTCACAAATTAATCTCGGTATAAAAGAATCTTCTGGAGTTTGGGTTTCATTTTTTGAGTTTGACGATGAGTATTCTTCTATTTGGTTCAAAAATGTTGACAAGTATTCAAAATCTTTTCCTTCTGTAGAAGTTTTTTTACCTGTGGTAGTTGATGTAGATGATAAAGGTGCCTTTGCTGGGTTTACAAATGAAGCAACATTTGCTGCAAACTTTACTCAAGAATTGGGATATCTTACAAATGAGACGTTACATACATATCAAAATTTTCAGACTGCCGGCGCTGTATATAAAAAAAGTACTTTAGAAAATTTTGGAGGGTTCAAACCATCTATAAAATTAACTTTCGTATATGAACTTCTATTAAGATTGACTTATAATTCGGTTAACATTATGACCATACCAAGATTGGGATACAAACATTTGAATCTAAGAGAGGGTTCTATTTTTTGGAATTATAAAAATTCAGAAGAAAAGATGTTGGAGGATGAAGTTAAGTTTTGGATTCAAACGGCAAAAAAAGAATATTTCTTCACTGACGACAGAGTCATAAAATATGAACCTCAAACAACTTGATGAATCAAACTCTGTCTGCAACAACAGAGGATATCACATCAAAAAAAAGGGGAAGGAAATCCACACAAAAAGAAAATTATTTTGATGTTAGGGAAGAAGATGCGGTAAAAAGTTTTCTATTAGCAAAAACTTCTGAAGAAAAGAACAAAATATATAATCAATTTTTGAGGTCCCCTTTAGATAAAATGATATCTTCAATAATCAGAAGATACAAATTGTATAGGAAGGATATGAACTTCGAGGAAATTCATACTGACACACATTCATTTTTGATGACAAAAGTGGATAAATTCAAGCCTTCGAAAAATAAGAAAGCATATTCTTACTTCGGAACAATATGTAAGAATTATCTAATGGGTCAAATAATTAAAGACCAAAAGGATACAAATAGAAAAATTTCATATGAAGATGTTTCATCTGCTTTAGAAGAAAGACCTGATATGATTTACACCATAGATGACGATACTATTGCAATGGACTTTGTAATTTCAACATACTCTAAAGAACTGAAAGATTTTATAGATACTGAAAACCTAAACGATAACGAAAAAAAATTAGGGTATGCATTGGTAGATTTATTTGATAACTATGAAACTATATTCTCTAGCACGGATAATAATAAGTTCAATAAAAACATAATACTTCTATCACTTCGAGAAATGACAAATCTCTCAACTAAAGAGATTAGAACTTCAATAAAGAAGTTTAAAAAACTTTATGTGGTCACTCAAACTAGATTAAAAAACTACTAAAACGTATTTATAGTTATGCCAAAACCACAAAGAAAAGAAATAAATTTTACAAAAGATTCGATTCTTGCATTGATGCAAGAAATATACAACGAGTTAGTTGAACAAAGGAATACTGCAATCAGAATTCAAAACAAGATGCTTTCAATGTTGAAAGACCCAGAAGACATGACTATGATTGGCCCTGTTATAGAAAAACAGCAAAAAATTATAAACGATTGTGTCGAAAAAAAGTTGAGTTTGTCTAAGTTACAGTCAGGAATTTGGGAAAAAACAAACAACAACGTTGAATCATTTTCTATGTCTGATTTGGATGATGACCTAATCCAAAATCTTATCGAAAAAGACATTTCAAACGATGAGAAAACCTACAAAATATAATTGGTATGAGTTTAAGTATCAGCCAACAACAGAAAGATATTGAAACAAAGATAAAAGCTCTGAAAGATTATAATGAAACTTCAGCTGCAGAAAAAAGTATTTTAAGTAAGGCTGGTGACTCATTTTCAAACATTGCGGGTAAGGCATCCTCTCAGTTGAATAAGATTTCAGAACAACAAAAAAGATATCAAAGGGAACCTAAAAATTCTTTAGATAGAATTGTTGATTTATTGACTAGTACTAGAGGAAGTGGTCCTGAAACTTTCACATATTTGAGAAAAATATTGTTGCAAACTCTTGTAACAATAGAACCAAAAATATATGAAATACTTACTGATGAGGTAATCAAAGCCTTGGGATGTTCTCAAGAACAATCTTACGGTGGAATAAGTGCGGATACGATTACAATACCATCTCTAAGTTTATTACCAATTTCGATTGGGAACTACGTTCCATTACAAAGTATCGACCTTACAGGTATGTTAAAATTACCCGTGGATAGTTTGTTGGGGCAAATGTTTTATGAGAAAGAGGTTCCCTCCACTAGCGATAAATTTGTACCGTATGGAGGTATATTGAAATACCCTGTTAATAGAATGTTGAGAGGTAGAACACTTTCACCTAATCAAACATACGATGATTCTTACGGAAAATATTACTTCGGTAAATCAGGACAAAATCTTTTTGACTTAAATTATACCCAAACTGATTCTATTGGTGTTAGCGGAGATTATTTCAGAGTTTTTTTGTTAGATAGACAACAAACAGAATCGACAAGTAGTGGATTTCCTATAAATCAGGTAGGTAAATTCATTAGGGACTATTATTCAACTATCGAATTAGTTACCTTCCCACAGGTAATGGCAACTTTATTAAACTACATGACAGGATTTGTTTCAATAAAGGCAAAAGTTGGGTTTGGTGAGTTGGATATGCAAAACAAGTATGCTCTTCTGTTACAAAGAATATTAGGACTTTGTTTTGATGACAGAACAGAAATAGACGTTAGTGGTATATCTAAATTGGCAGAATTGGATGGTGTTGATGATACTTTTTTCGAATTTAATGAGGTTGATTTAAGAAATATTGAAAGTAATATTTCAAACATACAAGAAGGGGTTGTGGTTTTTGAAGATTGTGATAATGTCAAGTTACCTGTTGATTCAGATACTATAATAAATGAAATAAATAATATTTCAGGTACAACTAACGATGAGTTAGTAAACTCTATGGAGAAAGCGGTTAATTCTGTCTTTGAGAAATGGAGTATTTTAGTACCCAACAGTGTTGCACTAGAGGTTTCAGTCAACAAAAGTTTTATAAAAAATTTACCAATTGCTTTAGCATCTTCCGTACTAAGCCCGAAAGCATTATTACCTTTAGTTGTAATGTTAAATGAAGTTCAAAGAAGTGCAACGTCAGAAATAAACGACTTAATATCATCAGGAAATAGTTTTTTACAATCAGGAAATAGTTTTTTACAATCAGGTACTACTTTAGGACAAAAAGTTGTAAATATGAGTAATGACGCGGTCGCCTTTGTAAAAAACAACAGAACTTTCATTATAAATTTAGTAAGTAAAATATCGTCAATTTTTGTAGAAACTTTATTTGAAATTCTAAAAAGAGACATTTTCAATTTGATTTCTGTAATAATTAGGGATATACAAAAGTCTCAAACCGCAAAACAATATGCAATAATTCTGAGACTCGTTCAGTTGGGTTATGTTGTTGCTAGGTTTGTAACCGATTATAGAAAATGTAAATCGTTGTTGGATGAAATAAGTTTATTGTTGAACATGATAAGTAATTTCAAAGGGAATTCATTGTTCAGAGTACCTGCATTTTTGAATTTACTGTCTGTTTTGTTACCTGGCTATTCATCCGAAAGAGCGACTCTAAATGTTTTGGAACAACTACAAAAGTTGGGATTGCCGA
>JACCDW010132211.1_pt1 | contig 16207 bp, 17 predicted proteins | sample 7449781 | NCBI WGS metagenome assembly JACCDW01 (sample SAMN15323449, study PRJNA562643) | freshwater metagenome | isolation source: river surface water | place: USA:Blue River Watershed | collected 2017-08-18
GCCAAATCAGACACTGCGCTGGCTGACTCTCTGTTTGAAATACTGAACAAGTTGAAAGTTCAGGAGATGAGTGCTGCGGCCAATGGTCAAGCTAAACCAGCAGAGGCAGATCATCATTTGCCGTTGAAACTGGCCGATGAAATTCATCGAATGCGAAAACGTCTGGCATCTCTTCCTGAGGACACCAAAGGACTGACGCCGCTGCAAAAGTCATTAGAGCGTTTGGAGTCTGAGTTGGCAGAGCAAGGCTACGAGATCGTTGACCATACAGGTATGGCCTATACGGAGAACTTGTCCGTGAAAGCTCGTTTTGTCCCAAGTGACGATCTTGGGCCTGACCAAAAAATCATCAACAAGGTAGTGGTTCCGCAGGTGAACTACAAAGGTGTGATGATCAGAATGGCAGATATTGAAGTAAGCATTGGCTCTTGAGCGAGGAATTGAAATGAGACAGAAAATTGATTACGGCATTGACCTTGGCACTACGAACTCCGCTATCGCGCGGATGGATGCAGGTGAAGCCCTCATCATCAAGAGCGATGACAACCAAATGGACACTACGCCGTCCTGCGTTTCTTTCAATAAGAAAAAGACGATGTTCGTCGGACAGAACGCCAAGAATGCGATCGAGAGTGAAGCTTCTTCTGCATTTCGTTCACGTCGACAATCGCCGAGCAATGGGTATCTTGAGTTCAAACGAACCATGGGGACTGACCATAAATACGAGTCTGTCTACATGGAACGAACCTTCACTTCAGAGGACCTTTCTGCCGAAGTCCTAAAAAAGCTGAGGGGCTATATCCGCGACGAAGAGGTGGGATCGGTTGTGATTACGGTTCCGGCCATGTTCAAGAAGAACAAACTCGACGCAACACCGCGTGGTGCTGAACTTGCAGGTTTTAAGTATTGCGAGCTTTTGCAGGAGCCAATCGCGGCATCTATTGCTTATGGAATCAAGGCCAGCGCCAACAGTGGCCATTGGCTGGTATTCGACTTCGGTGGCGGCACTTTTGATGCTGCACTGATGCATGTTGATGATGGAATCATGAAAGTCGTTGACACCGAGGGAGACAACCACCTTGGCGGCAAGAACATCGATTCAGCAATCGTTGACCAGCTGTTTGTCCCTGCAATTGCCAAGCAGTGTGAGATTGATGGCATCTTGGATGACGAACTGAGTAAAAAGCTGCTGCAGGACGCACTCAAACGTTATGCCGAACAAGCAAAGATTGCACTTTCTTCAAAGAGTTCATGGGATCACTTCCTGGAGGACTTCGGTTCCGATGATGATGGCGAGGAGATGCAGGTTGATTTGACCATCTCACTTGAACAATACGAGAAAGTCTGCGGTCCCTTGTTTCAAAAGGCGATCGATATCTGCACTCAGCTGTTGGAGCGAAACAAGCTCAGCGGCAGCGATCTGAGTTCGATTGTTTTGGTTGGAGGTCCAACTTTCTCGCAAACGTTGCGTCGGATGCTGAAAGAGCAGATTTCAAGTCGCATCGATACGACAGTGGATCCGATGACGGCAGTGGCCAAAGGGGCCGCTCTGTTTGCCTCGACCAAAAACATCCCCAGCGATCTTCAAAAGCGCGACACAAGCAAAGCTCAGCTCACGCTTAAATATCCCGAAACGACGGTTGAAACCCACGAGAACCTTGGCATCAGGATTGATCGCAATAAATCCACAGCCAATCTTCCTTCATCATTCTCGTTTGAGATTATTCGAGCTGACCGTGGTTGGTCGAGTGGCAAAGTGGAGATGGACGGCGACACTGAGATCGTTGAGGTGGTTCTCAATGATGGAAAAGCAAATCAGTTCGACATCAAACTTTTTGGTCCCGATGGTTCGATCATTCCATGTGAGCCCAGCTCCATCACCATCATCCATGGTCTAAAAATTGCCAACCCCACGCTGCCATATTCCATTGGCCTGGAGGTGTACAACACCATGGACGGTAAGCAGGGTGTGTATGCGTTTAAAGGCCTTGAGAAAAACAAGACGTTACCCGCCAAGGGTAAGGGATCTTACAAAACGGCCAAAGACATCCGTCCAGGCAATCGTGCAGACAAATTCACGGTTCAGTTCTATGAGTTTTCATACGGAGATGAGGGATCTCGGGCTATCTTGAATGACCTCTTTGGTGGGGCCACAGTTACGGGCGAACAGCTGCCAGCCATGCTCCCTGCGCAAAGTGAGGTTGAGCTGACGCTGAGCATTGATGCATCTCGACGCGCATCGTTGTCAATTTACATCCCAACTTTGGACGAAACGATTGACGTGCAGTTCGAAAGCAGTACACAGAAAGCAGAAGACATCACTGATCTCATGGGTGATGTTGAACAGGCTCGTGAGGTTGCCGAAAAGCTCGAGTCAGGAGAGACATCTGCGGATGTGTCCGAATTCAAGAACGAATTGAACGAAGTCGAGCGATTGCTCAATAACCGGGGCAACGACGTCGACGTCAAGGTTTTGGCGCGTCAGAAGTTGCAAAAGACGTTTATTGCATTGGACAAGATTGAGTCCACCAACAGATGGCCAGAGTTGGAAACCGACTTGGACTCAGCAATGGAATATTTGTTGGTCAACGATCAGCGCTATGGCAATGAAAAATCCCAGCAACTGGTTGCGGACTACCAAAAACGGGTTCGTCACGCTAAGTCCGAGAAAAACTACAACGCAGGAAAGCAGCTTCTTGACGAGATCCATGCCTTCTCGTTTGCGTTGATTGGGCAAGACATCGGCTTGTGGATGAGCTGGATCAAAGAGTATGACCAAGACTTCGAGACCACTGAGTGGACTGATAAGCGCGAAGCACGTCGTGTACTCAATGACGCAAAAACCATGATCGCCACCAACCCATCGAAGTCGAAGGTTGAAGAGGCTGTGCGTACCCTTTGGTCCTTGATGCCCAAAGAGAAGCGCGAGGCTGCTCAGCGTGCTAGCGACGATATCTTGCGTCAATGAGGCATAGATGAAAAAGCGCGGTACTCTCGCCAGAGGGCAAGTCATCGACGGAACCTACGAGGTCCTCTTCTATATAGGCGAAGGGGCTTTTGGGGAGGTGTACCGCGTCCAACACAAATACCTTGGTGTTCAGGTTCTCAAGCTTTTCAAAGAGGACTTCGAGAAGTCTGTCGACATCGAGGAAATTTCCCGAGAAGCTCGAGTGCTGTCAAAGGTTACGCACCCCAATGTGGTCCGCGTCTTTGAGTGCAACTCGTTTCAGCTGGACGAGAAGTCGAGGCATTTCCTAACAATGGGGTTTGTGTCTGGTGAGACGCTTACGCAACTGTTGGCTCGCCGCATCAACTTGTCGCGGGCAGAAGCAGTCAACATCATGATTGATGTTCTCGAGGGACTGAATCACGTCCACTCGATGGATCCTCCAATCATTCACCGCGACATCAACCCAGACAATATTCTGCTGTCGTATGACGGAGTGACTCCTCGCGGCTTGCTTTCAGATTTTGGTTTGGCACAGCCACTGGACACTGACGAGCACTTGCCAGGTGCTGCGGGTCGCTATCCTTATATGGCTCCAGAGTGTTTTTGGGGGACGTACATCCTTTCAAGCGATGTGTTCTCGGCAGGGGTTACCTTGTACCGAGCTGTAACGGGGATCCATCCGTGGCAGTATGAGATCGAGTGGGAAGACACAGATCCTGAAGATGTTGTCACGGAAATTTCTAGAGCACGTAAACAAACACCTCGCGCCGCCTCCTTTCATTTAGAAGATGAAGATGACCGTCTTGACGAGATTCTTTTTAAAGCGATAGAGCGTGACCTAGAAAAGCGCTATCGCAATGCTGGTGAATTTTTGGCAGCTTTGAAGAATTGGCGCGACGGTGTAGTTGAAGATTTGCCTAAGCGGTTGCGTGACACATCAAGTTCCGAGCTGCCAAACAAAGACTATTCAGCGAAGATGCAGGGCAAAGGCTTTGACCTCATTGCTGGCATGCATGAGCTCAAGGAGACCTTGTATCAAGACATCATTCGCCCGTTGTCGGAGCCAGAGCTCTACAAAGAGTATGGGGTTTCACCTCCAAATGGAATGCTTCTTTACGGCCCTCCGGGCTGCGGCAAGACCTACATCGCACAGAAACTGGCAGAGGAAATCGGATACCACTACATCGAAGTTAAGCCATCAGATCTTGCTAGCACCTACATTCACGGTACGCAGGAGAAGATTGGCAAGATGTTCAAGGAAGCCGCAGAGAAAGCTCCAACGCTAATCTTCATCGATGAGGTAGATGCTGTTTTGCCAAGTCGAGATGGCCGAATTGACCAGCATGTCTCGTCTGAAGTGAATGAATTCCTAGCGCAGATGACCAACTGTGCGGATAAAGGGATCTTCATTGTGGCTGCAACAAATCGTCCGGAGAACATCGACGCAGCAATCATGCGGACAGGTCGGATTGACAAGGTTGTTTATCTGTCACCGCCAGATGTTTTTGCAAGACAGGAGATGTTGCGGCTTTACCTTAGAAACAGGCCAGTATCTGATGACATTGATCTCACCACCTTGGCTGGCCTTATGGATGGGTATGTCTCAAGTGACATCAAATTCCTAGTCAACGAGGCTTCTCGCCTGGCGCTCAAAGACCGGCTCAAAATTTCGGATGCTCAGTTCGAAGCTGTCTTGAAGCAGCACCAGCCTTCGATTTCGCGTGAGCAGGTTCGTTCATACGAAAAGTTCCGTGACAAGCGCACCTTCACATCTGAAGACTGAGGTGAGGCTGCATGGAATTGATCCTGAGAAATCCGTTTCGCATACTTGGTCTGCCTGTTACTGCGAGCAGTCGAGAAGTTGCCAAGCGAGTTTCAGACCTAGAGATGTTTGCTGAGCTCGGCAAGGAAAAAAAATATCCTGGTGACTTGGCTGAGATAGGCGAGATCGATCGTTCTCTGGAATCCATCAAAGATGCCGTAAGACGGATTGAATTGCCAGAGATGCGAGTTTTTTACTCGTTCTTTTGGTTCCACAGTGGCGATGCAGTAGATGAGCTTGCCCTAGAGTGTTTGGCAAATTTTGAGTTGCTCGAGGCAGATACCGTTTGGAGCAAGCAGCTCGACAAGCAGACAGGCATCGGCAAGGCTTCATGGCGAATTAACCGGGCCGTGTATTCAGTCTGGATGGCGGATGAATTAGAAGACTCTGGGACAGCGCATTTCGAGCAGGCGTTAAAGGACATCGCTTTTGCCTCAGAAGATTTATACGACGAAACAACGAGATCAATACCTGGCGCTACTCAGGTCTCAGCACAAAAGATTCGTGAACTGATCGCTGATGCATTGATTGGCATGGCTGTCAATTCGCGAGATCAGGTTTATGGCCCAAACGCCTCTCAAGTTCTTGAGCATTGTTTGTATTTTCACGACCAGACGTTGGAGTACATAGCGGCGAAATTGACTAATCCCTTGGCCAATGCCATTCAAGATGCGGTCAACCAAAGCAAGGCAAAGCGAGATGCAGGAACTTCAATAGATGACATGAGGCGAAAAAACGGGCTTTCAAAGGTTGAACAGTTTGTCTATGCACTCAGGGATTCCCTAGGGGAAACGGATTCAAGCTTTCAAGCCGTTGCCAATAGCTTTGTTGATGAGGTGATCGCCTGTGCAGTCAACGCCATCAATCAACACAAGGCGGTACCAACAGCAATTGTGTTGGCCGAGTGGGCTGCTGAGCTTCCTTCATATGGGCAGTCACGAAAGTGGCTAATGGAGCAACGTAGAAAGATTCTCACCTGGGATCCGGACTATGTGCCCGAAGAAGAGCCAGTCGATGACCTTGCAGAAATCGAAGCGGATCTGGAGCCCGATGAAGACAGTGAAGAAGAAATTGAACTACCCCCGCCACCAAAGATTGTTCCAACAAGCACAACGATATGTCCCCGCTGTTCGAAGCGATTCGAACCTGAAGAGGTGACCGAGTACACGGACTTCGGTGTCCGATGCCCGCATTGCAGCCAGTCCATTGTGTTGTGAGGAGATAACAAAAATGACTGCTCAAATTTCAGAAAAATTGCTCTTTGAAGGCGAGAAGCATGCAATGTGCACGAACCCCCTTGGCGACTACGGTGCGCTTGGTGGGGAGTTGCCCAGGTTCGCATCCAATTGCACGGCTTTGTGGAGAGGCTATGTTGGAACTTGGGAAATCATCAGCGATCGGTTGTACCTGGTTGAACTCAGCGGAGAGCTGGAGTCCGGTCAGGAGGCTGATCTAGAGACTGTTTTCCCTGGCTACGGTGAACGTGTATTTGCACACTGGTATTCAGGAACCATTCGTCTGCCTCAAGGCAAGATGCTCGAGTACATCCATATGGGGTACGGTAGCACCTATGAACGCGATCTGCTGCTTGAGTTTAAGAAGGGGGTTTTGACATCCCGTCGAGTGAAAGTAAACGGTGTTGCCGAAGACGAAAACGCAAGCGAAGGGTACAGCGTTGGTGCCATGACAGTCTTTTCGAGGGAAAACCGTGAAAGGGGGGATCAGTCGTGATCTTCCTCTATTGGTACCTCGGGATTGGGGCTGTGATCCTTGTGGTCATGTATGCCTCACATAAGCTCAGCTCGAACTCTGAATCAGATGGGCTCAAAGGCCTGCTTAATGCGGTGAATCCTGAAAGAAAGAAGCTCACCTACCGACTCATCAACAACATTCTTGTGCCTTTATTGGCCGCTGTAATGGTTCTTTTTGTCTGGCCAGCAGCCTTGTATATGAAGATCAAGGACATGCGTGAAAGAGGGCCAGGAGGCGCCTTTGAAGAGAAGGTCTTCAAAGTAGCCAAGGGCGACCTGCTTCTAAGGCAGACCATTGAGCAAATCGAGAGTTCAGAAATTATTGAAGACCCATTGGGGGCTGTGCCAACGCTGCCATTTGGACACCTGAATAAATGCTGGACAGATTTTTTGGCCCAGCTGCAGACAGGGGATGAGCTGTGGTCGTTTCGATCTACGTGGGGCGGAAACTGGGGACGATCTGAGATTCGGTGTGGTTATGTGCTTGTTCGAGATGGGTTACCAGATGCCTATGTCCTGACCGAAACGATCCCAGTCGAAAAAGAAGACAAGGAATAACACTTGAAATTTTCACCTCGTCCGTTTCGACACTTTCTTTGCGTCATCAGCCTGCTGTGGGGTTGCATGTCTGCGATGGCTTCGGACATTTCCGGTCGCGTGGTCGGAGTTTCTGATGGAGACACGATTACGGTGCTGGTTGATGGACATGAAAGCGTGAAAGTTCGATTGACTGGTATAGATGCCCCGGAGAAGTCGCAACCGTTTGGTGCAGTCTCTAAGAAAAATCTTTCAGATCAAGTCTTTGGTAAGAGCGTGACCGTGGAGTGGGACAAAAAAGACAAGTACGGTCGTGTCCTCGGACGGGTTTTGGTAAACGGTACTGACGTCTGTTTAGAGCAAATTAAAGACGGACTGGCATGGCATTACAAGCAATATGCGAGAGAGCAAGCAGAGAACCTGAGGTCGGCATATGCAGAAGCTGAACAAAAAGCGCGACTCCAAAAAATTGGACTTTGGAGCATGCCCAACCCGATGCCCCCCTGGGAGTTCAGACACTCTGAAAAGTCTCGATTCGATCGATGAATCATGAAAGAAAAACAACTGAAATGAAGACTGGAGAACAAGATGGGATTATTTGATTTTTTAGGCGGGAAGAAACGCAAGGAAGAAAAAGAGGCGATGGAGTTGCTCGCCATGTTTGCCAAGCATCAGGCCGACTCAAGGCAGGGGGCGGTGGATGCCGACGAGCTCCCTAACGGCGTGGGGCCGTTTGGACTGGTGAAGACAAACCCCATTCCGACACGAAACGTAAGGGGTTCGGATGACTACTTGTCACGCCTTAGAACGATGCGCGGATCGCGGCTAGAGGTCCAACGAGTCGGTTCAACAAGTGCCGAGGAAATTACAAACGGGATGATTGATATGTATGTGGTGAGTGCCGATGGACAAGACGTGAGGCTGTACATATGCCCGTATCACAAACGAACTTCTGGGAAAGCACCTGATGGATTTATCTTGACTTAACTGAAGAAAAGATTGATGAGGCTAATTGACTTGTTCGATGTTAAGGACCAGCGAGATATATATTTGTAAGGGGCTATGCATGGCGTTCTTTGAAAAAAACAATATCGTGAGTTTCAACGTACCGACGATGGATTCGTCTACAAGGGTACGCACCACGCGCTGAGCGAAATTCAACACCTGTTCTTCAACCGAGTTGTTACGACGCAGCGTATGAACTTCGTCAAAATGGGCGAAGCAGAGAGTGCACTCTTGCTGGTCACTCTTCGTGATGGTCAGAAGATAAAGCTTTCATTTGATGAGGCTGGCTTGTTCATGGGGTTCAACTCCAACAAGAAAGACGACATCCAATTCTTGATCGACTTGTACCTTGAGTTTGCCAAGAAAACGTTCCAACAAAGGGCAGAGCAGTACCTGACACAGGTTCAGTACACGGGCCACTTTGTATATGACGGATGCAAGTTTTACCCTCGAGACAAGATCGTCTTCAAGGACAAAGAGTTCCCCATCCAGTCAAGCTCCTTCCTCAAGGGTTATGGCTACATTGAGATGCGTCCGAAAGACTATGGACTCATGAACAAGGTGTTGCGAGAAGTGACTTTTACAAAGATTCCGCAGTTCAACACGCAGACCGACTCAGATGTCATCTTCTACATCTTGGATGAATATTTCGGTTTGAAATGGAACTGAATCAGTGATTGCAGTGCAAAGAACAGCTTATTACCTGCCAGGTCATGGAGGGCAGGTTTCTACAGGCCTTGGGGAAGGGCTTGCCAGCCGAGGCTGGGCTGCTGTTGGCCGAGAAACGATTGGTGATTTTCGAAGACTGCCTTTTCAGCAGCAGGTTGATGCTGTTGCACAAGATCTCAGAGAACATTTCTGGCATGAGGACGGACACGTTGTGGCGGTGTCCTTTGGGGCGTATCTATTCCTACACGCGCAAGCACAACTTCCACCTTACGTAGGAAATGTTTTATTGCTCTCGCCGATCGTTGGGCAGTTCTCAAGCGATGAGATGGGGATGGGCTTCATCCCGCCGAGAGCAGACAAGCTGAAAGACTTGGCTGAATCGAATCAATTTCCAGCCCCCTTGAAGTGTCATATTTACGTTGGATCAGAGGATTGGCAGAGCAATCCAGGCAACGTTACTGCCTTTGCGGAAAAGGTGGGGCTTCAAGTAACGGTGGTTCCAAATGCGGGACATCAACTAGGTAAACAGTATGTCGGTTCATTGCTAGATCAATGGCTTGATGTACGCGTAGCGGGAATATAGGTCCATGATCAAGTCTGTAAACAACTATCCGATTTCACAACTCTTCGACATAGAAGCGGGTGTGATCTATGCCATCCCAAGGTACCAGCGCGAGTACACGTGGAGTACCGCGCAGTGGGAGTCATTATTTGATGATGTCGAGGAAAACGATCCAGGATATTTCTTGGGTTCAATAATTTGCATCAATCAAAGCACAGATAGTCTTGCCGTTCAACGACTGGAGGTTGTTGATGGTCAGCAGCGACTCACGACACTCTCGCTACTCTTTGCTGCCCTCTATAACGCCCTGAAAACTCATGAGAGTAATCTGGATGAGGATCAGCGAGGTGAGCTACTCAACCTCAAGCGAAAGTTGGTTCTCAAAAAAGGCGATGACCAACTGCGCTTGATCCCTCAGATTCAGAACAACAATCAAAACGACTACAGGGCAGTACTTTCGGATATCGGTGTGATTGGTCAAGTCGGTACACCTGCTTACGCTGGCAATCGCAAAATTTACCGAGCCTATCGGTACTTTCAGGGCCGCATCCAGGAAGTACTTGCTGACCAGCGTAACCCTGTCGAGTCAATCATGGCCTTTCTTGAAAAGGTGAGCCAGGCTTGCGTGGTGAAAATCGAAGTTGCCAGCCATGCTGATGCGTACACGCTGTTCGAGTCTCTTAATAACCGGGGCATGCCCCTCACAGCAATCGATCTGATCAAGAACAAGCTCTTGGCACGGTTGGAGACCACTGACTCCGGCAAGGTCGACCACTACTTCGATGTGTGGAACAAACTGCTTGGCTATCTGGGAGATGACTACAGCATCCAGGAGCGATTCTTTCGGCACTACTACAACGCATTCAAAGATCCGCTCAATGAGCCATTCCGTAAGGCGGAGGACAAGAAGAAGGACCCCTTGGGGCCGGTCGCAACAAGGTCAAACCTGATTCAAATCTACGAGAAGCTGATCAACCAGGACGCTAAGCACCATTTACAGGACATTCGTGCTGCTGGTCAACTGTATGCACTGATGCTATCAATGTCACCAACAGTTTTTTGGAGCTGGTCGTGTGATACCACATCAACATCGCCAGTGCCGCATGAAAGACACACGGGTCGGTTCCTCGACGCCAGCAAATTTAGCCATTCTGCTTTGTGCCGAACGATCGGACTATAGAAGTCGTACAGAGGCCTCCCCCACCAGGTTTCACCACCTTGGAAAGCTTCAATTTTTTTGTGAAACTCGGCAAGCTTACCCAACACATCAGAATGAGATGGGAAGCGCTCCATCCATTCGAATTTATTGCAGGTTCTGCAAAAACCTACTTGCTTAAACAGCGGGAACTTGATGCCGCTCCTGAGCACGTAAACATCTTCAGAAAAATCTCCTCGCTGATGTCTTGGAATGTCTAATTCCTTAAGACACTTCTGACACTCCAGCTTCCTAATCAAGTCGTCTGACATATGTCGTTACCTCATAGAATTCAAATGAAACGTAGCCTCGACTAGTCATTTCATGGAAAACATTACCATGACTTGTCCGACAAGGACATCACTCCTGGCTTCAATTTTCTCAACGCTCCATGAATCAGCTTCAGCAAGATCGGCATTCAGTTTCAGTCCATTCTTGTATCCGACTGAACGCCCTTGTCCGTCTTTGCGATCACGCTTGTCTTTGAAACTCTTGTTGCCCAGTGCGCTGTTGAACCCGGAAATCGTCAAGTTACCCAGCTTGTGGACGTGCGTTTCCTGAATGGATTTCGCCTTTTTTTCATCTCCCCCCGCGATCATGGTCATCCAAGACGCCGGGATGTTGTCGCCTTGCGGAAAGATGTGCTCGATGGTCCACACGAATAGCTTGCCCTCATATTTCCACAGATCAACCCAAGTTTCCTTCGTCATGCTTTGCTCGGCCAAGGCACACAGTACAAACCGAGTGACCCCAGCGTTTTCCTCATAGATCGCACCTTCCAGCTTGTTGCGGAAGACTTCATCAGTGGCAGAAACTCCCAACAATTCTTCACGGATGCTCTTAACTATGTAGTCGCCTGACGACGCAGCTACCTTTTCGATGATGTCCATAAACAAACGTGTCAAGTCACGCGTAGGAGGTGTATCAGTCAGATTTCGTCGCACGAAAAAACAAACTAACAGCCGTGCGATCTCCCCTAGATGATCTACGTTGATACTCAGCGATTCACGCCGCACCAGCAGATACAACATCAACAGGTATGACGGCGCACCTTGAATACGGTCCAGATCTTTAAGAGGTTTGTCCAGTGAGACCCAGACCTCGTCTGTATTTCTGGATATCCAGCACGGCATCTGCGGGGGAAGAATTTTCGGTAGCTTCTACAAGTCTCCATATCCCAGTATCAGATTGAGTCCTCGTCGTCGAAATTGGGATGCCCCAATAGAGTTCAATGAGTACTCACCTCGAGGGCATAAACGAGGGAGCTTCTACTATCAGATGTACTCGGCTATGGAATCCGAGATCTTGGGGATTGCAGGGAGCTCATCTCAGCGATGGACTGAACCAGATGAGGAGGATCCAAACTCTCTGGATTTTCTCAACTGGATGCGTGCATTTGTGCATGCCGAGCTTGAGTCCATCCCACTGCATGACTCTGTTAAAAAGGTGTACACGTACTTTCCAGAATTCATGGCCATGATCGAGCCTCAAGCTAGGGAAGAGATTGCCAAGTTTTACCAAGAGGTCACCAAGTCATCCACCCTGGGCTGCTGCCGGTTTCGATGACACCTTGTTAAGGTGGATGATGAAACTGGAGGTGGCAAATGGTCACGAGAAGGAAGTTCAGCCGCGAGTTCAAGCTTGAGGCTGTCAAATTGGTCACGCAGCGCGGGGTATCGGTAGCCCAGGGGGCCAAGGACCTGGACGTTCATGAGAACGTGTTGCGTAAGTGGGTGAGAGAGCTGCGCGAGGCGCCGCAAGATGCGTTTCCTGGTCTGGGCAGGCAAAAGGTGCAGGACGCTGAAATAGCCAGGTTGCGCAAAGAGGTGGCCAAACTCAAGATGGAGCGTGACATCTTGAAAAAAGCCGCGGCCTACTTCGCGAAGGAGTCGATGTGAAGTTCGGCTTCGTGGCGAAACACCGAGGGGCCTGGCCGGTCAACCAGATGTGCGAGGCGCTCGGTGTCTCGCGAGGTGGCTTTTACGCCTGGCTGGCGCGCCCCAGAAGCTGCCGCAGTCTGAGTGACGAAGTCATAGGCGCCCAGGTGCGCCACAGCTTTGTGGCCAGTGATCGCACCTATGGTGCGCGGCGTGTGTGGCGCGATGTGCTGGAAATGGGGCACAACTGCGGCCTGCATCGAATCGAGCGATTGATGCGCGAGCAGGCACTGCGGGCCAGACCGAAGCGACGCGGACTGCCCAAGGACCGAGGCGAACGCAGTGTGGTGGCCGATAACGTGCTGGAGCGTCAATTCCACGCAGATGCCGCGAACCAGAAATGGGTGGCGGACTTTACCTATATCTGGACGGCCGAGGGTTGGCTGTACGTGGCGGCGGTGCTCGATCTGTACTCGCGGCGTATCGTGGGCTGGTCTATGCAACAAAGCATGACCTCGCAACTGGTGGTCGATGCACTGATGATGGCTGTGTGGCGGCGGGGCAGGCCCGTGGCCCTGCTGCACCATTCGGACCAAGGCAGCCAATACACCAGCACCCAATTCCAGCAGCTGCTCAAAGAGCAAGGTATCACTTGCAGCATGAGCCGTGCGGGTGAGGTGTGGGACAACTCGGCCATGGAGAGCTTCTTCAGCTCGCTCAAGACGGAGCGCACAGCCAGGAAAGTCTACCGGTCGCGGGAGCAGGCCCGTTCGGATGTGTTCGACTACATCGAGCGCTTCTACAACCCCACGCGCCGACATTCAACACTGGGCTACGTCAGTCCGATACAGTTCGAGGAAGCTCAGAAAGCTTAGGTCGGTGTCAACCGAACCGGCAGCAGCCCACCCCTACACCAGCGAAGTCTGGCGGGGCTGAAGCTTCTCTCTGGAAAAAGCTATTCGGCTAGGCCTGCTGCCCATTGCTGGAGGGCTGTACTATTTTCAGTAACCGTGGTTATAATGAAAGCACATTTAGAGATGGGTCGACGCCCACGCCAACCTGCCTACCCGGGCAAGGTGGATCGCGAAAGCGGATGTGGCTTCTTACGAAGCAACCAAACGGGCCAGCGTCGACCCTCCTAGAACGGAGGGTTTTTTGTTTTCTGAGTCTGTAATTCCCAAAGATCTGATCCAAGCCTACATGGAGACCGAATTCCGTGTGCTTGAGGGCCTCCCTTTCACGCTAAGAGTCGGTAGCGCCAGCAGTGAGTTGCTTGTGGCGCATAAACGGCACCGGGTTGAGTGCAGCGCGTTTTTGACGGCGTGCAACCCGTTCAGTCAAGAGCTGACCGATGAAGCCAACGGTGAACGACAGAAGGCCCTGGCAGAGGAGCTCGCGTCGCGCAGCCTTGAGTATGTGGATGGAGTTGGCCAACACCCCTCTAATCAATGGCCGGGTGAACCAAGTTACTTGGTATTTGGCTTGACGCTGGAGGCTGCGAAAACCCTGGGTATTCGCCTTGAGCAAAACGCGATCGTCTGGAGTGGCTCTGACGGGACGCCACACCTGATCCTTCTTAGATAACGGTGTGAGTTGGGCTGCCTCATCAAACTTGCAGCCCGGGGGGATTTGATCCAGCTTGCCGCCCCCGACACCTTGTCAAAGCGGCTAAATAGGAGTTGATTGATGTCTATTCGCAATGGTTTGTTTTCCTCGGAATCTGTGTCTGAGGGACACCCCGATAAATTGGCCGATCGCATTTCTGATGCTGTCTTAGATGAATTTTTGAAACTCGAACCCAATGCCCGAGTGGCGTGCGAGACTTTGCTTGCAGACCAATGTGTAGTGGTCGCCGGTGAATTCAAGACCCGAAATCCTGAAACGTTCAGTGCAGTTCGTGAGCGAGCTGTATCCATCGTTGCTAGTGTTCTTCGGGATGCAGGCTATCGGGACGCGACAACGGGCATTGATCCAGACCGCTGCGAGGTGCAAATACGCTTCAATGGGCAGTCAGCTGACATTAATCAAGGAGTTGATCGACAAGACGGCGTGATAGGAGCCGGGGATCAAGGATTGATGTTCGGGTATGCATGCAACGACACCCCGGAGTTGATGCCTGCTCCCATCGTCTTCGCACACAGACTTGTCCGCCGCCAGGCTGAATTGCGCCGCAGTGGCGTCCTGCCATGGCTGGGCCCAGACGCCAAGTCGCAGGTCACTTTTCGGTATGAGGATGGGCAACCAGTTGCCATTGAAGCTGTGGTGCTCTCCACGCAGCATGACTCTGATGTCGACACTGAGTCGTTGCGCCAGGTGGTCAGCAAAGAAGTCATCGCTGCGGTAATTCCAGAGCACCTACGTGCGTCGGGCTATAGGGAATTGATTAACCCTACAGGCCGTTTTGTAACGGGTGGCCCCAAAGGCGATGCAGGATTAACGGGGCGGAAAATCATTGTGGACACCTATGGTGGTGCAGCTCCACATGGAGGCGGGGCGTTCTCGGGAAAGGATCCATCCAAAGTCGATCGATCCGCTGCCTATATGGCCAGGTTTCTAGCCAAACAGGTTGTAGCTCGAGGGTGGGCCGGTCGAGCCTTGGTACAGATCGCCTACGCAATTGGTGTTGCTGAGCCAGTCAGTTTCCTCGTGGATGCCGAGGGGGCGAGTTCATTGCGGAATAATGAAATTGCAGAGTCTCTGAGACGAGAATTTGACTTGACTCCAGCCGGAATCATTTCGCGTCTTGATTTGCAGCGACCGATTTACTACCCAACAGCTGCATACGGTCACTTTGGTCGGGACGACTTAAAGTTGCCGTGGGAAGTTGTTGCATCTTGAGGAGTCGAACATGACCAAAAATATTGACCTAGCCTGCTCTCAAGTTTCGGTTGAAGTTGGAGTTTCAGGACTCGAAAATGAGCGCCCCCAAGAGACGGTCGACTGGCTCCTCGTAGCCTCTGGCCTGTGGGAAGATGATAGATATCACTCAGGACACATCGCCTACTACATAGCGAATGTGTCCCCGGGAAAATGGGTCATGGACGGTGTATCTAGAAACACCATGCTTGATGATGTAACCGAGGAGGACGTGGAAGAGGGGCTCCTCAATGATGATCAGATCCAAGCGATGTGGGGGCTAACACTCGAAGAGGCTCAGAACGCGGAGTATCGTGAAATTGTTGCGACATGTTCTGGCGTAACGTCCGAAGTTAGTCCGTATGAAATCGCCAAAATTCTTTATCGAGCTGTGTGCGATGACGGGGGGAAAGTGATTTCAGAGTTTGATAGATCTAGCGGACTGTTGGACGGTCCTCCCGTCAGCGTCGATGAGGAATGAATTTATGTTGACTGAAAAAATTGCAAAAGCACTGGCCCTTGCTGTTGAGGCCCACGACGGGCAAAAACGAAAAGGGACCAATATTCCCTATATAGCTCATCCAATGGGTGTGGCATCAATCGCGCTAGACCATGGCGCGGATGAGGAGCAAGCCATGGCTGCATTGCTGCACGATGCAGTTGAAGATGGCGGGGCTCACTACGCTAAACGAATACGTGAGCAGTTTGGTGATCGCGTTGCTGACATAGTGGATGGATGTACAGACGGCATACCCGATGCCAACGGTCAAAAAGAGGCTTGGAAACCACGCAAAGAGCGCTACATCTCCCACCTTCAAAAAGCTACAGATGATGTGCTTTTGGTCAGTGGTTCTGACAAGCTACACAACGCTCGGGCCATTGTTGAAGACTTGCTGCAAATCGGCCCTGCTGTCTTTGATCGCTTTACAGCTTCACAAGAGCAGACTATTTGGTACTACGAGACTTTGGCTGGTGTGTTTACA
>JACCDW010436985.1_pt1 | contig 16200 bp, 15 predicted proteins | sample 7449781 | NCBI WGS metagenome assembly JACCDW01 (sample SAMN15323449, study PRJNA562643) | freshwater metagenome | isolation source: river surface water | place: USA:Blue River Watershed | collected 2017-08-18
ATAGACTTGCAAACCTGTTTTCTGGTATTGCTCTGCGGGTAAAATGTCATGATTACCCAGTACCAAATGGAAAGTTGACCTTGGAAATTGGGTCAAAAAGGTCCCTAATTCCTTCCATTGCTCATTCCAAGAACTATGGAATAAATCCCCCAAGAAGTAGATGTCCTTCGGTGAATAGCGTTGGATTAAATCTCCCAAGCGCTGGTAATCTAAATCATGTATTTGTTCGGGTATTGGGATACCAGATTTTCGAAAATGTGATGCCTTCCCTAAATGAATATCAGCTAGCAATAAAATCCGTAAGGAATCAATCCAAACTGCCTTTTCTGGCAATAAGGTTAACTTCAATCCCTTATAATCAAAAACTATTGATTTCATAAAAACTATTAATAATCACCGATGCACAAACAAAAACTTTCCTATTTAGTATTGTACAAAACTAAAACTAATGAAAAAAGTATCCCTTATCTCCACGCTAGTGTTACTTTTCTTTTTCACTTCAGTTCAAGTGAAAGCCCAATCTGAAAATGCAATCTTGGGCGTATGGTACAACACTGAAAAGACCGCGAAGGTTGAAATTTTGAAGAAAGGTTCTGCCTTTATTGGTAAAATCGTATGGTTGAAAGATCCAAATCCAGGAGGTAAACCTGCGGTAGATAAGGATAATCCAAATGCCAAACTTAAATCTCGTCCCTTAATGGGCTTGAATCTTTTGGAAGGCTTGAAATTTGATTCTGGAATGTGGGAAGATGGGACAATTTATGATCCAAAAACAGGAAAGACCTATTCTTGTCAGGTAACCCTTAAATCTAAGGATGTCTTAGAAGTTAAAGGATACATTGGGTTTTCTTTGATTGGCCGTACTGTGGAATGGACCAAGGCAAAACCCTAATTGTAGGGGCAAGGTATAAATCCTTTAATTATTCCTTGTAAAAGCTTTCAATTAGCTTAGAAAGCTGTACAAATTCAATCAAGAATGCATCATGTCCAGCTGTGGATACGATTTCACCGTAGCTACCTGACGGAACGGCTTGGCTCAAGAATCGAGCTTCTTCAGCAAGAAAAAGCAGGTCAGAATTAACGCCTATAGCCAGCAATCGGGCTTGAATTTCCCTTAAAGCAGCATCCACGCCACCTCTTCCTCTGCCTATGTCATGGCTGTCCATGGCCTTTGATAGAGTCCAATAGGAGAATGCCTGAAATCGATTAGCCAGTTTGGCGCCTTGATACCTGAGGTAAGAAGCCGCTAAAAAGTCGTCTAATTTTTCTTCGGACTCCTTCTGCTTTGTGTTGATATCGGAAGGATTTCTGTAGCTGAGCATGGCAATAGCTCGGGCAGCTTCTAGACCTTTTTTTCCGGCATCTTGGTGATTTTGTCCCCAGGTGCTATCTGCAGCAATAGCCATGCGTTGGGCTTCATTGAATCCGATAACCCAAGGAGAAGTTTTTGATGTAGATGCAATGATAATGGCATGTTGAAGTTTTGCTCCTAGGATAAAAGCCCACTCCAAGGCTACTTGTCCGCCTAAAGATCCTCCAATAAGCGTATGAATCTGTTCTATCTTCAAATGCTGCCGAAGCATTTCCAGACTAATGGCTAGATCTCTAGTGCTCAGTGTTGGAAAACTGTAAAAATAGGGGGTACCTGTCGCTGGATTTTCACTCAATGCATTGCTTGATCCATAGCCGCTGCCTAGTAGGTTAGCACAGATGATGAAATGTTCAGAGAAATTGTAAATCGCCTTTTCTCCAACCAAGCCATTCCACCAATCAGCTACCCGTGCATCACCAGTAAGTGCATGAACCGCCCAGATGACATTGGATTGATCTTCGTTTAGCTCTCCGTAAGTAATATAGGAAATCGAATACTGCTCTAAAATCTCACCAGATTCTAAAATAAGCGCTTGATTTGATGTGAAAATTCCTGTTTGCATTGAAAAAGAAATACAATTCATCGGGAAAATAAGGATTCCGATGCTAAGAAAATCAAAATTAGGTCAACTAATTTTCCAAAGAGTACTAAACAAAAACTGCTTTACAATTGCCCTTCCATATACCTGAAAATAGGATGAATAGCTTCGAAATCAGGCTTTATCGTGGTGAGCTCCTTCACCAATCCATTGGTAAGACCATAAACCCATCCATGAATTTCTGGGGATTTTCGGTCTTGCCAAGATTTTTGGATAATTGATGTTTTGATCAAATCCTGACATTGTTCCAAAACATTCAGTTCCACAAGACGGTTGACACGATCCTTATGTTCAGAAATGGCATCAATCTCTGCTTGATAAATTTTATAGACTTCTTTAATATTTCGAAGCCATTTGTTGATAAGTCCAAAGCTTTTATTTCCTAGGGCTGCTTCAATTCCTCCACAGCCGTAATGCCCACAGACAATGATGTGATCTACTTCCAATACTTCTACAGCATACTGAAGAACAGACAATAAATTCAAGTCTGTATGCACAACCATGTTGGCGATATTTCGATGAACAAAAACTTCACCTGGATCAGTCCCGGTAATTTCATTAGCAGGAACACGGCTATCTGAACAGCCAATCCAAAGAAATTTCGGTTTTTGCTGGTGTGCCAATCGATTGAAAAAATCTTTATCCATCTGAAGTTTTTCTTCAGACCAGGCTTTGTTTTGGAGCAATAACTTTTCGTAGGGATTCATTCGCTTTCTTTTATTTGGTTTGAATAACCTTCAATTGATAAGGTGATATTTTTTGATTCAACAGTAGCTATAAAGTCGTTTAATACTTCTTGAATATCGTGGTCAATAAAACGAGCCATGGAAGCATTGAGAACCACATTACTTCCTTCTGGGATTTGACTCAACTCTTTGATTAATGGAGCTTTATTTAAAAATGAAACATCCTTCTGAAGCTTGACTAAGTAATTGCCTTTCCGTTCGGTTACCAAAATAGCGCGATGGAAATTGGTTTTGATTACAAAGAATAATCCTACCACCATCCCGATTCCAATGCCTACAAGTAAATCCGTAAGCAAAATAGAGATGATCGTAACAAGAAAAGGTAAAAACTGATCCCAACCCTTTTTATACTCAATAAAAAAAATCGAAGGTTTGGCAAGTTTATAACCAACGACAAGAAGAACCGCTGCCAATCCACTTAATGGAATTTGATTTAAAAGTCCAGGAATTGTAAGGACCAAGGCCAACAATAAAAATCCATGGAATATGGTGGACCACTTCGTACGTGCACCTGATTCAATGTTTGCAGAAGTTCGTACAATCACTGCAGTGACTGGAAGACCACCAATCAAACCAGATAGGGTATTGCCTATACCTTGTGCAACTAATTCTCTGTTGGTAGGTGTGGTTCGTTTTAATGGATCCATTTTATCTCCTGCTTCAATCGAAAGTAAGGTTTCAATACTTCCAATTACAGCAAGAGTTACGGCCACAATCCAAAAATTTGATGTGTTGATTAAATTAAAATCAGGGAAGGTGATTAATCCTGACAGCTCATTCCAAGCAGAAAAAGTGGGGAGAATTACCAAGTGCTCATTGTCCAATACCCATTCTGGTTTGAAGCTCTTGTACAATGAATTGATCCCAATGCTAGATAGGACTGCCCACAAAGCTCCTGGAACTAGACCCAAAATTGGATTTTTTTTAATGGCAGGACGTTCAAAAAGTAGAATCAATCCCAACGCGGTTAAGACAATTGGTATGGCCCCTGGACTGAAATACAGTAGTGCATAATAAATCTCTGAGAAAGTATTGTGTTGATCAGCTTGTGCAAATGCAAAATCTCCTAAGAAATCCTTGTCATAGCCTAAGGCATGTGGGATTTGCTTCAGCACCAAAATTATCCCAATGGCTGTTAGCATGCCTTTTATTACTGCATTCGGAAAATAATATCCGAGAACACCTGCTTTTGCAAGTCCTAAGAAAAATTGAATAATTCCAGCAGCTACTAAGGCCCCAAGAAACAAAGGAAAAGTACCTAAACTTGAAATGGAGTCTAAAACAATTACGGTTAAACCCGCAGCAGGACCACTTACAGCAACAGCCGACTTGGAAAAGCCACCGACTACTACTCCTCCAATAATTCCAGCGATTAAGCCAGCCATTGGAGGCGCGCCACTTGCAATTGCAATACCCAAACAGAGTGGAAGTGCAACTAAAAAAACTACTAAACTGGACCTAAAATCACTAGAGAGGTGGTTACCAATCTTATTTTCCATAAAAAGTTTATCTGAAAGAATTACTTACTATAAATTTTTATTCTGTACTAGCTAAACTCAATTTATGCAAAACAGTTTGGATTTAGAAATTAGATTGTAAAGTTTAAAAGCGATGCAACAGCCTGATCCATTTTTTGAAAATCAAATTTAGAACGGGCTTGGTCTAACTTGGATTGAATCTCTGGGAGACATAAGTTTCCTATACTTCCCTCATGCGTATGAACTACCTTCTTTTGGTTGGGTTCAAAGCGATTGGATTCAATATCTTTACCTACTTGCTTGTAAGCATCTCGAAAAGGAATTCCTTGAAGCACCAATTCATTGACCACTTCCACTGAAAATAGATGTACGTAAAAAGGATCGTCCAAGATATTTTTTCGTACCTGGATGGACTGTAACATAAACTTGCTCATTTGAAGGCAAGATTGTAGTGTGCTGAACGAAGGAAAAATCTCTTCCTTAAGCAGCTGCATATCTCGATGGTAGCCTGTCGTTAGGTTACTTAAAAGTAAACCAATGGTGGATGGAAGGCCTTGAATTTGATTTGTTTTGGCCCGAATCAATTCAAATACATCAGGATTCTTTTTGTGTGGCATGATGCTGCTACCCGTTGTAAGGTCATCTGGGAATGAGATAAAGGCAAAATGCTGATTGCAAAATAGGCAAACGTCTGCAGCCAACTTATTTAGTGTCCCAGCCATGCCTGCAAGTGCAAAAGCAAGGGTTCGCTCCGTTTTTCCTCTGCTATTTTGGGCATTGATCACATTGTGATGCAAGTCTCCAAATCCCAACAACTGGGTAGTCATCGTGCGATTTAGTGGGAAGCTTGACCCATAACCGGCAGCTGATCCCAAAGGGTTTTTGTTGCTCAATTCAAAAGCAACTTGAAGTAAAGCCAAATCCTCACTTAAACTTTCTGCAAATGAACCAAACCACAATCCAAAGGAGGAAGGCATGGCCAATTGAGTATGCGTATAGCCGGGCATCAATTCCTGCTTGTGGGTCTCTGCCAACTCAATAAGTTGCTCTGCCAAGGTACTCGCCTCATCAACTAACTCCCGAATGGCATCCCGATAAAACAGCTTTAAATCCACCAAAACCTGATCATTTCGGCTTCTTCCACTGTGAAGTTTTTTGCCAACATCCCCATAGCGCTTAGTTAGGAGCAGTTCTACTTGAGAATGAACATCTTCGACTCCGGGTTCAATGATAAATTTTCCCTGCTCGATCTCTACATAAATCTCTTTTAGCCCTTGTTGAAGTAAGGCATTCTCTTCCTTTGTCACTAACCCAATACTCGCCAGCATGGTGGCGTGAGCCATAGAACCTAGCACGTCATAGGGAGCCAAAAGGATGTCAAATTCAGGATCTCTACCTACGGTAAATTGTTCTACTTCTAGTTTGCTTGCAGTAGCTTTTTGCCAAAGTTTCATAGCGTAAGTTAGGAATCTAGAGAATGACTAGCATACATTTCTAAAATAGAAATGTATCTAGCAATGCCATCTTGAATTTCGTGAATGTATATAAACTCATCAGCTGTATGTGATCGTGCTGAATCCCCAGGCCCAATTTTTGCCGAAGGATAGGGTATCAAGGCTTGATCGGATAGAGTAGGGCTTCCAAAAGATTCGATACCCAAACTTTTTCCTACGGCATGCAAGACATGCCCTTCTGGCAAACAAGAGGATCGCAAACGCATGGACCGTGGAACCAAATCCGCAACCAGTACAGCTTTCAATTCTTCCAAAACCTCCTCATGTGTGTACAATTCATTGACACGCACATCCAACACGTACCGACAAAGTTCGGGCACCATATTGTGTTGATCGCCAGCATGGATCACTGTGCAGGACACTTTGGTAGGACCGAGAAAAGGGGATATTTTATCAAAATTGAAGTTTTTGACTTTTTCTAAATCAGCTAATGCCAAATAAATTGCATTGATTCCTTCTTCCCGTGCAGCATGTCCAGCCCTACCGGTTACAGAACCATCGATAACTAGCAATCCTTTTTCTGCGATCGCCAATCGAAGCTGAGTAGGTTCTCCTACCAAAACGAGTTCAGCTGGGGGAAGAATATCGAGTAGACTACTGATTCCATTGGTTCCGGATATTTCCTCTTCTGCCGAGGCTACAAGTAGCAAATTTAAGGGTAAATCTTTTCCAATAAAGTAACAGAACGTGGCAATCATCGCAACCAATGGACCTCCAGCATCATTGGAACCCAATCCGAAAAGCTTTCCTTCTTTTTCTATAGGAGAGAATGGATCCTGTGTATATCCCGTATTTGGCTTCACCGTATCGTGGTGAGAATTCAGCCATAGGGTAGGAAGTGCTGGCTGAAAAGGAGAGGCAAAGGCCCATACATTGTTGCCCTGACGGTGAGGACTTGCTCCTTTACCTGCTAAAAATTGTTGGATTACTTCAGCAGTTCCCTCTTCCTCCTTGGAATAGGATGAAATAGCGATTAACTGCTTGAGAAGCGTTATAGCTTCGGATTTGAGCGCTTCCATCAATACAAATCGTATCGTTGTCGTTCGATAATGGTTCCTGCTTTTTTACCTTTTATAGCCATAAGCAAGTTTTCCGCTTTACCTATCCAAACCCGCTGTACCCCCTGTTTTAAGGCTTCAAAGGCATTGTCCAACTTTGGAATCATACCTGAATGAATCAAATTTTCCTTCCGAAGCTCTTTAAAAATGTCCTCATTAATCAAAGGAATAATGGATTGTTCATTTTTTTCGTCTACCAATACACCTGCTTTATTGAAGCAAAAATACAAATCCACATGGTGCTCAAGAGCCAATCCTGTGGCAAGAGCAGATGCTATAGAATCTGCATTCGTATTGAGTAGCTGTCCTTTTTGGTCATGGGTAATCGCGTTGATGACTGGAAGGAGGCCTATCTGTAATAATTGATGGATGAGCTCGGTATTGATTTCTCGAATATCTCCTACAAATCCATAATCGATGTCTTTAACTGGTCGCTTGATGGATCGAATGAGGTTTCCATCTGCTCCAGTTAGACCCAATGCATTTACTTTCAATGCTTGAAGTTTGGCTACCACGGTTTTGTTGATCAAGCCCGCATAGACCATGGTTACAATTTCCAAAGTGTCCTTGTCTGTTATGCGACGCCCATCAACCATTTCGGGCATGATACCCATACTTTCACCAAATCGAGAAGCCATCACACCACCCCCATGAACCAAGATTTTGTGTCCTGGAACCTTGGCAAAAATGCTCAAAAACTCATCCAGCTTCTCTGGATAGTCAATTACATTTCCTCCGATTTTGATGATAGAGATTTTCATAGATTTCTCAAATTAAAAAAAATTAACCAAGAAGTTTACTAAGAACTGCCTGCGCTGCAAAGATTCGATTGTAGGCCTGCTGCTGCACCAAGGAGCGAGGACCATCCAAAATCTCATCGGAGAGCTCTACATTTCGACGGACCGGCAAGCAGTGCATGACTTTGGCTTCTGGGGAATTCTTCAAATGTGCTTCAGTGAGCATCCATCGCTCATCTGTACACAAAATTTTTCCGTATTCGTTAAAGGCTGACCAATTTTTAACATACACAAAATCAGCACTTTGTAGTGCTTCACTTTGATCATTGGTTATTGTTGCTCCCTGAGTAAATTCAGGATCCAATTCATATCCCTCAGGATGGCAAATGGTCAGATCATGCCCCATTCCCAAGGTCCATTCGGCAAAGCTATTGGCTACAGCATGCGGGATGGCCTTGATATGTGGAGCCCAGGTGAGGACTACTTTGGGTCTTTTTTTGCTTTTGGTCAATTCTTGGATGGTGAGTTGGTCAGCCAAACTTTGAAGTGGATGACGGATTGCAGATTCCAAACTGACTACAGGTATTCCGCTGTACTTGATAAATTGATGAAGAACGAAGTCAGTGACATCTTCCTCTTTTTGCGTTAATGAAGGAAAGGCACGGAGGGCCAAAACATCAAAATAGGAACCCAATACCCCTGCAGCATCTTTTATATGCTCCACAGTACCCTTATTCATGATAGCACCTTCCTGCATTTCAAGTGCCCATCCTTCCTTATCCATATTGAGTACAATGGCTTCCATCCCAAGCTGCTGAGCTGCAATCTGGGTAGATACACGCGTACGAAGTGAGGGATTCAAAAAAATACAGCCTATCCTTTTTCCTTCACCTTTGCTCGCGTGAAGTTGAGGATTTGCTTTGTAAGTAGCTGCAAGTTCCAATAATTCTTGCCCTAGTTCTTTGGATTCAAATTGGGTAAAATGATTCATAGTAGGAAAAATTTAATGGGTTTCACTACTTAAAATTTCCTTTAATGCGACTACAAACGAATGTAGCTGATTCCATTCTATGGTCAAAGGAGGAAGCAGTCGGATTGTTTCTTTACACGCTGCCGAACCAGTAAACATCTTGTATTTGGACACCAAAAGGGAACGGATGGGTCCTGCATCTTGGTTGAGGTCCAATCCGATCATCAAGCCTTTGCCTCGCACTGCCATCACTCCAGGTATTGTTCGGAGTTCGGCCATCAGGCGATCCCCTAATTCCAACGCCTTCTGTTGTACTCTTTCTTCCTCAATTACTTCAAGGACGGCAAGACCTGCAGCACATGCCAGGTGGTTGCCTCCAAAAGTGGTTCCTAGTAGTCCATAGCTTGCTTTAAACGATTCTGAAAGCAATAGTCCACCAATTGGAAATCCATTACCCATTCCTTTGGCGATGGTAATCAGATCAGGATAAAGTCCATCTACCCATTGGTGTGCAAAAAATCTACCTGTTCGACCATAGCCAGATTGTACCTCGTCTAGGATAAGTTTTGCCTCGTATTTTTTAGCTAATCGAGATAGCCCAATCAAAAAATTCGGACTTGGTACTTGAATTCCTCCCACACCTTGGATTCCTTCCACGATAATCCCTGCAATGGCATTATAAGAAAGGACTTTTTCAACCGCATCGAGATCGCCAAAAGGAAGAATATGGAAATCATCACGAGCATTGCAGGGAGCCACCAATTTGGGGTTGTCCGTTAAGGCTACGGCTGCAGAAGTACGGCCATGAAAGGATCCTGAGAATGCGATAAATCCCGGTTTCTTGGTCACAAATGAGGCCATTTTCAAGGCATTCTCATTGGCCTCGGCACCAGAATTGACTAGAAAAAGCTGATAATTATGCAAGCAGGATAGTTTTGCCAATTTATCTGCCAACTCCTGTTGCAATGGAATTTGAATGGAATTGGAATAAAACCCCAACTGCTTGACCTGCTCGCTGATGCGATTAACGTAGTGCGGATGACTATGCCCAATGGAGATGACGGCATGTCCTCCATACAAATCCAAGTATTCCTGTCCCTGCTCGTCCCACAAGCGGCATCCATCGGCTTTCACAAGGGTCACTGGAATCAGGGGATAGACGTCGAATAAATTCATCAGCTGGGATTTAAAATGAGTGATTTTTGGATTTCGGATAAGTTAGAATGCGCTAGATTTTAAGTTCAAACCCATTTTCTCATCCAAGCCAAAGGCTAAGTTAAAGTTTTGAACAGCCTGTCCAGATGCACCTTTAAGTAGGTTGTCTATGGCTGCATACACCACCAACTGTCCTTTTTCAACTTGAAGATGAAGAATGCATTTGTTGGTGTTGACGACCTGCTTTAAATCGAGTTCCTGACTAGAAATGTGTGTGAACGCAGATCCGGCATAAAACTCTTGATAGCTTTTCAAAGCTTCTTCTTTTGTTCCAGTGAAAGGGAAATAAGCTGTAATCCAGATCCCTCTTGTGAAATTACCACGATAAGGAACAAATAGGATATCAGGCTGAATTGCCGGATTCAGCTGTTGGAAAGTTTGATTGATTTCTTTCAGATGTTGGTGGGTAAAAGGCTTGTATACCGATACATTTCCTGTTCTATAGCTGAAATGAGAGGTAGCAGAAAGGCTTTTTCCAGCACCTGTAGAACCGGTAATGCCGGTAACATGGACTGGGGATTGAACCCAACCTTGCTTAATTGCGGGAGCCAATGCCAATTGGATGCCAGTAGCGAAGCAACCTGGGTTGGCGATTCTTTTTGCCGTGCGCAACTTTTTGGCATTAACTTCAGGTAGGCCATACACAAAACCTGCAGATTCGTCTCGGAAATCAGTTGATAAGTCGATCAAAACCGTAGATTCTGAAAAGGAATGACTTTCAAGGAAAGATGCTGCCTCTCCATGAGGAAGACATAAAAAAACAGCATCCAAACCAGAATTTGGTACTATATCTGTAAATCGGAGGTCACAATCACCCAATAAATCCCCATGCACTTCATCCACTCGTTTGCCTTTTTGGCTCGAAGAATGAAGGCAAACTAGTTCGCAGGCAGGATGATGGACAAGAAGTCGAACAAGTTCGGCTCCAGTGTAGCCAGCGGCCCCGATGACGGCTGTTTTTAACTTATTCATTTGAGTTTTTCACCTTGTGGAAGATGGCGGTTTGGTTTCCCAAAATTCGCGTAAAGCCTTTTACGTCCTCTCCAGTGTAGCCTTTATTCATTTCACCATAGGAACCGAATTTGGCTGACATGAGGTCATGGTCCGATGAAATACCTAGTAAAGTAAACCGATAAGGTTGCAGTAAAACACGTACTTCTCCCGAAACCTGTTCCTGCGTGCTTTCAAGGAAAGTTTCAAAATTACGCATCACTGGATCCAAGAAATGTCCCTCGTGGAGATGATTGCCATAAAACTCGGCTATCTGCTTCTTCCAATACATCTGCCACTTGGTTAAGGTATGTTTTTCGATCAATTGATGCGCTTTGATTATAATTAATGGAGCAGCTGCTTCAAAACCTACACGACCTTTGATTCCAATGATGGTGTCACCTACATGTATATCTCTTCCGATGCCGTATGGTGCCGATAAAGATTGCAGTTTCAAAATAGCATCGACTGAACTGGAATAGGATACTCCATCAATCCCTTTGATCTGACCTTGAACGAAAGTCAACTTTACTTCTTTTGGCTCATTTTCAGTCACAGGAGTAGGCCAGGCTGATTCTGGAAGGAAATCCGAAGAGGTAAGTGTTTCTTTTCCCCCTACAGAGGTTCCCCAAATTCCTTTGTTTACCGAATAGGCTGCTTTCTCAAAATTCATGGATACCCCATGCTTTTTGAGGTAGTCAATTTCCTCCTGTCGGCTAAGCTTGAGGTCACGAATAGGAGTAATGATTTCAACTTCGGGAGCAAGGATTTGAAAAATCATGTCAAATCGAACTTGATCATTGCCGGCACCTGTGGAGCCATGTGCTACCGCTTGTGCACCAATTGAAATGGCATATTCTGCTATGGATTTAGCTTGTACAATCCGCTCTGCAGAAACTGATAGAGGATAGGTATCATTTTTGAGCACATTTCCATAAACCAAGTAGCGGATCACTTGCTCGTAATACTCCTGGACCACATCTAAAATCCGAAATGAGGCGACGCCCAAAGCATGTGCGCGCTGCTCTATGTCATGCAATTCTTGAGCAGAGAATCCACCCGTGTTGACCAGTACGGCATGAACTTCATGTCCCAAATCCTTGGAAAGATGAAGTGCACAAAAAGTGGTATCTAATCCACCGCTATAGGCTAAAACTACTTTTTTCATAGGGTCAACTGGTAAGTATGATTTAATAAGGTATTGAAAGCTGGAGAGTTTTGGTTATTACTTCTTTGAATTCGGATCATAGAGCATAGCTGTACACAAGCAATTTTGTCTCTTTTTTGACATCAGAATTTCAAAATTGACACAGCTTTGACATCCTTTCCAAAACTCTTCGTCATCGGTCAATGCAGCATAGGAAACAGGCACATAGCCTAGTTCTGAATTGATTTTCATCACCGCAGCACCAGTAGTTAATCCAAAGATTTTAGATTCTGGAAACTTCAATTGGCTCAATTTGAAAACCTCTTGCTTGATTTTTCGGGCCAAACCATACTGTCGGTATTGAGGAGCTACGATTAGGCCAGAGTTGGCTACAAACTTGCCATGGCCCCAAGCTTCAATGTAGCAGAATCCAGCCCAGTTTCCTTCACTAGTCAATGCAATGACGGCTTTGCCTTCATCCATTTTAGCTTCCAAGTAAGCTGGACTTCTTTTTGCAATGCCCGTACCTCTCGCCTTAGCAGAGTCTTCCATCTCTGCTGCGATTTGGTTGGCATAAGCTTTATGTGTGCTGTCGGCTACTTGAATAAGGAAAGTTGGTTCTTCCATTGCTTAGTTTTTTTAATTGCATTCCTGTTGGGTATGCTGCAAGTAAATTGATGGATATAGGATAGGGGTGTGCTTGTGGTGCTTTCCACATAGGAATGCATAATTAATCTAGGGTTAAACCCTAAGGGACTGCCTCAAGCGTGCAGCCAAAAAAGTAGAGGACACCAAACTACATCCTGCCTTTGTTGAAGACAACAGTAGAAAAGATGCGATGCGCGTTTGATTTTCCATAATTTGAGGGTGCAAATGTTGTATCTCCTGCAATGAATTGCAAGTGTTTATTTCAAAAATTTAGACAAATCCCTATTTTTTTTAGCAATTCATAAAAAAAGGGAGCTAATCCACTCGGTCTTAGCCCCCTTTTTTGATTTTTCTGAAATTTAATGAGCCATTTCTTTCAAGGCTGCTACCAGCACATCGCAGTCCGCAGTGCTGGTGTAAATGTTTGGACTAACACGTACCCCTTGAACTCCAGCTCCATCGATAGGAGCAGTAAATATCTTGTATTTGTCCATCAGTATTTTCCCCATATCTGTGGGACTGTACTTTTCTACCCAAACATTTCCGATACCGCAGCATCGAGCAGGATCCTCTGGCGTATTTACACGGATGCCAGGCACATTTCGTACTTGATCTGACCAATACTTTTGGATAAACCGAAGTCGATCTTCTTTTCGTTTGGAACCTATTTTCTCTTGAAAAGCAATGGAGTCCAAGACAGTCAAATCTGTAGCTACTGGATGGGTGCCAATGTGGTTCAGGTAGGCAATGCTGGTCAAATTCAAGTTACCTGGTGCCAGAAGTGGTTGAATTTTAGAAATCTTATCTTTTTTCACGTAAAGCAAGCCGGCTCCTAGGGGAACACTTAGCCACTTGTGCAAACTGGATCCATAATAATCACAATCCAAATCTTTCATGCTAAAGGTAAAATGACCTACTGCATGTGCACCGTCCAACATGATTTCTACACCATGGGCATGCGCCATGTCGGCAATTTTCCGAACGGGTAGGATATGACCCGTGATATTGACGATATGGGGCACCATCAGCAGCTTGGTCTTTGGCGTGATTGCCTTTCTGTAGACTTCTACTACCTCTTCATCCGATTTGGGATGCATGGGAATGTCCACTTTCACAGTTTTGATTCCCCAGCGTTTGGATGCCAACTCAAACATGGTTTGCATGGTCCCATAGTCCTGGTTGGCAAAGACCGCCTCATCACCAGCCTTCCAGGGGTAGCCAGAAATAATTAAGTCCAAGGACTCGGTGGTATTTCGAGTTAGGACCACCTCTTCGGGTGAAGCACCAACCAAAGTGGCTAGTGCTGCGGCAGATTTAGCTTTATTTTCAAATTGCACCCCACGCATGTAATGGGAGGCTTGGTAGTTGATCTCTCGAATATGGGTAATGTATTTTTCAAGGAGTTCCTGCGGAAGGAAGCAATAGTAGCCATTCTCGAAGTTGATGTAATCGGGTTTGAGCCGGTAACCCGCTCGCAGTTGATCCCAAATATCTTCACTTGACCAATCTAAGGCATCGAAATCAAAGGCTTTTAGTTCAGAGGGAAGCAAGGATCCTCCAAGGCCTAGGGCGGCAAAATATTTTAAAAAGGAACGTTTTTTCATGGGGCTGGAATTAAAGGAGGTAGGAAAGTAACCAAACTAATAGTAAAAAGATAGCCATTCCTGTAATCCAAGGCGCACGTTTTGGAAATTCAAATTGGCAGATAGGGCAAATGGAAAGCGAATTATCGACTTCCATAGCGCAGGAGGGGCATTCTTTTGTTTTCAAATTAAACTTTTTAAAGGGAAGTTTAAAAGCACATGGACATAAGGTTCACTTAACTTTTTACCAAACCCCTCTACTTTTCATTTTCAGCGTATAGACGGCATCTGATGCGGTAATAAACAACACGTTGCGTTCAAGAGTACCAAAGGTGACATTAGCAGTCCAGCCTTCAGGAACCGGGATATGGGCGATTTTTTCTCCATTTCGATCAAAAACCGTTACTCCCTTGCCCGTTAAGTACACATTTCCTTTGTTGTCGATCGTCATCCCATCAGATCCCATCTCGCAAAACAAAGTTTTGTTGGTTAAGTATCCATCGGCCTGAATATCATATTTCCATGTTTTTGATGACCCAATATCCGCTACAAACAGGTGCTTCCCATCTGGCGTTCCGATAATCCCGTTGGGTTGTTTTAAATCTTGAGTTACTCGGAAAAGTTCAGTTCGATCCTCAGATAGGAAATATACATGCTGTCCATCTTGCTGCATTTCCTTGCTACGAACTCCCTCCCAATAGGGGCGAGGATACAGGGGATCGGTGAAGTACAATCCTCCACTTGGGCGAACCCAGACATCGTTGGGGCCATTTAATTTTTTGCCTTTGAAGGAAGGAACCAATACCTTTTCTTTTCCAGTTTGTAAGTCCATTTCTACCAACTCATTTCGTAAGTCTGCAGCAGCAATCAGTTTGCTATCCAATTGGAAGTACAAGCCATTTGAACGACCGGTGCCTTCCTTTGCTAGGCTTACTTGGTTGCTATTTGCATTCCACACGTAAATTTTATCGTTGGGCTGATCGGTGAAATAGATGTCTCCAAAACGATTGACAGCAGGTCCTTCGGTAAAGGCAAAACCATCCTTAACCAATTCAAGCTGGGCTCCCTTGGCGATGATACCGCGCTTATCTTCGACCTGAGCAAAAAGGGATTGACTAAGTAAAGTAAGGCCTGCTGTTAGGCCAATTAAATGGATTTTAGGGTTCATTTTTTTTGAATTTGAGTTCGATTTAGCACAAGAATCAACTTGTTGAGATCGGCACTATAGGCCATTCGAGTAATGCCTTGATGGCTTGAAGATTCAATTTTTCCCAAGGATTGCCAATTTTTTTCTTGAATATGTTTGGTAAATACCTCGTTTCCCTTGGCCATCAGGAGGTGATTTTTGTCTAACCAAATAAAATCTTGGGAGCCAGGAACAGCAAATCCATAATCCTTTCTTTGCCCAGACTTTAGATTGACCGAAGCGATGCCAAACGCTTTTCCTAGATCTGTTTCGATGGCTTTTTTTCTGTCCAAATAGGAGATTTCGGCAGTAGTAGGACGCTTTTTAACCGTTCTCCCGATATCGGTATCTAAAGTGTCCACCATTCCTTTGCCACGGACATAGACCAAGGAATTGGGTTCGCCAAGCACAAAAAGTGCCGCTTTTCCATCGTACCAATCGTAATAGCCAACGGGAAGAATATCTTCATACAAGAGTTCTGCCGCTTCTCCAGTCACGGGATACAACCAAAGGCGTTGGGTGCCATCTGGCTCCACGACGATGGCTGAGAAATAGGATCCACATTCCGTAAGGCTAGGGGAGTATTCACTTCGATCCGGAGTTTGGGTGAGGTTTGTAAACTTGTTTGTTCGGAAACTGTAGAGAATCAAATCGTGATTTCCTCTTTCATCTGCCGCGGAAAAAATCAACTCAGAGTCGTTGATGAAACTAGGTTGATTGTCGTATTCAGGACGATTGGTAAGTGGTTTGGCTGTATTGGACAATAGTTTAAGTTGTCCTCCTTTACCTTCTGTATCCACTACCCACAAGTCGGTGGATACCTGGGCATTTAGGATGTTGCACTGGAATAAAATCGCTAGAAAGAAGATGAAAGAATTTATTCGCATTGATATCATTTTTGTGCCAACTAAAGTACGGATTTTCAGTTAAGAAGATGTGCAACTACTTTCACAATATA